>Ga0209322_10000221_pt1 | contig 31343 bp, 28 predicted proteins | sample Rifsed19ft1_FD_184013 | JGI IMG/M metagenome (GOLD analysis project Ga0209322, IMG submission 184013) | Soil microbial communities from Rifle, Colorado, USA - sediment 19ft 1 (version 2) | ecosystem: Environmental > Terrestrial > Deep subsurface > Rock core/Sediment | place: Rifle, Colorado... | reverse complement strand
TGGCGCGTGCGGCGGCCGTCGCGTCGGGCGAGCCGCAACGCAGTTCCCGGGCCGGCCTGCCCAAGGTCGACCCGATGCGCACCGCGGGCGGCGTCATGAAGGCGCGTCAGGGGCGCAAACAGCGCCTCGCCGCGGAGCAGGAGCGGGACGCGGGCGGCTAGGATCACCTCGTAGATGCGTCTCGGAGCGGCAGCGGCTCGATCTGCGCTGCGTGCGCGGATCCAGCTACTCGAAGCGGATCGATTCGACGATCTGCTGCAGCTCCTGCCCGAGTTTCGGCCTGGCCCGCGTGGTGGTGATGCCCTCGATAACGAGGAGCACCCCGTCCACATCGACGATCCAGACGCTGATCGTGTCGCCCCGCCTCGTCTCTCCCCAGAGGGGACCGCCGTAGATGGCGGGCCAGGTGTAGAAGAATCCCGGCTGGCAGCCGTGGTCGTCCCCGACGGTGAATACCACGTGCTTCGCGGGGCGGCCCCCTACGATGACGTCCGACGGTCCCTCGAGGGCGATGGGATCAGCGGGCGCACTCGCCACAGCGGCCGCGAGGTCGGCCGCGGTCGTCCCGACTTCCGGACCGAGTTCGTCAAGGCACCGGACGGGGTAGCCGCCATCGGGGAAGCTCGTCCACAGGATGGCGGCCTCGGCGCCCTGTGGGCCCGTGGTGCTCTTGCTGATGTAGAACGCGCCGTTGCTGCTCCAGCCATCGTCGGTAGGGTTCGTTGGCACCTCGAACGAGACCGGAACGCCCCCCACGGTCATCGCGTACCTGCCGATCGCCAGCGGCTCGCGCATCGGGAGAAACGCGGTCGCCGGAACGGGCACCGGCATCGCCGAGGGCTCGATCTCGATCGAGGCGATGATCGCTTCGAGTTGCGCGAGGTCCTCCGCCGATGCGCCCCGGTCGAGGCTCGTGATCACGAGGCGTTCGCGATTCACGTCGACGATGTAGACCGTCCCGGTTCCCTCCTCGGGGATCGTGAAGCCGTACGTGGTCGCGTTCATCCAGATGTCGTGGCCCTGCGGGTACCTGCACGTACCACCGACGAGCGCGGGCATCGTCAGCACGAACTTCCAGGCTGGGTATCCGCCCAGCGTGACGTCGATGGGGCCCGATCGCCGTCCCCCGGTCTGGTTGGCGAGCGCGGTCGACAGGTGGTCGACCGTCGGCCCCACCGGTGCGGCGTTCGGGGTCCGCAGATCCAGCAGATCGGCGCACCCTCTCACTCGTAGCGTGATGAACTCAACGTCGTGCGCCAGGCTAAGGCTGAGGGTCGGGCCGAGGACCTCGAGGAGATCCTTCGTGATCGTCGTTCCACCCTGCGGCAGCAGGCACGATCGGGCCTCGCACCAACCGAACCCCGCGTTCGCCGACAGCCAGCCGGCCGGCATCGTGAGCCTGATCCGGCCCTGCGTCCATGGGACGTCGTAGCGGCCGGGAGCGATCGCCGAATACTCGGTACCCGTATTCGTCCTGGGAGCCAGCGAGCGCGAGGGCAGGGGCGAGGGCGAGGGCGACGGTGAACGAGCCGGCGAGGGCGTGACAGCGGCGCCGCGCTCCGGTACATCAACGCCGGTGGGCAGCAGGTTTGTCGCGACAAGCGCGACGACGACCATCGCGGCGGCCGCGGTGGCCAGCTTGACGTACCGGACGGGGACCCGAGCCCGGTCCTCGACCGCGACGAGCTCGAGCGCGGCTGCCGCCGGCTCTCCATCGATCATCGCGCGGTGGTCGTCCTGCACGGCTACCTCGACCTGCCGTTCGACCGGTTCACCGACACCCTTGGGATCCGGGTCGGGACGGCGCATTGCCCGCTTCACGAACCTCGATCGACGCACCATCCTCGTGATCCTATCCATGCCTACGGGATGGGTGAACGGAGCCGCGGGAGTCGTCAATCCGCGGTGCCATCCGGACCATAGATGGCGGCGGCGGCCTCCGGGCCGCCGCCGCGCGCGCGGATCGGGCTACTCGAACTGGATCGAGTCGATGATCTGCTGGATCTCCAGTCCGGGCTCGGGGCCGGCGCCCTTGTATGTCTCGCCATCGATCCAGACCAGCACCCCGTTGACATCGATGATCCAGACCCTGTACGTCGAGCCCAGCTCGGTGGCGTAACGCGCAAGGCCTTCTGTGGGCGCGTACCAGAGGTAGAAGTCACTCGCATCGCAGCCGACGTCCTCGCGAACGGTGAGCACCACCTGCTTGGCGGGGTACCCGCCCACGGTCACGTCCGAGGGCCCGCTGACGAGGTCGGTGCCGGGGATCGCGGCCACGGCGGCCGCGAGATCGGGCGCCGATGGACCGACCGGCGGGCTCGTCGAATTGGCGCACGGATCGGCGAAGACGCCGGTGGGGGTGTCGGTCCAGAAGATGAAGCCGGCACCGTCGGGAGTCTGTCCCGTGGACTTGTCGATGCCCCATTCGCCGTTGCTGATCCAGCCGGACGTCGGCACGCTGAACGAGAACGGAACGCCCTCGAGAGTCATGGAGTGGCGCGTGCCGACCGCCAGCTCGCCCGCGGGGGGAAAGACGGCCACCGGCGAAGGCGACGGACTGGGTAGCGGTGTCGGTGAGGGTGAGGGCGAGGGCGAGGGTGAGGGCGTGACTGCGGGGCCGCTCCCCCCGACCCCACCGCCGGCAGGCAGCAGGTTTATGCCGACGACCGCGACGACCACCACGGCGGCGACCGCGATCGCGAGCTTGGCGATGTTGTTCATGTCGGCGATCCTCCTCGCCGGCCACCAGGACCGGCGCTGTGGGGTGGCGTTCAGCTGGGCGAGCACGTGGTCAAGGACCCGGTCCGCGGACTCGTGCTCGTCCGTGCGAAGCCACGACCGGACGATGCGTGTCATGTCGCGTTCGGTGCTCATCGGGCCACCTCCCGCACGGGCGGCCGCGCGTCGGCATCGAGGGCCGCGCGCAGCCCGCGCATCGCATGGTGGAGTCGTGAATGGGCCGTCCCGACCGGGATCCCCAGGATTGTGGCGACCCGATCGAGCGGCAGGTCGAGGTAGTGGTGAAGCACCACTACCGCGCGATGATCGATGGAAAGGCGGCGAAACCCGCCCTCGAGTTGGTCGCGATCGATGACCGAGCTCAGGCCATCGTTCGCAATAGGCTCGTCCACCGGCAGGAGCCGGAGGTTGGGCGCCCAGCGACGTTCCTTTCGGCCCTCGGCGTAGCAGGCGCGCACGAGGAGCCGGTACGACCAGGCATCGAAGAGGGCCGGGTCGCGAAGCTGCGGAAGATCCTGCCAGATGGCGAGCAGCGCATGCTGGGTCGCGTCCTCGGCGAGGTCCATGTCGCGCAGGATCCGGCGCGCCACGGCAAGGAACCGATCGGCGATCTCGGTGGCCACGAGGGCATAGGCCCCCTTGTCACCGCGCTGGGCTCGGACCACGAGATCGGTATCCATGCCTCTCCCGCAAAACGGCATCGGCTTCGTCCGATGCACACCCTGTATGGGTGCTGTGAGGATAGGAAGTTGTCAATCCCGGTTGGAGCGTGATCCGGACGCGGGCGACTAATCCCGGCTTCGCTCGTCGGCGCGATGATTGCCGGCGCGGGCGAGGCGCTCGCCGGGCAGCACGGCGAATCCGTGGGCTCGCACCGGGCCGGCGTGCACGTGCGTCGGACGAACCGCGGGGCCGTGGAGCGGCTGCGGCCGGGCGGGCAGGCGAGCCGGGTGGTGCGGCGCCGCGCCCCGGTGAGCCGGCGTCGGTCGCCCGGGGGCGGTGCGCAGACGGATGGGCTGGGGGCGGATCGTCCGGTCCGGCTCGAAGCCGGCCACGGTCTCCGTGGGAATGGGGCGGCCCAAGAGTCGCTCGATGTCCCGCAGGAGCCTGGCCTCGTCCACGCAGACGAGGGAGATGGCCTGACCATCGGTGCCCGCGCGGCCGGTGCGGCCGATGCGGTGGACGTAGTCCTCGGTGACCATGGGCAGCTCGAAGTTCACCACGTGCGGCAGCGCGTCGATGTCGATGCCCCGGGCGGCGATGTCGGTCGCCACCAGCACGGCGACCCTGCCCGCCTTGAGGTCGGCCAGGGCGCGGACGCGCTGCGGCTGGCTCTTGTTGCCGTGGATCGCGGCGACGGCGATGCCGTCCTTCGCGAGTTGCTCGGCGAGCCGGTTGGCGCCGTGCTTGGTGCGGGTGAAGACGAGCGCCTGCCCGATCCGGCCGCTGCGCACGAGGTGGCTGAGCAGCTCGCGCTTGCGCTCGCGGTCGACGGGAACGACGAGCTGGCTGACCAGTTCGGGGGCGGTGTTGCGGCGGGCGATCTGGACGTAGGCCGGATCGGCCAGGATGCCGGCTGCCAGGCTCCGGATCTCGTCCGAGAAGGTGGCCGAGAAGAGGAGGTTCTGGCGGCGCGCGGGGAGCAGCGCGAGGATGCGGCGGATGTCGCGGATGAAGCCCATGTCGAGCATGCGGTCGGCTTCGTCGAGGACGAGGATCTCCACGCGCCCGAGGTCGATGGTGCGCTGCGCGACGTGGTCGAGCAGCCGACCCGGTGTGGCCACCACGATCTCGGGGCCGGCGCGCAGCCAGCGGACCTGGGGATCGAAGCCCACACCGCCATAGATGGTCGTGGAGCGGACGGGACGCGCGGCGCCGTAGGTGCGCACGCTCTCCTCGACCTGGAGCGCGAGCTCGCGCGTCGGGGCGAGCACGAGCGCGCGGATGGGCGAGCGACCGGGGTAGCGGTCGCGGGAGGCGTGCAGGCGCTGCAGCATGGGTAGCACGAAGGCGGCCGTCTTGCCGGTGCCGGTCTGGGCGCCGGCGAGCAGGTCGCGGCCGGCGAGGACGAGCGGGATGGCCTCGCTCTGGACCGGGGTGGGCTCGCTGTAGCCCTGGTCCGCGACGGCGCGGAGGAGCTCGGGCGTGAGCCCGAGTCGATCGAAGGACATGGGAGAGAAGCTCCTGGCTGGGCCCTCCCGCGTGGCTCGCGGGGCCCGGTCAGGGCGTGAGGTGGATCGGGATCGGACGGTGGGATGACCGGGGCGCAGACCGGTGCGCCCGTCGAAGACGAGAGCCGAAGGATACCCGACGCAGGCCCAACGCGCCCGGGGTGGTCCCGCACGCGCACCGCGGGAGGGTTACAGCCCGAAGAGCCCGAGCGCCTCGATGGCGATCCAGAGGGCGAAGAGGAGCCCGAAGAGGAGCACGGCGACCAGCGCGATGCGGCGCAGGTCCTGGGCCACGTAGACGTACTCCTCGGCCGCGCGCGTCGCCAGCAGGCTGCTGGGGCGGACGCGGCCAGTGCGGAGCTGGTTCATGCCGCCCGCGCGCTCCAGCTCGGACGCGGCGGCCGCCGGACGTCCCTCGACGATGGCCTCCGCCGCGACCGCGGCGGCTTCGGGCGGGCTGGCCGGGTGCGGCTGACGGTCGCCGCGGCCGCGATGGCTGGGTCGGTTGGTCGGGGGCCGGCGCGCGCCGCGCGTCCGCTTGCTCACGTCTGGTCGTCCTCGTCGTCACGGGTGGCTGCCGGGTCACGGCCTCGGCCGCCCGCAGGATAGCGCATCGGCCCCGCGCGGACGTCCGGCGGCCCGTGCGAGAATCCGCGGGTGCCCGACCTCGGACCCGCGCTCCCCCTGATCACACTGCTCGCCTTCTGCGCGGCCTTCGCCTGGGTGCTGCTGCTCACCCGCCGCGTCCGGGACCTGCGGCGCCGCCTGGCCGGGATCACGCGGGGAGCCGAGGGGCGCTCGCTGGAGGCCATCCTCGAGGCCCATCTCCGACGGGTCCACGAGGTCGACGACGAGCTGCGTACGGTGGAGCGGCGCACGACGGCGCTCGAGGCGCAGGCGCGCAAGGCCGTGCAGCGCGTGGGGCTCGTCCGCTTCAACCCGTTCGAGGACACCGGCTCGAACCAGAGCTTCGCGCTGGCGCTCCTCGACGAGGATGGCGACGGCGTGGTCGTCTCCAGCCTCCACTCGCGCAACGCGACGCGCCTCTACGTGAAGCCGGTCGTGGCCGGAGGGACCGAGACGGCCCTCTCCGCCGAGGAGGCCGAGGCGCTGCGCGCGGCGCAGGTGCCGCGCGGGGCCGACAGGCGGGCGTGACACCCTAGCTGGCACGCCGCGCGGTGACGATGCCGCCCGTGACCAGCCCCCTGCCCCTTTTGCCCACTTCGTCCCCGCCGATCCCGGCCACCGCACCGGTCTCCCTGGAGGCGGTGGCGGGGCTCCTGCGCGGCCTCGACCGCGCGCAGCGCCGGGCCGTCACGCACGGCGACGGGCCGCTGCTCGTGCTGGCCGGCCCGGGCACCGGCAAGACGCGCGTCGTCACCCATCGCATCGCCTGGCTCATCGCCACCAAGCGCGCGCGGCCGGAGGAGATCCTCGCCCTGACCTTCACGGAGAAGGCCGCCGACGAGATGCAGGCACGGGTCGACCGGCTCGTGCCGTACGGGCAGGCCGGCACGGCCATCCACACCTTCCATGCCTTCGGCGACCGTCTCATCAGGGATCACGCCTTCGAGCTCGGGCTGCCCGGTGAGCCGCGCGTCCTCGGCCGCGCCGAGGCCGTGGTCCTGCTCGGGAGCCGCATGGAGGCGCTCGGCCTGCGCCTCTTCCGGCCGCTGGCGGACCCGACGCGCTTCCTCGGCGCCCTCGTGGACCTCTTCGGGCGGGCCCGGGACGAGGACGTCGACCCGGATGCCTATCGGGCGTACGCCGAAGGTCTCGCCGGGGCAGCGAACGACGAAGCGACCGTCGATGCCGCCGCGCGCCAGCTCGAGCTGGCCGGCGCCTACGCGGCCTACGAGCGGCTGCTCGTGGAGGCCTGCGCCATCGATCACGGCGGGCAGCTGGGACTCGCGTTGCGGCTCCTGCGCGACCATCCCGCCGTGCGCGAGGAGCTGCGGGCGCGCTATCGGTACCTGCTCGTCGACGAGTTCCAGGACACGAACCCGGCCCAGCTCGCCCTGCTGCGTCTCCTCGTCGGGCCCGGGCGCAACGTGACCGTGGTGGGCGACGACGACCAGGCCATCTACGCCTTCCGCGGTGCCGCGCTGGAGAACCTGCTCGGCTTCGGCCGGGCCTTTCCGGGGGCGCGCACGGTCGTGCTGCGACGCAACCATCGCTCGCGCGCGCCGATCCTGGAGGCCGCGCGGCGCCTCATCCGCCACAACGATCCGAACCGGCTCGAGGTGCGCAGCGGTGTCGACAAGGGGCCCCGGCCGGTGCGGCGCGCACGCCCGCGTCCGGTGACGGCGCGGGCCTTCGCCACGGTCGCCGACGAGGCCGACTGGGTGGCCGGCGAGATCGCCGCCCGACTGGCCAGGGGGGCCCGGCCACGCGAGATGGCGATCCTGGTGCGGACGAACGCCGACGCCGACCCCATCCTGCGCAGCCTGGACGTGACCGGCGTCCCATGGCGCTTCAGCGGTGCGTCCGGCCTCTATGCCCGCCCGGAGGTCCGGGAGCTGCTGGCCTTCCTGCGCGTCGTGGCCGACCTCGGGTCGAGCGTGGAGCTCTACGCTCTCGCCACCGCAGAACCGTACCGCCTCGGGGGCGAGGACCTGACGGCCATCCTCGACCGCGCACGGCGGCGACATCGGTCGCTGTGGGAGACCCTCGTCGAGATCGTCGAGCAGCCGGGGGTGCTGCGTCTCGAGCCGGCCACCCGGACGACCCTGGCACGCCTCGTGGCCGATCTGCGGTCGGCCTGCGAGATGGCCCACCGGCGGCCGGCCGGCGAGGTCCTCTACGACCACCTGAAGCGGAGCGGCCGGTTGGCCCGGCTCATCGCCGCCGGGCCGGCCGGTGAGGAGGCCCTGGGGGATGTGGCCCGCTTCTTCGGCATCGTGCGCGCCCAGGGCTCGCTCCTGCCCGACGACCGCGTCGCCGTCCTGGCGACCCACCTGCAGGCCCTCGTGGAGGCGGGCGACGCACCGGCGGCGCCGGTGGACGACGACGTGGACGCCGTCTCGGTGCTCACCGTGCACAAGGCGAAGGGTCTGGAGTTCCCGGTGGTCTTCCTCGTGGGCGTGGCCGACGGGCGTTTCCCCGGGCGCGGGCGGCGCGAGGCGATCCAGCTGCCGGCGGAGCTGCGCCGGAGCGCCGTGGGCGCGGAAGGGGAGGCGCCGCACGCCGAGGAGCGGCGGCTCTGCTACGTGGCCATGACCCGCGCCCGCGACGAGCTTCACCTGAGCTACGCGGCGCATCCGGAGCGCGGCCGCATCCGTCGCCCGTCGCCCTTCCTGGCCGAGGCCCTCGATGCGCCGGTCGTCCCGGCGCCCGCGGCAACCGTCCCCGGAGCGCTGGAGGCGCTGGCGGAGCGCCCGCGGGCGGTGACCGCGGCGCGGGGGACACCGGTCGCCGGAGAGCCCCTCGTGCTGAGCTACTCGCAGCTCGACACGTACCTCTCCTGCCCGCGGAGGTTCCAGCTGCGCCACGTCCTGCGCGTGCCGGAGCCAGCGCACCACGCGCTGGTCTACGGCAGCGCCCTTCACCAGGCGGTCGCGGCGTTCAACATCAGCCGGACGAAGGGGATGCCGCTCGACGAAGCCGGCATCCTCGCCGCGTTCGAGGCCCACTGGTCGAGCGAGGGCTTCCTGTCGCGCGATCACGAGGAGGCTCGTTACGCCGCGGGCCGACAAGCGCTGCTCCGCTTCCGCGCCGCGGAGCTGATGACCGGCGCGCCACCGGCGAGCGGCATCGAAGAGCGCTTCAGCTTCGCGCTCGACGGCGACCGCGTGGATGGGCGCTTCGATCGCGTCGACGAGACACCCGAGGGCACCGTCATCACCGACTACAAGTCGAGCGACGTGCGCGACCCGGTCAAGGCGCGGCAGAGGGCGCGGGAGTCGCTCCAGCTCGCCATCTATGCGCTCGCGCACGAAGCTCGGACCGGGTCCGCGCCGGCCGCGGTCCAGCTCCACTTCCTCGACTCGGGGGTTGTGGGACGGGTGCCCGTCGAGGATCGGCGGCTGGAGGCGGCGCGGGTCCGGATCCGGGTCGCCGCGAACGGCATCCGCGGACGCGATTTCGCGGCCCGCCCGGACCTCATGGCCTGCGGCACCTGCCCGTTCCGGCGTATCTGCCCCGACACCGTCGCATGAAGCACGGAGCGTGGGCGTCGACGGCGCTCGTCGGGCCGTTAGACTCGGGCGCGATGTACCCGCGGGACCGCTTCTCCAGCCTGGGCCTCTTCGGCGCGGCGCTGCTCGCGTGGGTGGTCGTCGCGCTGCTCTTCACGACCCGTTCACCGGTCGGCGACGTGGCCATCCAGATGACCGGCGCGGCGCTGGTCGGCGTCGCCTTCGCGCTGACCACGATGCCCCTCTTCTGGCTGGCCGCCTTCAGCCGCCACCGCCGCATCGCCTACAAGGGCGACTGGGTGCGGGCCGTCCGCCGCGGCGTCTGGGTCGGCCTCGTCGTCGGGTTCCTCGTCGTGCTGCGCAGCCAGGATGCCTTCAGCTGGCCGCTGGCGCTCTTCGTCGCGGTCATGGTCGCCTTCGTCGAGACCAGCCTCTCGGTCGAGCGCTGAACGGCGCGCGGGCCGCGATGCGCGGGTCGCGCGACCCGGGGTAGGATTGCCTCGCGCCCCGCTGGACCTGTCCCGGAACCGGCGGCGCTCCCCTGGGAGCCTTCCGTGGCCCAACCCACCCATCCCGACTTCGCCGCCATGCACGGCTGGGATCGGCCCTACGAGATGCACGGCGAGCGGGACCTGCCGACATACGTGGGGCTGCAGACCTTCTGCAAGCGAGACCCGGTCGGCGACGCCGAAGAGCTGATGCGGCGTCGCCCGGACGTGGCCATCGTCGGCGCCCCCTTCGATGACGCGGTCAGTCATCGCTCGGGTGCCCGCTTCGGGCCCCGGGCGATCCGTCAGGCGACGTACACCGACGGCGAGCACTCGCTCCAGCTCGACGTCGAGCCCTGGGCGGAGCTCGACGTCGTCGATGCCGGCGACGCGAACATCGTGCCCGCCTGGCTCGAGCGGGCCCACGCGGTCATCTACCGCAAGGTCCGCGACGTGGCGGCCTGCGGAGCCGTGCCCATCGTGCTCGGCGGCGACCACTCGATCACCTGGCCGTCGGTCACCGCGGTCGCCGAGGCGGTCGCGCCGCGGCGCATCGGCATCGTCCACTTCGACGCCCACGCGGACACCGCACCGGACGACTGGGGCGTCCTGGCTGGCCACGGCACGCCGATGCGCCGGCTCATCGAGTCGGGCGCGGTGCTGGGCAAGAACTTCGTGCAGGTCGGGCTGCGCGGCTACTGGCCCGGCCCGGAGGTCTTCGCCTGGATGCAGGCGCAAGGCATGCGCTGGCACAAGATGCGCGAGATCGAGGAGCGCGGCGCCGAAGCGGTCATCGATGACGCCATCGCCGAGGCGCTCGACGGCCCCGACATGATCTACCTCTCGCTCGACGTGGACGTCGTCGACCCCGGCATGGCCCCCGGCACCGGTACACCGGAGCCGGGCGGGCTGCTGTCGCGGGAGCTGCTGCGCGCCGTGCGCCGTATCGTGGGCCGGGTGGAGCTGGCCGGCATGGACATCGTCGAGGTCTCGCCGCCCTATGACCACGCCGAGATCACGGCCATGCTCGGCCACCGCGCCGCACTCGAGGCGATCAGCGCCCTGGCCGTGAAGAAGCGCGACGGCCGGCGCGTCCGACTCGCCGACTGATCGAGCCATCCAACCATCCCGATCACCGCCTGTGGAGTCGTCCGTGACCGTTGACCTCAGCGCCACGCCCGCTGCGCCCTTCGCGGATGCGAAGTCCCGTCTCGCCGCCGCGGTCGCGAACGCCCGGGACGAGATCGTGGCCCTGAGCCACGCCATCCACGCCGACCCGGAGCCCGCCTTCGAGGAGCACCGCGCCGCCGCCCGCGTGGCCGCGGTGGTGGCGCGCCACGGTTACGCCGTCACCGATCCGGCGGGCCGGCTGGCCACGGCGGTGCGCGCCACGCTGCCGGGCGGCCGCGGGAGCGCTGGGCCGCGCATCGGCATCCTCGCCGAGTACGACGCGCTGCCCGGCCTGGGGCACGGCTGCGGCCACAACACGATGGCCGCCAGCGGCGTCGGCGCGGCCATCGCGCTGGCCGCCGTCGCGCCCGACCTGGCGGGCGAGATCGTCTTCCTGGGCACGCCGGCCGAGGAGCGCGGCTCGGGCAAGCAGTTCATGCTCGACGACGGGCTCTTCGAGGGGCTCGACGCGGCGCTGCTGTTCCACCCGTCGGACCGCACGCAGGTGGGCTGCGCCCTTCTCGCGAGCGAGGACGTCGAGGTCACCTTCAGCGGCCTCCAGGCCCATGCCGCCTCGGAGCCCTGGATGGGCCGCAACGCGCTCGACGCGCTCGTCCTGCTCTTCGGGGCCATCGGCCTGTGGCGCCAGCAGCTGCGCCTCGACGCGCGCGTCCACGGCATCGTCGTGGAGGGCGGCACGGCCGCCAACATCATCCCCGATCGCGCCGTCGGCCGGTTCATGATCCGCACCATGGAGCAGGCCCGGTTCGCGGAGATGCGCGCGCGCTTCCGCGACCTCGTGAGCGGCGCGGCGCTGGCCACGGGCACGACGGGCACGGCCGTCTTCTCGGGCGGCTCCTCGACGATGAAGGACAACTCCACCCTGGCCGATCGCTTCCGCGTCAACCTCGCGGCATACGGCGTGGCCGACGAGGGCGTGGACCTCGGGCATCTCGGCAGCTCGGACATGGGCAACGTCAGCTGGGTCCTGCCGACGATCCATCCCTCGATCGCGATCTGCGACGAAGGGGTCCCCGGCCACTCGATCCTGTTCCGCGATGCCGCGGCCACGCCGCGCGCGGACGAGGCGACGCTGCTGGCGGCCACCATCGTCGCCCAGACCGCGTACGAGCTGTTCGCTGACCCGAGCCTCGTCGAGGCCGCCTGGCGCGAGTTTCGCGGTGGCTGAGGCCGTCCCCTCGGCGACGCGTGCCGAACTGCTGGCGCGCTGGTACGACCTCGACCTGCGCGACGACCCGGGGGATCTCGACCTGTACCTTGCCCTCGCCGCACGCAACGGCGGGCCGATCCTGGAACTGGCCGCGGGCAGCGGCCGGATCGCCGTCGCGCTGGCGACCGCCGGCCACGAGGTCGTCGGCGTCGACCTCGACCCGGCCATGCTCGGCCGCGCCCGGGCTGCCTGGGACCGGGCCAGGGGGCGGAGCGGGCGCCGCGGCATCGGCTCGCTGGAGCTCGTCGCCGCCGACCTGCTCGAGGTCGAGCTCGGACCGCGCTTCGGGCTCGTCGTGCTCGCCCTCAACAGCCTGCTCCTGCTCGGGACCGCCGAGCGCCAGCAGGCCGCCCTCGCGGCGATGGCCCGCCATCTTCGCCCCGACGGGCGCGCGGTCGTCGACGTGTGGCTGCCCGGCCCCGACGACCTCGCCCTGTACGACGGCCGCCTGCTGCTCGAATGGGAGCGCGCGGACGAGGCGAGCGGGCAGCGCGTGGCCAAGCTGGCAGCGGCGCGCCATGACCCGGCCACGGCGATGGTGGAGCTGACCACGATCTTCGATGCCTGGCCGCCCGAAGGCGGCATGCCGAACCGCGTCTCGCGCACCGACCGCCTTCGCCTCGTCGGCGCCGCCGAGCTGCAGCGCATGGCCGAGGCGGCGGGCCTGCGCGTCGAGACCCTGGGCGGGGACCACGAGCTGACCCCGTTCGGCCCGGGCGCCGAGCGGGCGGTGCTCGTCGCCGGCTTGGTATAGTCGGCCACGTGTCCACCGCCGCAAGCCAGATCCGGCTGCTGCTCGTCGAGGACGTCCCGCAGGTCGCCCAGTACGTTCGTGGGCTGCTGAACGCCCAACAGCAGGTCAGGCTCCTCGACGTCGTCAGCGACGGCCGCAAGGTGCCGGGCCTGGTGAAGGAGCTGCGCCCGGACATCGTCATCGTCGACGCGCTGCTGCAGGGCAAGGTGCGTGGCCTCGCGGTGGCGGCGAACCTGCGCGAGGGCGACCTTCGTCTGCCGACGATCGTCCTGACCGTGCCCCAGAACCCGGTCCAGCGCGACCCGTCGAAGGGCGTGGACTACGTCCTGACCATGCCCTTCAGCGGCTACGAGCTGATCAACCTCCTGCAGACGGTGGCGGCCGAGGCGGAGGCCTCGAAGCCCGAGGGCCGCTCGTTCGTCTACTCCATCTTCGCGCCCAAGGGCGGGGTGGGGAAGACGACGATCGCGTTCAACCTCGCGGTGGCCCTGGCCCAGCTGGGCGACGTGAAGACGGTCCTCGTGGACGGGAGCCTCCAGTTCGGCGACCTGCGCTCGCTCCTGCGCGTGCCCGCCGACACGCCGTCGATCCTCGATCTGCCCACCGACCGTATCGCCGAGAGCGACCTCTCCGACGTCCTCTGGCGTGACCCGTCGGGCATCGACATCCTGCTCGCTCCGCCGCGCGTCGAGATGCACGAGATGCTCACGGTGCGCGACGTCGACAAGGTCCTCTCGATCCTGCGGCGTGTCTACTCGGTCGTCGTCGTCGACACGCCGGCCGCGGTCGGTGAGATGGCCATGGCCTTCCTCGACGCCAGCGACGTGATCGTCGAGATCGTCACCTACGACTCGACGACGATCGTCAACACGCGCTCGATGGCCGAGTTCTTCCGGTCCATCGGCTATCCCCCCTCGAAGGTCCGCTACCTGCTCAACCGTGCCGATTCGAACGGGGGCATCGACCCGGCCTCGCTGGTCGCGTCCCTCGGCCGTGAGCCGGAGTTCCGGCTCACGAGTGGTGGCGCGCTGGTCGTCGAGTCGAACAACCAGGGCATCCCCTTCGTCCTCGCCGACCCGGCCGCGCAGATCAGTGCGGAGATGGCGCGCATCGCCACGGACCTCATGGCGTTGGCCTCGGCGGGCGTCGCGGAGCCCGTCAAGCGACGCCGCTGACGGCGATGGTCGACGCGCGCCCGATCGGTTTCTTCGATTCGGGGGTCGGCGGCCTGACCGTCCTGCGCGAGGTCCTGCGGCGGCTTCCCGACGAGTCGACGGTCTACCTCGGTGACAACCTGCGCACGCCCTATGGCCGGCGCTCCGACGACGAGGTCCGCCGCTTCAGCCTGGCGTGCGTGGACGAGCTCGCCGCGCGCGAGGTGAAGGCCATCGTCGTGGCCTGCAACACGTCGAGCGCGGTGGCCCTGCCGCAGATGCGTGCCCGCTACGACCTGCCCATCGTGGGCGTCGTGCGGCCGGGCGCGACTGCCGCCGCCCTGGCCACCCGCTGCCGCCGCGTGGGCGTCATCGCGACGCCGGCCACGGTCCGCTCGCGTGCCTACTTCCACGCCATCAAGGATGAGAATCCTTTCGTCGAGGTCTACGAGCACGCCACGCCCGCCCTCGTGCCGCTGGTCGAGGCCGGTCGCCTGGAGGGTCCCGAGGTCGAGGCCGCGGTCCGCGCGGCGCTGGCGCCGCTGCTCGGGGAGCGCGGCGCCGACGGCGAGTTCGTCTTCCCGCTGCCGGAGCACGAGCGCATCGACACGCTGCTGCTCGGCTGCACGCACTACCCGCTCCTGGTGCCGGTGCTCGAGCGCTCCGTCGGCGACGGCATCGCCATCATCGACTCGGCCTCGGCCACCGCCAGCGTGCTCGCCGGCCTGCTCGAGGTGAACGGCCTGGCCGCCTCCCCCGGCGCCGTTGCGAGGCACCTCCAGCTGACGACCGGGGACGCGGCCGCCTTTTGCCGCACCGCTGAGCGGCTCTTCGGCAACCTCTTCCCGACCGTGGAGCGGGTCGTGCTGCGGGGTGCGGCGTGAGCGCCGGACGCGCCGTCGCGCTGCGCCCCCGTCGCGCGCGAACCTGGCAGCTGGGTCTCGTCGTCGGCCTCGCCGCCGGGGTCGTGGCGGAATGGATCGGGCGTCGCGCGGAGGCCGTCGCCCGGCGCGGCCTGGTCGACTGGCCCCTGGCGGAGGCGATCGCGGCGAAGCGCCTGCGTGCCGCTCAGGGCGCCCTCGACCCGACCGAGCTGACCGCGGTCGAGCCGGCCTGGGCGGACATCATGGCGCGCATCGTGCCCCGCCTCGAGGCGCGCTTGGGCAGGCCGCTGCCGGGGGTCGTGGAGCGCCACGCGGTCGTCGATCGCGCCGGCTGGGCAGCGGCGAACATGGGGACGTTCCGCGAGCTGGTCGCCCGGCTCGAGGCGTCGCTCCTGGGCGAGCGGCCGCCCAGCCCGGGCTTCGGCGCCAGCATCGCCGCCTTCGCCAACCGGTTCATCACCACCCGCCAGGTAGCCTTCCTGCTCGGCTACCTGGGCACGCGCGTGCTCGGCCAGTATGACGTCGCACTCCTCTCGGCCGAGACGTCCCCGGGCCGGCTGCTCTTCGTCGAGGAGAACATCCGCCAGACGGCCCGCCAGCTCGACGTGCCGCTGGCCGAGATGCGGACGTGGATCGCCCTCCACGAGACGACCCACGCCTTCGAGTTCGAGGCGCATCCCTGGCTGCGCCCCTACCTGGCCGAGCGCCTGGAGCGCCAGCTGGCCTCCTTCCTCGAGGAGGCCAACACCTTCCGCGTGGAGGGCGTGGCCGAACTGGTGCGCCGCTGGCGGCGCGATGACGCCGACGCCCTCTCGGCGCTCCTCTCGCCCGAGCAGCGCCGGTTGATGCGCGAGGTGCAGGTCGTGATGAGCCTCCTGGAGGGCTTCAGCGACTGGATGATGGACGCTGTCGGCGCGGAACTGATGGCCGATGTGGCCACGGTCCGTGTGCGCTTCGAGGCGCGCCGGGCGGCACCGCGGAAGGGCCTCGAGCGCCTCGTTGCCCGGCTCACGGGGCTCGATCTCAAGCTCGAGCAGTACCGGCGCGGCGAGCGCTTCGTGGCCGGCGTCGCTGCGGGAGGTGGCGAGGTCGCCTTGGACCGGCTATGGAGTGGCCCGGAGGCGCTCCCCAGCGAGGCGGAGCTGGCCGATCCGGCGGCCTGGCTGCGTCGCGTCGTGCCTGCGGCCCGCGCGTGAGCGACACGGCCACCGGCGCGCGCACCGGCCCCGGGTCCGGCCCGGGGGGCGTGCCCGCCGCCATCGCGCTCACGCCCATCCTGTCGGCCCGCTACCGTCCGGCCGACCTCGAACGCATCCGCGAGGCAGCGCCCGGCTCGCGCATCGTCACGGTCTCGCTGGAGGGACTCGCCGATGCGCCCCTCGACGATGTCGAAGTGCTCCTGCGCGGCCCGCTGCCGGCCGCCGTCTTTGACCGCCTGCTGGCGCGCTGCCCGGAGCTGCGCTGGGTCCACTCGGCGACGGCCGGCGTGGAGCGGGTGCTGACCCCGGCGGCGCGGCAACGCGGTCTGGCCATCACCAACGCGCGCGGCGTCTTCAGCCGGCCCATCGCCGAGTACGTGATGCTCATGGTCCTGGCCGTCTCGCGCCGCCTGCCCCAGCTCCTGGAGCTCCAGCGCGAGCGGACGTGGCAACCGCTTGTGGCGCGCGAGATGCGCGACGTGACCATCGGCGTGGTGGGCCTGGGTTCCATCGGGCGGGCGGTCGCGGCGCTGGCCACGACGTTCGGCTGCCGTGTCATCGCGACACGCCGGCGGACGGCCGACGGCGCCGTCCCGGACCCGAGCGTCGAGGACCGTGAGGAACAGCCGCCGATCGATCAGTCGCTGACGCGGGTCCTCCCGCCGGAAGGGCTGCTGGAGCTCCTCGCGGCGAGCGACTTCGTCGTTCTCGCCCTGCCGCTCACGCCGCAGACCGAGGACCTCATCGACGACGCCGCGCTGGCCGCGATGAAGCCGGGCGCGTGGCTCATCAACGTCGCCCGCGGCCGCCTCGTGGACGAGCGGGCTCTCCTGCGGGCGCTGCGTGAGGGGCGCATCGGCGGCGCCGTGCTCGACGCCTTCCGTGACGAGCCCCTGCCGCCCGAGTCGCCCTTCTACGAGCTCGACAACGTCATCGTCACGCCGCACACGAGCTGGTCGAGCGGCCGGGTGCTCGACCGCAGCATCGAGCTGTTCTGCCAGAACCTGCGTCGCTTCCAGGTCGGGCAGCCGCTGCTCAACGTGGTCGACTCCGGGCTCGGTTACTGACCGTGCAGGTCGCCATCGTCGGCCTGGCCGGCTCGGGCAAGACGACCGTCTTCAACACGCTCACGCGCGGCCATGCCGAGACCGGCGGGTACGGTGGTCTGACCGTCAACGTCGGCGTGGTCAAGGTCCCCGACGAGCGGCTCGAGCGCCTCACGGCGCTCTTTCATCCGAAGCGCGAGGTGCCCGCCGACGTGACGTACCTCGACCTGCCGGCGCCGCCGCCGGCGGCCGACGGGGGCGCGGGCGCCAACGACATGCCGGCCGAGGCGCTGGCGCGGCTGCGCAACGCCGACGCGCTGCTCCACGTCGTGCGCGCCTTCGAGGACCCCGCCGTGCCCCATCCCAGCGGGAGCGTCGACGCCTGGCGCGACCTCGAGCATCTCGACCTCGAGCTCACGCTGGCCGACCTGGCCATGGCCGAGAAGCGGCTCGACAAGCTGCGCACGACCGGCCGGCACGGCACGCCGTCCGAGCGCGAGGCGAACGAGCGCGAGCTGGCCGTCCTCGAGCGCATCGTGCCCGGCCTCGCCGCCGGCACGCCCATCCGCGATCTCGGGCTCGACGGCGACGAGGCCAAGATCGTGCGCGGCTTCCGCTTCCTGACCGAGAAGCCGGTGCTCGTGCTGCTCAACGTCGGGGAGGCGGACCTGGCGCGCGCGCCGACCCTGACCGACGCCGTCCGTGTGCGCTACGATCACCGGCAGAGCCTCGTCGACGCGCTCTCGGCGCGCATCGAGATGGAGATCGGAGAGCTGGACGAGGAATCGGCGGCGGTCTTCCGCGAAGAGCTCGGCCTGGCCGAGTCAAGCCTCGACCGCGTCATCCGCCTCAGCTACCGCCTGCTCGGGCTGATCAGCTTCTTCACCGTCGGCCCTGACGAGACGCGCGCCTGGACGATCCACGATGGCGACACGGCCGTGGACGCCGCCGCGGCCATCCACTCGGACCTCGCGCGCGGCTTCATCCGGGCCGAGGTCGTGCTCTGCGAGGACCTCCTGGCGCTGGGCTCGATGGCCGAGGCGCGCAAGCACGGGAAGCTGCGCGCGGAGGGGAAGACGTACCGCGTGCGCGACGGGGACGTCATCGAGGTTCTCTTCAACGTCTGAGTCTCGGTCACCGGGCGGCCTCCTCAGTTGAGATCCGGGCCGCGCTCCATGTCCACGACGAGCGAGCGGAAGCCGGTCCTCGCCCCATCCTCATCGTCGTCCTCGTCCTCCTCGCCCCCGGCGTCGCCCTCGTCGAGCCCCACGACGGCGGTTTCGCCCTCTTCGCTCGAGACGAAGACGGAGACCCGCAGCCGGGCGTCGTGGATGAAGGTGAAGCCGTGACGACGTTCCAGCTCGTTCGCCACGGCCTCGACGAGCGTATCCTCCTCGAACGACCGCAGGACGGCGGAGCGCGCCTCCAGGACGAGTTCGAGGAACTCCTCCTCGTCGAATTCTTCGTCGTGGACCAGTAGGACATCGTTGAGGAGGTCGGCGTCGCCCTCGTGGAGCTCGTAGAAGTACACGGCATCTCCGGGAACGTCGGCTTGCGGGCTCAGGCTACACCGGCCCGGCCGCGCGCGTCCGTGGGGTCGTCGTGACGGCCGGCTCGCCCGAGGTCCTCCACGTCGGCTCGGCCTGCCGGGACGTGGCCCCGGACGACCCCCGCGGCTGGCGCCTGGGTGGCGGCGTGACGTACTCGGCGCTGACCACGGCACGACTCGGCCTGCGCACCGCGGCCGTGGTCGGCGTGGAGGCCGAGGCCCGCAGCGCCGCCGAGCTCGACCTCCTGCGTGGGGCCGGCGTGGACCTCATGCTCGTGCCGCTCCCCGAGGGCCCCGTCTTCCTCAACGAGGAGACGCCAGCCGGGCGCCGCCAGACGTGCGTCCGCCCGGGGGTGCCCCTGCCGGTCCCGCCCCTCCCGGAGTCCTGGCAGCGGGCGACTGCCTGGTCGATGGTCCCGGTCGCCGGCGAGGTCAGCGACGACTGGGCGGCAGCCATCCCGGCCGAGGCCATGGTCAGCGTCGCCTGGCAGGGGTTCCTGCGCCGCCTCGTGGCAGGGGAGCTGGTCAGCCGCAAGCCGCCGCAGGCCTCGCCGCTGCTGTGGCGAGCGGACATCGTCGGCGCCAGCCACCACGACCTGGACCCGGCTACGCCGCTGGAGTCGCTCTTCCCGTTGCTCAGGCCCGGCGCCCACCTGCTCATCACGCAGGGATGGGAGGGCGGCCTGCTGATCGCACTCGGCGAAGACGGGCCGGCCGAGACGCTCCGCTACCGCGCCGCGGAGAGCGACGGGGAGGTCGACCCGACGGGCGCCGGCGACACGTTCCTCGCCGCGCTCCTCTCGACGGCCGTGCACCACGGCATCGGCGGGCACCAGCGCCGCCGTCTCGACCTGCGGGTCGCGGCCGCCGCCGGCTCGCTCGTCGTGGAGGCGCCGGGCCTGGCCGGGGTGGCCGACCGGGACGCTGTTCGGATGCGCATGGTCCGCGAGCGCGTCCGCCGCTTCGTCGAGCCCAGCGCAGCCGACCGCGTGGGCTCCTACCGGGACGGGGGCTGGCGGGCGGCCCTGGCCGCCTCAGCCGCGCGGCGGCGCGGTCGAACCGCGCACGACGAGGTGCACGGGCAGCATCTCCGCTCCGGGTGACGGTCCGTCGCCTCCGATGAGCGCCCGCACGGCCCAGCGCCCCATGTGCTCGGTCTGCTGCGCGATCGTGGTGAGCGGCGGGTCCACGTAGCGGGCCAGGTCGATGTCGTCGAAACCGACGACGCTGACGTCGCCGGGGGCGGCCAGGCCCAGCGCCCGCACGGCGCGCAATGCGCCGATCGCGGTCAGGTCGTTGTAGCAGGCCATGGCCGTCGTGTTCGGGGCCAGCCGCAGTAGCTCACGCGCCGCCCGCTCCCCACCTGCGACGTGGCCATCGCCCTCGACGACGACGAGCGTCTGCTGGTCGACCCCGGCGTCGGCCAGGGCGTCCAGGACCCCAGCGTGTCGTTCCGCGGCGGCCGCATGTGGCCGGGGACCGCGGATATGCCCCAGCTGCCGGTGCCCCAGGCCGAGCAGGTGCGTGGCCGCCTGGCGCCCGCCGTCGCGGCTGTCGCTGAGGATGGCGGGCAGGCGCCCCTCCGCGTCCGCGCAATTGACGAGCACCGCCGGCAGTGGGGCCGTCGCCAGCCAGCGTCCATGGCGTTCGGTCAGCGCGCTGGAGGCCACGATCATCCCGTCCACGCGGCGGCTGGCCAGCAGCTCGAGGTAGGCCGCCTCCCGCTCGGGGTCGTCGGCGCCGTTGCAGAGCAGGACGGTGTAGCCGGCCTCGCGGGCGGCGTCCTCGACGGCCCGCACGAGGTCGGGGAAGAACGGGTTGGCGATGTCGGTGATGATCAGGCCCAACGTGCGGGTCGCCCGGCGCTTCAGGGACTGCGCCACGCCAGAGGGCCGGTAGCGCAGCTCCCGCGCCACGGCCAGCACCCGCTCGCGGGTCTCCGGCCGGGCCCCGGGCATGCCCGCCAGCACGCGGCTGACGGTCGCGATGGAAACGCCCGCCCGGGCCGCGACCTCGGCGATCGTCGTCGGCACGGTGAGGCTCGCGTCAGCCGGCCGGGGGCGGCGGCACCTCGGCCGGCGGCGGCACGGTGCGAGCAACCCGTGCGCCGGCGTTCTCCCGCGCCAGCTCCTCCAGCTCCCGCGCCAGCTCGTTCAGCTCCTCGCCGCCGCCCATGAGGCGGAGCAGCTGCTCGAGATCCACCTCGCCGCGCCGGTACGTCCCAGCCAGCCGACCGTGGTTGAGGATCGTGAACGTGTCGCCGATCGGCAGCGCGTGCTGCACGTTGTGGGTGATGAAGATGACCGCCAGTCCGCGGCTGCGCGCGCGCAGGACGTGGCGCAGGACGATGGCTGCCTCCTTGACGCCCAGCGCGGAGGTCGGCTCGTCGAGGATCAGCGCCCGCGCGCCGAAGTACTCGGCGCGGGCGATGGCCACCGTCTGCCGCTCCCCGCCCGACAGTGTCCCGACCAGCTGCGAGGTGTCGCGCACCTCGATGCCGATCTCGCGCATCTGCGCACGAGCGATGTCGTCGCAGGCCGCCAGGTCGAAGCGCCGGAACGGTCCGCTGCCCCTTGTCGGCTCAGAGCCGAGGAAGAAGTTGCGGGTGATGCTCATGAGCGGCATGACCGCGAGGTCCTGGAAGACGGTGGCGATTCCCCGGTCCAGGGCATCGCGTGGCGAGGCGAGCTCGAGCGGCTGGCCGTCCATCAGCAGCGTGCCGGAGTCGGGCTGGTAAACGCCCGAGAGCAGCTTGATGAGGGTGGACTTGCCGGCGCCGTTGTCGCCCAGGAGGCAGTTGACCTCGCCGGCGCGCACGCTCAGCGAGACGTCCTCCAGGGCGATCACGCGACCGAAGTACTTCGAGACGCCGCGCGCCTCGAGGACGGGAGGTGCCGTGTCGCTCATCTGCGCGCCTCCGATGCCCGCCGCCGGAGATAGTCGTTGACGATGACGGCCGCCAGGAGCAGGCCACCCAGCACGACCTGGTACCAGTCGGTGTTGAAGCCGGGAACGAAGAAGATGCCCAGCTGCGTGATGCCCAGCGTCAACGCTCCGAACATCGAGCCGAGCGCCGAGCCGAAGCCGCCCGACAACGCCGTGCCGCCGATGACGGCGGTGATGATGGCCTCGAACTCCTTGTTCTGGCCGCGCAGGACGTCCGCGCTGCCGACGCTCATGACCTGGATGGTGGCCAGCAGGGCGGCACTCGCCGCGGTGCACATGAAAAGCGAGATCTTGACCCGGGCCACGGGCACGCCGAGGTTCCGTGCGGCGGTGGCCGAGCCGCCGGTGCCGAAGATCCAGTTGCCGAAGCGGGTGCGCAGCAGGACCCATGTGGCCAGGCCGGCGATGATGATCCACCAGAGGATCTCGATCCTGAAGTCGGCCCTCCCGCCGCCGGGAATGGTGATCGAGAGCAAGGTGGCGTTGAACAGGGCGGCGAACGGGTCGCCGGCGATCTTATCGTTCACGCCGCTGACGACGGTCAGGTTCGTGATGGCCCGCGTCGCCCCGATCGATCCGCCGCGCAGGATGAAGAGCGAGGCGAGCGTCACGAGGAACGACGGAAGCCCGGTCCTCACGACGATCCAGCCTTGCAGGAAGCCCCAGCCGATGGCGAAGGCGAACGTGATGATCACGGCCAGCCAGACCGGCAGCTGGAAATGGACCAGACAGAGCGCGAGCACGAGTCCGGCGGCGCCGATCATCGAGCCGATCGAGAGGTCGAACTCGCCCGCGATCATCAGCAGCGAGACGGTCGCGCCGAGGATGCCGATCTGTGCCGCGACCTGGAGCTGGCCCGCGATGCCGCGCGCCTCCAGGAAGCCCTTGCCGCCCGTGAGCAGGAGGAAGACAAGGAAGACGAGGATCGTCCCGGCCACGGCGCCGAATTCGGGACGGTTGAGGAAGCGGCGCAGCGGGTTGACCCGCCGCGTGCGGGCCGGGACTGCCGGGGCGTCTGCCGTGCTCATGCTCGACCCTCGGTAACTCGACGGGGCCGACTCGCGCCGGCCCCGTCGGGTGTCACGTGGTTGGCCCGATGGCGATCGGGTCTGCCTGCTAGCGGATGCCCTTGGCGCTCAGGTCGATGACCTGGGCGGCCGTGTCCTTGGTGACGAAGCCGGGGCCCGTGAGGACCACGCCGCCGCCACCGGGCATGAGCCCGTACAGCTTGTAGAGGGTGAGGTAGACGATGGGCAGGTAGCCCTGCAGGTACTGCTGCTGGTCGATGGCGAAGAGCATGTTGCCGTCGCCGAGCGCCTTGAGGACGTCCGGCGAGAGGTCGAACGTCGCGAGCTGGATCTTGCCCAGCTGGCCGGCCGACTCGAGAGCCTTGAGCGCCGGTGCGGCGCCGGTCGGTCCGAGGGTCATGACGCCGTCGATGCTCGGGTCGGCCTGGAGGGCCGCCGCGATCTTCTGCTCGGCACCGGTCGGATCGGTCAGGGTCACCTGGAGCACGGCGACCTTGCCGCCGGTCAGGCCATCCGTGAAGCCCTGGCAGCGCAGGTCGAGGGCGGCGTTACCGACCTCCTGGTTGACGCAGATGGCGTTCTTGACGCCCGCCGCGGCCATCTTCTCGCCGCCGCCCTTGCCGGCCTCGTACTCCGTCTGGCCGACGTGGATGAGGGCTCCGAGCTCCTTGTAGGTATCGCTACCGGAGTTCATGGTGATGACCGGGATGCCGGCCTCGATGGCCTTCTTGATGCTCGGCCCGAGGGCTGTCGCATCGGGCAGCGAGACGACGAGTCCGGCGGGCTTCTTGGCCACGGCCGCGTCGATGAGCTGCGCCATCTTGACCATGTCGAAGGTGTCCGGGGCGCTGTAGTTGGCCGTGACGCCCATGTCCTTGGCGGCCTGCTTCACGCCGTTCGCGGCGACCGACCAGAACGGGTCGGAGGCCTGGCCGTGCGTCACGACCTCGATGACGATCTTGGCGCGCTCGGGGTCGGCGCCGCCCGTGCTGGTCTGCTGGCAGGCGCCCGCGATCAGGCCGACGATGGCCAGGGACGCCATAAGGGTCCGGAACTTCATGTGCTCTCCTCCTCGGGTGTCCGACCGGCGGCCGGTCACCTCGTTCGTTGCCGATAGCTGGTGGGGACTCAAACCGAGGACCCCACCTCCTTTCGGACCTCCACCGGCTGCCCGCGCATCATCCGGCGATCTCCGCGACGCGCACGGGACGATGCTGCTGCAGTGACAATGTAGCGGCCTCTGCAACCCTGAGCGCGGCCAATCCGTCGGCGGCTGTGCAGGGGCTCGGCAGCTCCCTGCGCGCGACGCGCAGGAAAGCCGCGAATTCGTCGCGATAGGCGGCTTCGAAGCGCACCAGGAAATCGCGCCAGGCTGGGCCGGCCGGCGGCGGGACGCCGGGCTCCACGGAGCGCATCGGCGTGTGCGGGCCCAGGCCCACGCTGACGCTGTCACGAGAGCCGAAGAGTTCGGCGCGGATGTCGTAGCCCAGCGGGTCGTGGCGGGCCACGGTCATGGCGCCCACGGCGCCGTCGGCCATGGTCAGCGTGACCACCGCGGTGTCCACGTCGCCGTACTTGGCGAAGACCTCGAAGCCGCGCACGGCGCCCACGGCGAAGACCTCCGCCACCTCGTCGCCGGTCAGCCAGCGGATGACGTCGAAGTCGTGGATGGAGAAGTCGCGGAAGAGGCCGCCGGAGACGGGGATGTACGCCTCGTGCGGTGGCGCCGGGTCGTGACCGGCCAGGCGGAAGGCGTAAAGCGTGCCCAGCTCGCCCGAGGCGAGGAGGCGGCGCGCCTCGGCGTAGCCGGGATCGAAGCGGCGCTGGAAGCCGACCTGGAAGGGGATGCCGGAGGCGGCCACCTCGGCCGCGATGGCGATCGTGCTGGCAAGGTCGCCGGCAAGCGGCTTCTCGCAGAACGTCGGGATGCCGCGGGCGATACCGCGCCGGATGAGCGCCGCGTGCGCGTCGGTGGCGGCCGCGATGACGAGTGCCTCGGCGCCGGCGATGGCCTCTTCGAGATCCAGGGCGCGCCCGCCCACCTCGTTGGCGAGGTCGGCGGCACGCGCGGGGTCCGTGTCGGAGATCGTCAGCTCGACCCCGGGCAGCTCGGACAGGAGACGGGCGTGCAGCCGGCCGATCCGGCCGGCGCCGAGGAGCGCGACGCGCATCGCCGGTGACGTCACTCGATGCTTCCCTCCTGGCGACGAAGGCCGCAGCCCGTCGGACACGTAAACGATTTCGTCTGCGGCCTATATTCCGTTCGCTTGTGGGTCATGTCAACCGCCGCGCTCGCGCACGACGGTGGAGCCGCGCCAGCCGCCGCGCGAGATCCCGCTCCGCCGCGCGCAGCGGGATACCCACCGCGCGACGTCGCTCCACGATGCGCAGCGCGCGCAGTGCCGCCTCCATGGCGCCAGCGGAGTCGCGCGCGCGGTGCTCGCGGTGCTTGGCGAGGGCGATGCAGGCCCAGACGGCGGTGCTGCCGCCCCGGTCCGCCAGCGCGCGCCAGGCGGCCTCAGCCTCGGCGTGGCGCCCGGTGCGTGACAGGAGGCGGGCTGCCTCGGCGGCCAGCGTGTCGCGATCGAGCCGGGTGGGCGCGGGCTCTCGCTCGTCCCACGCGGCGAGCGCCTCCGCGTAACAGGCGAGCGCTTCGTCCTGGCGGCCGTCGCGCTGGAAGACCCGGGCCAGCGAGGCCACGTCCCCCGGATGGGCCGAGCGGCGCCGCTCCGGGTCCGCCAGCCGCTCGCTCATCTCGCCCAGCAGCCGGCCCAGCGAGACGACGTCCTCTCGGTTGTGCGCGAGGACGTCCGCCAGCAGGGCGGCACGCCCCGTGCGCAGCCAGGCGAAGTAGCGCTCCGGGATGAGGGCGCCGGGCAGGTCGCCGTGACGTCGCACCCCGGCCACGCCGGCCTCCACGCTGGCCAGGCGGGCATCGGGCAGCCGGTGTCGCCACAGCTGACGAGCGATGGGCAGCAGGTCGAGATGCCCGGCTGTGACCGGTGGCGGTCGTCGATGGAGCCGGTAGCGCGCGACGAGCAGCGGCCAGTCGAAGGCACGGCCGTTGTACGTGACGAGGCAGGCGTCGGCGGGGATCTCGGCCTCGAGCGCGGCGAGGAGCGCGGGTTCGTCGGCGTGATCGGGCAGCACGAGCTGACGGACGCAGAAGGAGGCCCCGTCCCAGCGGCCGATGCCCACCAGGAAGGCGAGCGTGCCGGCCGCGCTGCCCAGGCCCGTCGTCTCCGTGTCGAGGTAGACGAGCGGGCGCTCCATGTCGACCGGGTAGGGGAGGCGGGCCAGCCCGTCGAGGGTCATCGGCAGCGGCGTCGCGCGCTCCACCACGACGACCGGCCCGCCCGCGCCTTCCTCCACGGTCCCGCCCAGTCCCGCCGCGAGGTGCGCCGCGCGCGCCCCTGGATCTGCGCCCGCGGCGGTGCGCCGCGCCGGTGGCGGGAGCTCGGCCGCGGTGACGAGCCGCCGGTCGAGGGCCCGCAGTCGCTCGAGGCGGCGTGCCAGCAGCGTCGGGTCCCGGTCCATGCCGGGCACGCTGGACGAGACGCGTGCCAGCTCGTGCGTCACGCCGCCGGCGCGCCGGCGATCTCGGCCCGGGCACCGCTGAGCAGCGCCAGGAGCTGCGAGGCGAGCCGCTTGCCCTCGCCGCCGCTCTCGAGGCGCGGTCCCGTGCAGGCCGGGCAACCCGCGTCACAGGGGCAGTCGGCGACGAGGTCGCGGGCCCCGGCCACCAGCTCGGCATGGCGCTCGAACAGGCGCGCCGCGAGGCCGACCCCGCCGGGCACGCCGTCGTACAGGTAGACGACCGGTCGCTCGGCGTGCGGAGAGCGCACCTGCGAGATGAGCCCGAGGTCCCGCGGATCGCTCATGAGCAGGACGCTGGCCACCGTCTGCAGCGCCCGACCGGCGCCCACGAGGGCCACGTCGAGCTCGTCACGCCGCCAGCCGGCGACCGCGGCCGGGTCCACGGCCACCCAGTACGCCGTGGTATGGAGCTCCAGCTCGGGCAGGTGGATGCGCCCCCAGCCGAGGTTCTCCAGCGACTCCAGGCGCAGCTTCTTGTAGATCGTGGCCAGGCTGCTGACCATGACCTCTCCGTGGACGCGCTCCCCGCCCGGGACGGCGTCGGACGCGAACGCCTCGAGGGGCTTGAGCGTGACGGCCAGCTCCGCCTGGGTGAAGTGGTCAACGTCGACGGGGCGCACGTACGCTTTGCGCTCGTCCCAGTCGAGGCGGTCCACGTGGTACTGGCGCGACTCATGGAGGTAGATGGCGCCCTCGTGGACGAGCGTCGGAGCGGAGAAGAGGTCGACCTCGCCCACCACGCGCGGCCGGTCGCCGCCGGTGTCGATGATGAGCACGTTGCCCGGCGACGCCACGCGCAGCGAGATCTCCGAGGCCGGGAAGTTCTCGCTCGCCCAGTACCACCGGCCGTCGGCCGCCTGGCGCACGTGGCCGTCCTCGCCGAGGAAGGCGAGCAGGTCGTCGGCCGGTGCGGCGCCGAAGCGCTCACCCGGCTCGAAGGGCAGCTCGAAGGCGGCCGCGCGCAGGTGCGCCAGCAGGACGTGGAGGTTCTCGGGGTCGAGGCGGGCCTCCTCCGGGCTGGCCTCGAAGAGCACGTCCGGGTGCGTGGCCACGTACTGGTCGACCGGGCCGCTCGTGGCCACCAGCACGGCCGCGCTCAGCTCGCGGCGGCGGCCGGCGCGCCCGATCTGCTGCCAGGTGGCGGCGATCGAGCCGGGGTAGCCGGCCAGCACCGCGGCGTCGAGCCGGCCGATGTCGATGCCCAGCTCGAGGGCGTTCGTGCTCACCACCCCGAGCACGTCGCCGCTGCGCAACCCGTGCTCGATGGCCCGGCGCTCGCTGGGCAGGTAGCCGCCCCGGTAGCCGCGCACGCGCCCGACCGGGCCGCGGCCCTCGCGCAGCGCCTCGCGCAGGCGCGTGAGCAGGAGCTCGACGCTGGTTCGGGAGCGGCCGAAGACGATCGTCTGGCGGTCGGCGCGCAGGAACGTCACGGCAGCCCGCTCGACCAGCCCGTAGGCGCTGGCGCGGACGCCGAGCCGGGCGTCCACGACGGGCGGATTGAGGATCAGGACGCGCTTCTCACCGGCCGGCGCCCCGTTGCGGTCGACCAGCACGGGCGCCCGCCCGGTCAGCGTCTCGGCCAGCTGGCCCGGGTTCCCGATGGTCGCCGAGCAGGTGATGATGCGCGGCGCGCTGCCGTAGTGGGCGCACAGGCGCAGCAGCCGGCGCAGGACGTTGGCGACGTGGCTGCCGAACACGCCGCGGTACGTGTGAGCCTCGTCCACGACGACGTAGCGCAGCTGCTCGAAGAGCTGGAACCACTTCGTGTGGTGGGGCAGGATCGCCGCGTGGAGCATGTCCGGATTGGTCACCACGACCTGCCCGGCCGCGCGCACCGTCTGGCGGACGGGGGCGGGCGTGTCGCCGTCGTAGATCGCCGCCGCGACCTCGATCCCGGCGGCGTCGGCCAGCTCGTGGAAGCCCGCCAGCTGGTCCTGGCCGAGGGCCTTGGTGGGGAAGAGGTAGAGCGCCCGCGTCGAGGCGTCCTCGGCCACCGCCTGCAGCACCGGCAGGTCGTAGCAGAGCGACTTGCCCGATGCGGTGGGCGTGACGATGCAGACGTCGCGCCCGCCGCGCAGCGCCTCGATGGCCTCCGCCTGGTGGGAGTAGAGGCCGGTCACGCCGCGGCCCTCGAGGCCGCTGCGCAGCCCCGCGTCCAGCCAGTCGGGGAAGGGGCGCATGTCGGCGGCGCGCGCCGGGAGGGTCCGGTCGGCCACGACCGCTTCGGCCACGGCCGGATCGGCGAGCAGGCGGTCGAGCACCTCGGCGACGGTGGCGCTGGCGTAGAGACGCATCGGGATCACCTCGAAATCGAACGCACGTTCGAAACTGACGCCGAGTCTAGCACGCCGTCGCGGCCAGTCAACCGCCGCGCGCGCGCGGGCGACTCGTTTGACACGGTAGCTGCCCGTAGCTACCATCCCGCCATGGGTCCACTCGTGAGCCGCCTGCCGCGCACCCCGTTCGACCCGGTAGAGTTCGCCGACGCGCCGCCGCCCGGGGGGCCGCCGGCCGACCTTGAACCTGAGCCGCCCCTGGGACGGATGCCGGTGGCCGGCCTCTCACGCCGCAGCCTGGCCGGCTTGCTGGGCGCGCTCGTCATCCTCTGGATCGTCGTCGTCTTCGCCCGCGCCGTCGCCGACAGCGCCTCTGCGACCGGACGCGCCGAGCAGCTGCGCGAGTCGACCGCCGCGGCGGCGGCGAAGCTCGAAGCCGAGCGCCGTGAGCTGGAGCTGGTCCAGACACCCGCCTACGTGACGCTGCAGGCGCGCGCCTACGGGTACGGCGAGCCGGGCGAACGGGTCTTCGGCCTCCAGGCCGGCGCGCCATCGCCGGCGCCGATCACGCCGCTGGGCGAGGACCCGGCCGGCAGCGGCCCGCGCTCACCGCTCGACGACTGGCTGGCGCTCCTCTTCGGCCCCTAGTCGGTCGGCGCCGGCTCTCCGCGCCGCAGGCGCAGGTCGAGGTAGAGCAGGGTCATCGCCGCCGGCACCACTGGTGCCATGACGATCGTGATCGCCGCCGCCCAGATGATGCGGAGCAGTGTGCCGGGCGTGTCGGCGGGACCGGTCACCAGGCCGACGACGATGCCCCCCAGCTGCCCCAGCAGCTGGGTGAGGATGCCCGTCGCGAGCCCGAAGGCGAGCGCGTAGCCGAGGACGCGCCACGTGGAGCCGGCCACCAGACGGAAGCTGCGCCCGAGCGCGGTGATGCCGGCACCGCCATCGAGCAGCACGACCTGCGGCCACAGCGCCCAGCGCAGGCCGAGGAAGGTGAGGAGGACCACGACCCCGACCGCTGCGACGAGGCCCAGGAACACGGGCAGGCCACCCGCGGCCGGGTCCGGCGCGAGCGAGACGATCGCCGCCACCAGGAGGAGCCCGCCCACGACTCCGGCCGTTATCACCCCGACGACCGTGAGCATCGTGACCACGAGGGCGCCCAGGCGGCGGAGCACCCGTGAGAACACCCCCCGCAACGTTGGACGGCGCCCGAGGCGCGCTTCGCCGATTGCGACCGCGAGTGCCGCCGTCGTGAGGCCGCCGGCTACGGTCGCGATGAGCACCATCGCGCCGGCCATGCCGAGGAAACCCCACACAGCCTGGGGGTCCAGGGGCGGGAGCGACGTCGGCAGGGGGACCGGCGGGTCGAGGACGTCGAAGCCGACCATCATCGAGAGCTGGTCGACCATGCCGGCGCCGAGGATGAGGTCGATGATGACGACTGGCCCCTGGAGCACGGCGCTGATGCCGAGCACGAGGCGGGCCCGCGTCCGGTAGAGCTCGATGATCCCGTCCACGACGTCGCCCAGGCCCATCGGCCGCGGTAGCGCGGAGGGCGGCACGGCCGGCTGGCCAGCCATCGGGTCGGTCACCAGCGGAGTATAGGGACGGGCTGCCGGGCTTCTGGTCGACTTCGCGTTCGAGCCGTTTGTCGTCAGGGATGTCAGTAGTACTGTCGCGGGGCAGCAGGATCCGCGGCACCCTCGATCGCCGGCGCCTCTGCGCGACGATATTCCGGTAGTACTGACATCTCGTGCGAGGAGGCGGGCCGAACCCGCGATCCAGGTCACGTCGGCCGCGATCTGGTCGCCTGGTGACAGTAGTACTGACAAGGCGAGCGGCAGACGGCAGGCAGTCGAAGGCACCCGAGCTGCCCCTGGACGTCACGCGCCGGGCGCCGTTGCTCCACATCAGTTGGTGGTCGCGCGAGTCCTCTACGTGTCGGTCACCTCGACGAGGGGCGCCACTTCGTGGGCGAACTGGTCCGCGCGCGAGACGAGTTCGGCGGGATCGGCGGCCTCGAACCAGAGTGCGAGGTGCGTGACCCCGAGTGCGGCGAAGGCCCGGACCCCGGTGGCCATCTCGTCCGGCGAGCCGCGTAGTGCATAGCCGGCGTCGGTCGTCGTGCCGAACTGGACGCGGACGCGCGCCGACAGCCAGGGCATGGGCCGGCCGGCCGCCTCGGCCGCGGAACGGATGACCGGGACCCGCTCGGCGTACGTTGCCGGACCTGTCTGGCTCGAGTGGTAGCCGTCGGCGAGCTCCCCGGCGCGCCGGAGCACGCGCTCGGCCCGACCCCCGACGACGATCGGCAGGTTCGCCCCCTGCGCGGGCAGCGGGCCGAAGGTGAAGTCCTCGATGGCGTGGAAGTGGCCCCGGAAGGGATCGGTGGAACCGGACCAGAGGTGCCGCCACAGGCGGATCGTTTCCTCGAGGTAGGCTCCGCGGACGTGGAACCGCTCGGCGATGCCGAGGTTCGCGAACTCCTGCTCGCTCCAGCCGACCCCGACACCGGCGATGACACGGCCCCCGCTCAGCGAGTCGAGCGTCGCCAGCTCCTTGGCGAGGAGAACGGCGTTCCGCTGCGGGACGACGATGACGCTCGTGCCAAGGCGCATCCGCGGGTGTCGCGCGCCGACCCAGGCAAGGGTCAGGATCGCCTCGTAGACCCGGCCGTACTCGTCGGCGTCCCCCCGGTCGATGAGGACGTGATCGGTCGTCCAGACCGTCGACCAGCCCAGACGCTCGGCGACGTCCGCGGCGGCTTCGATGCCCTCGGGGGAGGCACTATCGCGGACGTTGGGGAGGCAGAGTCCGTAGTCCATACGGCGATGGTAATGGGGCGATCGGGGATCCGGTGCAAGGCCGTCATGCACTTTGACCGGCCGTCGTGCGCAGCCGCGACCTGCGCTAGAATCTCGGCCCCACGGCGGCGGAGTAGCTCAGTGGTAGAGCAGGGGACTCATAAG
>Ga0209322_10000215_pt1 | contig 31791 bp, 25 predicted proteins | sample Rifsed19ft1_FD_184013 | JGI IMG/M metagenome (GOLD analysis project Ga0209322, IMG submission 184013) | Soil microbial communities from Rifle, Colorado, USA - sediment 19ft 1 (version 2) | ecosystem: Environmental > Terrestrial > Deep subsurface > Rock core/Sediment | place: Rifle, Colorado... | reverse complement strand
GCTGCTCCTACAACCACAATTGATCGAACTATACTTACTGGAGAAGACATGGTAATTGAATATAGAAACAAGAATGAAGTGCTGAGTTATAAATCATCAGTTATTGCTCCGGATTCTATTGAAGTATTTAATCCTGCCTTTGATATCACCCCTTCTCATCTTATTTCCGGTATTATCACGGAAGATCAAGTTTATTTCTTTCCTTATAATTTTATTAGATGAGCGAAATAATAAAAACTGAAGCAGTTGTGCTCCACAAGATCAAATATGGAGATACAAGCATAATCGTTACTTTATTCACGAAAGATTATGGAAAACTTACTGCAATAGTTAAAGGGGGAAGAAATCCTAAATCCAAGTTAGGGCTGATTGTAGATACGTTTAATCACCTGCAAATTGTTTTTTACAAAAAAGATTCGAGGGATGTTCAGTTGATTTCTAGTGCGGATATAATTTCTCATTTTCCAAATATTAAAACTGATTTAGATTCTCAGAGATATGCACAAGCCGTTTTGGAGCTGGTAAAAAATTTGAATGTTGAGCATGAAGCGAACCTTAAATTATTTAACGGGTTGGTAAGAATATTTTCGCTAATGGATGAATCTAAAGAATCGGCTGCAATTATTTTCGCACGTTTTTTTATGTTCTTTCTTTCAGAACTTGGTTATCAATTACAACTGGAGCAATGTTCCGGCTGCGGTAAAAAAGAGTTATCAAAAAGTGAATTGTCCTATAATTATGAATTAGGTATTTTTTGCATTGATTGTCAATCAAATGTGATTGAATCTTTTCATATAAGTGCGGAACTTTATGCAGTATTAATCTGTCTAAAATACAATAAAAAAGTACCCGAATTTGGTGTAAACTTTATTGGAAAGGCAATTAATTTTATGGAAAGACATCTTAAACATCATGTACCGGACTTTAAGGGAATTCAATCCATTAATATGTTCAATAACTCAAATAGCAAATAATTAAATAATTAAAAATAAAAGGATCAGAAAATGAATTACAAAGGAATATTGGGAGCTGCTGTGTTAATCTTCGTCGGAATTATTTTCGGTGCTATATTGGTTTCGGGTTTCGGAGTTGTGCGGCCAAGTTTAGCCGATATTAATCTTGGAGCTGCGAATCCCCCGGTTAATCTGGATGCAGATGCTACAAGTTTTAGTAAAGCGTTCATAGAAGTTGCAGAAAAAGTCACCCCGACAATTGTTCAAGTTACTGTAGTATCGGAAAGAGGAAATCCGCATGATGATTTCTTTTTCTTTCCATTCAAGGATATGCCTAAAGAGCAAAGAGGATCCGGAAGCGGGATAATTATTTCTGATGATGGATACATAGCCACCAATAACCACGTTGTTGAGAACGCAACAAAAGTAACAGTTGGAATGTCCGATAAAAGAACTTTTGATGCTAAAGTCGTCGGTACCGATCCTCTAACCGATTTAGCTGTTATTAAAATCGATGGAAAGAATCTTCCAACAGCATATTTGGGTAATTCAGATGATTTGAAAGTTGGACAATGGGTCATGGCAATCGGAAATCCATTAGCTCTATCATCAACGGTCACCGCAGGAATTGTCAGCGCAATTGGGCGTGGACAGTTAGGATTGATTAAGGATAGTTACGGTGTTGAAAATTTTATTCAAACTGATGCGGCAATAAATCCGGGTAACAGCGGCGGCGCTCTTGTAGATTTATCAGGTGCGGTAGTCGGGGTTAATTCAGCGATTGCTGCAGGCAATACCGGAACTTACATCGGTTATGGATTTGCTATTCCAATAAACTTAGTTAAATCTGTTGCTAAAGATTTGATTGCACATGGCAAAATTAGTCGAGGTTATATCGGTGTAAATATCGGTGAAGTTGACGATGCAATGGCAAAGTCATTAGGACTTGATAAACCTAAGGGAATTATTGTTCAAGGTCTTGTCGAAGGTGGAGCAGCCTCAAAAGCCGACATCAAAGAAGGTGACGTTATTCTTAAAGTTGACGGTAGAGAAGTTAATCAACCAAATCAATTACAAGGATATATCGCATCCAAATCAGCGGGAACAACAGTTAAGATGACTTTATTCAGAGATGGTAAAGAAATAGACCGCGAAGTAACCTTGAAGGCAAGAGATGAAGATTCGAAGAGTGAGCTTGTTGTAAATAAAGATAAGGATAACGAAGCAAACAGTGAATCAAAATCATCGACAGCACAGTTCGATGATGTTGGTTTCTCAGTCCAAAATCTTTCCTCAAAAGAAAAATCTGATTTGAAAGTTGACCACGGTGTGATTATCACGGAAGTAAAACCTTTCAGCAAAGCTGAAGATAGACAATTAGCAAAAGGATTTATTATACTTGAAGCAGATAAGAAGAAAATTAATTCTGTTAGCGAGTTTCGCAATATCATGAAGGATAAAAAAGGTTCTGCATTGTTGCTAAAGCTCCAGGATGGCCGTGGCAACAATTTCTTCAGAGGAATTGAAGTTCCGGAATAATGGAATAATCAAATAAGCATATTTTAGGTTCATAGACTTTAAAGATTTATTGAGAACTTGCGAGCATAAGAAAGTCAAATAAGTATAGATTTTGAATTTATAAGTGCTATATTATTGCATTAAAAAAATGGAATTGTCCAATGAATAACGGAAAATCAAAAACTCTTAAATTTAGTTATAGTAAAACCTCCAATTATCGTGCATATAATGTGGATGGAGTATTTGGTGGATTAGCTCCCAAAAACAAAATTTTTATTGAATTTTTTAGTGAAAAATTCCCGATTCCTGATTCGGTCGTTCACGAAATTTCAGAAGATAAAACTTTAGGAAAAGAGATTGAAAAAAAAGGTATTGAGGGAATTGTAAGAGAAATAGAGTGTGGAATCTATTTAGATATAGCGACTGCTGTAGCTATTGCTGATTGGTTACATGCAAGGGTTGATGAATATAAAAAATTAAAGACCGAGAAAGGTAATTAACTATGGAGGTTGCTAGTAATTCTAATTATTACGGGGCATTATTCCATGTGTTTACAAAGGCGGGTTCAGCTGGAGTAATCGGAATTCCAAATACATCATCTGGAACCATCCAAGAATATTTTGTTCATAATGAGAGTAAGGATTTATACTCTCCAGAGTTAATTGATTTATACGACTTAATTGATCATAGATTTAAATTAAAAAAGCCAATTCAAGTGAAGATCACAAGAGATGAGCTCGATACTATTGGCGAAATAAATGAATTGGGAATATATGCTTTTGGGAACTCCCAATTTGAAGTGTTGAGAGAAATTAATAAAGATGTTACTGAGTTATTCGAGGAATTATTCAATATAAATGAAAATCAGTTAGGCACGTTACCAAGGAAATGGAAAGAAACATTATTGGAATATGTTGAAAAAGAGGATGAATGATAAGAGATTTTACAGAAAAGGAAATTAGAAAGGCGATTCTAAATAAAGTAAATCCTAAAATAACTCATAAGGGGAAGCATTGGAAAGGTTCAATTTATTTGGACAATATTTTCATTTCAAAAGTTAAAATTCCAAATGAACACATAAGAGTTATGAAAGAAAAAAAATCAAGTTTCATTGCCAAAAGTTTAAGATTAAAACATGATAAGTTTAATGAGTTAATAGAATGTTCATTAAAGGGGCCACAGTATTATGAATTACAGAAAGCATTAGGCTCTTGACATCCCATTGATTTTCGCTTTAAAAATTAAGAACATGACAAATATTTTCGAGCGCCCGATTAATCATCGGGCGTTTTTTTTTATTTTTGCTTAAACAATAGAAAAATATTATGATTAAATTTCTAACAGCAGGCGAGTCTCACGGTAAATCTCTTGCAGCAATCGTTGAAGGATTTCCATCCAACATAAAACTCCGAAAAGTTTATATCGATTTTCATTTGAAGAGAAGACAAGCTGGGTACGGACGAGGTCAAAGAATGAAAATTGAATCGGATTCTGCAGAAATAATTTCCGGAATTCGCTTTGGAAAAACTCTCGGTTCACCAATTTGTTTGCTCATCAAGAATAGTGATTGGGAAAATTGGACAGAAATTATGTCCAGCGAAATTCCGTCCTCCGATTTTGTTTATGAGAAAATTAGTATTCCTCGTCCTGGTCATGCCGATTTGGTAGGTATTTCAAAATATAATTTTGATGACATCCGTAATTCAATTGAAAGATCGAGTGCAAGAGAAACGGCTGCTCGAGTTGCCGCAGGAACTGTTGCGCGAAAGTTTTTGGGGGATTTTGGAATTACAATTGGAAGCTATGTCGAAAGTATTGGAGGCATTTATTCTAAAAGAAATTATACTCAAGATATTCTAATGAATAAAGCTCTGAGGAATTTTTCTGCTTGGCAAATTGCTGAGAAGGCAGACAAAAGCCTTGTTCGAGTTTTAGATATTGGTCAGGAGGGACGTATAATTAAAAAAATTAAGTCTGCAAAAAAAATGGGTGATACTCTTGGAGGGACATTTGTAACTATTGCTACGGGAGTTCCTGTTGGATTAGGAAGTTTTATGCACTATGATCGAAGACTTGATGCAGCAATAGGTCATTCAATCATGTCAATTAATGCAGTTAAAGGTTTTGAAATTGGATTCGGTTTTGATTCAGCAGAAAGATTTGGTTCTGAAGTTCATGATGAGATATTCCTGAAGGATGATATTTTTACCCGTAAAACAAATCGGTCTGGTGGAATTGAAGGTGGAATTTCAACAGGTTTGCCAATTGTAGTTCGAGCAGCTATGAAACCGATTTCTACTCTGATGAAACCATTGAAAAGTGTTGATTTGAAAACCATGAGAAAAGTTGAGGCGAGACGAGAACGAAGTGATTTCGTTGCAGTTCCTGCTTGTGCAGTAATCGGTGAGTCAATGCTTGCTTGGAAGTTAGCTGAATTTTTCATTGAAAAATTTGGCGGAGATTCAATTGAAGAAACTAAGGATAATTTTAATAGATACACAAAGCAATTGCAGAGTCGGATTAAGAAAAATTTCAGCCAGACATAAATATTACCGTGATCAAATTAGAAAAATTCACTTTTAATTCTTTCTCAGAAAATACCTATCTAATTTGGGATGATGAGACTAAAGAAGCAATTGTTGTTGATCCAGGTTGTTCAGATGAAAGTGAAGAAAATATTTTAACAGAGTTCATTTCTAATAACAATCTGAAAGTAACTTATCTAATCAACACACATTGTCATATTGATCATATTTTTGGCTGCAAATTCATCGAAGAAAAGTATAATCCAAATTTCCTAATTCCGGAGAAGGATCTACTATTATTACAAAATGCAGATAGACAAGCTGAGCAATTCGGAATTGAAATAAAAACTCCTCCTCAGCCGGATAAATTTATTACCGAAGATTTGACCCTTAAATTGAATCAATCAGAAATTAAATTTTTGTTTACTCCGGGTCATACACCGGGAGAATTCTGCATTTACCTTAATAAAGAAAAAATATTGATTTCCGGTGATGTTCTTTTCAAAGAAAGCATTGGTAGAACCGATCTATGGGGTGGGAATTACGACACTTTAATCAGCTCGATAAATACAAAATTGTTAACTCTTCCGAATGACGTAAAAGTTTTTCCCGGTCACGGAGAAGAAACAACTATTGGTTATGAAAAAAAGAATAATCCATTCCTGAATCCGTAGGGAGCAACCTCTACCAAATCACAAGACAGTCACGAACCACTTCGTGACTGTAGGTAAGTGCTGTCATGAAATGGTAGATGTCAGCCCGGTAAACGGAGACACATTCCTTCGTCCCTTCTCAAGAAGGGAGCTGTACGTATCTTCCCCTCTCGAGAGGGGAAGAAGAGGTGTGTACTTGAAACACACATAAGAAACTTATTGAAATGGAAATCATTCAGTAGATATACCAGATTTCCCATCGAGATCTTCTGCACCATAAATCTGGCATATCTAAAACAGGCGAGAAAGTTATTGAAATGGAAATTATCAATCCCTATATTAGCCATTAGAATTATTCTTATCGTGTCATCATTAAAGAATTAAGAAAACCTTGATAAAAACAAAAAAATATACTGCTCCATACTTAGTTCTTCTATACTTCCTTCTGTGGATTTTATTATTCGAGCTTATTCTACCCGTAAACAATATATTTTCCAAACCGAGCATCGTTTTTCAATCACTTTTTGATTTGTTCAAAACTTATAAGTTGGGGTGGAACTACTTATCAACAGTATCCGCTATTTATTTCCCTTTGATTTTAGCATACTATTTAGTTCAAATCCTCTTCCCAATTATTCTACAAAAATCCGTTTTTTCAGATATTATTTCTTCACTAGAATGGTTTTCGCGATACATCCCTGGAATAATTTTAGCGATGATTCTCATCTATTGGTTTCCGCAATCTGAATTTACCAAGTTTATCTTCGCCTTTTTAATTTCATTTACTTCTTTCATGTTTAGATCTAAAGATTTAGCTGCGAATCTTGGTTCGGAATATTCACTTGCTTTGCAGTCATTTGGAATTGGGACAAATTCAATTTCACGCAAAGTGATTTGGAAAGCGATTCAACCTGACTTACTGGCTCATGTTATTCGGCAGAACATTTATCTGTGGGCTTCAGTCATTCTTTTTGAATATGTGAACCTTGGTTTTGGAATGGGAACATTACTGAGAAAAATTCTTCAATTTAAAGACTTATCTGCTTTGGTTATGATGTTCATAATAATCGGAATATCAATTTTCATAAGCACACATCTATTCAATTTCATCAAGAATAAATTTTATTTCTGGAAAGCATAAAATTTGGCAGAAAACATCTTAGACATAAAGAACTTAAGTAAATCCTACTACCATGATGCTGGTACACGACAGATCATTCTTGAAGATATTAATTTACAGATCAAGTTGGATGAAAATGTTGGTTCTTTTGTATCGGTTCTCGCACCATTCGGCTCAGGTAAAACAACTTTGCTTAAAATTTTTGCGGGATTAGAAAGTTTTGATGGTGAGGTTAATCTTAACGGGAAAAAAATTGCAGAACCAACTGGTGAAGTCATTTATATTCCCGAAAAATCCTCTTCACTTCCTTGGCTTGATGTTAAAGAAAATATCGAGTTGCCTTCGAAATTTTATAAGAGAGACAATAAACAATTCACCTTTAATGTAAACAAACTTATAAATTTGGTCGGGCTTGGCGGTTACGAGGATTTTTATACATCTTCCCAGGCGTCAGGATTTCGACTTAGAATTGCAATCGCTAGGGCTTTATCCTTTAATCCCAAATTCATTTTACTTGATGATGTTCTAAAAAATTTGGACGGTGAAACACGCTCAGAACTTATCGAATTATTTAGAGTTTTAACTTCCGAAAGAAACGTATCATTCTTATTGGCTACTACAAACATATCCGATGCAATTTTGTTGTCTCAAAAAATATTTTTAATGAGAAAAAATCCCGGCAAAATCATAAAAGAAATGGACGTTCCTAAACTATCTCTTGCAGACAATTCGGAAATAATTACGAAGTTCAAAAATGAGATTGAGGATGCATTCAAATCGCAAGGCATGTTTCACTCTGTTTTAGTTTCTCTTTAGTATAAGTTTGATACACTTAAGTGGTATAATAATTGTAAAATATTGAAAGACAAAGAGATGGCAGATCAAAAGTTCGAAGAATTACAAAAAATCAAGGAAACTGCTAAGCTTGGCGGTGGTGCTCAAAGAATTCAGCTTCAGCATGAAAAAGGTAAGCTGACTGCCCGTGAAAGAATTGAACTGTTGGTTGATGAAGGCAGCTTCGAAGAAGTTGATATGTTCGTCAAACACCGCTCTAAAGATTTTGGATTAGATAAAGAACAATATTTAGGTGATGGAGTGGTAACAGGTTTTGCCAAAATTGACGGAAGACCTGTTGCTTTGTTTAGTCAGGATTTTACAGTGTTTGGTGGTTCATTATCAGAAACTCATGCAGAAAAAATTATTAAAATTATGAACATGGCAATGAAGACAGGAATTCCTGTAATCGGATTAAATGATTCAGGCGGTGCTAGAATTCAGGAAGGAGTAGTTAGTCTTGGCGGATATGCTGACATTTTTCTACTTAATACTTTAGCTTCCGGAGTAATTCCTCAAATTTCCGTCGTTATGGGTCCATGCGCGGGCGGCGCTGTTTATTCACCGGCAATCACAGATTTTATTTTTATGGTAAGAAATTCAAGTTATATGTTTGTTACAGGACCAAATGTTGTCAAAACGGTTACTCATGAAGATGTTTCATTTGAAGATTTAGGCGGAGCAGAAACTCATGCAAGTAGAAGCGGAGTAGCTCATTTTATTTATGATAATGAAATTGAAACATTGAATAATGTACGCCGATTAGTCAGCTATTTTCCTTTGAATTTTATGGATCGCACAGTTGAAAAGGAATTTAACCTTGAGTCACTTAAGCCGGATGTTAGGTTGGATAACATAATTCCGGATAATCCCAACAAGCCATACAACATGAAGGAAATAATTAATCTTTTAGTTGATGATGAAGATTTCATGGAAGTACACAACGAGTATGCTGAGAACATTATTGTAGGGTTTGGCAGAATAGGCGGGATGTCAGTAGGAATCGTGGCTAATCAACCTCAGGTGTTGGCTGGCGTTCTTGATATCAATGCTTCTGTTAAAGGTGCAAGATTTGTAAGGTTTTGTGATGCGTTTAATATTCCGTTATTGGTTTTAGTCGATGTTCCAGGATTTCTCCCAGGAACCGAGCAGGAATGGAATGGAATCATTCGTCATGGTTCTAAATTACTTTATGCATTTTGTGAAGCAACAGTTCCTAAGGTTACTGTAATTACTCGGAAAGCTTACGGTGGTGCTTATGATGTTATGAATTCTAAGCATATTAGAGGCGACTTCAATTTTGCCTGGCCTTCAGCTGAAATTGCCGTGATGGGACCTAAAGGTGCAGTTGAGATAATCTTCAAAAAGGAGATTTCTAAAGCTAAAAATCCGGAAGAGGAACTATCGAACAAGTTGAGTGGGTACATTGAGAAATTCGCTAATCCTTATGCTGCTGCTGAAAGAGGATTTATTGATGATGTGATTTTACCAAATGAGACAAAGATAAAATTGATCAGTGCATTTAGTTTGTTAAAAACCAAAGTGGATAAGAATCCAAAAAAGAAACATGGTAACATCCCGCTCTAGTTTCATTGAATATGACTAAAAGATAAATGATGGATTTAGCGGTGAGCAGAAAATTAATTGAGTTTTTACTTGAAAAATCGAATAATATGACTTATATTTTAATTCAAAATAACAATGGTGGTGTAATGAAAGAAAGCGTACTAAAATTCGTTGTTATTTCTTTGCTTTCCCTGCTAATGGTTTCGTGCGGGGCAAACAAAGAAATAACAAGGTATGAGAATACCGACAACTCTCAGAAGAACCTGCCGCATGGTGGAATCGTTTCTGAGATGTTAGAACAGGCAAGGGAATTCTATGTGACTGCAATTTCCTTCCAAAATCAAAATAATCCTTCCGAAGCTGTTACTAATTATGAATCCGCACTACGAATTATCAATAATCTTAGCTATTACCCTGGAATAGATGAAAATGAAGCTTATGTTGAGTTGGAAAAATCAATAATTGATGATTATCGTCGGTATGTTGATGGATTGACTGATTTACCTGAGGAAGTTTCATTCTCTGCATTGGAGGAATGGTTAGGTAAGACATTACCGGAAATCCAAACTAATTGGAGCGAAAACAAAAACTCTTCACCAGTTATTGTTCCTGCCGATATTCCTCTGGAAATAAACCCGCTAGTTGAACAATGGATCGAATATTATACGGGAAGAGGATCTAAATACATAAGATTATGGCTATCTCGATCCGGTAAGTATTTTCCTATGATGACCAAAATATTTGCTGAGGAAAAACTTCCTCAACAGTTGGTTTATCTCAGTATGATTGAAAGCGGGTTAAATCCAACAGCAAGATCCTGGGCAAGCGCTGTAGGATTATGGCAGTTTATTAAATCTACAGGAAGGATGTACGGATTGGAATCGGATTTCTATTTCGACGAAAGACGAGATCCTGAGAAATCTACAAGAGCTGCCGCACGACATCTAAAAGATCTTTATACAAATCTTGGCGATTGGTACCTTGCACTTGCTTCTTACAACGCAGGCGAAGGTAGAATAATCAGAGCGATTAGAAGGTCAGGAAATACCAATTTTTGGGATATCATGAACTTCCTGCCAAAAGAAACCCGAAGTTACGTACCTCAATATATAGCTGTGTGTTTAATTGCAATGAACCCTGAAAAATATGGTATTTCTGATATTTACTATGAAAAACCTCATGAGTATAATATCTACAAAGTTGATGGTGCAATTGATTTGAACTATTTGGCACAATCGGCTAATATTCCGGTTGAAACTTTACAAGATATGAATCCAGAATTAACTCAGTATTCTACTCCTCTAAATTTTTCTGGCGGGTATCCTCTCAAAATACCTGAGAACAGCTATAATACTTTTGCCGAGAACATGAAAAATGTTCCCGAGTATGCAAGAAGGAATTATTTAGTTCATACGGTTAAAAAAGGTGAGACCTTAACCAAAATTGCAACGCGATATGGTGTTTCAAAGAATGATCTGGCAGATGCAAATAATATTTCAACTAAAACCAAATTATCCCGAGGTGTTAAGCTCAGAATTCCGGTAACCAATATTTCAACTGGTGATTTCGCTTATGACTCTAATGTTGAGACCGCAGACGAAAACAATCAGAATGAAAATGGCGAATATGTTTCTCCTTATCTTTCCTTAAATAATCAAAGTACTGGGGAGGTAAATGAAGAAGGGGAGACTGTTTCGACTGAGGCGGGGACAAACGATGTTGTAAGTGAAACAATTCTGAATTCTAAACCATTGATTCCAGTGGGAAATGTCGCAGTAAATTACAGGGTAAAGAAGAATGACAGTTTATTAGGAATTGCTGAATTGTTCAATACAAGAGTAACGGATATCAGAACTTGGAATAATATCCCCTATACTGCAACAATTGCAATTGGGCAGAGTTTGACCATGTATGTCCCCGAAGCAAAGAAGGAATTTTATGCAAGTTTAGATAATCAAACACCTGTTGAAAAAACTATAATCAAAAATACTTTCTCAAAAAAGACTGCAAATGCATGGGTTTATCATCGAATAAATAGAGGTGATAACTTAAATTCGATTGCAGCAAAGTATGGCGTTTCAATCTCTGAAATTAAAGAATGGAACAACTTGCGCAGTAATAAAATCTTATTGGGAACAAGATTAAAAATATTTTCAGATAAAACCTCTAACTATCTCGCTTCCAATGATAATATTAAAACTCAGAAAAAATCTGCACTATTTAAATATAAAATTAAACGTGGTGATAATATCGGTGCTCTTGCTCAAAAGTTTGGTGTGACAGCTACTCAAATAAGGAGATGGAATGGGCTTACTTCAAATAAATTATTGGCAGGAAAAAGTTTAAAGATTTATTCTGGTGATAATTCATCTTCGCTAGGTGATGTAACAACCAAAACTCCCGCTACCGTTAATTATTATAAAGTCAAAAGCGGTGATACAATTGGAAAAGTAGCGAAGCTTTACAGAGTACCTTCTGCCAGCATTATTAAGTGGAACAATATTCGAAATAATAAAATCCTTGTCGGTCAGAAGCTAAAAATCTATTCCGACTTTAGCGTTAATGATTTGCAGACCAAAACCAACAGAAATACTAACAAGAATTCCACAAAAGTTTATACTGTAAGAAAAGGTGACACTCTTTATTCTATAGCAACAAATTATAATTTATCTGTCAACAAGCTAAAATCTGTAAACAGAATTTCAGACAATAAAATAGTCGTGGGTCAGAAGATTAGACTTGAATAGCTTAAAAAGCTGACTTAACTTTGATTAAGTAATTAGTTCTTAAAAATTTTTATAGCCGTTAGGGGTGTTGTCCCAATCTCGGGATAGCTGAGAAAAAACCCTTAAACCTGATCTGGATAATACTAGCGTAGGGAAACGGTGCTAAGAATAATTAATATTTAAAGCCGTTTCCACAACGGCTTTTTTATTTTGAGGGTGTAAAATGAAATTATTAATTATTCTCTTTCTTATTTTTCTGATGAATCCTTTTGCACAGGTGATTACGATAAAAGGAAAGATTTTAGATTCTGAAACTGAGCATCCGCTCGAAGATGCGAACATCACCATAAAAGGAAATGATAGAATTGGAACAGTTTCCAATTCACAAGGAATATTTATTCTCACGGCAGATTTCAGTCCGGATGATATTTTAGAAGTAAGTTATATCGGGTATGCGAAATATTCACACGCTGTATCAAGTTTTTCTTCATCACCGAGCATTAACATCATTAAACTGATTCCTTCTGCGATTTCATCTCAATCAATTTTGATTGAAGCATTTAGAGATAGAATGGATATTGCACCGATCAATTACTCCAGCATTAGCAGGAGTGAAATTAATGAAAATTATACGCTGCAGGATATTCCCGAATTTTTAAGCTCTTTGCCGTCAACAACATTTTATTCGGAATCTGGAAATGGTATTGGATATAACTATTTAAGCATTCGTGGATTTGACCAACGTCGAATATCCGTTTCAATAAATGGTATTCCGCAAAACGACCCTGAGGATCATAATGTTTATTGGCTTGATTTTCCAGACCTGATTTCAAGTTCAGAGTTGATCCAAGTTCAACGGGGCTCAAGTTCCGGTATAATTGGATATCCTGCAATCGGCGGATCTATAAATATTATCACCTCATCATTTGCAAATGAAACTAAGTTAAATTTACTTGGATCTATTGGCAGCTTTAACACAAGAAAATATGGAGTAGCAGTTTCAAGCGGACTGGTCAATCAGAAATATTCCTTTTATGCAAAGTTATCACAAACTTTAAGCAGTGGTTACAGGGATAAGTCGTGGGTTAAGTTTAATTCATACCATCTCTCAGCAGTTAGATATGACGATAATCTTACAACACAAATTAATTTTTATGGTGGACCAATTTCAGATGGATTAGCTTATACAGGCTTGCCTAAGTTTACAATTAAAGATAAAAATCTCAGACGGAAAAATTATTCTTATTGGGAAGCTGATGATAATCAAAAAAGATATTCGTACAAATTCGAACGGAGGTCGGATGAAATTGAAAATTTCTCTCAACCTCATTTTGAATTGTTGAATGATTATAAATTCAATGATGATCTTACTTTCAATTCATCTCTGTTTCTTGTTTTAGGTGAAGGGTTTTTCGATTATGACGGCTCCTGGGCAGATACAAGTTATTTAAGATTAATTTCTGCAAATGGATTCTACCCCCAAAATAATCCCGGAAATGTTTTGATACGCGCACAAGTTGAAAACAAACAATTCGGTTGGATACCGAGATTGAATTTAAAACATAAAAATGGAAATTTAATTTTTGGTACGGAGTTTCGGATACATAAATCAATTCATTGGGGAAGTATTAGTTATGGCGAGAATCTTCCATCGGGAATCACTAAAGATTACCGCTACTACTTTTATAATGGCGGCAAGGATATTTTAAATAATTTCATTAATGAAACATATGAACTTAATGAGAAAATTAAATTACTCGGCGAACTGCAGCTTGCTTTTCATAAGTATCGTTTGTCTAATGAAAAATATATCTCAACTGACTTTACCGTTCAAAATCTTTTTATTAACTCAAAATTTGCAATCAATTATAAATTTCCTGAAGGACAAATCCTTCGTTTTTCATTTGCAAGAGTTTCGAGAGAGCCCAGATTAAAAAATTACTATGATGCCGCAGAGTCAAGCGGTGGTGAGATTCCTCAATTCGAAAAAAAACGAGATGGTTCATATGATTTTAGCAGACCTTATGTAAAACCGGAAACAATGAATGATTTTGAGCTTGGCGGCTATATTCAAAACAATAACTATTCATTCTCAGTAAATCTTTTTTACATGTTGTTTGATAATGAAATTGTTAAGAATGGAAAATTGGATCGCTTTGGTCAGCCGATTACAGGAAATATGGAAAATACAATTCATCAGGGGATTGAACTCAGCGCATCAGTTAATCTGATTGATGGATTGGAAGTCTATTCAAATGCTACGCTCAGTAAAAATATTATCAAGCGTGGAAAATATTTTGTGAATTCTCAAACATCGCTTGATCTTAGCGGTAATAAGATCAACGGATTCCCGGATTTCCTTGCGAATTTTGTTATAAGCTATAAGAAGCAAGGTTTATATTTGAAGTTAAACGGAAAATATGTTAGCAAATTCTATTCAGACAACTATGATGAAAAGTTACGAGAATACTTAAATCTGAGTTCCGGTTTTGTTGATTATATTGATAATGTTAATGATGCTTACTTTTCGATTGACTTCTATTGCAGTTATGATTTCCATTTCATCGAATCACTCGCTGCATCAAAAATTTTCTTGCAGGTTAATAATGTTTTCGATCAGTTATATTCTGCCTATGCCATTGGTAAAGAGTTTTTCCCGGCTGCAGAAAGAAACTATTTAGTAGGAATTCAGATTGGATTATAAATTTTTTCGAATTAAATCAGAGGGGACAAATCGTTGAAAAAATGTTTGGTACTGGCAAATGGCAAACCTCCGACGAAGAATGTTATTTACAGTTTGATGAAGCATGATTATACAACATTGTTTTGTGCTGATGGCGGCGCAAATGCTGCCATGAAAATGGGATTATTCCCTCATTACATTATTGGGGATTTGGATTCTATTCAAGAAGAAACATTCAAATACTATAACGGAAAAACATCAATAAAAAAAATCAGTTGGCAAAATGATACGGATGTTGAAAAGTGTTTTAAGTTCGCAATCAAAAAGAAATTTAATGAAGCAATTCTTTTGGGGGTAACAGGTGATAGATTAGATCATACCTTTTGTAATCTTGGCATTGTAATCAAATACTTTGACAAGATTAATATAAAAATCATTGCGGGAAATTCTCTTCTTGCAGCTTTAACTGGAACTCACAAATTAAAAACTATTCCTGGTGAAACTATCTCCATTTATGGTTTTGATTCACGAACAAAAATTTCTTCTAAAGGTCTAAAATATCCGCTAAACAAAACTGCTTTGCATTTCGGTCACAAGGAAAGTACAAGTAACATTGCGTTCCGTGACCAGATTGAATTGAAAGTAACCGGCGGAATTATTTTTGTGATAAGGGATTTTTATACAATGAGAAAACATGATCTCATTTAGCAGTGCTGATCTCGTAATTATAATACTTTTTTTTATTAGTGTACTTTCAATTGGATTTTTTTTTGGCCGGAGTTCAAAAAATGACGCCGAAGATTATTTACTCTCCGGAAGAAAAGTGGGATTATTACTTTTCATACTCACTAACGTTGCCACATGGTACGGTGGAATTTTAGGTGTTGGAGAATTTGTTTACCGTTATGGAATTGTTTCGTGGTCTACTCAAGGATTTCCTTACTACATTTTCGCATTTTTGTTCGCGATTTTCTTTGCCAAAAAAATTAGAGAGGCATCTTTATTTACAATTCCAGATAAGCTAAGTCAGGTTTATGGTAAAAAAGTCGGGCTAATCTCAGCAGTTTTAGTTTTTGCTTTAGTTTCACCTGCTCCTTATTTACTTATGACCGGCAATCTCATTTCTCTTATCTTCGGTACGAATATTTTAGTTAGTTTGATTTTAGGTTTAATTCTTTCACTGGCTTATTTATTCAAAGGCGGTTTTCGTTCTGATCTTTACACGGATGCGATACAATTTTTTATAATGTTCGTGGGTTTCATTTTAATCATCATTTTTTCATACACATCGCTTGGTGGATTTTCATTTCTTCAAAACAATTTGCCGAAAGAACATCTTAATCTGACAGGCAATGCTTCTCCTACATTTATTTTGGTTTGGTTTTTAATTGCTTTATGGACTTTTGCTGATCCAGGATTCCATCAACGATGCTATGCTGCGAAAAGTGGCACTACTGCTGTTAAAGGAATTATTATCTCAATTGCATTCTGGTTTTTGTTTGATTCACTTACAACACTAACCGGATTATATGCCCGCGCATATCTTCCTAATCTTTCCAATCCAGCTTTGTCTTATCCTTTACTTGCTGAAGCCATTTTACCCTCAGGGCTTAAAGGAATTTTTTATGCGGCGTTATTTGCTACAATAATGTCCACATTAAACAGCTTTTTATTTTTAAGTGCTACAACCATAAGCCGTGATTTTATTTTCAAGTTATCTAAAAAACCTGATGAGAAAAGATTAAAAACATTTGCGATTTATGGTTTGATCATCTCCGGCATCCTATCAGTTTTATTAGCGTATTTGATTCCATCGGTAATAGAAATTTGGTATACGATTGGTTCGATTTGCATTCCGGGGATAATTCTTCCTGTTGTGAGTTCTTACTACACTAAACTTAAAATTGATGCTAAGTTAATCTTATTGGAAATGATAGTATCTGTCACCGCTGGTTTAATTTGGTTTTTTATTCGAGATTATTTAGCAAATTCTTATTTAATAGAAATTGAGCCAATGCTTGTAGGGCTGGCTGCTTCAATTATGATTCATGCAATAGGTCTACTGCTGAAATTTATTTCGCTTCCACAACGATAAAAGTATCGAACCACTTAGAAAAATTAGGATAATTAATAGAGAGACTTCAGTAGGGATTTTAAAATATTCTGAGATTAACATTTTAATTCCGACGAAAAATAAAATAATAGCTACGCCATATTTTAAATAAATAAAAAGATCAACCAATCCTGCTAAAGCAAAATATAATGCCCTTAATCCTAATATTGCAAAAATATTGGATGAAATAATGATGAATGTATCTTTAGTAATTGCTATAATAGCTGGAATTGAATCCACCGCAAAAACAATATCGGAAGATTCAATCAACAAAAAGGTTAAAAAAGTAGTTGTGATAAAAATTTTACCATTAGCTTTATGAAAAAATTTCTTGCCCGTATAGGTTGTATCCAGCTTAAAATGCTTAGTGAAAAATTTTATTAGCCAATTATTTTCGACATCAAGTTTTTGTTCTTTTCCAAATGCCATTTTATAAGCAGCATACAGAAGAATCAGAGCAAAAAAATAAATTACCGGATGAAAAAGATTGAGTAGTGCAACACCGGCGAAAATAAAAATGATTCTGAATATTATTGCGCTTAGAATTCCCCATTTAAGAATGTGTGGTTGATTTTCAGGTTGGATATTCATTACGCTGAAGATCATTAAGAACACAAAAAGATTATCAACCGAGAGAGATTTTTCAATAATGTAACCTGTAAGAAATTCGAGAGCTTTTTGATGCCCGTCTTCGAGGTAAATGTAGAGGAAAAGATTAAAGAGAAGAGCAGTGCTAATCCAAACACCACTCCAAATAAGACTTGCTCTTAATGTTATTTTGCCACGTCGATGATCCGTTACGTATAGATCAATCAATAACATTACTGCAATTATTACTGAGAAAAATAGCCAAAAAAATGTTTCAGAGACCAATGATTTTCAATTTTATTAAGGTAAAAGGATTCCAACTGCAATTACAGTTGTCCAAAGGCCATTCTTATCACCTTCGGCCGATTGAGTAACATTAAATGATTTAACAATTTTTCCAGACATTTTGTATTGATCTTCTCTCTCACTCCAATCTTTTTCTGGATCGAATTCTACTCCTAAGGTAGTTGCAAGCATTGTAGCCGCAAGATCTTCGGCATACTCACCACAGACTTTTTCATTTTGTCCGAAAGGATGATGTTCCGATAGATAACCATAAGCTGTATTTTCCGCAGGCAGAGCAACTCCAATTGATGAAGCAATTAATCTATTTGGTTCGTTGGTGGCATTTCTTGCCATCACACAATGGGTAATTTGTCCCGGTGTTATTAATTTAATTCCTTCTTCTAAGGATATTCGTTTGCAGCCGACAGGGAAAATGCTGCTTACAGTTACAAGATTGCAGATTTCGATTCTTGCACTTCGTAATGCAAGTTCGAATGAGCTGAGATATTCTTTGTGTCTTCCAACACCCTTAGTAAAAAAAATTTTGGTTGGTAGGTACAATTTATTTGCCTTTCGTTAAAGTTAATGTATTAGTTTAATGAATTTTCTTTTACCGACTTTAAGAATCGTTTCATCTTTAAGATGAACTAACTTTTGAAAATCAGTTATTTTTTCCCCATCAAGAGTAACTCCACCCTGTGCGACAAGACGCTTTGCTTCTCCTTTTGACGGAGCGAAATTTACTAAAATTATTAAATCTAAAATATTTATTTCGTGCTGCTCCCCAAATTTAAATTCAGGAACCTCATCCGGTGTACCTTTATTAACAAAAATTCTATCAAACTCTTCTTCGGCATTATTTGCTGCTTCTGTAGAGTGATACATCGTAACCAGCGTTTTAGCGAGCCGTCTCTTGATATCGCGCGGATTCGTTTTTGAATCACCAAGCTGAGTTTTAATTTTACATAGCTCATCATTGGAAAGATCAGTTGCCAGTTCAAAATAATTATAGATGAGTGAATCGGGAATAGACAGAGTTTTTCCAAAAATTTCTTTAGGGGATTCTGAAATTCCTAAATAATTATTATAAGATTTGCTCATTTTCTCAACACCATCAATTCCGACAATAAGCGGCATTGTAATTATAACTTGGGTTTCCATTCCAAACTCTCTCTGAATATCTCTTCCAACAAGCAAATTAAATTTCTGATCTGTTCCGCCAAGCTCGACATCACTTTTAATTGCAACTGAATCCATTGCCTGAGCAAGCGGGTAAAGTATTTCATGCATGCTAATTGGTTCACCGGATTTATAGCGTTTGGTGAAATCATCACGTTCGAGCATTCTTGCAACTGTATATTTCGAAGCAAGCTTAATTACATCCTCGAAGGACATTTTACTAAGCCACTCGGAGTTGTACACAATTTTAGTTTTGTCTCTGTCTAAAATTTTTGATGCTTGCTCAAAGTATGATCTGCCATGCTCGCGAGTTTCTTCCAAAGATAATGCAGGACGAGTTACATTTCTTCCTGACGGATCACCAATCATTCCGGTAAAATCACCAATAATTAAAATTGCGAGATGACCTAACGACTGAAAGTGCGCAAGCTTTCTTAGAACAACAGAATGCCCAATGTGAAGGTCAGGGCGGCTTGGATCGCAGCCCAATTTTATATTCAGTGGTTTACCTTCTTTAAGTGATTTCTCTAATTTTTTAATTAGTTCATCTTCGGGAATGATTTCAAATGTTCCTCGTCGGATGAGATCCATCTGTTCGTTTATTGCCGGGAATTTAATTTTAGTCATTGTGTTTCTGAATTATTAGCTGAATTATTTTTGTAAAGTTAATTCTTAAATCTACGTTCTTGGTCTCTCTGAAAATCTCTTTTCGCAATTGCTTCTCGTTTATCATACACTTTTTTGCCTTTGGCAACTGCAAGCTCAACTTTTACTTTACCATTTTTGAAGTATAATCTTAGAGGAATTAACGTCAATCCTTTTTCTTTTCCTTTTCCTATTAATCTTCTTATTTCACTTTTCTTTAAAAGAAGTTTTCTTTTTCGTGTTGGTTCGTGATTATTAATGTTTCCTTGTTCATAAGCACTTATGTTTGCACTCATCAGCCAAACTTCAGCATTTTCTAAGCTTGCATAACTATCTACCAAATTTGCTTTTCCTTGCCGCAGAGCTTTTACCTCAGTACCGGTTAGAACGATCCCTGCTTCAAACGATTGAATTATAAAATACTCATGTCTTGCTTTGCGATTAACCGTAATATTTTTTTCTTGGTCTTGCTTTTCCATTTTTTGCAATCGTGAGAACAAAAATCATTTTAATTGATATAAAATGCAAGGATGTGAAAAATTATTGTTCAGATTAGATATGCCAGTCCGCCTTAGGCGGACTGGCATATCTATTTTTTTAGCTAACCCAGTTCCTCATAGCTCATTCAGCGAATTGAAAGAACTGGGTTTATGGGTGCTGTACAATAAAACAAATTATTTCTCTATCTTTGAAAACAAAAAATCACCTAAATGGTTATGCTGATAAGAATCCCAATAATTTTTTTTATACTAATTGTTTCAATCACGGCTCAGTCTTTTAAGATCAACAAGATAGAACCGCCCAATTGGTGGAGCGGTATGAAGAATAGCGAGCTTCAAATTATGGTGTACGGTGAGAATCTTGACAACATAAAAGTTTCAAGTAAGGACAAGCGATTCAAGATTGAGAAAATTACTCCAGCACAAAATTCAAGTTACCTTTTTATTGATGTCTCACTTAAAAATATATCTGACGGAAATTGTGAGCTGCTTTTCTCCAAGGATAAAACCGAAATAAAATATGAATATCCAATTCTCAAAAGAGATTTATCTCCGCAAAAACATTCGGGTTTTTCAAATGAGGATGTCGTATATTTAATCATGGCGGACCGTTTTTGCGATGGTAATCCAAATAATAATAAAATTGATGACAGCTTAGATCAATTTACTGCTAAAGATTTGGATGGTAGAAAAGGCGGTGATATTGAAGGAATAATTTCCAAATTAGATTATATCAAAGAACTGGGAATTACATCTGTCTGGATTACACCGATGCTCGAAAACAACATGTGGATGAGCTATCATGGTTATGCAGCGACAAATCTTTACCGGATTGATCCTCGATTTGGTACTAATGAATTATATCAGACATTAGTTGATGAAGCACATAAGCGCGGAATAAAAGTCATTATGGATCATGTGAGCAATCACATCGGAATCAATCACGAGTGGATAAAGAATCTCCCTTTTGATGATTGGATAAACGGGAAACCGGGAAATCATAAACCGGCAAATCATAACAAGATGACTTTTCTAGATATTCACAGTGATAGCATTTCTGTTAGTGAAACCTGGGAAGGTTGGTTTGAAGATTATATGCCCGATCTTAATCAAAGAAATGAATTTCTTAAAAATTATTTAATTCAAAATACCATTTGGTGGATTGAATATTCCGGTATGGATGGGATTAGGGAAGACACTTATGCTTATGTTCATCAAGTATTTCTTGCTGAATGGGCAAAAAGAATTTTAGATGAATATCCAAATTTTAATATTGTCGGCGAAGTTTGGTCTGGTGTTCCAGGTATTTTAGCCGGCTATCAAACTAAAAGCAAGATTCCAAGAAAGTATGATTCACATCTTCCAGTAGTAACTGATTTTGGTTTAGCAGATGCGTTAAGAAAATATTTAAGTGGAGAAGCAGATTTACGAGAAGTATTTAACACTTTTGCACAGGATAATCTTTATTATGATTCAAATAGCTTGCTCGTCTTTCTTGATAATCACGATATTACCCGAGCACTGTTTGTGGCAAATCAAGAGGTGCAAAAATTTAAAATTGCTTTAACTCTTCTGCTTACTGCGAGAGGAATTCCCCAAATATTTTACGGAACTGAAATCGGAATAGTTGAAGACAACAATCATGGAAATATTCGGTCGCCCTTTCCCGGCGGATTTAATGGTGATAAGATAAGTTCATTCACAAAAGAGGGAAGGGATTCACTTCAAAATGATTTGTTCGATTACTTGCAAAATTTAATTTCACTTCGAAAAAAACATAAAGCGCTTTCATCAGGAAAACTAATTCACTTTTACCCGTTTGATAATGTGTACATTTATTTTAAAGAATGGGGTAATGAAAAAATTATGATTGTCGTGAACGATAACGATGAAAAAAAGGAGATTGATTTAAAACATGTAAAGCATCTGTTTACTGCTGAAAATTCAATTGTAAACCTAATCACCGGCAAGATATTAAAATATTCATGCGAGTTCATTCTTTCAGTTGATGGAAAAAAAGCTGAGCTATTTCAAGTTGTAAAAAACATTTATAAGGAATAATCATGTTAGAAATCCAGAAAAAACTTACAAACACTTTTTATGCGATGCTTGCATTGCCGGCAACTGCAATGGGATTCGCATTGTCAATCCAGATCTCAGCATTAAGCTGGATACTGAGTACAAAATATAAATTGGATATTCACGATGTTGGATTAGTTTGGGCGGCGGGACCTATCGCCGGAATTCTCGGTCAAGTAATAATCGGAATTATTAGCGATAAAGTTTGGATGTGGAATGGACGGCGCAGACCATTCATTCTCATCGGCGGATTTTTAGCAGCGATGATGTTACTTGCATTGCCAAACATTGATGTAATTTCATCTTCATTGGGAATTGATGGAATTCTTGGTGTTGCAATTATTGTAGCGCTCACACTTGATCTTGCAATAAATGTCAGCTTTAATCCTACTCGATCTATCATCGCAGATGTTACCCCCGAAGGTACTGAACGAACTAAAGGATATACATGGATGCAGACAATCTCCGGAACGTTTGGGGTGCTTGCGTATGTAATCGGAGCAATTTGGGATAATTATGTCTTGATTTACTTCGGAGTTTTTCTCGTACTGTTTTTGTCTCTCATTCCCACTTTTTTTATTGAAGAACCAAGATATCTTGCCGGTGAAACTGAAGCTGATTCGAAAACAAAATTAAAAACTTCATTCAGTGAGATATTAAATTACATTCAACCCTTATGGGGATTTTTACTTTATGCTGTTTATGCTATAACCATGCGGGTGCTGAATATTAAGTTTGATAATTATTACGCAGAGATAATTTGCTTTGCCATAACTTTATTTTTCATTTTCAAAGTTCTTATGCAAAAGAGCGAAGGAAAATCCGCTGCAGAAAAAGGATTGATCGGATTCAAAAAAGTTCTTGCTGCTCATTCTTTCACCTGGATTGGAATTCAGACGATGTTCGTTTACATGTTTGCTTATGTTCAATACAAAGTTTATAGTTATGGAGAGGGGAGTGTTATTCCTGAAGATGTATCAATTCAAATGGGAAAAGTTGTAACAATTAGCTTTTTAATTTTCAATGCGATTGCCGCCGTCTTACCGGCATTTGTGTTGGAACCCATAACGCGAAAAATTGGAAAAGTAAAAACACATTTCATTTGCATAGCATCAATGGCAATTGGATATGCTGCAATGCTGTTCTTAGGATTCTCTCCGGTGATTATCTACATCATCATGGCAATACTTGGAATTGGCTGGGCATCAACAATCAGCTTACCATTTGCAATTATGTCACAACAAGTTGACCAAACGAAGATGGGATTATTCATGGGATTGTTCAATCTGTCGGTTGTTCTTCCACAGCTTGTTGCAAGTTTTGGAATTGGATTAGCGATAAGTCAAGCAAGCAACAAAAGTCTGATATTTATTATCAGCACATTTACACTTGCTGTTTCAGCATTTTTGTGGATGCTTGTGAAGGAAGAAAAAATTCATGGGGATGTAGCAGCTATTCAAAGTAAAAGCGGACATTAGATTTTCTTAATTTTAGATATGCCAGATTTCACATCGGAATTTGTATTGCCCAAATCTGGCATATCTTTATTTTTCAAACTCGTTCTTCAGGCATTTGGGAGGCTTTTAATCCACATCCTCAACAAAATAAACCATCAAACCTGCAATAATCATTGAAGCACCGCCAAGAAGTAAAGCATAAATAGCTTCTCCACCGACAATATTTTTTACAAAAAATCCGAGTATTGCGGCGGCAGTTATTTGAGGAATCACAATAAAGAAATTGAATATGCCCATATACACTCCCATCTTTTCCGGAGGAAGAGATCCTGCTAAAATTGCATACGGCATTGCAAGAATTGAAGCCCAAGCTAATCCAATTCCAAGCTCGGAGAGTAAAAGCATATTTGGATTTTTAATTACATAAAAGGAAGCGAAAGCCAATCCGCCAACAATTAGAGAGATCATGTGAACGGTTTTTCTATTTGTTCGCTTCACCATTGCAACTAAAACAAAAGCCATGACAGCAGCAAATCCATTGTAAACAGCCATCAAAACACCAACCCAATTTGCGCCTTGATTATAAAGTTCTGAACTTGGATCAGTTGCACCATAAATGTGATGAGTAACTGCTGGAGTAGTATAAATCCACATAGCAAACAAAGCAAACCACGAGAAGAATTGAACCACAGCTAGCTGCTTCATCGTCTTTGGCATTTTGTAAAGATCATTTAAAATTGAAACAAGTCCACCAGAAATTTTATTTTGATTTGTAAAAAATCCCGCCAACAATTGTAACAAACCCAAAATGATAGATCCAACGAATAGCACATAAAGTCCATAATTATTTTCATGAAGGATAAAATGAAGAATTGAAGAACCTACGAGCCCAGCTAAAATCCAAATCACTCCGTTTTTATTAAACTTTGTTGTGGAAATAGCTTCAGAAAATCTCGATGATGATTCTGATAGAACTGAATTTTTATCCGACTCAGAAAATTTTTTTAATTCTTCGGGTGAATATTCTTTTGTGGAGAAAACCGTGTAAAGAACTGCCAGCAGAAAAACGAATCCACCAATGTAAAAGGAAAATTTAACTGAATCGGGAATTTCTCCTGCTCCTGCGGTGTTAGAAATACCAAACCAGTTAGTCATCATGTATGGTAATGCAGATGCTACTATTGCTCCTATTCCAATAAAAAAGCTTTGCATTGAAAAACCAATTGTTCTCTGTTCGGATGGAAGCATATCACCGACAAATGCACGAAATGGCTCCATTGAAATATTTATTGATGCATCCATTATCCAAAGCATTCCGGCGGCAACCCAAAGTGTTGGCGAATTCGGCATGAAGATAATTGCAGTAGATGCGAGAATGGCTCCGACTAAAAAGAATGGTCGCCTTCTACCAAGCTTATTCCAGGTTTTATCGCTCATGTGTCCAATTATTGGCTGGACAATCAATCCCGTAACCGGAGCAGCAATCCATAAAATTGGAATATCTTCAATTTTTGCCCCCAGTGTTTCAAATATGCGGCTGACATTTGCGTTTTGAAGTGCGAAGCCGAATTGAATGCCGAGGAATCCGAAGCTCATATTCCAAATTTGCCAGAACGATAAACGAGGTTTTTGCATGTAGAATTTCCTATTTTAAAATAGATTCGTTGAATTTTTTAGTAAAGATAAAGTAAATCCTTGAGAAAAACTTTTTATTCATTTTTTATATAACTGGGTGGGTAGTTAAAATAAATGGACTAAAGTCCAGAATATGTGTTTGGATGGTTTAACCCCAGTCTTAAGACGGGGGTTAGCGGATACCTTTGAGTTTGGGCTTTAGCCATGAATTAATTTATTAACAACATTTAATATTATTTAAAATTGCAACACAATCACGAAAATAAATTTCCTGAAGATAAAACTGCTCAAAGAAAGAAAGAGCATCTCAAGTTATGCTTGACAGATGATGTTAAATTCAAATCCAAAACAAATGGATTTGAGAAGTATGATTTTATTCATTCAGCAATTACAGAAGTTGAAATTGATAAGATTAATTTTGAAACAATGCTGTTCAAGAAAAAAATAAGGTATCCGTTTCTTATTTCATGTATGACGGGTGGAACAGGTGAATCTGAAAAAATTAATGAGAGACTTGCTATAGCTGCACAAGATTTGAACATTGCAATTGGTATAGGAAGCCAAAGGCAAGCGTTAGAAAATCAGAATTACATTAATTCGTATAAGGCAATCAGAAAAAATGCTCCAACAGTTCCTATCTTTGGCAATATTGGGGCTGCTCAAGTTGTTAAACTGAAAAATATGGATTCAATTCAAATTTTAATTGATCAGATCGAAGCTGATGCAATGGTTGTTCATCTAAATCCGCTTCAAGAATTGTTACAAAGAGAAGGTGAATCCAATTTCAAAGGATTGCTTGGTAAAATTAAAAAGCTGGTAAAAGTATTAGATGTTCCGATCATTGTTAAGGAAGTTGGTTCAGGAATTTCAGGAGAAGCTGCAAAAAAATTGCTTGAAATCGGAGTGAAAGGAATTGATGTTGCAGGTGCAGGAGGAACAAGCTGGGCTGGTGTTGAAATTCTTCGAAATAAAAATAAGCAAGGGAAAGAATTTTGGGATTGGGGAATTCCAACTTCACATTGCTTAAGAGAAGTTAGTAAGTTGAAAAAATCATTTAAATTTGTTTTAATTGGTTCCGGTGGAATTAATTCCTCGATGGATACGGTAAAAGCATTGGCATTAGGGGCTGACATTGTTGCATCTGCAAGGATAATCCTACAAACTCTAGACAAAAGTGGAATAGAAGGTGTAAAAGATTTAATTACAAGCTGGTTTGATTTTGTAAAATCAGTTATGTTTCTTACAGGCTCAAAATCACTTTCAGATTTACGAAAAAATAAACTCATTTTGAAAGAAAAATTGTATTGAATCAAAAAACGTTTAAAAGTTTTCGCTCTCTTTACAGCAAACAAAGAAAAATTGTTGAGCTGAGAATAAAAAAAGTATTTGCCAAACGAGAACCGCGATCTTTGTACAAACCATCAGCATATCTTTTAGAAAGCGGAGGAAAAAGATTACGCCCATTGCTCGTTCTTTTATCTGCAAAAGCAGTTGGGGCAAAATTTTCTCAAGCATACAATGCGGCAGTTGCAGTTGAGCTTCTACATAATTTTACACTTGTTCATGACGACATTATGGACAACGCGGATAAGAGACGCGGGAGATTAACTCTGCATAAAAAATATGATGTCAACACTGCAATTCTTGCTGGTGACAGCTTGCTTTCAATCGCCTATGAATATTTGCTGAAAGATTGTAACGGAAATGCGAAAAATATTCTTACTTCGTTCACAAAAGGATTGGTTGAGGTTTGCGAAGGGCAAAGTTTAGATAAAGAATTTGAATTGCGAAACAATGTGTCATTGAATGAATACGTGGAAATGATTAGAAAGAAAACCGCAGCAATGGCTGAAATGTGCTGTTCGATCGGTGCACAAATCGGCGGCGGAACGAAAACCGAAATAAATGCTTTGGAAACTTATGGACGGAACATCGGTATTGCATTTCAAATCCAGGATGATCTTTTAGATATTATTGCTGACGAAGCAGAATTTGGAAAAGTTGTCGGCGGAGATTTAATTGAAGGTAAAAAGACATTTTTATTTATTAAAGCTTTCGAGAAAGCAAAAGGCGAAGATAAAAAAGCTCTGTTTGAAATGATTCTGAACAAAGGGATAAAAAGACATCAGGTCGATCAGTACAAAGAAATTTACACAAGACTTGGTATTTTAGACGAAGCAAAAAAATCTATTTTTCATTATTCAGATATTGCTGTCAGCTCACTAAATAAATTATCAAAAAATGAAGATAAAGAAATTTTTAAGTGGATTGCTTTCTCATTGATTGAGAGAATTAAATAAGAATGATTGAAGAAAAAATTACAATACTAAATAAAGCGGGAATGCACACAAGACCCGCCGCTACAATTGTAAAATTAGCTGCTAAATATAAGTGTGAGTTTTTTATTTATAAGGATGGAATGAACATCAACGGAAAAAGCATTATTGGCGTAATGACACTCGCCGCAGAAATGGGTTCAGAAGTTACTCTCACTTTTGAAGGTGAAGATGAAAAAGAAGCCGCCGCAGAAATAGTAGATTATTTTAAAAGAGGATTTGACGAATTGTGAAAACCTTTAGACAAATATTTAAAGAGGCAGAAAATAAAATTCCAGGAATTGCAGCCGCTCCGGGAATAGTGATTGCAAAAACTTATTTGTTCACCAAAGAAGCAATCGAAATAAGTGAAGGCGAGATATTTGAGGTCGAGGTGGCGAAAGCTAACCTCGATGAAGCACTGAGAAAATCTAAAAAGGAATTGAATAAAGTCCTCAATATCGCACGTGAAAAAATGAGCGGGACAAGGGCAGCAATTTTTGAAGCACAAATGATGATTCTTGATGATCCTGTGTTAATCTTAGAAATTAAAAAGCGGATTGAGAAGGAGAAGAAGCTGCCTGAATTTATTGTGCATGATGAAATCTCAAAATATCAGCAGATGATGATACTTTCACACGAACCTTACATGAAGGAACGGGCTCACGATATAGAAGATATTAAGAATAGAATTATTAGAAATCTCCAGAAAAAAAGATGGCAATCCAAAATTCCTAATGATGCAATTGTAGTAAGCGATACATTAACCCCTGCGGATGCTATTTTACTTTCCCGATGCAATGTAAGAGCATTTGTAACTGATCATGGAGGAGTTACATCTCATGCGGCAATCATATCAAGATCATTAAATATTCCGGCTGTTGTGGGAACACATAACAGCAGCAAGCTGATAAAAGATGGTGAAACGGTCATCATAGACGGATTCCATGGTTATGTTTTTACTGCCCCGACTGAAGAGCAAATACAATTTTATACTTTGAAGCAAGAAAAATTAATTGAGCTTCAAAGAGGGCTTGAAGAGTTAAAAAATCTGCCGGCAAAGACAAAAGATGGTAAGGAAATACATCTTAAAGCGAATGTGGATGTTACTGGTGAAATTGATATTGTAGTAACAAGCGGGGCTAAGGGTATCGGTCTGTATCGAACCGAACAGATTCTAGAGGAATTTGGAGAATTTCCTAATGAAGATGAGCAGACTACAATCTATTCACGGCTTGCATCTAGAATTTATCCCGAGCCTATTACGATTCGTGCATTTGATATTGGAGGTGATAAATTCAAATTTTTAGAATACAGAGAATCAAATCCTTTTTTAGGTCTGAGAGGAATCAGAATCCTTCTTGAAAACGTTACGTTGTTTAAAACGCAGATCAGAGCAGTGCTTCGAGCCAGTCAAAATAAAAATATTAATTTCATGCTTCCGATGATAACTACATTAAAAGAGATTAAACATGCAAAAGAAATTATTGAAGAATGCAAGAAAGAGCTTAGAAAAGAAAAAATAGTTTTTGACTCTCGAATGAAAATCGGAATTATGATTGAAGTTCCCTCAGCAGCAGTAATGGCAAAAGAATTCGCGCAAGAAATTGATTTCATAAGCATTGGCACAAATGATCTCATACAATTTTTAATGGCAGTTGACCGCGGGAATGATTTAGTGGCAGAGCTTTATCAAGAATTTAATCCCGCAGTAATCAGAACAATTTCCCATATAGTTCGTGAAGTAAAAAAAGCACATCGTGAAGTAAGCATTTGCGGTGAAATGGCAGCCGATACCTTGGCTATGCCTCTTTTAGTAGGATTAGGACTCGACTCTCTCAGTATGTCTCCAGCAACTTTACCTTATGCTAAAAGAATTATCAGAGCAATATCATATCAGAAAGCGAAAGAATTGGCTGAAGAGTGCCTCGAATTAGGTTCGGAGAAAGAAGTGACTGATAGAATTGAAAAGTTTTTCAAGGATTATTCAATAATTAGAACCAGGCAAATTATTTAAAAATTCTCCTTAAGGTAAATTTATTATAGTTGATTTATTTATTTCTTCAAATAACTTTCCATTAGCAAAAACTTATCACTTTATTTAATTGGAATAACATTTGTCCGACTCTAAACATTTTACTCTTAATCTTTATATTCATTTTATATTCCTATTTCTGGTATTGCAGCCATCAGCCGAAGCGCAATTTTATTTTTTTGGAAGAAATAAAGTTCAGTATGAAAAATTTGACTGGAAGGTCCTCAAGACCGAGCATTTTGATATTTACTATTACAATCAAACCGAACAGCTTGCCGAAATCGGTGGGCATATTGCGGAGGAAGCTTACAGTGAACTTAAAGTTAGACTTAATCATATTCTTACACGTCGCGTTCCACTCATTTTTTATAACACACACATACATTTTCAACAGACAAACACAACTCCCGGGTTTATTCCCGAAGGTGTTGGGGGCTTCTTCGAGTTTATTAAAGGAAGAGTGGTTATTCCATCAACCGGTTCTTTAAATGATTTCAAACATGTCATTCGTCATGAGCTAACTCATGTATTCATGACTAACAAAGTCTTCAGAGTTTTGACAGATCACCGGATTCCAAATGATGCGCTGCCTCCATTATGGTTTGTTGAAGGAATTGCCGAATATTTATCCACAGATGTCGATGATCAAGCTGAAATGGTCATGCGCGATGCAGTTTTGAATAATTATTTTGTTCCATTAGAAAATATATTTCAAATTTATGGATCTTTCTTGATGTACAAGGAAGGGCAAAGTTTTTTAGAATTTGTGGAAGCAAAATACGGTAAAGAAAAAATTCCATTGATGCTTGATAATTTTTGGATGTACACAAATTTTAATAAAGTCATATCATACACTTTAGGAAAATCTATTGAGGAGATAGATTCGGAGTGGCTGCTAAATCTTAAAAAAAAATATTTTCCGCTTGTTGCAGACAAAACACCGATTGAGAATGATGCTGAGAGGATAACTAATTTCGGTTTCAACTTTTCTCCTGTGCCTTATCAAAAGGGTGGAGAGAAACTTATTTATTTTATAGGAAACCGCGATGGTTATTCTTCTCTCTACAGAATGAAATATGCTGAGAAGAATTTTGAGAATGCGGATGATTATAGTGATCCTGAACTTGTAATTCGTGGTGAAAAAACTGAAGAGCTGGAGTCATTTCATCTCTTCCAAAATTCAATTGATATTTCAACCGCTGGACAAATTGCATTTGTTACTAAAGCAGGTGGGACTGATGTTCTGCATTTATTTTCTATCAATGAAAATGAAATAGTAAATACTTTGAGAAGGGAAAACCTGCTTAATATCGTTTCACCAAAATATTCAATTGATGGTAAGAAAATTGTGTTTCAAGCTGTTGATCAAAAAGGTTTCAGCGATTTGTTTGTTTATGATGTGACTACAGATTCTTTACTGCGCTTAACAAACGATTATTATGATGATAAAGAACCGATATTTTCTGAGGACGGAACTCGCATAATATTTAGCTCGGATAGAACTTCGGGTATTTACGAAAAGAAGTACAATCTTTTCACAATAGATTTACAAACTTTCCGTATTAAGTATCTTACATATTTAAATGCAGATTTTCACTCTCCGATTATCTCCTTTGATAAAAAATATTTAATGTTTACCTGTGATGAAGATGGAGTGAGAAATATCTATTCAATGGAATTGAATGGAAACATCCCTCAAAAAAGAATTAAGCGTATTTCCAATTTTATAACCGGTGTGTTTAATCCAAGATTTTATGATGATTCAACTATGGTTTTTTCAGGTTTTGAAAAATTCAGTTTCAACTTGTACAAATTTAACCTTAATGAACCTGGAGAAGAATCATCGATCGTGATGGCGGAAGATTTTCCTTCTAAAGAATTTAAATGGCATGCGGAAAAGATTATTTCTGAAATTGAACGTAAGAATTATAATTACGATAAAGAATATACTTTGGATTATGCGCAAAGCCAGGTTTCAACCGATCCTATTTTTGGTACACGTGGCGGAGCAGTTTTATCCTTAAGCGATCTTTTAGGCGACGATAATTATTTCTTTCTAATTTATAACACTGCAAATGTTCAAAGTGATTTTCTTAAAAGTTTTAACATTGCATTACAAAGAATAAATTTATCTGATCGTTCAAATTATGGATATGGAGTTTTTCATTTCAGCGGGAATAGATATGACATACGCGATACTGATGAATTTTTCTTTGAAAGAAGCTTTGGCGGATTTTTCCTTTTAAATTTTCCTATATCAAAATTTCAAAGATTGGAAACGAGTGTTTCGTTAGTAAATTCAGATAAAGAAGTCATAACCGGAATCATCGAACGGAAAGCATTACTTCTCAGCAATACAATTTCGTGGGTTTTGGACAATTC
>Ga0209322_10000213_pt1 | contig 31819 bp, 33 predicted proteins | sample Rifsed19ft1_FD_184013 | JGI IMG/M metagenome (GOLD analysis project Ga0209322, IMG submission 184013) | Soil microbial communities from Rifle, Colorado, USA - sediment 19ft 1 (version 2) | ecosystem: Environmental > Terrestrial > Deep subsurface > Rock core/Sediment | place: Rifle, Colorado... | reverse complement strand
CCGGCTCCTGGTAGTGCATCGTCGGCGGCAGAACCTGGTGGCGCAGGGCGAGGATGGTAAAGATCGCCTCGACGGCGCCGGCGGCGCCCATCATGTGCCCGGTCATCGACTTCGTCGAGCTGATGGCGAGGCGGTAGGCGTGCTTGCCGAAGATCTGCTTGAGGGCCAGCGTCTCGACGCGGTCGTTCATCGGCGTGCCGGTGCCGTGGGCGTTGACGTAGCCGACAAGATGGCGGTCGATCTTCGCCTTCCGCAGCGCCATCTCGGCCGCGATGATCGGGCCGCGGCCGGTCTCCTCTGAGGCCACCATGTCGAAGGCGTCGTTGCTGGAGCCGTAGCCGGCGAGCTCGGCGTAGGCGGCGGCGCCGCGCGCCTGGGCGTGCTCGTAGCTCTCGAGGATGACGGCACCGGCGCCCTCGGCGACGACGAAGCCGTCCCGCCGGCGGTCGAAGGGCTTGCAGGCGCTGGCGGGGTCGTTGCCGGGGCTGGCTGTGGCGCGCAGAGCGGCGAAGGAGGCGTAGAGGAGGGGCGTCAGCGGTGCTTCGGCGCCGCCGGCGATCATGAGATCGGCGTCGCCGCGGCGGATAATCTCAGCCGCCTCGCCGATGGCGCCGGCGCCGGTGGCGCAGGCGGAAACGACGGCCATGTTTGGCCCCATGGCCCCCGTGAGGATGGCGATGTGGCCGGAGGCGGCGTCCACCAGGATGTTGGTCAGGAAGAAGGGGCTGATGCGCCGCGGGCCCTGCATATCGAAGTTGCGGTAGGCCTCGTCCAGGAGGGTGTAGCCGCCGGCGCCGGCGCCGAAGACGACGCCCGCCTCGGCGCCGAGGCCGCCCTCGAAATCGACGTTGGCGTCACGCAGGGCCTCGAGCGCGGCGGCGACGGCGAACTGGACAGAGCGATCCGTGTGGCGCAGCTCCTTCGGCGAGAAGAGGCCTTCGGCGCTGAAGCCCTTCACCTCGCCGGCGATGCCGCCGTCGAACAGGGAGGCGTCGAAGCGGGTGATGGGGGCGATGCCGGAGCGGCCGGCGAGGAGCGCCTGCCAGGTCGAGGGGACGTCGTTGCCCAGGGGCGTGACGGCGCCGAGGCCGGTGACGACGACGCGCCGCGTCATGTCGGGCGCTTGCTCTGGGGGGAATGGCCGGCGGTCGCCGCGTCTCCGTCCATCGGCTTCGAGCGAAATATAGCACAGGCCTGCCGCCGGACAGCCCCTTCGACGAGGCTCAGGGCAGGCAGGCTCAGGAGTGGCGCGCTGCCAATATACTGAGGCGATGCAGCGGGCGGTCATCGTCCTCAACCCGAGCGCGCGCAAGCCGCCGTCGCGAGAGCGGTTGCGCGCCGCGGCGGCGTCCGTGCGGCCGGCGGGCTGGGAGGTCGACGTGCTCTGCACGGAGAGCGCCGGCCACGCGACGGCGCTGGCGCGGGAGGCGGCCGCGACGGGCGCGGCGGTGGTCTTCGCTTGCGGCGGCGACGGCACCCTGAACGAGGTGGCCAACGGCCTGGTTGGCAGCGAGAGCACCCTCGGCGCGCTGCGCGGCGGCATGGGCAACGTCTTCGCCAAAGAGGTGGGCGTGCCGCGCTCGCCGGAGGCGGCGCTGCGGCTGCTGGTCGAAGGGGAGCGCCGCCGCATCGACCTGGGGGTCGCGGGAACAGGGGACGGGGGACAGGGGCGGCACTTCGTTCTCATGGCGGGCGTCGGCTTCGACGCCGAGGTGGTGCGGCGCGTGCCGGAGAGCCCAAAGCGGCTGCTGGGCACGACGGCCTACGTCCTCTGGGGCGTGCGCGAGCTGGCGCGCTATCGCTCAGCGGCTGCTCGGCTGCGCATCGATGGCGAGGCGCGAGAGGCGGAGCTCTTCTGGCTCATCGTCGGCAACACGCGCTCCTACGGCGGCGTCATCGACGTCACGGCGAAGGCGCTGGCGGACGACGGCTGCCTGGACGCCTACGTCTTCGCCGGGCGCGGCCTTCGCTGGACGCTGGCGACGGGGCTGCGGCTCGTCCTCCGGCGTCACGATGGCGCCCCGGGCGTCTCCTTCCATCGAGTGCATGAGCTGGCCGTCGAGACGGCTGGCCTGCCGGTGCAGGCGGACGGCGAGTACTTCGGCGAGACGCCGATGCGCTTCTGGGTGGCGCCGCGGGCGCTCTCGGTGCTGCTGCCGCGCGGCCGCGCGGCGCGGCTGTTCTCGTCTAAGGTCTGAAGGCCAGGCTTAAGCCTGGCCTTCGGCGGACTGGTCGGGCGCGACTCCCCGTCAGGGGGCTCCGCCCCCTGTACCCCCGATGCGCCTAGGTAGCCGAAGGCCCGACTGTTCCATGCGCGACGTCGAAGACGTGGGCGCCTTCGACGAAGTCGGGCGGAAGCCAGGCGTCCGACGTCGCGGTGAACCAGGCCTGGTCGAAGCCTGAGATGTGCTCCAGGACGGAGCGGCGTCGCCGCTCGTCCAGCTCGGAGACGATGTCGTCCAGGAGGAGGACCGGCGGGTCGCCATCCTGGGTGAGGAGACGCCCCTCGGCGAGGCGCAGGGCGAGGGCGGCGGTGCGCGTTTGGGCGCGCGACGCGTAGGCGGCCGCGGCGGCGCCGTTGAGCTGAATCGACAGGTCGTCGCGGTGGGGGCCGATAAGCGAGAGGCCGGCGGCGACCTCGCGGCGGCGCTGGCCGGCGAGGGCGGCGAGGAGCAGGGGCTGGACGGCGGCGCCGTTCGCCTCTTTGGGCAGGAGGCGACGCCACTCCTCGCCGAGCTGGGGCTCGTAGCCGATGACGAGCTCTTCGCCGGCGCCGCTCAGCTCGGCGTGGGCGTCGGCGGCGAGCTCGGCCAGTCGCCCCACGGCGGCGAGGCGGGCGGCGACGATTGTCGCGCCCTCGCGGCTGAAGGCCTCGTCCCAGAGCGACAGCTCGTCCAGGCCGGCGATGCCCTCTCTGACCCGACGCAGGCTGGCGTTGCGCTGCTGCAGGATGCGGCCGTAGCGCTGCAGGGCGGCGTAGTAGGCTCGGTCGAGCTGCGAAAGGGGCGCGTCCAGGTACTGACGGCGCTGGGCGGGCGGCCCGCTGACGATCTCCAGGTCGTCGGCGGTGAAGAGGACGGCGCGCAGCTGGCCGACGAAGTCGCGGGCGCGCCTGGGCAGGCCGTTGACGCGGAAGCGCTTGCCACCGCGTCCTGAGCCTGCCGAAGGGCCACTAGCCGCCGGTGAAGGGCCGACGATGAGCGTCTCGAGCTGGAGGACGCCGTCGCGGCGCTCGACGGCGGCCTGCAGGCGGGTGAAGGGCTGCGCCTCGCTCTCCGCCTGCCGGGCGATTAGCTCGCTGTCGCTGCCGGCGCGACGAGAGCGGCCGCTGGCCAGGAGGTAGACGGCCTCCAGCAGGTTGCTTTTCCCCTGGGCGTTGTCGCCGAGGAAGAGGAGGCGGCCGGGTGTGAGGTCGAGGTCTAGCTGGCGGTAGCTGCGGTAGCTTGTGAGCTGGAGCCGGCGGACGTGCATGTAAACAGGTAACAAGTAACAGGTGACAAGTAACAAGAGGCAAGGGCACGAGCGCCCTTGTTACTTGTTACATGTTACTTGTTACTCAGACGATCTTCAGGCGCAGGCGCAGCAGGTCCGGGCGCGCCTCCTCGACGACGAGGGCGTGGCCCGTGGCCTGGCGCAGGCCGGCGGCGAGGTCGCTGGCGGTGACGGGGGCGCGCAGGTGGAGGAGGAGGCGCGAGTCGCCCTCCTGGAAGCGCTCGACGGAGGCGCTCTCGACCTGGTCCATGGCCATGAGGGCCTTCTGCAGGTCCATGAGGGCCTGGAAGCCGGGCACGGCGACCAGCGTGAGGCCGATGCCTTCGCCGCCGGGCGTGAAGGCGGGCTCCGCCGGCGCGAGGGGCGGCCCCGACGGCGTCGGCGTCGCCAGGCGCTCCAGGAGGTCCGCCATGAGCTGCGAGAGGCCCTGCAGGTGGTCGACGAGGCGGTCGAGGGAGCCGGCGAGGCCGGTCAGTTGCTCGCCGAGGCGGCGGCGCTGCTCCTCCTCGGCCTGCAGCTCCTGCTCGAAGCGGCGGGCAAGCCCGTCCAGGGCGGCGCGGCTGGCTTCGAGGTCGGCGCGGGCGGCGCCGGCGCGGGCGGCGGCGGCATCGTGCAGCTCGCTCAGGGCGCGGGCCAGATGAGCGGCCGCGCGATCGATGGCTTCGTCCGGCCGGGGCTGGTCTAGGGTCACGCGAACCTCTCGAAAGCTGGTCCTTCGCCGAAGGACTGTGCTACCGCTCTAGAAGATTATCGGCAGGCCGCGGGGCCGTAAAAGGGCGGATGTTCCCCGATTTGACGGCCTCCGGCGCGGCCGCGTAGCTTGCGAAGGATACCATGACCACCCTCCTGCGCGCCGTCGTCCGGGCCAGCGGCCTCTCGCGACGCAAGGCCTTCGCCGCCATCCGCGCCGGCCGAGTCGGCCTGGAAGGCAAGACCATCTTCGACCCCTCCAGCGACTACACGGGCGGCGCCCTGACCCTCGACGGGGCGCTTCTGGCCGAGCCCGCGGCCGCGAAGGCCTACCTCCTCCTCAACAAGCCGCCCGGCTACCTAACGACGACGCTGGATGAGCGCGGCCGGCCCACCGTCATCGACCTCCTGCCGGCGGCGCTGCGGGCGCCCGGCCTCCACCCCGTCGGCCGACTCGACCGCGACACGTCCGGCCTCCTCATCCTGACGAACGACGGTGACCTCACCTACCGCCTTACGCACCCGAAGCACGAGGTCGAGAAGGAGTACTGGGCCGGCCTCGCTGCGCCTGTCGACGAGGAGCGGCTGGCGGCGCTGCGTCGCGGCGTCGAGATCGACGGCCGGCTGCGGCGGCCGCTGCGCCTGCGCCGCCTGCGCGAGGGCCCCTTTCAGCTCTCGATCACCATCCAGGAGGGCCGCAAGCGCCAGGTGCGGCGCATGCTCGCCGCCGTGGGAGCGACCGTGACCCACCTGCGACGCGTCCGCGAGGGGCCGCTGACGCTGGGCTCGCTAGCCGAGGGGCACGTGCGGGCGCTAAGCGAGGCGGAGGTCGAGCGGCTGCGGGCTTAGCTAGCGGGCGAGGCCGGCCTCGCCCGTGCTCGGCGGGCCGAGGCCGCCCGGGTTGGGCGCCTGGGCCGGCGGCCTCGCCGCCGCGGCCGGCCGCGCTTGGGGCAGGAAGTCGGGCGGTGGCAAAATCTGGCCGCGGAGCTCGCCATCCGGGTGGAGCGTGGTCTTCATGCTGGCGTACCACTGGCCGGAGGCCATCTCGCGCAGCTGCTCCGGCGTCAGCTTGATGTGGACCGCCGTCGCGATGAACCCCCCGTCCGAGAGGTGGAGGACGACAGGCCCGTTGGCGCCGGGCGGGCCGCGGTGGATGTCGGCGCCGACGAGCTGGGTTTGGTCGCGGCCTTTGACGTCCAGCGTGACGTCCGCCTCCGTGCGGTCGTCGCTGAAGTAGAAGCGGAAGAAGCCCCAGGCGTGCGTCTCGACGGCCGGCACGTTCTCGGCGCCGGTCATGTCGGTCTGGAAGATGTAAGCCACGGCCTTCGCCTGGCGGCCGGAAGGCGCGGCGCCAAGGACGAGGGCGAGGACGACAAGGCCGAGGATGAGACAGCGTGGCATGAGGCGCTCCCCTAGCTGCGTTTCAATCTACATCAGTTGTCGGCGGGCGTCAGCGGCGCCGCCACGGCCCGCCCTTCGATAGGCTCAGGGTGGCCGCTTTAGACGCGTGGACCTAGCCACACGTTCGTGGTGAGCCTAGCCTGCCCTGAGCCTGCCGAAGGGAACCACGCTTCCTGGTCGAGCGGAGCGTCCTTCGACAAGCTCAGGACGAACGTGTCTACGGCGTTGACAGGCGCGGCGGCGGCGTCGAGAATGGCCGCCAGACCGAGCAACGACCAACCAGAAATAAGCGACGAGGAACGAGAGATGACAGGGTATTCGCGGCCCGAACTCCTGGTCGAAGGCGCCTGGCTGCAGGCCCACCTCGAAGACGCAAACCTGCGCGTCGTCGATTGCGATGTGCGCGACGCCTACCGCCGCGCCCACATCCACGGCGCCGTCGGCGTCCAGGACAATTACTTCAAGAACCCGGACGACCGCCGGTTCCTCATGACAGCGGCGCAGTTCGCGGCGACGATGTCGGCCATGGGCATCGGCGACGACACCGACGTCGTCGCCTACGACGCCGGCTCGGTGACGGCGGGCCGTCTCTGGTGGTGCCTGAACTACTACGGCCACACCAGGGTGCGCGTGCTCGACGGCGGCTGGAACCTCTGGCTCAAGGAGGGCCGGCCGATCACGATGGCGGAGCCGAAGGTGCGGCCGGCTACGTTCACGCCGAGGGTGGATGACTCGCTGCTGGCGACGGGGGATTACGTCCTGGCGGCGCTGCAGCGGCCGGACGTCGTCATCCTGGACGTGCGCTCGGACGGGGAGTGGGACGGCACGAACACGCGCGGCAACCAGCGCGCCGGCCACATCCCCGGCGCCGTGCACATCGAGTGGGTTAACAATCTCACGCCGGACGACGCGCGCTGCTTCAAGTCGGCCGATGACCTGCGGGCGATGTTCGTCGCGGCGGGGGTGACGCCGGACAAAGAGGTCATCACCGTCTGACAGGGCGGCATCCGAGCAGCGCAGTCTGCGCTGACCCTGAAGCTCCTGGGCTACGAGCGGGTTCGGAACTACGACGCCTCCTTCGGCGAGTGGGGCAACCGCGACGACACGCCCATCGTCACGTAACGAGCAACAAGCAACAGGCAACAGGCAACAAGCATGCGAGTCTGTCTTTGCGAGGCTCGCGATAGCGAGCCGTGGCAATCTCGGTCGATGCGTCCAAGACGCCGTCCTGAGCCTGCCGAAGGATTGCTTCGCCTTCCTGCGGAATGGCTCGCAATGACAGCTAGACCTCGGCTCGGTGCTCACGCTGAAGCCTGGCCTTCGATCGTCTTCCGCTAACTCCTTCTCGGTGGGTCTCTCCGGCTCTTGCGCTTAGCGGCGCGTCGCTGCACACTGAGGAGCGAATCCGAAATCTCCCTAAAGAATGCAGATTGTTGGGAGATTTACTGATATTTGAAAGGGGTGCTCCTGCCAGTGAAGCCTGCCGTCCGCCTGCTCGCCGCCCTCCTCCTGCCGCTCCTCATCGCCGCGTGCGGTGGTGGTGGCGGCGAGAAAGCGCCTCCCACGCCCACGCCCATCGACCTGACGCGCGACGACCTAGGGCGCAGCGTCGCGCCGCCCGCCTCGCCGCAGCGCGTCGTTGCCCTCAGCCCGACGGTGGTAGAGCTGATGTACGCCGTCGGCGCGACGCCGGTGGGCCGCCCTTCGTCCGCCAACTACCCGGAGGCGGCGAAGGCAGTGCAGGCCTTCGGCGAGAGCCGGTCGCCCAGCTTCGAGGCCATCGCGGCGATGAAGCCTGACCTGGTCATCGCCGACGCCCTTCTCCATCAGACGATCGCCGACAACCTCTCGAAGCAGCTCAACGTGCCCGTGTTCGCCGTGCGCGTGGCGTCGTTCAACGACGTGACGCGCGGCCTGCGCACCGTCGGCGCCCTGACGGGCAAGAAGGAGGCGGGCGAGACGCAGGCGAAGGCCCTGGAGACGAAGCTGGCCGACATCAAGGCGAAGCTGCCGGCCAACGGGCCCACCGTCCTCGTGCTGGTGGCGGCGGGCCAGAACCAGTTCATCGCCGGCCGCGGCAACACCTACCTGGGCGACATCCTCTCGCTTCTCGGCGCTCGGAACCTGGTGACCAGCGAGCCCGAGAACTTCAACTACCCCGGCTTCACGGACTACAGCCTGGAGCGCATCGTCGAGAAGAACCCGGACGTCATCATCGCCGCGAGCATCGGCGGCCCGCCGGGGACGCCCAAGACGTCCGACATCCTCAAGTCGGTGCCGGCCTTCGCGTCGCTGAGCGCGGTGAAGAACGGCCACGTCTATGAAGTCGACGCCTTCGTCTACATCCAGTCTGCGGGGCCGCGGGTGAGCCAGATCCTGGACGAGCTGCCGAAGCTGCTCTACCCGGGCGTCTTCGCAGCGACGCGCTGAGAGGGGGGAGGCCGGTGAAGGAAGCAGCGGTCACGGCTGAGGTGGCTCGGCCATGGCCGCGCGCCGTCGACCGGCGCCTGCTGCTCATCGTCCTCGCCCTCGTCGTCCTCGGCGTCGCCATCGTCGTGAGCATCGGCATCGGGCCCGTGTATATCGGGCCGGGGACGGTCTGGCAGGCGCTCTGGGGCGACGCAGACGCGACCTCGAACGTCATCGTGCGCGACATCCGGGCGCCGCGGGTCCTCCTGGCGGGGATGGTGGGCGCCAGCCTGGCGATGGCGGGGGCGATGCTGCAGGGCGTGACGCGCAACCCGCTGGCGGACCCGCACATCCTGGGCATCTCCGGCGGCGCCGGCCTGGTGGCCGTAGTCTGCATCGTCTTCCTGCCGAACCTGCCGGCGGGCGTCGTGCAGCCGCTGGCGTTCGCGGGCGGGCTGACGGGCGGTGGCCTCGCCTACGTCATGGCCTGGCGGGGCGGCGCTTCGCCGGCGCGGCTGGCGCTGGCCGGAATCGCCGTCACGTCGATCCTTACGGCGATCACCTCGGCGGTCCTGGTGACGTCGGCGTTTTCGGCCCAGATCGGCCTGCGCTGGCTCATCGGCGGCCTGCTGGGGCGCAGCTGGCAGGACTTCCGCCTGCTGGCGCCGTACTTCGTCGTTGGCGGCGTCGCGGCGCTGGCGATGGCGCGCCAGCTGAACGTCATCGCCCTCGGCGACGAGCTGGCGACGAGCCTGGGCCAGCGCGTGGAGCGCACGCGCCTGGCGCTGGCCGGGACGGCGGCGTTGCTGGCGAGCAGCGCCGTGAGCATCGCCGGGCTCGTCGGCTTCGTCGGGCTCATCGTGCCCCACGTGGTGCGGCTGGTCATCGGCAACGATTACCGCTTCCTGCTGCCGGCCTCGGCGCTTTTCGGCGCCGTGCTGCTCGTCGTGGCGGACACGGCGGCGCGCACGGTGCTGGACCCGCGGGAGCTGCCCGTGGGCGTGCTGACGGCGGTGATGGGCGGGCCCGTGTTCATCGCGCTGGTGAGACGGCGGGCATAGGGCATGACGGCAAACGGGCAAACGGGCAAACGGGCAAACGGACAAACCAGCCTTGAGGCGCGCGCGCTCGACGCCGGCTACGCGCAGGCCGAGGGCCTCGTGCTGCGCGGCCTCGACATCGAGGTCGAGACCGGAGAGGTCGTCGCCCTCGTGGGGCCCAACGGCTCCGGCAAGTCGACGCTGCTGCGGGCGCTGGGGCGCGTGCTGCGGCCGAAGGGCGGCGTCGTCTTCCTCGACGGCCGGGCGCTGGCCGAGTGGCCGACGCGGGAGGTGGCGCGCCGGCTGGCGCTGCTGCCCCAGGGCCCGACGCTGAGCAACGACCTGACGGTGGCGGAGCTGGTCTGGCTGGGCCGCAGCCCGCATCAGGGCCTCCTCGGCCTGCCGACGGCGGCCGACGGCGAGGCGGTGCGCTGGGCGATGGCCGAGACGGGCATCGGGCCGCTGGCCAAGCGGCCGATATCGACGCTCTCCGGCGGCGAGCGGCAGCGCGCCTGGCTGGCGCTGGCGCTGGCGCAGCAGCCGCGCATCCTCCTGCTGGACGAACCGACGACCTTCCTCGACCTGAGCCACCAACTCGAGGTGCTCGATCTCATCCGTTACCTGAACGTGGAGCACGGGCTGACGGTGGTCATGGTCCTGCACGACCTCAACCAGGCGGCGCGCTACGCGGGGCGCATCGTCGTCCTACGGGAGGGCCGCGTCTACGGCGAGGGGCCGCCGGCTGCGGTGCTGACGCCGGAGACGCTGCGCCAGGTCTTCGGCGTGGAAGGTCGGGTGCTTCCCGGCCCGGACGGCGTCGAGATGGTCATCGTGCCCGTGGGGCGCGTCCCGTAGCCCTTCAGAATCGGCCGAACGGCCCTTGACGGCCCGCTGAGGCGGAGCCCAAGATTAGGCTTGACATTAGCCAGAGCTTAGTATGTACTAAGCCTCAATCTCGGTAAGGGGGAGCTGAAAGTGCAGTCGAAACTGATGCTGGGCCTCGTGGCGGCGTTGATTGGCCTGGTCGCGCTTGCGGCGGCCGCTTGCGGCGGCGATGGCGAGGAGGCGAAGGAGAAGCTCGTCGTCGCGATCCAGCCAACGCAGGCAACGGCGGAGACGCTGGAGAAGGCGAAGCCGCTTGAGGCCTATCTGGAGGAGAAGCTCGACGTCGACGTCGAGATCTACATCCCGCTCAGCCAGTCGGGCGTCATCGAGGCGATCCGCTTCGGGCAGGCTGACGTCGCCTTCATGGGCGCCTGGCCGGCGCAGCTGGCGGTGGAGCTGGGCGGCGGCGAGCTGGCGCTGGCCGAGGTGCGGGAGGTCATCCACGAGAACAAGAAGGTGGAGGCGACCTTCTACTACTCGTATTGGGTGGTGAAGAAGGACAGCGCCCTGCAGACGCTGGAAGCAGCGAGGGGCAAGAAGGCGTGCTTCCCGAGCGCCGTCTCCGGCTCCGGCTACGTGGGGCCGATGGGCCGCCTGGTGCAGATCGGCCTTCTGGCGCAGCCGGATAAGGGCAAGGAGGTCGACCCGAAGAAGTTCTTCGGCGAGGTGATCTTCGGCGGCGGCTATCAGCAGTGCTGGGAGGCTTTGAAGTCGGGCCAGGTCGATGTTACGGTTATCGCCGGAGACGTGGCTGAGAACTTGTATAACGAGGTGCTGAACAACACGCGCGTCCTCGAGTCGCAGGGGCCGTTGCCGTCGCACGGCGTAGTGTTAAGCAAGGACCTGAAGGAGCCGCTGCGATCGAAGGTCGTCGAGGCGATCGCCGGGCTGAGCGACCCGCAGTACAGGACGCTCATGCGTAGCTTCATCTCTGGCATCTTCGTCGGCTTCGAGAGGACGGACGCAACGAAGCATTTGGCATCGTTCCGCACGTACCTGGACCTCACGGGGCTGGCGTTCACGGAGCGAGTTGCACGCTAGAGGATGAGTCGCGCCGTCTAGCCGTACAGGCGCAGTCTCTCTGGTTCTCCTACGCCCGCGACAGGTGGGTGCTGAAGGACGTCAGCCTTCGGGTCCGTGAGGGTGCCTTCCTGGGCATCATCGGGCCGTCCGGGTCGGGCAAGACAACCCTGCTCAAAGTCCTCGCCGGCTTCCTCAAGCCCAAGCGCGGCGCCCTCAGCGTCCTCGGTCAGCCCGTCCACGGCATGCGGCGCGCGCTCCGCCGGCGGCTGGGCTACATACCGCAGCAGCTCGGCCTGGTGCGCGGCATGAGCGCGCTGGACAACGTCCTGATGGGCTCGCTGGGCCGCGTGGGCAGCGTGCGAAGCCTGCTCGGCCTCATGCCGGCCGAGGAGCGCGTGGCGGCGCTGGAGTGGCTGCGGCGTCTGGGCATCGCGGACAAGGCGGAAGAGAAGGCCTTTCGATTGAGCGGCGGCCAGAGACAGCGCGTCGCCATCGCCCGGACGCTCCTGCAGCGGCCGGGCATCGTCTTCGCGGACGAGTTCGTGTCTGACCTCGACATGACGACGGCCCAAGAGATCGTCCGGCTGGCACGCCAGATCGGCGAGGAGCAGGGGATTACCTGGGTCTGCACCATGCACGAACCCGGCCTCGTCGCGCAGTTCGCGACGGAGGTGGTCGTCGTCAGGGACGGGCGCGTCGAGACCGTGGCAAGCGTTGGCCCGGACATGGCGATGGTGGCGGAGTGAGACGCGACTCCTTCGTCTTCGGCGTCTGCCTGCTCGTGCTCGTAGCCTTGATGGCGGAGCTCGGCTTCTTCGACCTGCAGCGCCTGGCAGACGGCATCGAGAACCTGGGCACGCTGAGCAAGGACTCGGTGCCGCCTGACACGGGCATCCTGTCTACGGTCACGGACGCGCTCGCCGAGACGATCCAGATGGCCGTGGCGGGCACGCTGCTCGGCTTCTTCATCGCGCTGCCGCTGGGTCTCTTGGGTACGTCGGCCCTAAACCCCGTGGCCGTGATCGCGCCGGTGCGGCTGCTGGTGGCGGTTCTGAGGACAATCCCCTCGCTCGTCTGGGCGATCCTCTTCGTCATCGTCGTCGGCCTGGGCCCGCTCGCCGGCACGCTGGGCATCGCCATATACACGGTGGGCTACCTGGCGAAGCTCTACGCAGAGTTCTTCGACGGTGTCGACCCGGAGGTGATGGAGGCTGTGAGCGGCACGGGCGCATCGCGGCTGCAGCTGGCGCGCTTCGTCCTGTGGCCGGAGTCGGCGAACAGCGTCGTCAGCCAGCTTCTGTTCATGGTTGAGTACAACATCCGCGCCTCGACGATCCTGGGATTCGTCGGCGCGGGCGGCATCGGCTTCTACATCCAGGTTTACGTGCAGACGCTGCAGTATCAGCGCCTGCTGACAGTGCTGTTGTTGCTGCTGGCGGTGGTGCTGGTGATGGACGTGATCAGCGCCTGGGTGCGGCGGCGCTACCTGCTGACGGCTTGATGCCTTCGAGAATGTAGGGTATTCCCCGATGGAGCCGCTTTCTCGCGACGCCTAGACTGCGGGCGTCATGAGTGCAATGACTCAGTCAGCAACCCTTCCGGAGGCTCCGGATACACCCCTTCGACAGGCTCAGGACAAAGCCTGCCGGCACCACTGGCTGCTGGGGCAGCCGGCGGACGGCAGCATTGCCGCCGTCTGCCGCGAGTGCGGCAGCACGCGTCACTACCCGGCCGTCCTAGATGACCTCGACCCCGGTATCGAGATCGAGCCGAAGGGTCCAGTCGGCCTGCCCGACGGGCAGGCAGGCGTGGCGACGGCCGCCGGCGGGGCGCGGCCGTCGTCCGGCGCCCCTCGAGAAGCCCAGGATATAGCCTTGCTGGGCGACAGCGAATCGTGATATAAGGCGGTGCGCCTGCTCTTTACGCTTCGAAAGAGCGGAGACGGGCCAGCGCCAAGGAGGATCGATGAACCGCACCCCCGCCAACACCGCCCCGGCGCGCGCCGAGGGCCAGACGCGCACTCCCGCCACGCCGCGCATCCGCGTACTCATCGCTGACGACCACGCCGTGCTCCGCCAGGCCCTGCGCTACATGCTCGAGAACCAGAACGGCCTCGAGGTCGTGGGCGAGGCTGCCAACGGCCGCGAGGCCGTGGATCTGGCCGAGAAGCTGTTGCCGGACGTCGTCCTCATGGACACGATCATGCCCGGCCTCAACGGCATCGAGGCGACGCGTCAGATCCGGCACCGCCTGCCCAAGACCAAGGTCCTCATGCTCACCGGCTACATGGAGGACGAGCACGTGGCCGGCGCCCTGAAGGCCGGCGCCCACGGCTACGTCATCAAGAAGTCGGAGGTGGACGAGCTGCTGCTGGGCATCCAGGCCGTGCACCGCGGCAACCCCTACTTCAGCTCCAGCATCGGCGACGGCGACCTGACGGACTACCTCTGGCAGCTGCGGAGCAACAGCGGCCGCGTCGGCTACGACCTGCTGACGGCGCGCGAGCGCGAGGTGCTCCAGCTCATCGCCGAGGGCGCCTCCAACCAAAGGATCGCGCAGGAGCTGTTCATCAGCGTAAAGACCGTGGAGGCGCACCGCGCCCACATCATGACGAAGCTCCACGCCAAGAACCGCACGGACCTGATTCGCTACGCGCTGCGCAAGGGGCTAGTCGGCCTCGACGCCGCGCCGGCCGCGGACACCGACGGCTGACCTAGAGGAGGACGGGATGAAGTCATCTGAGACGCCCTCGTCCCGCGGGACAGAGGGAGAGATAAGAGCACTCTTCGTCGGGCGGCTGGAGCGGCTCCTCCGCCTGCGCCGCGAGTACAACCAGGACCTCAACCCCCTCGGCCTGCGGCTGCTGGACCGCGCCATCTACGCGACCTACCGCGACTGCATCGACTACGGCGCCGCCGACGAGGTGCGCCCGCTGGTCGCCGGTCATCCCGCGCTCGAGGGTGACAGCTCCATCTGAGGCGTCGAGATGAAGCGCGTGCTGGTGGTCGAGGACGAGCCGGCGATCCGCGCCCTGATCAGCGCCAGCCTCCAAGGCAGCGACTGCCAGGTCGCCTCCGTGTCCGACGGGCGCGCCGCCCTGCGGGCGCTGCAGGAGGCTCGGCCGGACCTGGTGCTTCTCGACCTGGGCCTGCCCGGCCTGAGCGGCGCCGAGGTGCTGCGCCGCCTCCGCGCCGACACTGCGACAGCCGCCATTCCCATCGTTCTCCTCACGGGCCGCGAGCCGCCGGAGGACGCCGCCGCGGACGCCGTCCTCCTGAAGCCGTTCACGCCGGCGACGCTGCGCCGCTCGTTGGCCGGCTGGCTAACCTAGGCTATCTCCCCTAATCCCGCGCTTGATTCCTGCCGATACTTAGGAGCAGGAGAAGAGCGTCCGCTTGAGACGGCTATGCCGCGCGGGCCTCGGGATGAGCAATGCTGATACTGACGCGGAAGATCGACCAGTCGATCATCATCTCAGGCAACATCCAGATCATGGTGCTCGGCGTGGAACGTGACCGCGTCAAGCTCGGTATCGCCGCGCCGGCGGAGATAACCGTGCTGCGCGAGGAGCTCCTCGCCGAAGAGGCGCTTCCTTCGACGGCCTTGCTGCGCCGTCGCGGGCCCAGGCCGAACCTGACGCCGACTCACGGCAGCCTCGCCCTTCAGCCCGAAGCCAAGGACGACTAGCTTCCAGAAGCAGCCATCAGTTCATCAGAAACAGAAAAGGCGGACCGTGGTCCGCCTTCTTTGTGCGCCGTTCGAGATGGTTCAGGCGACCGTGGGCGGCAGCTGCGTGAGCGACTGGCCGTTGATGACCCGGAAGCGCGGCTCCTCCTCCCGTATCGACACCGCGACGGCGGCGCCGTTGGCCTGCAGGGAGCGGTCGATGGCCTGCAGGGCGGAGAGGGCGCGCAGCCAGACGTTCGCTTCCTCCGAGGCCAAGTTCGGCTTCAGGGTGGCGTCCAGGAAGGCGAAGCACTGCAGGCGAGCCAGCTCCTCCTCCGTGGGCGCGGCGCAGGAAACCCAACGGGCGGAGGCGGCTTGGCGGCCGGCCGGCTCGTCTTCCACCAGTCGTACCGGCGTGCTCTGGTTCAGCTCGTCGACGAAGGCCTTGCGGCTCGCCGCCGCGAGCAGCATCTCGCGCCGCTCCAGCGCCTCGCCGAGGCCGATCTGGAGGAAGGCATCGAGGTCCTTGAAGGCAAGGACGATGGTGAGGAGGTCCGGCGCGTTGCGCAGGGCGTTCAGGGTCGCCGTGGCGGCGGCGCTGAGCGGGGCGTCCGCGGCGATGCCGGTGAGGAGGGCGAGCGCCTCCAGCGTGCGCCAGCGAATCAGGGCGCTGCTCGTCGGCTCGACGCCCAGAGTCTCCAGCCGCACGTAGCGCGGCCGCCAGGTGGCGTCCGCCTCCATGAGGCCGCCGACGAAGCGGTAGCCCGGATGGTAGCGCCGGCCGCTCCAGACGAAAAGCGCCTGAGAGCGCCCCCGCGCCTCCAGAAGGAGGGAGAGGCGCTCCGGCGGCAGGGAGGCAGGGCCGGTGATGAGGACGGGGCGGCCGGATTCGACGGCCTGACGGGCGATGGCGTAGGCGCCGTTGACCTCGCCGAGGATGAGGGGCGTCTTGTCGCCGCTCTCCACCTCGAAGGCGTGGCGGAGGCGGAAGCCGGCGCGGCCGAGGACGTCGGCGCAGGCGCGGGCGAGCGCGCCGCCGCCGACGATCGTGATGTCGTCCACTATGCAGCCTCGGCGAGCTCGCTGGAGAGAGCCAGGCGCAGGCGCCGGATGGCGCGGTGCCGCAGCTGGGAGGCGCGCGACTCCGAAATCGACATCGCGTTGCCGATGCTCTTGAGCGAGCGTGATTCGATGTAATAGAGGCGGATGATCTCCCGCTCGCGGTCCGGCAGGTCGCCTATCGCCTCCAGGAGCTGGCGGCGGAGGATCTCGCGCTGGGCGACGGTGTGCGGGTCGATTCCCGGGTCGTCGTCCGCCATCTCCACCAGCTTCTCGGTGGCGCCGTTGACGGTCAGCTCCGCCAGGCTCTCCAGCGAGAGGACGCGGATGCTGCTGGCCCTCGAGATGGCGAGGAGCTCTGGCAGGGGCAGGCCCAGGCGCTCGGCCAGCTCAGCCTTCGTTGGCGTGCGGCCGAGGTCGGCGTAGAGGGAAGAGACGGCCTTTTCGATGTCGGAGGATAGCTTCTGGAGGGAACGGGGCAAGGGGTGGGCAGCGCGGAGGGCGTCCAGGATGGAGCCGCGGATGCGCGGTAGGGCGTAGGTGGAGAACTTGGCCCCGCGCGTGGGGTCGTAGGATTTGTGTGCTTCCAGGAGGCCCTGGACGCCGCAGCTGACCATGTCCTCGTACTGGAGGATGCTGGTCTGGCTGGAGCCGGCGACGATGCGGTTGACGGCGTGCCGGACGAGTGGCATGTACTCGCGGACCGTGCGGGTGAGCTCGTCCTCTTCTTCCAGTTCCGGCGCGGCCGGGTCCGAGGCGGTCGTCGACAAGGGATGCTTCCTCCGGGATGCTGCGATTGGGAGCCACCGTGCTCCGACTTTCGCAGTATCCCGTTCCCTGGCGCTCCCCTCCTATGAGGGAATCCTTTAGCCCGCGTCGCTTGCGTGCCCTAAAGAGACGCGGTCGTTTGCTAATCTCGGCAGGTTGCGACGAGTTCTGTGGTGCAATATGCCGATCCGAGCGTCCGAGATTGCCTCGCCTCGCTCGCAGGCATGCCTCGCGATCGACTATGCGGGCCGGCCCGCATAGTCGATCTTGGGCCGATGTGTTAGTGTTTACCCGCGCACGGCGGGAGCGCAGTCCCTGACTCCTCGGGAGCAAGGAGGCGGCATATGGCTCTCGCTCCGCAAACCTCAGGGTCTCTCGGCCAAGCGGCCACAGGGGAGACGACCCTCAACTCAGCCCTCCTCCGTCTTGCCGACCTGCTGGGCGCTGGCCTCGTGCGCGTCGACGGCGCCGGCAACGCCTGGCCTCTGAACGAGGCCGGGACGAGCCTGCTGGGGGCGATGGGCGGCGGCCTCGGCCGGCCGGCGCCGGAAGCGCTGCGCGAGGCCCTGGCCGAGGCGGCGCAGGCGTCCGCGCCCGCCGTGAAGGAGACGGTGACGCCGCCGCCGGAGTCGCGGCACGTGGCCATCGCCGCCTCACAGACGGACGCCGGCGGCCTCATCGCCCTGCGCGACCACACAGAGGAACGGCTGCTGCAGGAGCGTCTGCTGCAGTCGGAGAAGATGGCGAGCGTCGGCCAGCTCGTCTCAGGCGTCGCCCACGAGCTGAACAACCCGCTGACGGGCGTCATGGGCTTCGCGCAGCTGCTGCTGGCGCGCGACCTGGACGAGACGATCAGGACGCAGATCCAGACGATCTACGACGAGGCGGAGCGAGCGGCGAAGATCGTCCAGAACCTGCTCTCCTTCGCCCGCCGTCGCAAGCCGACGAAGGAGATGGCGGACGCGAACGCCCTCCTGCAGCGCGTGCTGGAGCTGCGCAGCTACGACTTCACGGTGCGCAACATCAGCCTGGACATGACGCTGGACACGCGTCTGCCGCGCGTCTGGGTGGACCCGGACCAAATCCAGCAGGTCTTCTTCAACGTCATCAAGAACGCGGAGCAGGCGATGATCGACGCCCACGGCGGCGGCAAGCTGACCGTCGTGACCAAGGGCTCGCCGGCGGGCGCCCGCATCTCGATAGCGGACGACGGCCCCGGCATCCCGCCGGAGACGCAGCGGCGCATCTTCGACCCGTTCTACACGACGAAGGACGTCGGCCAGGGCACCGGCCTGGGCCTGACGATCTGCTACAGCATCATCGACGAGCACGGCGGCCGCATCTGGACGGAGGACAACCCGGGCGGCGGCGCCGTCTTCCACATCGAGCTGCCCGTGGGCGCCGGCGAGGAGCGGGAGTCACCCTCCGAGGGCGACGCGGGCGCAGTCGGGGCGCCGACGGCCGTGAGCGGCCGCCGCGTCCTCGTCGTCGACGACGAGGTGAACATCCGCCTCCTCCTGCACGACATCCTCCGGCTGGACGCCCACTCAGTGGCGCTGGCGAGCAGCGGCATCGAGGCGGCCGACCTCGTCGAGCGGGAGCGCTTCGACGTCATCATCACGGACCTGAAGATGCCGGGGATGGACGGGGCCTCCTTTTATCGCCAGGTGCGGCAGCGCGACCCGGCGCTGGCGCGGCGGATCATCTTCATCACCGGCGACACCGTCAGCCCGGATACGCGCGCCTTCCTGCAGCGCGTGTCGAACCCGGTGCTCTCGAAGCCGTTCAAGATCGGCCCGCTGCGCGACGCGATTGAGGCGGTGCTGAGCCAGTAGGCCACTAGCGTGGCGGCATCCTGCCACTGCGCTCTCTAAGCGGCCATCGCTTCGCATCTTCGCCTCTGGCTCGTCTGCTCCGCTGGTGAAGAGAGAGCTTGGTTTCTGAGGGGACACCCCTCAGGCTCCCCGTCGGGGGCTGCGCCCCTGTACCCGCTTTGCGCTTTCGGACGCCGGAGCCTCTATGGCAGCCCCAGAACGGTCGCTGCACGTTCAACCGCGGCGGCGTCGGTCGAGACGAGGAAGGTGACGCGATCCCCGGCGACGACGGCGCGCCAGGCCTTGCCGTCCAGCGTGGCGCGGAAGCCGCCTTCGGCGCCGTCAAAGCTCTGGGCGCGGGCGCGGACGGAGTCGGCGAGGGCGATCCAGAACTGCTGCGCGTCCGCCGGCGTGTCCCAGACGACGGCGGCCTCGATGAGGCGGGCGTCGTCGCGGCCGTAGAGACGCCAGGCGCCGCCGCCCCAGCCGGCGGCCGCCTCCTGCACGCGCGGCCGCTCGCCCGGCAGGCCGAGGACGAGGAGGTTCTGCAGCAGGTACTCGCCCATCGTGCTCGTGTCGATCTCGCCCCAGCCCTCGCCGAGGTCGACTTGCGGTGCGCTCACGGGCGCGGCGCCTTCGCCCGTCAGGTACTTCTCCGGGTGGAGGATCTGCTCCGTCGTCGTCGGCAGCTTCTCGAAGATGCCCAGGCTGCCCCGATCCAATCGGGGCGCCACGGTCTTCACGAAGCAGTAGCCGTCCTCGTACCAGGTCATGAGGTCGCGCCGGATGACGTACGGCGTGCCGCTGTTGCTCACGCCGGGGATGGTGAAGCAGTTGGTGAGGCGAACGGGGAAGCCAGAGTAGGCGGTCTCCGTGGCGACAGCGTCGCCCTCGACGACGTGAGAGAACGCGAGGCTCGCGTCCCAGTCGTCGCGCAGCCTCTCGCCCGTGGCGTCGAGGTCGTAGTACTGGTCCTGCAGGGCGTGGGTGAACTCGTGCACCACGGTCGTGCGGCTGGTGAAGGAGTCGACGCCGCCGATGTCGTCCAGTAGATAGAAGGCGTCCAGCTCTGGGTCGTAGAAGCCGAGGATGCCGCCGCCCAGGAGGTTCAGGAAGGTGTCCAGCAGGTCGGTGCTCTCGGGGATGAGGCTCAGCAGGTGGTAGACGTCCTCCTGGGTCTGCGTGTCGCGCAGGTCCTCCGCGTCGAAGCCGTTGCGGTAGTACTCGATGGCTTGCGTGCGCCCGACGAGGCTCATGGCGACCTCGCCCCTGGGCGGCGAGCCGTGGATCTCCGCCGTGCGGTCGAGGAGGGGCTGAACCTGGGCGCGCAGCTCCGGCGGGAAGGGGCGGGCGTCGCGCGGCGGCTGCGGCGTCCCCTCTGGCGCGGGCGCCGGCGTCGCTGTCGGCGCCGGGGTTGCTGTGGCCGCTGGCGTCGGCGTCGGCTCCGGCTCGTCGTCGCTGCAAGCGACGACGAGGGCGGCGAGCAGGAGCGCGGGGATGAGGAGGACGCTGGCGGCGCGGCGGGTCGAGATCAGGTTGTGACCTCTGGCGTTGCGCTGTCCGGCGGGCGGCGGCGGCCATCGAGCCAGGCGGCGATGATGGCGTCGTCGTGGGGGAAGGCGAGCTCCGGCAGGGCGTCCGGCGCGAAGGTGGCGACCTCCAGGCACTCCTCGCCGACCGCCAGTTCGCCGCCGATGGCCGTGCCGGCGTAGGCGACGAAGATGGTGCGCTCGCCGGCGCGGGAGTAGACGCCCAGCAGGCGGTCGATGCGCACGCTCAGGCCCGTCTCCTCCTCGACCTCGCGCCGGGCGGCATCCTCGAGGACTTCGCCGGCGTCGGCGAAGCCGGAGGGGAAGGACCAGAGCCCGTAGTTGGGCTCGTGGCCGCGCTTGGCGAGGACGATGCGCCCCTCCTTCTCGACGACGACGCCGACGGCGACCTTCGGGTCTTCGAAGTGGACGTAGCTGCAGCCGGGGCAGACGGCGCGCGTCCGGCCGAAGATGAACTGCTCCTCGAGCTTGGTGCCGCACTGGGGGCAGTAAGCAGCCATCAGCCCCGCGCCTCGCCGCCCCCGGGCAAACGGGCAATCGGGCAATCGGGCAAGGTTGTCTGCACCTTTGCCGGTCTGCCCGTCTGACCGAAGGCAGCGTCGGCCCTGCAGTGGGTCCGTCCTGTGCAAGTCGCTGCAGCCACGGCCATCGATCCTTTAGAAGGCCATCGTCACGCGGCGAAATGACTCCACGTAGCGACCGTCCGGGCTCTTCCAGCGCTCCAGGGCCCTCTCAAGGAACTCCTCGCCGAACTGGCTCCGGTGCGCCAGCAGGGCCGCTCGCTTCGCCTCGATGACGTCGGTAATGTCGACCTCGAAGTTCGCGCGCTCCGAGCCCCAGATGTAGATCTCGCTCACCCTGTGGGGCTGGAGGCCGGCCGCCACCTGCTCGGGAAAGTTGAGGCGGTCGCGGGCCGCCGGGTAGACGGCGTCGACGGCGACGAGGCCGGTGGCGCGGTGGTCAGAGTGATTGATGAAGGCGTCGCGGACGATGACGGCCTCCGGGTCGTGCGTGAAGACGGCGTGGGGCCGCAGCTGCCGGATGTGGCGGACGACGTCGCCCAGGAGCTGGCGGCCGGGCGCGAGCTCCCCGTCCTCGTAGTCGAGGAAGAAGACGTCCTGGACGCCGAGGATGGCGGCCGCGTCGCGCTGCTCCTGGCGGCGTAGGCGGGTCAACTCGGCGGGTGTGAGGGACTCGTCGTCGCTGCCCTTGGCGCCGTTGGTGCAGACGAGGTAGTAGAACTGCCAGCCCTGCCGCGACCAGAGGCAGGCCGTGCCGGCGGCGCCGAAGTCGGCGTCGTCCGGGTGGGCGGCGATGACGAGGGCGCGCCTGGCCTCTTGCTCTGGCTGCTCCTCCGGCGGCTGGGCGAGGCCTTCCAGGTTCGCGGCCATGGAACCATGTTACGGCTTCGCCAGGGCGCGGCTCCAGCCTAGAGCGTCTCGGCCAGCTCCCAGATGCCGGTCTGCCAGCGCGTACCTTCCGTGCCGGCGCGCGTTGAAACGCCACGAGCGCTGAATAGGTCATTCAACCGAGGTGAGACGACGAAAAACCTAATCTTTGCCTTCGATGTGCCGATGTTACCGATGGAGGCGTGTGCCTATGAACAACAACAGCGAGAGCCTCCTCGCGGTGCTTAAGCGGGAGCCGGAGCAGACCTCTTTCCTACTGAAGTTCGGCCTCGGCGGGCCGGTGGTCATCGTCGTCGCCGACTGGCTTGCCTCGACCTTCCTGCCGGCAGTGGCCGTCGTGCCCATCCTGCTTGCCCTTCTGGTCGCGTACTCGGCCGTCCTCGTCCTCCTCGTCGCCCGCCTGGTGCACTCGGCCGACCGCTGGAAGGTGGAGTCGGCCGACACGGCGACGCGGCTGATGGCGAACCGGCGCCGGGCTTCTCAGCGCCCCGCTGAGCCGGCAGCGGCACAGCCGCTTATGGCCTCGGGCGTTGAGGAGCCGCCGATGGACGACCCGGGCGCGGACCCGCCCCCGGCGGCCCAGCCCTACGAGGAGCCGATGGTGGCGGAGCCGGAGGTGATAGAGCCGCCGCCCGTCGCGCCGGAGCCGAGCTTCCATCAGCACTACTTCTTCTTGCGCCTGGAGACGGAGGTGCAGGACGCGCGCCGCGACGGCAGGCAGATGAGCCTCGCCTCGCTGGACGTGACGCTGCCGGGGCGCGCGCTGACAGCGGACACGATCGAGAAGGTGAGCATGGAGCTGGCGCAGATCGCCGCCAACCACGTGAAGACGATCAGCCGGCCGCTGAGCGTCGGCCCGACGGAGTTCCTCCTCAGCCTGCCGCATGCATCCCAGGACGACGCCAAGGCGTTCGTCAGCAAGGTCGTGCAGGCGCTGGGCAACTATTGGTGCCACTTCGGCATCGCCGTCTACCCGAAGGATGCCACGGACGCTTCTTCTCTCATCGACCGGGCGCGAGAGGCGTGCGAGGAGTCGCGCCGGGACGGGACGCAGAAGCCGCCGAAGGTCGCGGCGATGGCGTAGGGCGAGGAGCGGCGGTTCACCCGTGGCGCCAGTCGCTTTGGCAGCTGCTACACCTTTCGGCCTGGGCGCTGGCGTGTTGGCCGCGCTTATCGTCGTCTTCTGGCTTGGAGCAGGCTTCCTCCTCGTCCGGGCGTTGTGGCGTATTGGCAGTCGCCGGGGCTCAAGTAAGCCCTAGAGCCCTCAGGTCTGTTGAGGAGGGCGGCAGAAACAAAGGGGGCGACCGCGAGGGTCGCCCCCTTACTCCGTCAGGCGGCTGCGCAGCGTCTCCAGCACCTCTTCGAGGCTCGCGTCCGGCTCGCGGGAGGTCTGGTTGGCCAGCGGCGTGTCGCCGACGAGGCGGTAGATGTCGGCGGCGCCTTCGAGGATGCGCGGCGTCAGGCCCAGGGCGGCGAAGGTGGCGGCGATCTCCTCCATCTCGCCCACCCAGCGGCGGGCGCGTCGCGGCATGCCGGCGATGCCGGCGAGCTGCGACCGGGCGACGGCGTGGTTCGGCCCCCACTCGGCGCGCAGCGCTTCCTCCAGCCCCAGGGCGCGCGCGGCGACCAGCAGCTCCGTCCACAGCGCCGTCGTCCCCTTTGTGGAGGCGGCGTAGACCATCTTCAGGCCGGACGCCTGGCCGACCTTCGGCCCGAGGCGGCGTACGTCGAGGCCGCAGTCGCGCAGCGCCTCCAGCGGCGCCGTGTCCGGCCCGGAGCAGTAGATGTGGGGGCTGTAGCCCTCGCGCGGCGGCCCGCCGATGATGCCGGCGTCGATGAACGGCGCGCCGGCGGCCGCGATGACGCGCTCGATGGCGAGCACGGTCTGCGGCGCGATGGCGTTGCACTCCGCGAAGGCGGGCCGGGCGCCGGTACGCCGCACGGCCGCGGCGACCGCCTCGGCAATGGCGGTGGCCTCCGCGGGCACGAGGACAGACAGGATGAGGTCGGCCTCGCCGACGAGGGCGTCGCTGCTGGGCAGGTCGCGGAAGCCGGCCTCGGCGGCGCGGGCGCGCGTCAGCTCGCTGCGACCCTCCAGGCAGGTGAGCACGTCGAGGCCGGCCTGGCGCAGCCGCCGGCCGACGGCGGCGCCCATGTCGCCCGCGCTGATGATGCCGACGCGCTTCGGCATTTGGTTGCCTCCTCGTCGGTGGTCTCGCCGCCTATGATAGCTGCCCGCGGCTCAGGCGCCACGGAGGGCCAACGCCGCTCTCGTCGCCTCCGAACGCAGTGAGGAATCTAGCTAAGGGCAGGACGTGGCGTATCGGCCAGGGCTAGTTTCCTCGCTTCGCTCGGAATGACACATCGCGGACGGATCACTCCCGCATAACCGTTGCTTAACACCAGCGGGTGCGGGCTGCCCGTATAATTGATAGCGGGCAGAGGTCGCCATAGGCGGCCTTAAGGCCCGGGAGGAAGGCAAAGTGGGTAACGCTCTCAAGACTACGCTTCTGCTGGGAGCCCTGTCCGGGTTGCTGGTGGGGCTCGGCTATACCCTCGGCGGGCCGGGCGCGGCGCTGATGGCGCTCGTCTTCGCCGGCTTGATGAACATGATGGCCTACTGGTTCTCCGACAAGCTGGCGCTGCGCATGGCCGGCGCCCGCGAGGTGAGCCAGCAGGAGGAGCCGCGCCTCCACGCCATCGTCTTCGAGGTGGCGCAGCTCGCCGGCGTGCCGAAGCCGCGCGTCTTCATCGTCAACAACGAGTCACCCAACGCCTTCGCCACCGGCCGCGACCCGAAGCACGCCGTTGTCGCGGCGACGACGGGCATCATGCGCATCCTGGACGACCGCGAGCTGCGCGCCGTCATCGGCCACGAGGTCGGCCACGTCAAGAACCGCGACATCCTGACGAGCTCTATCGCCGCGACGATGGCCGGCGCCATCAGCTATCTCGGGATGATGGCGTTCTGGTTCGGCGGCGCCTTCGGCGGCCGCGACCGCAACAACGCGCTGTTCGGCCTGCTGGCCTTCATCTTCGCGCCGATCGCCGCGGCGATCCTGCAGATGGCGCTCTCGCGCACCCGCGAGTACGCGGCCGACCGGAGCGGCGCCGAGTACACGCACGACCCGGAGGCGCTGGCCAGCGCCCTGGCGAAGCTGCACAACGGCGTCCAGGTGCGGCCGATGGCCCAGACGGCCGGCGCCCAGGCGACATCCTCCCTCTACATCGTCCACCCGTTCGCGGGCGGCGGGCTCGGCAACCTGTTCTCGACCCATCCGCCCGTCGAGGAGCGCATCCGCCGCCTGCGCCGCCTCGCCGGCTACCTGGAATAGCGGACCGACATCCGGCCTGGACCGTAGGGGCGCTGCATGCTGCGCCCCTACGCCTGTTGGCAGGCGGTAAGATAGGGGCGTGACCACAGACGCCGGCTGCCTCTTCTGTCGCATGGCGACGGGCGCCTTCCCCGTCGACAAGCTGCACGAGGACTCCCTCCTCTTCGCCATCCGCGACATCAACCCTCGGGCGCCGACCCACGTCCTCCTCATCAGCCGGGAGCACATCCCCACGGCCCGCGAGCTTACGGTTGAGCACGGGCCGCTCCTCGCCCACATGGTCGGCGTCGCGAACCGGCTGGCGGACGACCTGGAGCTCGGCGAGCGCGGCTATCGCCTCGCCTTCAACGTCGGCGCCGAGGGCGGCCAGACGATTTATCACCTGCACCTGCACCTGCTCGGCGGCCGGCAGCTGGGCGCGGAGGGCTGATGCCGGATATCGAGTCGCGGCTGAGGGACGCCGTGGAGGCGCTGCCCATGGGCCTGCGCGACCACGTCCTGCGCGTCGAAGCGGAGGCCGTTCGTCTCGCCGACAGACACGGCGTCGACCGGGAGCGAGCGCGCATCGCCGTCTTGGGCCACGACCTGCTGCGCCATAAGACAGCGCCGGAGCTGCTGGCGCTGGCCGCGGTGCACGGGCTGCAGCCGGACGCGGTGGAGCAGACGGCGCCGGTCCTCATCCACGGGCCGCTGGCGGCGCGTATCCTCCAGAGCGCCTACGGCATGACGGACGCCGACGTTCTGGCCGCCATCGACTGCCACACGACTGCGCGCGCCGGCATGTCGACGCTGGAGAAGGTGCTCTTCGTCGCCGACAAGATCGAGCCGGAGAAGGTTGAGCGCAACCCGTCCTGGCGGGAGGTGCGCGAGCTTTCGGAGATCGACCCTTCGACGGGCTCAGGGCATGGCCTCGACCGGGCGCTGCTGCGCTGGCTCGATCTCCACCTCGAGGAGGCGGTGCGGCGCGGCTGGCTGCTGCACCCTCGCAGCGTCGAGGCGCGCAACCAGCTCCTCGCCACGATGACCGAGGCCGCAGCGGGCTAGACGGCCGGTGGACGTAGCCCAAGCGGACTTAGCGCGCCCCCTATCGCCGTTTCTACCGTCTAGCTGAGGCGGTGTTTGCCGCCACGCTGGCGGCCAGGCTAGAATCGACTACACCCGAACCAGAGACGAGCGGAAAGGGACTCGTTCTGCATGAAGGCATACCCCACCGAGAAGATACGCAACCTGGTGCTCCTCGGCCACGGCGGCACCGGCAAGACCTCGTTCGCCGAAGCGGCGCTCTTCGTCAGCGGCGCCATCAACCGCCTCGGCCGCGTCGACGACGGCACGACGACCTCTGACTTCGACCCGGACGAGGTGAGGCGCAAGGTGAGCATCAACGCCTCGCTGCTGCCCCTCGAGTGGCAGGACCGCAAGATCAACCTCATCGACGCGCCCGGCTACGCCGACTTCATCGGCGACGCCTACAGCGGCCTCGCCGCGGCGGACGCGGCCGTCATCGTCGTCTGCGCCGCGTCGGGCGTGCAGGTCGGCACGGAGCTGGCCTGGCGCATGGCGGCCGAGCGCCGCCTGCCGCGCGCCGTCGTAATCAACCGCCTCGACCGCGAGAACGCGAACTTCGCCGAGACGCTGCGGCAGGTGCAGTCGCAGCTGAGCAAGAAGTGCGTGGCCGTGCACCTGCCCATCGGCAGCCAGGAGTCCTTCCAGGGCATCGTCGACCTCGTCGACCAGAAGGCGTACCTGGGCGAAAAGGGCACGGAGGCGGCGCCGCCGGCCGACCTGGCTGGCGAGATCGAGGCGGCGCGCGGCCAGCTGCTGGAGGCCGTCGCGGAGAACGACGAGGACCTCCTGAACAAGTACCTGGAGGGCGAGGAGCTGAGCGTCGAGGATATCGGCCGCGGCCTGGCGGCCGGCGTTGCCTCCGGCGACCTCATCCCAGTCTTCGCGGCCTCGGCGGCGAAGACCATCGGCGTCGCGCGCTTCCTGGACGCCGTTGCGCGCTACTTCCCCTCGCCGTTGCAGGCGAGCGTCAAGACGGCGGACGGCGCCGACCTGCCGGCCAACGCCGCCGGCCCGCTGGCGGCGCAGGTCTTCAAGACCACGGCCGACCCCTACGTCGGCAAGCTGACCTACCTGCGCGTGTTCTCGGGCACGCTGAAGGCCGACACTCACGTCTGGAACGCCAACAAGGGCGCCGACGAGCGCGTCGGCCAGCTCTTCGTCGTGCGGGGCAAGACGCAGGACGCGACGCCGGAGCTCGTCGCCGGCGACATCGGCGCCGTGGCGAAGCTGGGCGAGACGGTGACGGGCGACACGCTGACCCAGCGGGAGAAGGCGGTGAAGCTGCCGCCGCTGCACTTCCCGGAGCCGATCTTCAGCGTCGCCATCTACCCGAAGTCGAAGGCGGACACGGACAAGATGAGCACGGCGCTGGCGCGCATCGTCGAAGAGGACCCGATCATGCGCGTCCGCCGCGACCCCGACACGGGCGAGACGATCATCGCGGGCCTGGGCGAGTCGCACGTGGAGATCGCCTGCGAGAAGATGAAGCGCAAGTTCGGCGCCGACGTCGTCCACCAGACGCCGCGCGTGCCTTACAAGGAGACAATCACGGCCCCGGCCTCCGCTGAGTACACGCACAAGAAGCAGACGGGCGGCCACGGCCAGTACGCAAAAGTGACCCTGAACATCGAGCCGCTGCCGCGAGGCTCAGGCTTCGAGTTCGTCAACAAGACGGTCGGCGGCTCGGTCCCGAGGCAGTACGTGCCGGCGGTGGAGAACGGCGTCCACGAGGCGATGGCGGAGGGCGTCCTCGCCCACAACCCGGTCATCGACGTGCGGGTAAGCCTCGTCGACGGCAAGGACCACCCCGTGGACTCCTCCGAGATGTCGTTCAAGCTGGCGGGGGCGCAGGCGCTGAAGGCGGGCGCCCTCAAGGCGCGACCCGTCCTCCTCGAGCCCATCGTCAACGTGCGCGTGCGCACGCCTGACGCCTACACCGGGGATCTGGTGAGCGACCTCAACGGCAAGCGGGCGCACGTCCTCGGCATCACGCCCGAGGACAAAGTGACGGTCATCGACGCGCAGGCGCCGCTGGCGGAGATGCAGCGCTACGCCACCGACCTGCGCTCCCTGACGCAGGGCCGCGCCACCTTCGAGATGACGTTCGACCACTACGAAGAGGTGCCGGACCACGTCGCCAAGAAGGTCATCGAGGCGGCGGAGAAGGAGCGGCACTAGCGTGCGGCACTAGGCTGCCGCTCCTCGGGCCGCGAGGCTTGGTGCCCGGGGCTATGCCCGGGGCTATGAGGTGGCTTGCGCCTCTTGGCGGTGCTTCTCCATCTCGGCGCGGCTGGTTTCGTAGCGCTGGAGCTTCTCCTCCAGGTCCTTCTTCATCTCCAGCATCGCCGTGAGTTTGGCGCTGATGATGTCGTGCTGGCGGCGCGTGACCTCGATGCGGCGCTGCACGCGCTCGATGCGCTCTTCGACGGGCCGGTCCGGCCGGTAGGTGGCGTTGAGCTCCTCTCTGACCTCCTCCGCCTCGACCATGTCCTTGATCTCGGCCAGCGTGAGGCCGAGGAGGCTTTGCAGCCGCTTGATCTGCTCGACGCGGGCGACGTCGTCCTCGGAGTAGAGGCGGAAGCCGCCCTCCATGCGCGTCGGCGGCTTGAGGAGGCCGCGCTCTTCGTAGAAGCGCAGGGTGCGCTGGGTGACGCCGGTGCGGTCCGCCACCTCGCCGATCTGGAGGCAGGGCTCGTCGCGGGCCGGTTTGCGGGCGGAAGCCATCACGGGACTATACTACCACTTAACGCAAACGTCACCCACTAGCGTGGGGGCATCCTCGCCGCGAGCGTTGATTGTTGCTCAGCTCAGATGTTCCTCGATTCGTTGCGCGGCTTCTTCCGGTGAGAGATCGCTGTTGTCGAGGACGAAGACATCGTCTTGCCGCCAGGACAGCGTCATCTCGTAGATCATAGCCAGCATCTCGCGCGGGACGTCCTTGCTCGTTGAGCGGGCTGCGTTGCGCTCCAGCACCTTAGGGAGGCTGGGCAGGAGGACGGCGAGCTGGCAGTCCAGGCCCTCGAGGGCCGCTCTCCAGCGCGAAAACGTCGGCGGGTCGAGCCTCTGGAGCTCTTCGAGAGCCTTCTCCCTGAACTCCGCTGGAATGTCCGCTGACGCGAGGCTCGATGCGCTGAGCTCAGGAACGAAGACGTCGTCGATGACGCATCGGAAGCCGTTGCTCACGTAGAGCCTCGCGACGGAAGCGCAGGCCTGCAATGCAAGCTCGTACTGGCGGGCGGCCTCCGCCGTCCAGCCGCGCAGCGGGTCAGCGAATCCGGACCGGACGGACTCCCGCACGCTGTCCAGGCAGATGTGGATTGTCGGGCTAGCCTGCAGGGCGGCAAGGGCTCGCGCCGTCGTCGTCTTGCCAGCACCGGTCGGGCCGGTGATGAGCAGCACCTGCCAGTCTACGTGGGCCATTTTCGACGTAGGATACTCCTGAGCCCGACTGTGTGCATGTCCTAACCTAGCTGGTATTTCGTGTTTGCCTGGCGGGCGGCAGCGCACTGCCGCGACGCTAGTCGCCATGAGGTTGCCAGCGCCGGAGGGCCTACCGTATCCTGCAGGAAACAGCTGAGAGCCCCGTCCTGCGGCTCTCCAAGGATCAAGAGCGAGAGGCCGTTGACCAGTCCCAGGCTTGTCATCGAGGGTGGACGACCCCTCCAGGGGACTGTGCGCGTCGGCGGCTCCAAGAACGCGGCTGACTACGCCCTCGCCGCCTGCCTGCTCACCGGCGAGGAGTGCGTCCTGGAGAACGTCCCCGACATCGAGGACGTGCGCACGATGGCGGGCATCCTCGCCGCGCTCGGCGCCGAGGTGCGCCACGAGGGCGCCGGCCTCTGGCGCGTGCGCGCCGCCCGCATCCAGCGCTTCGACGCGCCGAACGATCTCGTCGTCAATCAGAGGGCGAGCTTCCTCGTGATGGGGCCGCTCCTCGGTCGCTTCGGCGAGGCGGCCTGCTGCGCGCCTGGCGGCGACATCATCGGCATGCGGCCGCTCGACGCCCACATCGAGGGCTTCCGCGGCCTCGGCGCCCGCGTCGAGCGCGACGGCGAGCAGTATCGCGCCCAGCGGTCGCCGGAGCAGCCGCGCCTGCGCGGCGCCCGCCTCTTCCTCGACTACCCCAGCGTCATGGGAACGATGAACCTCGTCTTCGCCGCCGTGCTGGCTGAGGGCCAAACGACCCTGATCAACACGGCCGCGGAGCCGGAGATCGTCGACGTCATCGCCATGCTCAACGACATGGGGGCGAAGATCGAGCGCGCCGGCAGCGGCGTGCTGGCGATCGATGGCGTCGCCGAGCTGGGCGGCGTGCGCCATCGCGTCATACCGGACCGGCTGGAGACGGGCCTCTTCGCCCTCGCGGCGGCGGCGACGCGCGGCGAGGTCGGCGTCGAGGGCGCGGCGCCGGAGCACCTGGACGCCCTGATCTACAAGCTGCGAGAGGCCGGCGCCAGCGTCGAGGCCGGCGACCGCTCGCTGCGCGTCTGCGGCGCCGGCCGCGCCTTCCGCGGCGTGCAGGCGCAGGCGGTGCCTTATCCGGGGCTTGCGACAGACCTGCACCCGCCGCTGGCCGCCTTCCTGACGCAGTGCCAGGGCGTAAGCATCATCCAGGAGCGGGTGTACGAGAACCGTCTGCTCTACGTGGGCGAGCTGCGTAAGATGGGAGCAGACGTCATCACCGCCGGCTCGGCGGCCATCGTCATCGGCCCGACGCCGCTGCACGGCACCAGCGTGCGGGCGCTGGACGTGCGCGCCGGCGGCGCGCTGGTGCTGGCGGCGCTGACGGCGGAGGGCCGCACCGAGATCAACGACGCACATCACCTCGACCGAGCGCACGCGGACCTCGTTGGCAAGCTGCGGGGCCTCGGCGCCAGCGTAGAGCGCTAGCAGCCCAAACCTTCAGCGCCGTTCACTGCCATACCGTACACTAACGGCATGCTTGCGAAACGGATCGGAATCGACCTCGGTACGGCGAACGTCCTCGTCTACGTCAAGGGCGAGGGCATCGTCATCAAGGAGCCGGCGGTGGTGGCGCTGGCGACGCGCGACAACACCGTCGTGGCCGTGGGCGCGCAGGCGCGCGACATGATCGGCCGCACACCGGGCTTCATCAGCGTCATCCGGCCGATGAAGCACGGCGTCATCGCCGACTACCTGATCACGGAGGCGATGCTGCGCCACTTCATCGGCAAGGTCGTCGGGCGCTTCAACCTTATCCGGCCGGAGGTGATGATCTGCATCCCTGCGGGCGTGACGAGCGTGGAGCAGCGCGCGGTGCGCGACGCGGCGGAGCAGGCGGGAGCGCGCCGGCCGGCGCACCTTATCCCGGAGCCCCTGGCGGCGGCCATCGGCGCCCACATCCCGGTGGGCACGGCCAGCGGCAACATGATCATCGACATCGGCGGCGGCCGCTCCGAGGCGGCTGTGATCTCGATGTACGGCATCGTCGTCATGGAGTCGGTGCGCGTCGCCGGCGACGCCATGGACGAGGCGATCGCCACCTACGTCAAGCGTCGCCACAACCTGGCGATCGGCGAGCGGACGGCGGAGGAGATCAAGATGGCCATCGGCAGCGCCATCCCGGTAGAGAGCGAGCTGGCGATGGAGGTGCGCGGCCGCGACCAGATCAGCGGCCTGCCAAAGTCGATCACGATGACGACGAACGAGGTGACGCAGGCGCTGCAGGACTGCCTGGGCACCATCGTCCAGGCGGCGAAGGCGGTGCTGGAGAAGACGCCGCCGGAGATGGCCTCGGACGTCGTCGACCGGGGGATCATCCTCACGGGTGGCGGCGCGCTGCTGCGCGGGCTGGACGTGCTCATATCGGAGCAGACGAACGTGCCCTGCCAGGTGGCGGACAACCCGCTCGACTGCGTCGCCATCGGCGCCGGCGCGGCGCTGGACTCGCTGGACGTGATCAAGCGTTCGCTGCCGACGGAAGAGGAGCTGCTCGTCGCCGGCCAGCCGTAGAAGGGGTTGGGGGTTAGGGGCTAGGGGTCGGGATTCCACCCCTGACCCCTGACCCCTGACGCCTGACCCCCTACTCGCCCTTGAGGTAGAAGGTCATGCTCTGTAGGGCGAGGACGGGGTCTATGTGCTTGATCTGGAGGCCCTCCGGCACCGGCACCGTCGTCGGCGCGTAGTTGAGGATGGAGCGCACGCCGCCGGCGACGAGCTGGGCGATGATGTGCCCCGCGGCCGCGGCGGGCA
>Ga0209322_10000211_pt1 | contig 32023 bp, 33 predicted proteins | sample Rifsed19ft1_FD_184013 | JGI IMG/M metagenome (GOLD analysis project Ga0209322, IMG submission 184013) | Soil microbial communities from Rifle, Colorado, USA - sediment 19ft 1 (version 2) | ecosystem: Environmental > Terrestrial > Deep subsurface > Rock core/Sediment | place: Rifle, Colorado... | reverse complement strand
CTCACCGAAAACGACAACACCGTCATCGTCATTGAACACAATCTCGACGTCATCAAAAACTGTGACTACCTCATCGACCTGGGTCCCGAAGGCGGCGAGAACGGTGGCGAAATCATTGCCGCCGGCACTCCGGCTGAGGTAATACAACATTTCGATACCCCCACCGCCCAGGAACTCAAAAAGGTCCTCGCTTGACCTTATTGACCCATAGTCCTAGAATACGCCCATGTCAATCGAGCGAATCGGCAAAGAACAACAGGCACACCAGCTTATTGATGCTGTTGTTAGTGCCATCGACCTCTACTGGGACAACTTTCTCCACCCGCCTGAAAACAGTCTGAGCATCACCGTCCGTGATGTGCAAGCCGATGGCAGCATCATTCAGGAAACAACCACCATCCAACGGATTTACGATACCGCCTATTTCATCAAATGCCAGCGTTCCGAACTTCAGTTTCTGGGAGAAAATTGTCCAGTTTTAAATACTCCCATCGACACCACCGAATATCGAATGCAACCATCTTTATTTGAGACAGGAGTTGTCAACGTTCGCCATATAGATGTCAACGGTGTCAGCACCAATCTGGACGTCACTATTGATATGCTCCAAGAAGACGACCCGACCGCGTTTGTTCTTTTGGAACATCTCCAGCTAAATCTTCTATGTTTACTGACCGGTCATTGCAAAGAAGCCGCGCTTCTTTTTGACCAGCTACCAACCCAAGTCAGACAAGTTCTCAATGAAGCTTACGGAGAAGAAGTCGCACGCCAGCTCTGGGTCGCTGGAATGTCCGACAAGGACGAGTCCTCTGACTAACCTTTCCGTTATACTGTTCTTCATGCGCATTCTGGCCAGACTTCTCTTCGGCTTTTTTCTGACCATCGGCTACTTGTTCGTGACCCCTGGTTCTGTCCATGCCCTGGCCACTTTTGCGACCGACTATACCATTACCTACGATATCGGCGGCCAGGGTACCACCCATGTCACCTTTGACATTGCTCAAAAAAACAACCTCTCCACGGTTTATGCCACCAGTTTCTCCTTAAGTCTCTCGCAAACAAATATTAATAACATCCGGGTCACCGATGCCGCCGGAGCCATTTCACCCGCCATCGACCGCACCGATAATCTGACCAATATCAGCTTTGATTTTCTGGCCAAGGTAGTCGGCCGGAACAAATTCAACCGCTTCACCATCCAGTATGACTCTACCGATATTGCCAGTAAACAAGGGTCGATCTGGGAAATCAACATTCCCCGTTTGGAAACTAATGAAAATACCAACAGTCAGCAAATTATCCTCAAAGCCCCCGCTTCCTTCGGCCGGCCGGCCTATATCGACCCCAAGCCCAGCCGGATTGAGGCCAACAACTATTACTTCAACTCTAACGTTCTGGCCAATAAATCCATTTCTGCCGTTTTTGGCACCACCCAATATTTCAAACTCCAGCTCACCTACAACCTCACTAATCCCTTGCCCAGGGAATTGAAAACCCAGATCGCCTTACCCCCGGACACCGCCTACCAAACCGTCTACCTCAAAAAAATTACCCCCCCACCGACTGATATCGCCGCCGATCCGGACGGCAACTGGCTCGCTTCATATACCCTAAGTCCAAATACCGATCTTCAAATAACCACCGACCTGGTTATCAAACTCGACTTCAATCCGAAAAAAACACCGCCGCCGGACTTTAATCTCTACACCCGGGCGACCAAACTTTGGGACTATACCGACCCCGATATCGCCGCCGCCGCGACCAACCTGACTACCCCCAAGGCCATCTACGACTACGTCGTCAGTCATCTTCAATACAGCTACGCTCGGATTAACAGCGCCAACGGCAGCGGCGTCAATCGACCGGGTGCCGTCTGGGCCCTGGCCAATCCCGGTCAGGCCATCTGCACCGAGTTCACCGATCTTTTTATCGCCCTCGCCCGCAAAAATGGCCTCCCGGCCCGCGAAAACCAAGGCTATGCCATGAGTAGCAACGACAAACTGAAGCCGCTGTCCCTGGCTAAAGACGTCCTCCATGCCTGGCCCGAGTATTATGACCAGGACAAGCAAACCTGGGTTCAAATCGACCCCACCTGGGCCAATACCACCGGCGGTATCGATTATTTCAACAAGCTCGACCTCAACCACCTGGTCTTTGCCATCCACGGTCTTGATGCCACCCAACCGCTCCCCGCCGGGGCCTACAAAACCAGCGGTGGGGGATCAAAGGATGTTTTTGTGACCATCACCCCGGCGGAAACTTTTCCCAAAGCCCGGTTTCAGATCGGCTACGACAACCAAAATCGGGAAAGGCTCTTTCTGACCCTGGAAAATCTTAGCGGGGTTGCCGGCGACGCTACCGTCTCGGTTTCAGGCAAGAACTCCATTGCCGCTCGCGTCAGCACTAACCGTTTGCCTCCTTTTGGCAAAAGCACCGTCGAGATCCGCTTCAAGCCGACGCTTTTGGTCTATCCTCAGTCCGAACAGCTTATAATAGACATTAATGGCCAAAACTCCAACCTCACTATCACTCGACAACCCAATTTACCTCCCGCTTTCCTTTGGGGAGCCGCCATTTGTCTTGCCCTCGGGCTTGCCCTCCTCACCCGGGGTCTATATCTTCGCCGACGCCGCCGGCTCCCCCCTGTACATTGGTAAGTCGATCAATCTCCAGAGCCGGCTAACCCAACATCTCGAGAGTGGTCGTCTCCCCGACAGCAAAGCGGCTCATTTTCTCGGCCAGTCTAAATCTCTCATTCTTCAGGTCGTCGAAAGCGATCTGGCCGCCATCATTCTCGAGGCCAACCTGATCAAAACCTACCAGCCCTACTACAACGCCGCCAGCAAGGATGACAAAACCGTCAGCCATATTGTCATTGGCAATGCCCCCAGCCATTCGTTCTCCCTCCTCCATCGCTCCGATATCAAACTAAAGGACTATGCCAACCCCGCTACTCAAATCTACGGCCCCTATCCGTCAGCGACCAGCGCCACTATTATTTTGAAGCAAATCAGACGGATTTTTGGCTACTGCCAAAACCCTGAGCGCAGTCGGGCCTGCTTCTATTTTCACCTCGGCCAGTGTCCGGGTCCCTGCGCCGGCAAAATGACTGCTAGCGAATACGTCAGGCATCTCACCAACGTCAAGGTTTTCCTCTCCGGCCGCTTTAAAAATCTGCTGGCCACTCTCACCTCGGAGATCAAAAATGCTTCCCAAAAACAGGCTTTTGAAACCGCCGCCGCTAAGCGCGACCAACTGGCCGCCCTTGAAATCGCCCTCGCCAGCCACAAATATAGCCAACTCCTGGTTGGGCCGCTAGCGACGGAAAAAGTTCTTCGCCAAGCCGTCCTGTTACTTCAACATCCGCAACTAAAGGAACCGCCCCGAAGAATCGAGTGCTACGATATGGCCAACCTCAATCAGGAAAACACTGTCGGCGTCCTGGTCGTTTTTACCAATGGCCGGCCCGACAAAGACCAGTATCGGAAGTTCTTGGTCAAAACCAACAAGCCCGGCGACCCGGCCACGATGAAACACATCATGGCTCGCCGCCTCCGCCACCCGGACTGGCCCAGGCCCGATCTCATTATTCTCGATGGGGGAGTGCCTCAACTGTCGGTCGTTTCCGCCATCATTCCGCCCGATATCCCCGTTATCGCTCTCTCCAAAAAGCGGGAGACGCTTCATTTTTATGATTCCAATCACCACATCGTTAATTTAAACCTGCCCTTGCACAACAGCGTTCTCAAGCTTTTTCAGTTTGCCCGCGATGAAGCCCATCGCTTCGCCACTACCTACCACAAAAAAAGACGCCGGATGACAACGATCGGCTAAGCTATACTTAACTTTATGAAGACGATTTTGCGGGCCATCTTCCTCAACCTCGTCACCCTCTATCTGGTGGCCATGTTCTATTCCGGCCTGACCATCGAAACCAAGCTGACTACCTATCTGGCCGCCGCCGCCGTCTGGACTCTTCTTAACAAAATCATCAAGCCGATCATCAAGCTCTTGCTCCTGCCCATCAATCTGCTCACCCTTGGCCTCTTCTCCTGGGTCGTCAACGTCATCACCCTATTCCTCTTGACCTACTTCATCAAAGGCGTCGCCATTCTCGCTTACACCTTCCCCGGTATCTCTTACCAGGGCTTTATCATCCCCCAGATGCACTTCAACCTGATCATCTCTTACGTCATCACCTCCTTGGTTCTATCCCTGACCCACCTGACCCTCATTTGGCTTGTCCGGCACTAACCTCTATAATCAAGGCCATGAACCCGCTCCTCCTCCTGCAAATGATCGTTTCTGTCCTCCTGCTTTTGGCCATTCTCATTCAGGCCAACGGCACCTCACTGGGCCGTGCTTTTGGCGGCCTGACCAATTACCACACCAAGAGGGGAGCCGAAAAAGCTCTTTTTTACGCCACCATCATTCTTGGTCTGCTCTTTGTCGGCCTCTCGCTTCTCAATCTGATAAGCAAATGATTAAATTTTTCCGGCGTCTTTTCTGGCTGACCAGTTCTTTTGTCAAGAAATATTACCCGCTCATCCTGACCAGCCTGGCTGTCTCCCTCCTTATCGGTCTCATCGGCAGCCGGGTTGTGACCAAATTGCCGACTCAAACCCGCGCCATCCGCCTGGGCCTGGTCGGTCAATACACCAGCCAGTCCTTGCCGCCCCTGGTCAAAAATATTCTTAACTCCGGCCTGACCAGAGTCGGCCCCAACCAAACTATTGTTGAAAATCTCGCCGGCTGGGAAGTTGCCGACGAAGGCAAGCGCTATATTTTTACTCTCAAACCGGGCCAAGCCTGGTCAGACGGCAGCCCGATCAAGGCCGCCGACATCATCATTAGCATTCCCGACGTTAATATTCAGTTTGCCGCTGACGACAAAATCATTTTCACTCTCCCCCAGGCTTTTGCCCCCTTTCCCTCGGTCTTGACCAACCCCGTCACCAACAAAGCCGGTCTGACGGCCAGTATCTATCAGGTTAATCTAACCCAAAATACCAACGGCGTCCTCTCCAAAATTCAACTCACCTCACCAGATCAAACCATCATCATCCGCCCTTTCCCCTCGACCGCCCAGGCGTTGACCGCCTACAAACTGGGGGAAATTGATGCCATCTACAACTATCCGAAAGTCGGCGATCTAGATTTGTCTCCCTCCGGCACCGTCCGCGAAACCAAAAACTATCATCAGGCTTTAGTCATTTTCTTCAATAATCAGGACCCGACACTCAAAGACAAAAGCATCCGTCAGGGTATCGCTTACGCTCTGCCGGAAAAAAGTTTCGGGCATGACCGGGCTTTGGGACCAATCAGCGCCGCTTCCTGGGCCTACAACCCCCTGGTCAAACTTTACGAGTTCGACGGCCGAAAAGCACTCGACCTGATCAAAAATAATCTGCCCGACAAAAACCAGGTCCTAAACCTTGAGTTGGCCACCATTCCCGCCTACCTTCCGATTGCCGAAAAGATCAAAAGCCAACTCGATCCAAACTTGGTTAGTCTCAATATCAAGGTGGTCACCAGTCGGCCGGACTCGTACCAGCTATACCTGACCCTCTTCGATATCGGCCACGATCCCGACCAGTATGTCTTCTGGCACAGCACCGCCGCCGCCAACAACATCAGTAAAACTAGCGATGAAAGACTCGATAAAGACCTCGAAGACGGCCGCCGCAGCCTGGACCCAAATGAAAGGAAAAGAATCTATACCGACTTTCAGCGCACCTTTGCCGAAGAACTGCCCGCCCTCTTCCTTTTCTACCCCACCTATTCCAATTTGGCCCGCCGCGAAGCTATTTTTGCTATAATAAGTCCCGAACTGGCGCTCTAAGCCGCTTGCGTCAGCCCTGATGCTGAAATTGGTAGACAGGCACGCTTCAGGAGCGTGTGTCGCAAGACATGGAGGTTCAAATCCCCCTCAGGGCACCTGACACCGTAACTTAACAAGCCGAGGTGGCGAAATTGGTAACCGCACTACCTTGAGGTGGTAGCGCCGCAAGGCCTGGAGGTTCGAGTCCTCTCCTCGGCACAAAATTTCTTCCGGCCGCTTAGCTCAGTTGGTAGAGCGCTTCGTTTACATCGAAGATGTCGTAGGTCCGAATCCTACAGCGGCCACCGTAAGTTTCAAAAACTTATTCAAAGAACCTTAACACGGAGGAATAACATGAAATCGAGACTGCCTTTACTGGCACTGATTTTGCTGGCCATCGCTGTTCTGGCCTGCAGCACTGACATCTCGTTCGCTGACCCAACGGCCACCCCCTCACCCATGCCCACGCCGTCATTCGAAGCCTGTAGCGACCCGGCTGTGGCTGCCTACCTTATGGAAGCCGAGAAGCTGGTACTGCGCTACGCCAAGCTCTCGAGGCAATTCCAAGGAAGCTTCGATGCCGGTGATAAAGAAGCCATGCGCCTTGACCTCGAAAATGTCCAGCAAATTACGGCCGAGATCGAGGCCCTGACACCGCCGCCCCTCTATGCAACCTATCAATCTCTTCTTTCAAAAGAGATGAGGGGCTTCACCCAGGTCATGGCCACCATTTTCGCTGGCGACACCGATCTGGCAGAAGCCATCGCCGCGGAAACTGACCAAATCGACATCGAGCGTCTCGCTGAGACGGCTCGGATCAACCAATTCTGCCGGCCACCCAGCCTGCGAAAGGAAGCCGGTCCAAAACCACCCCCACCAAGGGTGGCTTTTTTTGTAGTTATTTGTTAATCTAACCACACCTCATGGCGAGAAAAATAAGAAAAAAGATTGTCGTTATTGGCGGGGGAACCGGCACCTATACTGCTCTTACGGGCTTACGAAAATATCCCCTTGATCTCTCCGTCATTGTTTCCATGACTGATTCCGGCGGCAGTAACCGGGTCATCCGCGACGAGTTCGGTCTTCTGCCTACCTCCGATCTCCGCCAAGCCATGGTCGCCCTCGCCGGCCAAGGCGAGGAAGATCTTTTGCGCAAGCTTTTCACCTATCGCTACAACCACGGTATCGGTATCACCGGCATGACCTTCGGCAACCTTTTTATGGCCGCCCTGACCGATATTCTCGGCTCCCAACAAAAAGCCATTAAAGAAACCTGCCGGCTTCTCCACGTTGAGGGCCACATCATCCCTGTCACCTATGACGACTCTCAATTGGTCGCCCGCTATGACAATGGCAAGCAAGTCCTGGGCGAGCACCACATCGACGAACCCGACGAAACGCTGGGCAAACACAAAATCGTCGGTCTGGAGGTCTTTCCGAAAGCGAAGGCCAACCCGGAAGCGCTCGAGGCGATCAGAGCCGCCGACATGATCATCATGGGCCCCGGCGATCTCTATACCAGCCTGCTGAGCAATCTGGTCGTCGCTGGAGTGGCCAAGGCTGTCGCCAAATCAAAGGCTCAAAAGGTCTTGGTTATCAACCTGATGACCAAGTTCGGTCAAACCGCCGGGTTTACTGCCAGCGACCACCTCTTCGAACTTTATAAATATCTGGCCGGCGGCATTGTCCAAACCATTCTCATTAGCGAACCATTTAAATTGAGGGCTGATATTCTGGAACGCTACGAGGAAGAGAAGGCTGAGCTTGTTGTCGACGATCTCGACTTTAGCAACCAGTCTCCCAAACCCAAGGTTGTTCGTGCCAATCTGATCAGCAGCCGGATCTACGAAAAACCCAAAAGCGACACTCTGGTCCGCAGCCTTATCCGCCACGATCCCGACAAGCTGGCCAAGGCCATCATGAACTTGGTATAATAGGCGTGTTTGCCGAGGTAGCCAAGGTGGTCACGGCGGGAGTCTGAAAAACTTCAGATGTCAGTTCAACTCTGACCCTCGGCACAAAAACTACAACCCTGTTTTTCAGACAAAATGTTAAACTGAATATGTGAAGATTTGTTCAAACTGTCACCGAGCAAAAGAATTATCCGATTACTATCTTCGACATAGGGGCAAAAGGGCGGGAGAGTATTACAGCCACTGCAAAGAGTGTCAACGAATCCGCGGCAGGGCGTATTACCACAACAACCACGCCATCCAACTAAGTCGAGCCGTTGCAAGAAACAGAAATAACCGAAGGTTGCAGAGAGACTTTGTTAGTTCATTAAAAAACCGTCCTTGTGCAGACTGTGGCAAAAAATTTCCACCCTGTGTTATGGACTTTGATCATCGCGATAAGAATCTCAAAACGGGAAATATAGGTTCATTCGTAAGCCAAGCCTACTTCAAAAAAGAAAAACTTCTTGAAGAAATAAACAAATGTGATCTTGTTTGCTCAAATTGTCATCGCATCAGAACTTACAAAAGGTATCATGGCGAGCTTTGAATTTTTGCCCATTCCACGGTAAAATATACCAATCAAGCGGGATTAGTTAATCGGTATAACGATACCTTGCCAAGGTATAGTGACGAGTTCAATTCTCGTATCCCGCTCCCAAGGTAGCGCTTGCTAGACGCCGCGTACTATAATTACACGAATGGGACAACTGCGACTCAGCCAATCGGAAATCGAATTTTATAAACCCCTGGTCGCCTCATACCTCAAATACGGTTCGGTCGATAAGGTCTTTGCCGATTTTGCCCACGATACCGGCGTTTCCTATCCCCATTTCCACCGCATCCTCAAACAGTGGGGAATCGTCAAATCGGCCGGCCCCCAAAGCCGTTTCAACGAAGCCGTCTATTTTCTCACCGCCCTAGCCAAGGACAACCTCCCGCTTGAGACCCTCTACAAGACCATGCCCCCCTCGCTTCAAATCTCCGCCGTTACTCTCCACCGAATTCTTAGCTACGTCAAGCGGGGACTAACCCGCCGGCGCGGCACCGCCCTCATCGTTTCCCCGGAGAGTAACCCAACCGTGGCCCTCATCGGCCGCGACATCAGCAGCCCTCGTCCGGAGCTGGGCAAACCCTTCGGTTCATATTCTCTGCCGATGACCTACAGCAAAAGAACCGAATCGGCCCACGACTCCATTCTCCGCGTCCTCCAACAGGAAGTCGCCGCCAGCCTTAGTGTCGCCAGGCACCTCCCATCCTTGATTCCGGCCGACCCCAAAGTTTTAGTCATTGTTGATATCGCTGACGTTCGCGTTCACACCCACCAAATCATCATCCCCGACCACCTCATTGACAAGCTGGACAGTTACAAATTGACCGATCTGGCCTTCATGCCCCTCAGCCAAATCGCCGCCAATGTCGGCCTCGAAAGTAGTTTCCGCGCCGGTGTTCCCGAAATCGCCGCCGGCCTTCTGGCCAAAGCCCCTTCGGATTTGGACACACCCCTCCTCTTGGGTTCAGTCTTAAACCAAAAACTGGCTCTTCTTCCCGCTTACGCCCAAGCTTGAGTGCTAAAATATAACCTGCATTGCCGAGTCGTCTAATGGTAGGACGTCTCCCTTTGAAGGAGAATATTCCTGGTTCGACTCCAGGCTCGGCAACTCGGAGTCCCGCAACGCGGGACGTAGACCCCGTGTATCTCCGCGGGGACGAATTCCCACGGGATAATATAAATAAAAGTACTTTTCTGATTCGCTGTACAATTCGCACTATGACCTGGAGAACTCCCGTTATTTCCCTGGCCACCGCTCTCTCCATTGTCGCCTTTGGCCAAAGAGAAATGATATCCAATCCGGTCTTAGGGGACGACAGTTCCACCCTACTTTCTCCCCTGGCCGGGACCGAAAACCTCCCCACCTATACTCCTACCCCAATCGAAGAACCGATACCGACGCCAACACCCAAACCTCGAAGCGAAGCGCAGATCCCGCGTATTCCCGCGGGACAACCCGTTTCTCCAACCCCCGCACCGAAGCCCCAGCCCCAATTTTCAGCCGCCGAAATCTCCGGCTTTACCGATCAGTATGGGATTCTCTATGGCGTCGATGCCAATGTCGTCCGTCACGTCGTCCTTTGCGAATCCGGTCTCAATCCAGCCGCCAAAAACGGCCCTTATGCCGGTCTCTTCCAGTTCGATGCCCGGACCTGGCAAATCTATCGGGTTAAAATGGGTCTCTCCGCTGACCCCAACCTCCGCTATCACGCTGAAGAGGCCGTCAAAACCGGCACCTATGTTCTGTCGCTCCAAAAAACCGGCCTCTGGCCAAATTGCTACCCAAGATAAGTCTAAGCTTGCAAAAAACCTTCAAGATAACTAGACTGAACTTATACCTATATCAATCAGGTAATAATTCATATGCCTGTCCAAATTCGGGGACCGGGAAAAATTGGCCGCTCTCTTGTCAGATCGCTGGGAATTTTCAAATATGGAAACAAGATCTATCTTTCATTTTTGTCACGCACCACTCAGGACACCTTTAGTTTAGCCGTCAGCGACAACGGTTTTGACTTTGAGCTCCTCTCAACCGAGGGCGTCATCTATTCCGCCAACCGCGAAAAAATAGATCTCAGCCAAACCAGCAGCTATCGCTTTTCCCGGGTTGATCACCTCTTCTTGGCTACCTTTTTGCATAAAGAAACCAAGGTTTGTCTGCCCAACCTGGCCAAGATGAACAACCTTCTGGAATGGGAAGCTCTGCCTACCCTCTCCGGTCTGCCTTGTCCAGCCATTATCCTACCGGAAATCAAAAGTGGTGGCGAATACGTCGCTTACTGCGCCGAAGGCAGTCTCAAGATCGCTTTTTCCAAAAACCTGTCCGCCTGGCAGATCCAGGACGAACCCCTGCTCTCGCCCCGAAGTGACCACTACGACTCCGGTCCCCTCACTCTCGAGTCGGTTATCCCCACCCAAACCGGTATCCTCCTCCTTTACCACAGTCTGGTCGACAAAATTCCTCTTGTCGGCGCCGCCATCTTCGACCGGGCTGACCCCGATGTCCTCCTCTGGCGCAGTAGCGAGCCGCTTTGGAAGCCGATCCCCCAATGGCAGTCTAAAGAAATCATTCACGTTGGTACCGTCGAACTCTCGGGCAAGATCATTTCCTACTGGCAAGTTGCCGACGAGGGGATTTACGCCATCACCTATCTGCTCCACCAAAACGATATCTCCATCCAGTCAAAAAGTATTTCCCTCTCCTTAAACAAGCTGAAGACCAATCCTCTCATCACCCCAAAACCTGAAAACTCCTGGGAAGCTTTTACCACTTTTAACCCGGCGGCTATTTACGAAGACGGCCGGGTCCATATTCTCTACCGCGCCCAAGGTCACGACTATGTTTCCGCCGTCGGTTATGCCAATAGCGCTGACGGCCTAACCATCACTGACCGCCATGACCAGCCCTGCTATATCCCCAAAGAAAAATTTGAGGAATCCGGCAGGCCAACCAAAGTCGTTGCCGCTTTTATGTCCGGGGGTGGTTTTGGCGGTTGCGAAGACCCGCGCCTCACCCGAATCGGAGACAAAATCTACATGACCTACGTCGCCTTCAACGGCTACAGTGAGCCCCGCATCGCCCTAACCTCCATTTCCGTCGCCGACTTCCTCAACCATCGCTGGTTCTGGGAAAAACCGATCCTCATCTCACCCCCGGGAGTCATCGACAAAAGCGCTGTCATCTTCCCCGAAACCATCAATGGTAAATACGTCATCCTCCACCGGGTTTTTCCCAACATTCTTCTCGACTTTGTCGATAGTTTGGAATTTGACGGTACCACTTGGTTAAAAGGGGAATACCAGATCGCCATTCGCCCCGATCACTGGGACAGCCGTAAAATTGGCGCCGGTGCCCCGCCCCTCAAAACCGCTGACGGCTGGCTTCTCATCTATTACTCCGTCGACGAGCGCGATGACCGCCGCTACAAGATCGGCGCCATGCTTCTCGACCTGACCGACCCCCGGAAGGTTTTATATCGGGCTAATAATCCCATTCTCGAACCAAATGAAAGGTACGAAAACGAAGGCTTCAAGGCCGGGGTGGCTTACCCCTGCGGTGCCGTCATCATCGGTGAAACACTCTTCGTCTATTATGGCGCCGCCGATACCGTCGTCTGCGTCGCCACCGCCCACTTACCCGATTTTCTCAACAACCTCAAACACTCCCATCTTGCTAAACTGGAACCAGCCCTCATCCGAAAAATAAAATAATGGAAGTCTCCCGCCACCCCGATAATCCCATTTTGAGACCAAACCCAACCCATCCTTGGGAAAACTACGCCGTTTTTAACGGCTGCCCCATCAAAGTCGGAGACAAATACCACCTCCTCTACCGAGCGATGGGGGACGAAGTGACCATCGACGACAAAAGACTACGCCTCTCCGTCATCGGCCTCGCTGATAGTGATGACGGCGTCACTTTCACCAACCGCCGTGAATTCATCAGGCCCCAGGAGGCCTGGGAAAAGTTCGGCTGCGAAGACCCGCGCGTCACCTTCATCGACGGCAATTTTTATATCTTCTATACCGCCCTGGCCGACTGGCCGCCTACCTCCGCCAATGTTAGATGCGCCGTTGCTATTTCGCCCGATTTAAACACCATCAGCCAACGCCAACTGGTCACCCCCTTTAATACCAAGGCGATCGCCCTCTTTCCCGAAAAAATCGGGGGGAAATACACCCTTATCCTGACCGTCGACCCCGACACCCAACAATCCCTGATCGGTATCGCCGCTTTTGACCGGCTCGAGGACCTGGGAAACCCGGATTTTTGGCTCCGCTGGCATGAAAACCGGGACAAATATACCCTGCCCCTCAAACGGATGTATCACGACCAGGTCGAGGTCGGCGCCCCGCCCCTAAAACTTGGCGCCGACTGGCTTCTCATCTATTCCTACATCAAAAACCGTTGGATCGGTAAATCGGAATTCAGGATCGAAGCCGTCGTTCTATCGGGCCAGGATCCCACCCGCTACCTCGCCCGTCTGGAGAAACCCCTACTCGAACCCACGGTTAACTACGAATCACAAGGTCAAGTTGCCAATGTCGTTTTTCCCGCCGGCGCCCTAATTGAAAATGATGAATTAAGAATCTACTATGGCGCCGCCGACTCCACCATCGACATCATTTCCGTCTCCGTCTCCAATCTAAAAAAAACCCTCCGCCATCATGCCCACCCGTTGCCGCGCCTGACTCGAGCCGGCGAACCAATCATCAAGCCACTCCCAGATCATCCCTGGGAAGCCAAAGCGACCTTCAATCCCACCGCTTTTGACGACGGCACCAAGATTCACCTTGTCTACCGAGCCATGTCCTTTGACAACACCTCCGTCCTCGGTCACGCCGACAGTTTGGATGGTCTGACCATTAGCACCCGCGACCCGGAACCAATCTACCTGCCAAGGGTGGAGGCCGAACAAAAGAAAAAACCCTTCGCCAACTCCGGCATCGAAGACCCCAGGATCACCAAGATCGGGGACGTCATCTATATGTGCTACACCGCCTACGACGGCGTCAATCCACCCCGCGTTGCTTTCACCTCGATTAAAGCCGCTGATTTTTTAAATCACCGCTGGAACTGGAAAGAACCCGTTCTTATCAGTAAACCCGGTATCGACGACAAAGACGCTTGTCTTCTGCCTGAAAAGCTGGACGATCGTTACGTCATCTTCCACCGTATCGGCCGAAATATCGTTTTTGACTATACCGATACCCTCGACCTCACCGGCGATACTTTTTTCGAAGGCTCCCACCAAATCATGATTCGGGAAAAACTTTGGGACAGCGATCGGATTGGCATTGCCGCTCCACCGATCATGACCAAGGACGGTTGGCTTTTGTTTTATCACGGCCGCAGCGCCGCCGATCACGAGTACCGCGTCGGCGCCATGCTTCTTTATCCCAAACACCCCAGCATTGTCATCGCCCGAACCGACTACCCCCTCCTCGAACCGGAGATGATCTACGAGCGCTTTGGCCACGTCAACAACGTCGTTTTTCCCTGCGGCGTCATCCTCCGCAACGACACTCTCTTCATCTACTACGGCGGCGGCGATCAGGTTTGCGCCACTGCCGTCATCTCCCTCTCCCGCCTTCTCGGCTACCTTGAAGAAATCAGAAACCCCGCCGCCCTGGGCTAACCTCGACCTGACCCCGCCAAGCGGGGTGGTATATTGGAGTGGTGAAGTCACCGCTTAAATGGGCGCTTATTTTTTTTCTCGCTTTTGTCCTCTTCACCATTCCTGTCGCCCTCGGACTCTTCACTAGCCTCGATCAAAATACCACCATCGCCCTCCAAAACTTTTTTGCCGTTTTCTTCGACACCCCGCTCTCTTTCTTTAGTCTTCTGGGCAGTTTCGAGCTGACTACCCTTATCCTCATCCTTGTCCTCTATAAACTCGGTTTCAAGAAAAGTCTCGTTGTCTTGTTCATCTTCTTTTTGGGTATCGGCCTGGAACTTTTAGGCAAAATCTTTCTTTTCCACCCCGGCCCGCCTTCTCTTTTCTTCCGCTACAACCTCGGCTTCTATTTCCCCTCCGGCATCATCCAAACCGGCCATTCCTATCCCTCCGGCCACAGCTACCGCACCGCCTTTCTGACACTTCTTTTGGCCTATCTTATCGCCGGCTCGAAAAAGCTTTCACCCAAAACCAAGACCTGGCTCACCTTTACTCTTGGATTGATCCTTTTTGTCATGCTCGTCTCCCGCATTTCCCTGGGTGAACACTGGACCACCGACGTGGTCGGCGGCTTGCTCCTGGGCGCCAGCTTCGCCTCCTTCTCGGTTTACCTCATCCGGACTGGCAATTTGGCCCCAAATCGGGTAAAATAACCCATAATTTTCTCGCGCTCAAAGGTTATGGAAAGAAAAATTAGAAATATTGCCGTCATTGCCCACGTCGACCACGGCAAAACCACCCTCATCGATGCGCTCTTAAAACAGAGCCATATTTTCCGGGATAACCAGGCCGAGATGAGCCAAACGACCATTCTCGATAACACCGACCTTGAACGGGAGAAGGGGATTACCATTTTGGCCAAAAACACCGCCATTACTTATCGTGACGTCAAAATTAACATCATCGATACCCCCGGCCACGCCGATTTCGGGGGCGAAGTCGAACGCACCCTCGGTATGGCCGACGGCGCCCTGCTGATCATCGACGCCCAGGAAGGACCAATGCCCCAGACCCGCTTCGTCTTGAAAAAAGCCTTTGAACTAAATCTAAAAATCATTGTCGTCATCAACAAGATCGACAAGTCCTACGCCCGCGTCAGAGAAGTGATCGAAAAAACCAATAATCTCTTTCTCGAACTGGCTACCCGTGACGAACAGCTTGAATTCCCGATTCTCTACGCCTTCGGTCGTGAAGGTAAGGCCTTCAAAAATATGCCGGCTGATTTTAACCAGCCTGGGGATATCACCCCCCTGCTGGAGGCCATTCTCGAATATATTCCCGCCCCCAATAATAAAGACGATGGTAGCTTCAAAATGCTCGTTTCCAGTCTCGACTACAATCCCCACCAAGGCCGCTCCGTCATTGGCAAAATTTTTAGAGGCAGCGTCAAACCCGGGGATAGAATCGTCCTTTCAAGCAATAACAAGAGCTATTCGATTGAGACCGTCCAGCTTTCCCGTGGCCTGGGGCGCTACGAAACCGAGCAGGCGCTTGCCGGCGATATTGTCGCTCTGACCGGTATTGGCCAAGCCCAGATCGGCGACACCATTACTAACAGTGCTGATACTACCCCTCTTCCTGCGCCCAAACTGACCGAGCCCACCCTCCATATGACCATCGGCGCCAACACTTCGCCCTTCTCCGCCCGCGAAGGCCAATTCACCACCAGCCGCCAGCTTGAGGATCGCCTCATCAAGGAACTGGAGACCAATCTGTCTCTGAAATTGGAGAAACTGGAGAGCGGCAAGTTCAAAATGTCCGGCAAAGGCGAGCTCCACCTGGCCATTCTTCTCGAGACCATCCGCCGTGAGGGCTACGAAATGGAAGTCGGTAAGCCCGAAGTTATCGTCAAAATGATTGCTGACGTTAAACAGGAACCGGTCGAAGAAGTCAGTATCATCGTCCCCAGTGAATACCTCGGTACCATTACCCAGGAAATCGGCAAGCGCCTCGGCCAGCTGATCAAAATGGAGCCCATCTCCGCCGCCGAAATTGAGTTTATCTACCACCTGCCCACCAGAAACATCATTGGCCTCCGCAGTTTGCTTCTGACGGCGACCAAAGGTACGGCCGTCTTTTCGTCTCAGGTCATTGGTTATCAGCCGGTCGGGAACCCGCTGCCAAAACTCCGCCGCGGCGTCCTTATTTCGTCCGAAACCGGCGAAGCTCTCGCCTATGGCCTGGCCAACGCCCAGGGGCGGGGCATTACCTTTGTCGATCCCGGTACGTCTGTCTATGAGGGCATGATCGTCGGCGTCAACGCCAAAGAAGAAGATATTGAGATTAACGTCACCAAGGGTAAGAAACTAACCAATATGCGCTCTCAATCTTCCGATGGCGTCATCCAGCTGACCCCAGCGACTATCATGAGCCTCGAGCAATCCCTCGACTTTCTCGAGGGCGACGAGCTCTTGGAAATCACCCCCCGATCCCTCAGGTTACGCAAAAAACATCTGACCAACATCGACCGTCGGCGCCACAGCCGTTCTTCCCAAAGCAAATAAAAAAAGAAAAGGCCCGCCGCAGCGGGCCAGAGACGGCCGATTACACTCTGTTCAAGGTATACTGCACCCTTGGTCCACAGTATTCGGCTACCAGCTTGCGGTCAGGGTCGACCTGCGTCGAGGTGTAAATCTCCACTTTGGTGCTGAAACCAACGGCCGACACCAGCAACTGGTCGGGAGTTCGGATACTGAACTTCCTAAAATTCAGGTCGCCAGCGGCATTCTCCCAATAAACGAAGACCTCAAACATCTTTGACCTCCTATGGTGTGAATGTTCCACCCTATATTACCAAATTCTGTCTCAAACAGCCACTTTCGGGATATAATTAGCAGTAAGACGAGGTGGCGGAATGGCAGATCATAGTGAAACGTAGATCCCGCTGCCATTAGTCAAAAACATTTGGGCCGGTGGCGGAATGGCAGACGCTCAGGTCTTAAAAACCTGTGAGTTCACACTCGTGAGGGTTCGACTCCCTCCCGGCCCACCAAAAGTTTTTACTGATGCGAATCGTGAACCTCAGGCAGCTTCAACTCCCGCCTCGCCGCCACAGATCCCGCCCGGGCTTCAGCTACAGTCAGGTCATATATTTTTCTCGCTTCTTCCCACTCCTCGTTCCAAACCAGTCTTCCGTCTTTTAGCTTTACCGCCAGACAGTCAACCAAATCGGTGACAAACGCTTCTAAAGTCTTTCCGGGAAAGACGCGAGTGTGCCTTTTTTCCTCAAACTCAGCCACGGTCAACCCTTCACCAGAGTTCAATTTAGCCATAAACTCGGCATATAAGCTTCGCCTAACACCTCTTTCAGTTGTTTCTGTCATAGTAATAGAAATCTACCAGACTTTGAAAATATTGTCAAAAAAAGTGTCATAGGGACTACGCCCTCCCGGCCCACTTAATCTCCCACCCGATACATCTCGGGGTGAACCGTGCCAATAGATCCATCGTGATCATAAAGTATCCAGATATCTCCACCGTGACCCCGCTCTTTTTGGCCTTTGTATTGACAGGGAGCTCTCACGTAATCCCGGTAACCTATTTTCCAACCCCGCCTTCCCCAATAGTCTATAACCCGAACCCATTTTTCCTCAGGAAAAAAATGGGAAAGTGAATCGTATTCTCTTCCTCTAAACATCCTTCCATTGCTCGCTTCCGGACGTATCACCATAAAACCATAGTACCCCTGGTCACCACCCAATACAATCAACAATTGACGGAAAAGTGTCCTGGCCGCGACTCGAACGCGGGACCTACTGCTTAGAAGGCAGTCGCTCTATCCAGCTGAGCTACCAGGACAAACAGCTATATTTTACCTCGATTTCCCCTTACGAACCATCTGCTAGAATAGTCATACCGACAAATCCACGCTCATTTAGATCAAGGAGGCCGCCATGACCCACAAGGGTTTCCGTCTCGCGGTGCGTCCTAACCGTCGGCGCTCAAAACAGCGTCTCCGGTTACCGTTTCCGCACCTCAGTCGGGTGAAGAAGCTGACTCACCGCTGTCCGAATTGCAATACTCCGGTTGAGGTTACCGCCCAAAAATGCTACGTCTGCGATTTACGCCTCAGTGCAAAATAATCGCTTGGTAAACCCCGCTTCCGTAGCGGGGTTTTTATTTCCAAACCTTGTCAGTCATCCGTACCCATGTTACATTAAGCCCGATGTCCAGTGATATCCTGCGCGGCCGCCGCGACGAATCTCATTTTATCCGGGAAAGCATTGAAGACGTAAATCCAATTCGTCACGGACAACATCCGGGGCTGGAAGCTCCATGGGAAGAAGTACTAGAAATTATGCCAGTAACCCGGGCACCTCTTCGAGCAGAGCAGTGGCGCCTTATTTTTACTGCCTTGGGTGGAGTTTCATCAGAGGCCAAAAACTATTTGCGTGAAATCAGTTCTGACCCGCGCTTTCATGGTGTTTCCAATGGCCAGATTTTGTTGGAGTACACCACTGCTGTGCTTACCAGGGAGCTCTGTGAACTCGAAATCACCTGGCACCGGCAAGGCAAAATTCCGTTCGCAATTCCCGGATTTGGCCACGAGTTAGTCGGTGTTGCTATCGAACGGCATCTTCGCCAGTCCGACGCGGTCTACCCATATTATCGTCAGGAAGCCAACGACCTTATGCGTGGCGGCACGGTGAAAGAATTGCTACTCTTGACAGCGCAAAAAAAGGCTGACCCGCACTCAGGCGGGCGAATACTCGCTGGGCATCCAGCCAGCGGCTGGAAAAACGAATTGCCGGTAATCAGTAATGTTGGGGCGCATACCTTGACTTCCGTGGGAATTGCCCAGGGACTCAAGTTGCGTCGCACCCAAGGTAAGCTGGCCGAAGCGTGGAAACGATTTAATGCTCCGGATGCAATCTCCGTTTGCCATGTGGGCGATGCCAGTATGGCCGAGGGCGAGGTGGGAGAAGCCTTGCAGGAGGCGGTCAAAGACGGTGGTTGCCCCTTCGTTTTAGTCGTCCACAACAATGGCAGTGGTATCTCCACCGATGTCCGCGAAGGCTCGGTTGCCGGTGACCCAATCGCGCTTGCGCGCGGCTTAGCTCAATACGGTCTCAAAATTATTGAGGTCGATAGCCTAAACGTGCAAGCAGTCTATGACGCCTGTCAGGAAGCAGTCGAGTACGCGCGGAAGCGGGGCAAACCGGCACTTGTCCACGTCTACGGTATGTATAAGCGCTTCCATAGTAGTAGTGACGACCCGGCGCGCTATCTCTCTTCCAGTGCTCTAGCTAAAAAACAAGTCGCCGACCCATTACCAAGATTACGAGCCTATCTTCTGGAAAATGAAATTGCCGACGCTGCACTCCTGGACCGGATTAAGACGCTTGCTCATGGGAAAGTCCTCCATTCAGGTAAGGTTGTTCTAGCTACAGCTGACCCAAATCCAGATGACCTCTATCACCATCTCCACGCGCCTCAGTTTCTCTATGGTGAGGTGGGCATGAAGCAATTCCATCCGCAAGCAGCTGATTCTAGCGACCTCCTTCGAAGTTCACGCCAACAGTCCGTTGAGTATCTGCGCTTAATCCGCACCGACACCCAGCCCCTAAACATGCGCCAGCATCTAACAGTGGTGCTTGCAGAAGAGATGAAACGTGATGACCGCATCATTCTCTTTGGCGAGGACGTAGCGGATTTTTCGACCGAGACTTGGAATAATTTCACCGACTACCTGGAACAGCGTCTCGACGACCGAGCCCCGGAATTCACCAAAAACGAAATCGCCGCTGTTTTACAGGCATCTTTGTTGGTAGCCGAAGGTAAGGGCAACGAAATTGAGGCAAAAACATTTTCTCTTCTTGTCGATCTCTTAGGGGGAAAGGGCGGCGTCTTCAAAACAACGCAATTTTTACAGCTGTTGTTTAGCCGCGGACGGGTTTGGAACTCACGTCTAGCCGAAGCCTCGATTGTGGGCACGGCTATTGGCTATGCCCTGGGTGGCTTTGTACCGATCGTGGAAATCCAGTTTGATTCTTACTGGAGCCCGGCATACCAGCAGATCGTAGACCAGTTGGCCACAATGCGCTGGAGGAGTAATGGCCAATTTGGAGCCGGGTTAGTCATCCGCATTCAGGGAATGAACCGCCTTGGTGGAGTAGGGGGAATAGGACATGGCAATGTGATTTTAGGCCGGCTGGCCGCCATTCCCGGTATCCGTGTAGTCACCCCCGCCGACGCTTCCGAGACCGGACCGCTACTACGAGAGTCCATCCGCTTGGCGCAAGAACACGACGAACCCGTAATTTTCCTGGAACCCATCATGGAGCTTAACACCAGCTTTGGACACTACCAAGGAAAAGACGCCCGGATTCCTCTTGGAGAGGCCCAAGTGCGGCAGGAAGGCAAAGATTTTGTGGTCTTGACCTATGGCAACAACATCCCTCTTGTTGAGAAAGCCCAGGAAGAATGGGGGAAAATGGGCATCAGTGCCACGATCATCAATTTACGCACCCTTGGTGTTGCTACTGACTGGGCAACAATTGTGCCGTGGATTGAGAAGCTTGGAAAGGTAATGATCCTAGAAACCGAAAGGAAAACGGGAAGCGCGGGAGCAGATCTAAGTGCGGGGATAGCAGAGCATTTCTTTCCGTTGCTCGACGCTCCCGTAAAGCGGTTATCGGCCCGTGACCTACCAACTGCCGCCGGAAAGCTGAATGAGGAATATGAGTTGCCGCAGATAAAAGACATTATCCGTGCCGGGAAGGAACTGGCAGAGTTTTAGTGCGCTTCCGTAGCGGATAACCGTAATTGGCTCGAACCTACGGGACTTGATTACTCCTGATCTTATTTTAAAACTTAATGCGTTAAAAATCCTTATGGATATTCCAACTTTTAAAGACTACAGATAACCTTATTTTTCTTTCAGTAATTTCAATCCCTTAGCGTTCTTGCTGGTGATTACTTTTTTACCAGTTTTTGATTCAATCTCTTTTCTGGCATTTCCAGCAACAGTTCCTCCTTCCCGGGCCACCTTTTTATTTTCGGGAAAGTTTTTAGGTTGTTTTTTCTGTGAAATTTCAGTTGTAGCCGTTTCGGCTAGCATATTCAAAACTAACTCCAAGTTAGTCATATTATCTCTCAAATTTTCTTTTTTCAAACCTTTGAGATTTTTATATTGTTTGGTTGTTAATCCAACCCAAGCTTGGGTTATCTCATTGGTCAAAATTGCAAATTCTAATCCCTCTTTAACTCCTCGAGTTTCCCACTCATCAGTTAACTCTTTGCGAATTTCAATACTCTTTAAACGCTGATTTATCCATTCTCGGCTATAACCCTTTTGTAAATATGTTTTTAGCGCACGGTTTATAGCCAATTCCGGATCAGCAGTTTCTTCTAACCGTTCATAGCCCACTCGAGCTAGCCACAATTTAAATGGCTCCGCCTTGGGAGAAGGGACAGACTGAATAATTCGAAGCATTACCTCAGTGTCTGCTGCATCAGTTTGATAATACTTTCCATCTGAAGCTCGCATTTTCAGTTGGTGACATTTTGTCACCGACTCACTACCCTCCTTACGAAGACGTTCAGCCAGCTTATTCCAATATTTTCTTGGGTTTTTACTGCCGGTCAAAACACTGACCACGTCCACAACGGAAAAATACCATTTCTCTTCGTTATCGTTCCACAAACGACGAATTTGATTACCTTGAAAGATAGCAATTTCGCGAGCTGACATATCTAAATACTACCAAAATTTGTTATGCTGGCTTATACTTAGTAAGCAATGTAAATCCTGAGGCAACAGTGACTTGGTTTTCGCTGGGTTCCCCCAAGGTAGTTGAATAAAAGGAGAAGTGTAATGAAATACATCGGCTTCATCATCTGTATGAGCTCCTCTTTGGTCTGCGACAAGGTTGATCACATCCATTTTTGAGTATCTAACGCTATTAGATACAAAAGCGAGACTATTTATATATTCACTTACTGACACCTATGCCAAATTCTTGAGCAATCTGTCTGCTAACCGCTTCTGTAGCCTCTTCCATCGAAGCGTAAATTTGTAAATTTGTTGAGTAACCTCTCTAGTAGATGGTTTCATTACAACAACATCAACGGGTTTAGGTTGTTCTACTTTTGTTAGTTCTTCTGGTGTAAATTCTTCCGTATCCAATCTAATTTCTGATATTAGAGGACATTGATAAAACTTTGTCTCATCATTTACAGTAATAATCCCTATATTTGCCACACTAGGCCCAAACAACATTGCATCTCCAGCTCCAAGAAGATGAAAGCCATGCACTATTCCTGATTCTAACGTTTTCTGTTTCGCTTGAGGGTCTTCTTTGAGGTATTTGATATGAGTTCCTAATACGAGTTTATTCCATCGCTCCCATTCGGCATCTGTTGAAGAGTCTTGAGAAGCAGAATCTGCTGGCATTCCCTCAAAATCAAAAGCAATATAATTCTTTCCTTCGTGTTCAACTCTTCTTACGCTAGGTTTGTTTATTATGTCTGGCTCTAAACCTCCAGCGGGCACAACTGGTTCATTCATTATCCTTTGAGCCTTAAAAACGGTGTCCAGAGAAACTGGTCTCGCTACACCTTCAAACAAATCAACTGTTTCCCTAATTTCTCTAGTCATCCACAACAAACCATCTGCCAATGATCTTAATTCTTCATCCGTTAAATCTCCTTGGTATTGCTTAATCTCTTCTGGGATAGGTACCGTATTAAATTGCTCTTGTGTCCTTTTATACTGTGCGCTAGTATCTTCTCCGTCATGATCTCCGTTCCAGTATAGGTGCCAAATATCAGAATGAACTTTACCCCATCGCATCCAGGGTTCTAATAAGCGGTCTGCTTCATTGGCAGTTTGAACATCAAATAATCTACCAACAAAAGATTGCACCCAAATAGCTTGTCTTCTACCAACATCACTATACGAATTTGGATCCGCAAACTGCATATTCCACAAATTATATCCGTGCCTAAATTCATCAGTTGCTCTGTATTTTTGTAGAAAATGGCGAGTAGATTTTCCAAGGAGTCTATCTAAATTAGGGTCATGGTCAAATGTTGCACCTATGTCTCTATCTAACATATTTTATATACATGGAGCAGCTTGTAACTAATGTTGATTATACGTAATTTGAGAATATTTGCAATTTTTAATTTGAAAAGGAATAAGGAGGTGATTTTTATATGCTACTAGTTGAAATAATAAGAAAATATTATCCAAATTTATCAGAAGATGAGCTAAAAGAGATACAGGAAGTTGTGTATTTGTTAAGTTGTACTGTTATGTAAGAATTTTATGGGTCAAAGTGGATGGGAGATTTTGAAGAATCCGACCAAGAAGAGAAATCGATGGCTTAAGAACGGTTCAATTCCCGTATGGATACAAGATTATAGGTTTAGATTTTATAAAGTTTCAGCAACTTCCTGAAGCTAAAAGTTATTAGTTCGATAAAAATCCTATGGGCAGCGTATCAAATTCGGTTGATGTAATCATATCATCTACTTGAAGCATCGATTCAAAGTGGGGTTAGATGGGGCATATGAAGAAATATCGCTGCCCTGTTTGTGCTGTTACTGACAATGTGGTTGGTTTCGGTCGAAGGAAAAAAGTCCTTCGGTACTTTTGTAAAGCCTGTCACAAACATTTCTCGGTTGACCCCTGTTTCCTCGATACCAAGACGATCCTCTCTGACCATCTGGATGGCCTCTCGTTTCGGGATCTGTCTAGGAGATATCATCTGTCACCAATGAAAGCCTGGAGGATCTGTGAAGAAGAACTAAAGAAACTTCCCAACAACAATCAGTTTACTTTCAATTACTGCAGTCTTTTCTCCAACACTTTTGTCTTTGACGGTAAGTACTTCAATTTAGCCGGCAAAGACCACGACTGGGTTTTTCTCTGGGGAATCGATTACTTTCGTCATGATATTCCCGTCTTTTTGGTGGCTCCGTCCGAGAGTTACCAATCATGGAGCAAACTCTTCTTCTATCTTCGTGTCATTAATCACTACCCGGAGTTAATCGTCTGTGATGATAATACCAATCTGAAGATGGCGGCCAGAAAGAGTTTTCCCGCGGTCAAGATCCAAACCTGCTTCAATCATTTCAAAGAGAATATCAGGCGTGATCTGAAAGTCAGATCGGATGAGGCTTACAAGCCATTCATGAGACGAATCGAAGCCGTTCTCCACGACAAACAGAGCGATGAGGCCATGAACAGACTGCTCTTTTCTTTGTACGAAGATTACCAAAAAGATCCTGTGGCTGTTTCGATACTGACCAACATTGAAAGATATCGGAGTGAGTTAACCGGATACCGGCGCATTCCCGGTTCTCCGGTCACCAACAACATCATGGAAGGCCTCAACTCCCACCTTGAGTCCAGATTGGCCGGTCTATGTTCGTTCCAATCTCTTTCTTACGCCAGGCTATGGTTTAACGGCTATGTTCTCAAAAGAAGGTTCACCTCTTTCACCGACTGCCGGGGCAAGTTCAGGTCGTTGAACGGGAAAAGAGGGGTTGACCTGACTAAAAAACCAGGTGTTGATCTACCAAGCCTTTTTTTAATCGTTATCAACCGTTTTTGATACGCTACTTACTTGGAGCGGGATATGAGAGTCGAACTCATCATTTCACTTTGGAAAAGTGAAGTTATACCGATTAACTAATCCCGCATGGTATTGACCTGTTGTATTATAGCCTCAATCCAACCCATTATTCTGCGGTGAAGGAAAACACCAAGTTTCTCGTTCTTTCCCGCACGCACTCTTATTTGGACCGTACCGTACGGCAACTTATTGTGATGGTAAGTTGATTTATTAAGCCTCATATCGACTTGTGTTTTTCCGAATTCTGAAACGGGAACTCCAGACAGCTTTGACCAATAGCTAATGGTTGTGGCTATATTATTATCAGGGTAAGTATGCACTACGAGAGTTAAATTTTTTATGCCCACCCCACAAACATTCCTTAGCCAGACAATACCCAACTTTATAACATTGGGGTCAGAGTTTACTAACCTAACGGATTCGATAGACTTCGCCCCCTCACCAAGATAAAGACCTATACCAAACATCCACAGATCGCGCTTTGAAAGTGTTCCGATTTCACTATTTGCGAGACTCCGAACTTGCTCGATGCTAGATAACTTCTTTAGATGCCTAATTTCAGCTGATTTTCTTGGACCGTTCTTAATTCTCATCAAAGTTTCCTCGTTGGGAGTATAAGGAATGCCTTTTAACCATCCACTCAGGGTACTTTTGGACAACTTTAAATGCTCGACAATAACAGAATATGAATCACCACTTTTTCTACGCTCAATGGCAAGTCTTTTCTTCTCGGTTAAACCATTTCGTACCCCCATATTAATATCATCGTAACATATCAAGAGGTTCGTAAAGACATGGTATCAACTGAATTGGTCGGGGTGGTGAGACTCGAACTCACGGCCTCTGCGTCCCAAACGCAGCACTCTAGCCATCTGAGCTACACCCCGTCGCACCCTTCCGTAGCCCGTAGGTGAAGGAGGGCTAGCTGTATTTTAGCAAAGTTAGCCGTGAATAGGGTAAAATATAACCTGTGTGGTGGGTGTAGCTTAGTTGGTTCAAAGCGCCTCCCTGTGGAGGAGGAGATCGCGGGTTCGACTCCCGTCACTCACCCCAAAGACTTCGTCATCGAAACGTTTGATTTTTCCAAACAGTGTGGTACTATTCTTGTGAATTGAAAAATATGACCATAAACGGATCACTCATCTCCCCGGAAGATGTTGTAAGGGTAGCCAGGAATAGAGAAAGGGTCATCCTATCCCCCAAGGTGAAAGCGAAAATCAAAAGATCGCGCTCGATTGTTGACAAAGCTGTTGCCAACAAAGAAGTGATTTACGGTATTACCACCGGCTTTGGCGCCTTCAAAAATACCGTTATTGACCAGTCCCAAACCAGTAAATTACAGGAAAATCTAATTCTGTCGCATTCCACCGGAGTCGGGGACCCGCTCCCTACCGAGGTTGTCCGAGGCATTATGTTTCTCATCGTTAACTATCTCTCGAAGGGCTTTTCCGGCGCCGCTTTGAAAACGATCGAAACCTTTGTTGAGATGTTAAATAAAGGTGTCCACCCCATTGTTCCTGAAAAAGGCTCCGTTGGCTCCAGCGGCGACCTGGCTCCTTCGGCTCACATCACCCTGGTTCTAATCGGCAGGGGCGAGGCGGAATACAAAGGCAAAAACATGACCGGCAAAAAAGCATTGGCCAAAGCCGGGATCAAACCGATTGTGTTATCTGCCAAAGAAGGTCTGGCGATCATAAACAACACCTCGACTATGTCTTCAATCGCCAGCCTGGCAATTAGCGACGCCGGAATGATCATCGAAATAGGGGACTTGTGCGGCGCCCTTTCTCTTCAAGCTCTCATGGGTACAGCCAAAGCCTACGACAAACGCATCCATCAGATCAAACCCCACGATGGTCAGATCAAGACCGCCGAGAATCTCAGAAGTCTATTGGAAGGCAGCAAACTGGTTGACGAGACCCGCATCCAAGAGGCTTACTCTTTCCGCTGTATTCCCCAAATCCATGGCGCCATTCGCGAAGCCCTTAGCTATGTCAGAAAAGTCGTCACCACCGAGATCAATAGCGTCACCGACAATCCCTTGATTTTTGACGGCGAAAAACCAGTGGTTATATCCGGCGGCAACTTCCATGGCGAAGCGGTGGCTATCGCTATGGATACATTAGCTATCGCCCTCTCAGAAATTGCCAATATTTCGGACCGCAGGATTGCCACTCTTCTCGACCCCTCAACCAATAACGGGCTGCCGGCGTTTCTGGTCATCAAGGGCGGTCTTAACTCTGGCTTGATGATCCCTCAATATACGACCGCCGCCTTGGTCTCGGAAAACAAAATCCTCGCCCATCCCGCCTCAGTTGACTCCATTCCTACCTCGGCCAACATCGAAGATTTGGTCTCCATGGGCACGATTGCCGCCAGAAAGGCCAGAGAAATAGGCAAAAACGTCCGCTCGGTCTTATCCATCGAAGTCATGACCGCCTGTCAGGCCCTTGACATCCGGATGACCAAGGATAAAACCAAAACTCTTTCAACCAAAACTAAACCGGCTTTCCAATTTGTCCGCCAGATAGTTCCCTTCTTCAAGAAGGATACTATCTACTATCCTTACATCAACAAAATCGACGACTCTCTCGACGAACTCCATAAATTAATTTTCAAATAATCACCATGGCCGTTCCCCCCGCTTCTTATTATGAAAACCCGTACCCGCCGACAACGGGGGACAGAGACGAATATCAAACCATACCCCTCCTGCCCGTCGAGGCCCACTCTATCTTGGTTGGTGCCATCGGCAAACCCATCTCTACTGTCGATCGACTAGCGCTCCAGCGCATTGCCGAGCAAGACGGTGACGAGCCGATCGACTTTCAATCCGTCAGGCGACAAATCATGTCCGAATTCGATACCGACGACGATTGGGACTGACGCTAATCCAAGTCCTCCATTACCTTCAAGAAAAAATCTCTCGTTTTGACCAGGTCGCTTATCTTTATTCTTTCATCAGGCTTGTGAGCCGTGGAACCAATTCCGCCTCCGAACATAAATGCAGTCGGCCTCTCAGTCGCTTCCCACAGCATCTGCAGATCCAAATAGCCGGTTGACCTTGGGTCAGCGAAATTACTTCTCCCAACGGTCTCTTTTGCGATCCTGGAAAAACTCTGTAATTCCTCTCTGTCTGTGTACCAAGCCCCAAGATCATGTTTTCTCTCCGCCAATTCAAAGCCTAACCCCAAGTCCTTAAATTCCTTTTCCAAAAATTTAACCACCTCATCGGCGTTCAAATCTGGTTTGGCTGGTCGAATGTCGATCGTAAACTCACAGATATCAGGTACTACGTTTCCCGCTTTGCCAACCTCCTTCAATCGATTATTCGACCCCATCGACATCGTCAATTCCGTTCCGCCATGAATGTAGGCCAAGTTAAAGGACGTTCCGCCCATGATTGGGTGACGAAAACGAGCTAGGTACTTTTTCAAATTCGAAAGCGCCGCCATCGTCCCCCAGATTGCATTCTTTCCGGTCCCCTTGGCTGGGTGGCCGGTCTCGCCTTTAATCCGACAAGTTAGCTCGATCAGTCCCCGGCAACCGTGTCCAACCGCCAGATCCGACCCATCGGCGGAAATTATTCTTTTCGGCTTCAATTTCCCAAATTCACCGACCAAACTCTTCATCCCCAGAAAGTCATATTCTTCATCCGCGTAGAAGATGATCCAATAATTATTGGCATTGCGGGCCAAATTGGCCGCCGACATCAGGGCGGCTACCCCCGACTTCATATCCGTCGCCCCCCGGCCCCAAATTTCGTCCTTGATGATTTCACCTGTCAGCTGGTTTACCGGAGCGTCCTTGCTGGGCTGGACCGTGTCAGTGTGTCCTAAGAAAACCGTCTCCGGCTCACCCTGTTTTGCAATCAAATTAAACCTGCCTCCGGGCAATCCCTGCCTCTCGACTTTTAGTTTCGTGTTCTTTTCCAGCCAGTCTTCGATAAAGTCAACCAAATTGTTTTCATCCACCCCTGGTTCATCCGTCACAAAAGAGGGGATTCTGATCAACTCCACCAGCAATCCGACCACCTCATCTTTATCCATGAGACCTTCTTCTCGCCATAAAGAACTGTCTCCTCGTCCCCTCAACCTCATAGGTATCACCATCGGGACCAAACGCCATAAAGTCATACCCCAATCCCGTTAGCTGTCTTTCTTTCAAGCTGATCCAAGGTTGGTTGACGCTTCGACCACAAATCAACGGGAAACCTATTTCCGAAGCGGCCTCGATTCTGGCAAGGTTTAGTTTTCCACCCGAACCTTTCTGCTGAGAAGTCGCCAAGATACAGGTTTCATTTTCATAAAAAACTACCGCTGCCGGCGAAACTCCGGTTTGACCGATAATCGATGCCAAAATCTCCGGCTTACCCTTGTATTTATCCTGGATCAGTTGCCCAAGACCGATCGCCCCACCAGTCGTAAAGCCGATCATTCTACCCTCATCTTCCAAAATGACCAAGACTCCAGGCGTGTACGCTCCCATCATGTGTGGAAAATATTCGTTTACCAACCATTCGAGCGGATAGGCCTCGGAAAAACTGGCTCCACCGCAATGAGAACAAGAATCGTTTGTTTTGGTAAATTCATCACACTGATTGCACTTAAATACCTCAAACCACGGATAACCACCAAAGGCTTCTTGATAAACCTTGGCCATTGCCAATCTTTGTTCATCAGTCAATGCCGCATAGGCTTCCAGCGCCTGATCCCCATTTTCATAAGTGTACGTAGAAAAAACTCGACCTTCACCCTCTCGACTCTCAACTCTCTTCATAAAACTTAATATACCACAGGGAGAACCCCCTATCGTGCCGTATAAGTCAAGCACTTATGCGACATTCCTCCTTTCTCGATTAAACTTTGTAACGGGCTTGTGCAATGCGAACTTAAAAGGCGTAAAATCGCCCGGAGAGCTCTTTGAAAGGAGGCTTGCCATGAACGGTAAATCACGCCGGTTTCTAATTACGCTGGCCACAATGTTCGTGACCATGTTCCTGTTTTCGTGGGCGATCGTGACCATCCTTCCGGGCTGTTTTTGGCTCAGTCTGGGAATCTACCTCGCCTGCAGTAGCGGCAGCTGGCTCGCCATCACGATCGCACTAGTCGCAGTCTCCATCGTGATCGCCGTCACCGTCGCCACAGTCATTCACTGGAATGACCGGCTCTAGGGGAAGACCCCGCCTAACCCGCGGGGTCGTTTTTTATTCTTCCGGGGTCACCCCGTAAATTACAATTTCGGTTCCAATATTGTCCTTGGTCGCTTTTATTGTTTTGGCTTCACCTACCACCGGATCACTCCAATAAAACAGAGTCTCTGCATCCTCGGTGCGCATATTGACACAACCGTGACTCATCGGGTGGCCAAAATTATTATGCCAATACGTCCCGTGGAGGCTGAATCCCCGCGAGGCCGGGACCCCATCCCCGGCAAACCACATAATGAAGGGCACGTTTGGTAGGTAATAGTAGGTGTGCAGCGCCGCATTACCCCCCGACATTTTCTGAAACCGACTCTTCCCCCAGATATAAAAGGTGCCGGTCGGCGTCCGCCCCCACTTGCCGGTTGACACCAGAAATTCATAGACCTTCTGATCTCCCTCATAGGCGTAAACCTTCTGGTTAGTTAGGTCAACCTCAATCCGCCTCGGCTCGTCAGAGTGGCCGAGCACCGCCGCCAGCTGCGTTTGGGCAAACGGCCGGGAAACAATTGCCTGGCCATGAAAAACTCCCCTTTCGTCATTCGCGTCATATTCACCCGTGATTGCTTCAGGCACAATCGAACCCTGGCGGGAGAGACCCTCCAAAACCAGCCTGAACCCCCCAAAAACAGCCACCAAACTAACCAGGGAAAGGCCCAAAACAACCTCGCCCAAACGCCGATAGCCCGCTTTCATAGAACTCATTATGTGGCTAATTTTACCTAAAAGTCAACCTAGAAAGTCTAAGTAAGAAATAGACGGCTGTACGGCTCCTTTCTCCACCATACAGACTTGCATTATAACCTATATTATGCTATAATGCTCGCCTATAGGTTGAACAAACCGCCAACTATGATTAACCAAATTGTCGTCGCCATCTTTAGCACTATAATTCTTGGTATGAACACCAGCGGCTTAATCATGCCGGAAAAGAAAAATATTGTCCTTTCCGAAAAGGAATTTTCTCTGGAAAACCGTTACGCCGTCACCAGCGTCAACGAGATCATGAAAAAGAACATTCTCTTGAACCTGGCCTACCTTAACGGCACGGTTGCCAAGAAGGCTGACATTGACTGGGACCAAGTCGTCTCTCCTTTCCATTTTGACAAGACCCTGGGAGTCGGGGAGACCTTCGCCTACCACACCACCGTCCGCGACGAATTTACCGCTAAGGTGGCCTTTACCTCCAACAGCAGCTTTAACGCCGCCGACGGTTACCTCTCCGACGGTTACCTCTTCGGTGACGGCGTTTGCCATCTGGCTTCTCTGATCAACTGGGCCGCCCTTGAAGCTGGCCTGGAGACCGTCGTCCCCAAAGATCACCGCAGCGTTGCCCATATTCCCGATATTCCCGATGATTATGGCGTTTCTATCTACAAAAACGGCAACATTGGTGAAAACAACAACCTCTATATCACCAACACCAAAGACAAACCCGTCACCCTCCACTTCGAGTATGACGGCGTTAACCTCAAAGTCTCCGTTACCGAAGCGGCCTAACAGGAACTAACTACTTTCGCCCCTTGCGTTTCCCCTGTCTGTGGTGCTAGAAATGAGTGGTCATGGATAACCAACAAACTCTCAAAACCGTTACCAATCTGACCGCCCTCATTAATGGCCATATTGCCGGACTCGATCGGGAACGGGAAAATCTGGGCAAAACTAGCGAGATGCTCACTGATATTCTGGCCAATGACCCCAGCTACAAAGAAGCGACCGACAAAGCCAAGGAGGTCGCCAAAGAAAAAGCCAAAGCCAAGGCGAATATCCTCCAGCAGACCACCGCCCACGATCTGGCTTTCAAAATCAAGGATAGCCGCATCGAAATCAAACAGCTCTCGCTCGAGCTGTCCGGCTTTCTGACCGAGTACCAGAAACTGACCGGCAGCAATGAATTCGAGGGTGAGGACGGCGAAATTCGCCAGATCGTCTATACCGCCAAGCTGGTCGGCAAGACCAACTTCAACGATAAAGAAGAAAAATAACCTCCAGGCTGATAAAATATAAAGGCTAGGTTTACAAGGGGCGTGCCCTGCGTAGCTTTAGCGAAGTAGGGTCCGTAGCTCAGTCGGTAGAGCAATTCCCTCTTAAGGAAGCGGTCGTGGGTTCGAATCCCACCGGGCCCACCATACCTTGCACCCGTAGCTCAGTTGGATTAGAGCGTTTCGCTTCGGACGAAAAGGTCGCAGGTCCAAGTCCTGCCGGGTGCACCAAAATTTATCCGCCGTGGCGG
>Ga0209322_10000205_pt1 | contig 32541 bp, 31 predicted proteins | sample Rifsed19ft1_FD_184013 | JGI IMG/M metagenome (GOLD analysis project Ga0209322, IMG submission 184013) | Soil microbial communities from Rifle, Colorado, USA - sediment 19ft 1 (version 2) | ecosystem: Environmental > Terrestrial > Deep subsurface > Rock core/Sediment | place: Rifle, Colorado... | reverse complement strand
TTCGTCCGGCCGGACGAAGCCGAGGATGCGGTCGGCGCGGTAGTCGCCGCTGAGGACGAGCAGGCCGCCGGCCACGGCGCCGATGGCGGCGAGGGTGAAGACGTGCGTCAGCGACGCGCCGGCGAGAAAGAAGAGCGTCGCCATGGTCAGGACGACGATGACGGCCGTGCCGGTGTCCGGCTCCATGAGGATGAGGGCGGCGACGACGCCGACGAGGAAGATGAAGGGCGAGAAGCCGAGGGCGAAGCTCTGGACGTCGCGGCCGCGGGAGGCCAGCCAGGCCGAGATGTAGACAACGAGCGCCAGCTTGGCAAACTCGCTGGGCTGGAAGGGCGGCAGCGGCCCGAGGCCGATCCAGCGCCGGGCGCCGTAGGCGTCGGTGCCGGCGAAGAGGACGGCGGCGAGCATTAGCACGGCGGCGAGCATCAGGATCGGGCTGGCGAAACGCAGGTAACGATAGTCGAAACGCATAAAGGCGAACATCGCCACCAGGCCGATGAGGGCCGCGCCCGCCTGGCGCACGAGGAAGTAGTCGACGTCGCCGTACTCGGAGAGGGCGATGGCGAAGCTCGAGCTGTAGACGAAGATGAGGCCGACGACCACCAACGCCAGCGTCACGACGAGGATGGTGTAGTCCGGCCGGCCGGCGCGCAGCCGGCTCGTCTGGTTAGCCATTCGCGGCCTCTTCCTGGAGCAGCGCGACGAGGCGCCGGAACTCGATGCCGCGCTGCTCGAAGTTGTCGTAGGCGTCGAAGCTGGTGCAGGCGGGCGAGAGAAGGACGACGTCGCCGGGCTGGGCGCGGGCCACCGCCGCCTCGAACGCCTCGGCCAGCGTCGGCAGGCAGTCGACGGGCAGGTCGGTGGCCTTCGCGGCGCGGGCGAGCATCGGCCCCGCCTCGCCGAAGCAGAGGATGGCGCGGCAGCGGCGCGCCGCCACCTCCAGCATCTCCTCCAGCGGCAGCTTCTTCTCCCGGCCGCCGAGGAGGAGGACGACCGGCTCCTCGAACGCGCGCAGCGCCGCCAGCGTGCGCTCCGGCGCCGTGGCGATGCTGTCGTTGTAGTAGTCGACGCCGCCGGCGCGGCCGACGAGCTCGAGGCGGTGCGCCGGCGGCTGGAAGGCGCGCACCGCCGCCGCGACGGCCTCCGGCCCGATGTCGCACGCCGCGGCGATTGCCGCCGCTGCCGTGACGTTGGCGACGTTGTGGAAGCCGCGCAACGGGATCTCGGCGGCGGGCAGGACGGCCTCCGTGCGGCCGTCGCGGCGCCAGTAGACGCTGCCCTCCCGCAGGAAGGCGCCGTCGGCGCCCGGGTCGCCGGCGACGCTGAAGAGGAAGACGCGGCCGCGGGCCTCGGGGCGCAGCTCGTGGCAGACGGGGTCGTCGGCGTTGAAGACCACGGCGTCGTTGGGCGACTGGTAGGCGAAGATGTTGCGCTTGAGCGCGACGTACTCCTCCCAGCTGAACTGATCCAGGTGGTTGGGCGTCACGTTTAGCAGGGCGCCGACGTGCGGGCTACGCTGCGTCAGCTGCAGCTGCGTGTGGCTGACCTCGAGCACGGCCCATCGCTCCGGCCGGGCCGCCTCCAAGAGCGACATGAGGCCGACGCCGATGTTGCCGCCGAGGACGTGCCAGCGGCCGGCGGCGCCGAAGATGGCGTCGACCAGCGACGTCGTCGTCGTCTTGCCGCTGGAGCCGGTGATGCCGAGGACGGGCCCCGGATAGAGGTCGAGGAAGAGGCCGGTCATCGAAGCGAGGGGCACGCCGCGCGCGCGGGCGGCAACGACGGCAGCGTTGTCCAGCGGCACGCTCTGCGAGACGCAGACGAGGTCGGCGTCGGCGAGGGCGCTGAGGTCCTCCTCGCCGAGGCGGAAGTCGACGGCGAGGCCGCGGAGGGCGGCGACGCGGCCCTGGAGGGCGGCCGCGGGCTTGCGGTCGCCGACGGTGACGCGGGCTCCCCGCAGGGCGAAGTAGCGCGCCAGGTCCTCACCCTCGATGCCGAGGCCGATAACGCTAACCCTCTTGCCCCGCCAGTCCTGCTCTTCGGTCATGGCATTCTAGCTAATCGACGAAGGCCAGGGCGACCCCGGCCAGCCCGCCCAGCAGCCCGGCGACCCAGAACCGCGTCACCACCTGCGTCTCTTCCCAGCCGCCGAGCTGAAAGTGGTAATGGATCGGCGCCATGCGAAAGACGCGCTTGCCGCGCGTCTTGAAGGAGCCGATCTGGAGCGCGTCCGAGAGGCCCTCGGCGAAGAAGACGACGCCGATGACGGGCAGGAGCAGCCACCAGCCGGTCATGAAGGCGAGGACGACGAGCCCGATGGCCAGGGACTGCGAGCCGACCTCGCCCATGAAGACCTGCGCCGGGTGGGCGTTGAACCAGAGGAAGCCGGCGGCGCCGCCGACGACGGCGAAGGCGAAGGCGCCGAGGGCGTCCTGCCCCTGGCCGATGGCGATGGCGCCGTAAGCGCCGTAGGCGAGGGCGCAGGCGCCGGCCATCAGGCCGTCCATGCCGTCCGTGATGACGGCGCCGCTCGTCGCGGCGAAGAAGACGACGACGGCGACGGGCACGTACGCCACGCCGAGGCTGTAGCCGCCGAAGTGGGGCACGAGCACCGACTCGAGGTCGAGGTAGAAGTAGAGCAGCAGGCTGACGACGACGCCGCTGACCAGAAGCACGCCCCACTTGACGAACCAGACCCAGACCTCGTGGCCGGTGAGGCGCTGGGCGCCCACCAGCGTCTGGAAGTCGTCGAAGGAGGCGAGGGTGGCCGCAGCCAGCATCGCGAGGAGCGGGATGAGGACGTCGCCGTCCTCCGGCACGGCGAAGACGAGCGCCGCCACCGAGACGCCGAGGAGAAACATCACGCCGCCCATGGTCGGCGTGCCGGCCTTCGCGGCGTAGGCTTCGGGCTCTTCGCCGGAGTACGCCTTGGCGAGCTTGCGGCGGCGCAGCTCGCTGAGGATAGGTTGGCCGGCGGCGAGCGTGACCAGCATCGAGAGGCAGCCCGCGAGCATGGCGTCTAGCATCTAGCGCCCATCGCTCCCAAGCGCGGCGCTGCTGCTGCGCATCCTGCGCCCTTCGCCGAGCTCAGGGCTTGTCTGCTCCGCCGTCACTGAGTGAGGTAGTCCTGAGGGGACACCCCTCAGACTCCCCGTCAGGGGGTTGCACCCCCTGTACCCCCGCTTTGCCAGATGGACCGACTGCCCGATTGCCTGCGACAGGGGCGTCATCGCGTCAGCTCCTCCACCACCGTCTCCAGCGCGAGGCCGTGCGACGCCTTGACGAGGAGGACGTCGCCGGGGCCCAGAAGGCGCCGCAGCTCCGCCGCCGCCTCCTCCTTCGAGTCGAAGTGGCGGACAAAGGCGGCGCCGGCGGCGCGGGCGGCGGCGGCGATCTGGACGCCGCGCGGCCCGACGGTGAACAACGCGTCGACGACCTTGGCCGCCGCCTCGCCGACCTGGCGGTGACCCGCCGCCTCGGCCTCGCCCAGCTCCAGCATGTCGCCCAAGAGGGCGAGGCGGCGGCCCGGCATCTCGGCCAGCACGCCGAGGGCAGCGAGCATCGACGCGGGGCTGGCGTTGTAGGCGTCGTCGAGGACGGTGGCGCCGTTCACGGCCGCTTTCGCCTGCAGGCGCAGAGGCACGTCAGCCTGCGCCAGGGCGTGCGCCGCCTCCTCCAGGCTCATGCCCTCGGCCAGGGCGACGGCCACGGCAGCGAGGGCGTTGGGCACCAGGCGCTCGCCCGGCAGCGGGCTGTGCCCTTTCAGGCCGCGGCCGCCGCAAGCGAGCTGGAAGTCGACGCCGCTCAGGCCGCGACCCTTGATCTCCGTGGCGCGAACAGTGGCGTGCTGGTCGACGCCAAAGGTGAGGACGCGGGCGCGCGTCTTCGTCGCCATCGCGGCCACCTCGGGGTCGTCGGCGTTGAGGACGGCGCAGCCGTCCTCGGTCAGGGCTTCGATGGCCTCGGCTTTGGCGGCGGCGATCGCCTCGATGCTGCCGAGGCGCTCCATATGCGTCGGGCCGACGTTGAGGACGACGGCGACCGAAGGCCGCGCGATCTCGCAGAGGCGGCGGATCTCGCCCGCCTCGAACATGCCGACCTCCAGGACGGCGCGCTCGTGCCCCTCGTCGAGCTGGAAGAGCGTCATGGCGAGGCCGACCTCGTCATTGAAGTTGGCGGGGCTCTTGAGGACGTTGAACCGCTTCGAGAGGACAGCCGCCGTCAGCTCTTTCGTCGTCGTCTTGCCGACGTTGCCGGCGATGACGATGGCGCGCAGGCGCGGGAAGCGGGCGCGCCAGTAGCGGGCCAGCTCGCCGATGGCGTGCTTCGTGTCCCGGACGAGGAAGGCCCAGACGCCCTCCGGCAGGAGGATCTCCTCGTTCTGGACGACGACGCCGGCAACGCCGCGGGCGACGGCGTCGGCGATGAAGTCGTGGCCGTCGCGCTTCTCCGTCTCGAGGGCGACGAAGAGCTCGCCGGGACGGGCGACGCGGGAGTCGTTCGTCACGCCGGCGAAAGCGTCGGCGGCGCCGGCATGCTCGCCGATGAGCTCGGCACCGAAGGCGTGGCGGACGTCGTCTACGGAGAACACTGGGTCGCTGAGGCGTCCTACGGCGTCTGGCCGAGCTGGCGGGCGGGCGGGATGTTTAGGTAGTTGAGGATCTGGGGCGCGAGCCTGCCGAAGACCGGCGCGGCGACGATGCCGCCCAACGGGTCGTCCTGGGGTTGATCGATCTTGACCAGCATGATGAAGGCGGGGTCCTCGACGGGGGCGAAGCCGACGAAGGAGGCAAGGGTCGAGTCCAGCGCGTAGCCCGTCGGGATGGAGACGAGGGTCGTGCCGGTCTTGCCGCCCACATGATAGCCCTTCACCTGGGCGCGGTGATAGGGCACGCCGTCCACCACCGCGTTCATCATCTCCACCATAGTGCGCGAGGTCTGCTCCGAGACCGCCTGGCGGACGACGACCGGCTCGAAGACGCGCGTTCCGTCCGGGCCGCTCGTCTGCTGGACGATGTAGGGGCGCATGAGCTTGCCACCGTTGATCACCGAGGAGATAGCCGTGATGAGCTGTAGCGGCGTCGCCGCGATGCCTTGGCCATAGCTGTTGGTGGCGAGGTCCGCCGGGTACCAGCCGCTGTCCTTGTTGGTGCGCAGGAGGCCGGCCGCCTCGCCGCCGAGGCCGGAATGCGTGGATTCGCCGAAACCAAAGCGCCTGATGGAGTCGTAAAGCCGCGTCGCGCCGATCTGGTCGCTCAGCCAGATGGCGCCCGTGTTGAGGCTCTTCTGCAGCAGCTGCGTCATCGTCGTCACGCCGTTGGTGCTGAAGTCCCAGTTCTTGAAGGTGTAGCCGCCCTTCTCGACCACGCCGGCGTCGTAGTAGGTCGTGTTCGGGTTGACGAGGTCGAGGTCGATGGCCGTCGCCATGGTGATGACCTTGAGCACGGAGCCGGGCTCGTAGAGGTCGGTGACGGCGCGGTTGCGGTAGAGGTCCAGCTGCGGGCTGTCCAGGGAGAGCTGGGAGAGCCGGAAGCTGGGACGGCTGGCCATGGCGAGGATGGCGCCGGTCTTCGGCTCCATGACGATGATCGTGCCGCCCGTGGCCTTGTGGTCCTTGATCTGCTTGTCGAGCTCGTTCTCGACCAGGCGCTGGATGTAGCGGTCGATGGTGAGGCGGACGTCGGCGCCGGGGCGGCCCGGCTCGGCCCGGGCGCTGCCGAAGGCGATTGGGTTGCCGCCGCCGTCGCGCTCGAAATAGATGGCGCCGGGCACGCCGCCGAGCACGTCCTCGAGGTCGGCCTCGACGCCGGCGAGGCCGGTGTGCTCGCGGCCGAGGAAGCCGAGGACGCCGGAGGCGAGGTCGCCCTCGGGGTAGACGCGCTCGGTGGCGCCGGCGAGGACGACGCCGGCCAGGCCGAGCTTCTCGATCTCCTGGCCGGCGGCGAACTCGAGGCCGGCGTCGATGAGCTCGATGGGGCCGCCGGCGTTGTCCAGGAAGCGGGAGTGGAGGGCGTCCGCGTCCTGCTGGAGGTGGGGGGCAAGGGCGGTCGCGACCGCCTGGGCGGCGCCGGGCTCGCGCCAGGCGCGGCGGTCGACGTAGAGGTCGTAGACGTCGATGGAGGTGGCGAGGGGAAAGCCGTTGCGGTCGAGGATGGCGCCGCGGGCGGAGCGGACCAGGCGTCTCTCCAGGTGCTCCTCCTGAGCGGCCGCGAGGTAGCGGTCGTGGTGGACAACCTGGACATAGGCGAGACGGGCGACGAGGCCGCCCGCAGCGGCGAGGAGGACGAGGGCGAGGAGGGCAACACGCCAGGTTAGGCGACGACCGGATCGCGACACTCGCTTACTCCCGCTCGGCGCCCGGCTTCGGGGACCAGACGCCGTCCGCCGTTACGGGAACGGCAGCGCCTTGATGAGGCTGCGCCACCAGGGCTCGTCACCCGGCGCCGGCGCCGCCGCGGGCCGGATGATCGGCCGCGGCAGCAGGGGGTCGGACGGGGCCTCCACCGTTACCGAGAGGTATTCGACCTTCCTCGCCGGCACCATGCCCAGGCGCTCCTTCGCCGCCCGCTCGACCCGGTCGAGCGACGAGAGGGCGGCGACCTCGGCCTCGAGCTCACGGTTCTGGGCGGCGAGCTGCGTGCGCTCCTGCTCCAGCCGCTGCAGCTTCTGGCCGACGTTGGCCTGGCCGCTGGACTGCACAACCTGGAGGAGGGCGATAGCCGTTGCCAAAGCGAGGGCGGCGGCTATCGCCCGGCGGGGCCTCCAGGCCAGCCCTTCGCGGCGAAGGACCGAAGGCGGAGGAGCAAGGCGATCGAGGGTCGCCATGACCGGCTAGGCGGCGAGCCGCTCCGCGGCGCGGAGCTTGGCGCTGCGGCTGCGCGGGTTTGCGGCGACCTCTTCCGCCGAAGGCGTGAGGGCGCCGCGGGTGACCGGCCGCAGCGTGGCCTTGTGGCCACAGGTGCAGACCGGCTGACCCGGCGGGCAGACGCAGTCGCGCGACTCACGGGCAAAGTACTGCTTGACGATGCGGTCCTCCAGCGAGTGGTAGCTGATGACCACCAGCCGGGACCCAAAGCCGAGCAGACCGTGAGCCCTAGGCAGCGCCTCAGCCAGGACGGCTAGTTCCTGGTTGACGGCGATGCGGAGGGCCTGGAACGTCTTGGTGGCGGGGTGGGATTGACTTCCCGGCCTCCGGCCCACGGCCTGCTCGACGGCTTTGGCTAGCTCTGTCGTCGTCGCCAGGGGGCGACGACGGACGATGGCGCGGGCGATGCGGCGGCTCTGCCGCTCCTCGCCGAAACGCCACAGGATGTCGGCGAGCTCGGCTTCGCTCGCCTCGTTGACCCAGTAGGAGGCCGTCCTCTGCGGCCCCGGCCCGAAGCGCATGTTCAGGGGCGCCTCGACGCGGAAGCTGAAGCCACGCGTCGCGCTCGCCAGCTGCATCGAGGAGAGGCCGAGGTCGAAGAGGACGCCGTTGACCGGCGCGAAGCCGCGCTCGCGGCAGATGGCCTCTACGTCCCGGAAGTTGCCCTGAACGACGGCGACGGCGTCGCCGAAGCGGGCGAGACGCTCGCGCGCCAGGGCCACGGCCTCCGGGTCGGCGTCGATGCCGACGAGCGAGCCGCCGGGCGAGGCTGAATCGAGGATCGCCTCGGCGTGGCCGCCGCCGCCCACCGTGCAGTCGACGTAGCGCCCGCCCGGCCGCACGTTGAGAGCAGCGATGACCTCACGCGGCATCACGGGCTCGTGGCGGACGGGGGCGTCGGTCATCGTCGTCATTCGGACCCCAGCGTCCCGAGGTAGCGCGCCTGCGCGTTCGCGGCGGCCTGCTCGTAGTCGGCCGCGTTCCAGATCGTGAAGCTGTCGCCGGTGCCGACGACGAAGACCTGGCGCGCCAGGCCGGCCCACTGGCGCAGGACGGGCGGGACAAGGATGCGGCTCTGGGCGTCCATCGCCACCGGCTGCGCCGAGGAGAACACGGCCAGACGCATGTCGCGGCCGGCCTGCGTGGTCTCGGGCTGCTGCAGGTAGACGGCCGCCTTCTCCTCGAACTTGTCGAGGGAGTAGGCGCGCAGGCAGCGCTGCGGTGTACCCTGGGTGAGGACGATGCCCTGCATCAACGCCTCTCTGAAGCTCGGCGGCACAGGTATGCGGCCGCGGTCGTCCATGGAATAGTCGTAGGTGCCGAGAAAGAGCTGCATTCGCAGGGTGCCCCTTCCCCCGCGGGAACGCTGATCCTTCCATCCCCGCCATTCTTCCCCACAAGCTTCCACATACTACCATCCAATCTTCGGCTGTCAAGCGTTATGACGAGAAAGTTGGCGCGCAGCCCCCGACTTGTCATTGCGAGGCCCGCCCTCGCGGGCCGAAGCAATCCTTGACACCGCGAAGAACACGGGTATCGCGAAGGCCTGCCAAAGATTGCTTCGTCGCTTCGCAACCTCAGGAATCAGCCGCGTAGCTGCAGGTCTTTAGACCTGCCCACGCCTTCACCGCAGGCCTGAAGGCCTGCAGCTACAGCGTGAAGACCCTGATGCTAAGATTGTCGCGCCATGGCGATCCGCGTCGGCATTCTGACCGTGAGCGACAAGGCTTCGCGCGGCGAGCGCCTGGACACGGCCGGGCCGGCCCTGGCGGCGCTGATGGAGATCTACGGCGCCGAGATCGCCGAGCGGGCGACGCTGCCGGACGAGCGCGACCAGATCGAGCGGCAGCTGCGCCAGTGGGCGGACGACGCGGGACTGGACGTCGTCCTGACGACGGGCGGCACCGGCCTCTCGCCGCGAGACGTGACACCGGAGGCGACACTCGCCGTGGCGGACCGCGTCGTGCCCGGCATCGGCGAGGTGATGCGTCAGGTCGGGCTGAAAACCACCCACCTGGCGCCCTTATCGCGGGCCGCGGCCGTGACCCGCGGCGGCACGCTCATCGTCAACCTGCCGGGCAGCGAGCGCGGCGCCCGCGAGAGCCTGCAGGCGATCATTGACCTGCTGCCGCACGCCGTCGAGTTGCTTCATGGCGAAGCCGAGCACAGCTCTTAGCAGGGAAGGTTTGACAACTGTCATACAGTTGTCCTACACTGCTGAAGCGGGAGGCCTGTGGAGGTCAGAGAGCTCGAGTGGGACGAGGAGAACGAAGCGCACTCGCGGCATGGCGTGACCCCAGGTGTCAGCGCGAGCGTTCTGGGTAATCAGCCGCGGTTGTTCGCCGACAGGGCAGGCAAGGGTGGAACCCACATGTTGATCGGCCCGGACGAGGATGGACGGTTCTGGACGATGATCCTCCTCGACCTCGGCAATGGCCGGTTTCGCCCCATTACGGGCTGGCCCAGCACAGGATCGGAAGCTAGGCGATACAGGGGACGAGCATGACAGCAAGGAAACGGACTGAAGAGGAGCTCGCGCGCTACTTCCAAGAGCGGAAGGGCGAGATCTCTGACTGGGCCGAGAAGCCAACGAGAATCCGCGTCCGTCGCGGCGGGCCGTCAACGGTCTTCTCAATCAGGTTCGCCAAGGACGAGCTCAGCCGCCTCCAGGAGGTGGCTGACACGCGTGGCATTACGATCTCTGAGCTAATAAGGACGGCTGCGCTGAAAGAAGCAACTCGTCCATCAGCCGACGCAGAAGACCTGGAGCAAGCTGCCGATGTCCTCCGCGGAATCGCCGATCTGATGACCTCGAAAGCCGGGGCTGAACCGCAGGACATGGATACCAGGATGGCTGAGTCATTCGTGGTTGGAAAAACGTACGTGAACGTGCCCAAGCCAATCAAGGCCCCGGCGTTTGGCCCCAAACGTCCTCGCGCCGGTGAGCGTGCCAAGCGCGAGGAGTCCGCTTCAACCCGCAGATATACTCAGCTAAGCGACTGATGCGCATCGACGTCCTGACCCTGTTCCCTGAAGCCTTCTCCGGGCCGCTGCAGGCGAGCATCCTCGGCCGGGCATTGGCGGGCGGCGTCGCAGCGGTGCACCTGCACAACATCCGCGACTACGCCGCCGACCGCCACCAGGTGGTCGACGACTACGCCTACGGCGGCGGGCCCGGCATGTTGATGAAGCCGGAGCCGCTGGCCGCCGCCATCGAGGCGGTGCGGGCGATGGCCCAGCCGGCGGGTCGCGCGGTTCTGCTGACGCCGCAGGGCCGTCTGCTGAACCAGGGTGTCGTCGACGAGCTGACCGGCGAGGCGCGCCTCGTCCTCGTCTGCGGCCACTACGAGGGCGTTGACGAGCGTGTCCGCGAGCACCTCGTCGACGACGAGATCAGCATCGGCGACTACGTCCTCTCCGGCGGCGAGCTGGCCGCCATGGTCATTATCGACGCCGTCGTGCGCCGGCTGCCGGGGACGCTGGGCTCGGCGGAGTCGCTGCTGGAGGAGACGCACGCGGACGGGCTGCTGGAGTACCCGCAGTACACGCGGCCGGCCGATTTTCGCGGTTGGCGGGTTCCCGATATACTGCTATCCGGCAACCACGGCGAGATCGCCCGCTGGCGCCGGCGGCAGCGGGTCATCCGCACGGCGCGGCGCCGCCCCGACCTCTTGGCGAAGGCCTGTCTCTCCGACGACGAACGGCGGCTAGCAGACGAGGCGCTTCGCGGCGGGGGTACAGGGGGCGGAGCCCCCTGACGGGGGCATGGGGTGTCCCCCCAGCCTTCCTCAAATGAAGCGGAGCAGCGCGGGAGCTCACAGCCGCTGGCGAATAGGATGAAGGACTGAACCATGGACGCAAGCACGCTCTCCAACGCGAAGGAGAACCCCAACATCGGCGACTTCGGCCCCGGCGACCGGGTGCGCGTCAGCGCCAAGGTCGTCGAGGGCGACCGTGAGCGCATCCAGGTCTTCGAGGGCGACGTGATCCGCGTGCGCAGCAGCGGCCCGGCATCGACGTTCACGGTGCGGAAGATCGCCAGCGGCGTCGGCGTGGAGCGGACGTTCCTGCGCCACTCGCCCCGCCTCGACAAGGTGGAGGTCGTGCGGGAGGGCAAGGTGCGCAGGGCGCGGCTCTACTACCTGCGTGGCCTGCGCGGCCGGGCGGCGCGCATCAAGGAAAAGGTGCGGGCGCGGTAGGCCCTAGCCCCTAACCCCTGACCCCCAACCCCCGGCATAAGGCATAGGGCATAAGACACCCCTGTGCTCTGCACTCTGCACTCTGCACTCTGCCCTGTGTACTCTATAGAACAAATGGCCTTCGTAGAGGTGGCGGTCAACTCCGGCCTGCCCCACCGGCAGACCTTCAGCTACGCCGTGCCGGAGGGCATAACGCTCGCGGCCGGCGACGCCGTCCTCGTGCCCTTCGGCAGGCGGACGCTGCAGGGCATCGTCATGGACGTCGTCGACGTGCCGGCCTTCCCCGACCCGAAGCCCGTGGAGGCGCGCATGGGCGACCGGCCCGTCGTGTCGGCCGAGCGAGTAGATCTGGCGCGCTGGCTGGCGGACTACTACCTGGCGCCGCTGTTCAGCGCCGTGGCGCTGATGCTGCCGCCCGGCTTCGAGCAGCGGCCCCTGACCTTCTACGAACCGCTGGCGACGACCGAGGAGCTGGACACCCGCCCCCTTCCGCCGCGCCAGCGCGCCGTGCTGGCGTATCTCGTCGAGCGCGGCCGCTGCGAGGCGAAGGAGATCGAGCGCGAGGTCGGGCTCAGCGGCGTCGCGACCGCGCTCTCCCAACTGGCGCAGCGGGGGCTCGTGCGGCGCAGCTACGCCCTGGCGCGGCCGGCTGTGCGGGCAAAGACGATACGTTATGTCGATCTCATCGCGCCAAAAGACCGGCTAGAGAGCGCCATCGAGGAGCTGAAAGCGAAGCGACGGCGACGGGCCGCGTCCGCCCTGCGCCTGCTGCTCGACGCCGGCGGGCTGCCGGCCTCCGAGCTGCGCCTGCGGGCCGGCGCCGGCCGCGACGTGCTGGCGCCGCTGGTCGAGGCGGGGCTCGTCGCCGTGCGACAGGCGGCCGTCGAGCGCGACCCGCTGGCCGGCCGCCACTACGAGCACCGCCCGGCGCCGCCGTTGACCGCCGAGCAGGCGGCGACCTTCGTGCCGGTCGCCCAGGCGCTGGACGAGCGCCGGTCTCAGGCGTTCCTTCTGCACGGCGTGACGGGCAGCGGCAAGACCGAGGTCTACCTGCGGGCCCTGGAGCAGGCCATCGGGCTGGGCAGGCGGGCCATCGTCATGGTGCCGGAGATCGCGCTGACGCCGCAGACGGTGCGGCGCTTCGCCGAGCGCTTCCCGGGCCAGGTGGCGGTGCTGCACAGCGGCCTCTCCCAGGGCGAGCTCTTCGACCAGTGGCACGGCATCGCCCAGGGGCGCTACGCCGTCGTCATCGGCAGCCGGTCGGCCGTCTTCGCGCCCCAGCCGGACCTCGGCCTCATCGTCATCGACGAGGAGCACGAGTGGACGTACAAGCAGCAGGACCAGACGCCCCGTTACGACGCGCGCGAGGCAGCGGCGCGGCTCGCGGCGCTGACCGGCGCCGTCCTCATCCTCGGCAGCGCGACGCCGGACATCGTCAGCTACCAGCGCGCGCTGTGGGGTCGCTATCGGCTGCTGGAGCTGAAGGAGCGCGTGCGGCCTGTAGTCGACGCGACGGGCGCCGTCGTCGGCGTCAGCACCTCGACCGTGCTGCCGCCGGTCGAGGTCGTCGACATGCGCGAGGAGCTGAAGTCGGGCAACCGGTCGATCTTCAGCCGGGCGCTGCAGCTAGGCCTGTACCAGACGCTCGAGCGCGGCGAGCAGGCTATCCTCTTTCTCAATCGACGCGGCACGGCGGGCTTCCTCCAGTGCCGCGACTGCGGTTTCGTGCCCCAGTGCTCCGCCTGCGCTATCGCTCTCGGCTATCACCGGCACATCGCTAGAGACGGCACCGAGGTCGAGCGGCTGCTCTGCCACCAGTGCAACCGCGGCCGCAGCGTCTACGAGCGCTGCCCGATGTGCGGCGGCGCCCGCCTGCGGCCCATGGGCCTCGGTGTCGAGCGCGTGGAGGAGTCGGTGCGGGAGCATCTGCCGAGCGTGCGGACGCTGCGCTGGGACCGGGACGTGACACAGGGCCGCCACGCCCACGAGCAGATCCTCGCCAGCTTCCTGGAGGGCGAGGCGGACGTGCTCATCGGCACGCAGATGGTGGCAAAAGGGCTGGACCTGCCGGCCGTGACGCTGGTGGGCGTGATCAGCGCCGACATCGGCCTGCACATCCCGGACTTCCGCTCGGCGGAGCGCACCTTCCAGCTGCTGACGCAGGTGGCGGGCCGCGCCGGGCGCATCGCGGCGAGCGAAGGCGGGCCGCCGAAGGGCCGCGTCGTCATCCAGACCTACACGCCGGACAGCTACGCCATCGTCGCGGCGGCCCAGCACGACTACGCCGCGTTCTTCGCGAAGGAGATCGAGCTGCGGCGGGAGGAGGCGTACCCGCCCTTCGTGCGTCTGGCGGCGTTGGTCTACTCGCACACCAACACGGAGTACGGGCTGCGCCAGGCGGAGCGGCTGGCGCGCCAGCTGCGGGCGCGGGCCTCGGAGCGCGGCCTGCCGGGCGTCGAAGTGCTGGGGCCGGCGCCGCCCTACGTGCCGAAGTGGCACGGCCGCACGCGCTGGCAGATCACGCTGCGGTCGCCGGAGCCCGTCGATCTGCTGGGCGACCTCGCCCTGCCCGAGGGCTGGACGCTGGACGTCGACCCAGCGTCGCTGGCCTAGGGTGTCGGCTGGACGCGCCGCCGATTCGAGCGCGCACACCTCAGGTCCAAAGGCGGAGACACATGGTTGCCCACTCGCATGGTGGAGTTGTATACTTGCGCAAGTACTCAACTTATGGACGCGGTCTTTGCAGAGTTCGCCCGTATTACCGCCGCGCTCGCGACGCCGAGCCGGCTCAAGCTACTTGATCGGCTCTGCCAGGGCGAGCAGACCGTCGACCAGCTGGCTGAGAGTACCGGCCTGAACGTGCCGAACGCATCCCGTCACCTTCGACTGCTGGCTGAGTGCCGCCTGGCGGCGGTCCGCCGCGACCCGCCGTATGTGTACTACCGGGTAGCTGGCGAAGACGTGGTCAAGTTTTGGTTTGCGCTTCGCGACCTCGCCCGTGGCCAGCTGGCGGAGATCGATCGCATCGTCGCCGACCTGGTAGGCGGCCCAGAGCCTCTCGCTCCCCTTAGGAGGGACGAGCTCATCGCGCGGATGAGTACCGGCGAAGTTCTGCTGGTGGACGTGCGCCCCGAGCCAGAGTTTCGGGCGGGCCACATTCGCGGCGCGATCTCCGTCCCGCTGGAAGCGCTGGAAGCGCGCCTCGCGGGAATGACGCCGGACCGGGCAATCGTGGCGTACTGCCGCGGGCCGTACTGCATGCTCGCCGTCGACGCCGTGAGAGCGCTACGCGCGAGGGGCTTCCAGGCAGTCAGACTGGAAGACGGCTTCCCCGAGTGGAAGGCAGCGGGCCTTCCGGTCGAGGCAGCGTAGGGGTACAAAGATGCTGCGCACCTTGAAGTCAGGCGTCACCACCCTCGCAGGTCGGTTGACGCTGAGGACCCCGTCCGTGCTCATCATCTTGAGTCACGCCCCCTTTGACGGCGACACGACCTGGAACGCGCTTCGCCTCGCCGGCACGCTCGTCGAGCGCCGCGTGCCGACGCGGATCTTCGTCATGAACGACGCCATCGATTTAGTTCGGAGCGGCGGCATGCCGGAGGGGGCGGAGTTCGATCTCCAGGCGATGCTGCGGGACCTTGTCACGAAGGGCGCCGGCGTGAAGGTCTGCACCACCTGCGTCAACCGCTGCGGCATCGGCCGCGGAGAGATCATCCCGGAGGCCATCATGGCCACCATGGGGGACCTTGCCGCCTGGATCGTCGAGAGCGACCGCGCGGTCGTGTTCTAGAGGCAGCCTGGTTCCTGGCAACGGGAGCGCTCGCGCCTTCAGCTAAGGGGAGGCCTGGGCTAGAATAGGCCTGTCCTGAGCCTGCTCGCCCGAGCAGAGTCCAAGGCTCGCAGGGCTGTCGAGGGTCCGAGAGGGGAATGGCGATCCTGCCCATCGTGCGCGTGCCGGAGCCCGTGCTCCGCCAGAAGGCGAAGAAGATCAGGAAGATCGACGCCTCCATCCAGAAGATCATCGACGACATGGTCGAGACGATGTACGACGCCCGCGGCGTCGGGCTGGCGGCGAACCAGGTGGGCCTGGCGCTGCGCCTCTGCGTCATCCACGTCCCGGGCGAAGAGCTGGTGACGCTGATCAACCCGCAGATCGTCCGGCGCAGCGGCACGCGCGAGTGCCCCGGCGAGGGCTGCCTCTCGCTGCCGGGCTATCGCGGCGATGTGCCGCGCTCAGAGAAGGTCGTCGTCAAGGGGCTGAACCGCGACGGCCGGCCGGTGCGCTACCACGCCAGCGACCTCTTCGCCGAGGCGATCGAGCACGAGGTCGACCACCTGAACGGGACGCTGTACTTCGACTACCTGGACGGCATCGATAAGCTCATCCCCGTGCGCGTCGACGAACGGGAGGAAGAGGAGGAGGGCGCGGCGAGCAGCCCTTCCTAAGAAGGAAGAGCCGCTCCGTCCGAGATGATCGTCGCCGTCGGCCCTTCGACAAGCCCAGGGCAGGCTCCTCGATGAGTCTCGGGAAAGGCCCCGCAGCTGTGCGCCCAGAGCAAGAAGCCATCGACCCGGAGCTGCGCCGCCTGCTTGCCGCGGTGCGAGAGGCGGCGCCGGACGCCTACCTGGTGGGCGGCGGCGTGCGCGACGTCCTCCTCGGGCGCCGGCCCGTCGACCTCGATTTCGTCCTGGCCGGCGACGTGGGCGCGGCAGCGGAGGCGATCGCCGAGACGCTGGCGGGCAGCGCCTTCCCGCTGGACGCCGAGCGCGGCCAGCTCCGCGTCGTTCTGCCCGAGCCCGCAGCGGTGCGCGAGATCGACCTCTCGCGCCTCGAGGATGGCATCGAGGCGGACCTGGCGCGGCGCGACTTCACCCTCAACGCCCTGGCGGCGCCCATCGAGGCGGACGGCAGCCTGGGCGAGGTCATCGACACTACGGGCGGCGTCGCCGACCTGCGGGCGCGGCGTGTGCGCCTTGTCGGCGAGCGGGCGCTGGCCGACGACCCGCTGCGCCTGCTGCGCGCCGCGCGCCTGGCCGTCGAGCTCGACTTCGAGCTGGACGAAGGGACGGCGCAGGCGGTGCGGGCGCGCGCGGCGAACGTCCACGCCGCCGCGCCGGAGCGCCAGCGCGACGAGCTGGCGCGCATCTTCGCGACGCCGAGGGCGGCCGCCGGCCTGCGCCTGCTGGACGCGCTGGGGCTCCTCGCAGAGCTGCTGCCGGAGGTCGCGGCGGGGCGGGGTGTCGAGCAGCCGCATGTGCACCACTGGGACGTCTTCGACCACTCGATTGAGACGGTGGCGGCGCTGGACGCGCTCTTGACGGAGGTAGGGCCGCAGCTTGCTGCGCCCCTACCGGCCCCGTCCTGGCTGCGTCAAGCCTTCCGCGATGGCCTCGCCTGGTTCGCTCTGCGGCCCTACATGGACGAGGCGGTCGGCGGCAGCAGCCGGCGCGTGCTGCTCAAGCTCGCCGCGCTCCTGCACGATGTCGCTAAGCCGGAGACGAAGTCGGTCGAGCCGGACGGCCGCGTGCGCTTCCTCGGCCACGCGGACGTCGGCGCCGCGAAAGCGGAGCGCATCTGCGAGCGCCTGCGCTTCGGCGGGCGCGAGACGCGTTTCGTGGCGCGCCTGGTGGAGGAGCACCTGCGGCCGACGCAGCTCTCGCAGGAGGGCCCGCCCAGCCAGCGCGCCGTCTATCGCTTCTTCCGCGACCTTGGCGGCGCGGCGCCGGCCTGCCTCATCCTCAGCCTGGCGGACGGCGTCGCGGCAGCCGGCCCGCGCCTGACGACGGAGCGCTGGCAGGGGCACGTCGCTTACGTCAGCTACGTCCTCAGGCAGGCGGAGGCGCAGGCGGCGGCCGTGGCGCGGACGCCGCGGCTGCTCAGCGGCCACGACCTGATGGAGGCGCTGGACTTGGCGCCGGGGCCGCTCATCGGGCGGCTGCTGGCGGCCGTCGAGGAGGCGGCCGGCGCCGGCGAGATCGCGACGCCGGAGGAGGCGCTGGCCTACGCGGCGAGGCTGCTGGCCTCCAGAGGGGGAGAGGTCGCGCCTTGAGCGACGCAACGACCTCTCCCCCGGCTACCGCCTCCCCCTCTCCGATTTCGGAGAGGGGGCCCGCACAAGAGAGCGCAAACAGGAACAGGTCGCGCGAGTGGGGGACGAGCCCTGAGCTGTGGGAACGCCTCAAGCCTCTTGCGCGAGAGAAGCGCCACTTGCCGACTCAGGCAGAAGACAAGCTCTGGCAGGTGCTCAGGCGCCGCCAGGTGGCCGGGTTCCACTTCCGGCGGCAGCATTCAATCGATCGGTTCATCGTCGACTTCTACTGCCCATCTGCTTGCCTCGTCGTTGAGGTTGATGGGCCGATCCACAGGCGCACGAGCGAGGATGACCGAACCCGCCAGGAGTTCATCGAAAGCCTGGGCCTGCGGGTCTTGAGGTTTGAAAACGAGCAGGTCGTCTCGAACACGGAGAGCGTGCTCGACCAGATTCAGAAGGCAGTGACAGGTTCTAAGCGGCTCCCCCTCTCCGCAGGCGGAGAGGGGGACAAAGGGGGAGAGGTCGCGCCTTGAGCGACGCCAGCCTCATCTCCGCCGTCGTCATCGCCATCGTCGCCTTCGTCTACGCGACGGTGATCCGGCCGGCGCGCAAGGAGCAGGAGCGACACCGCCATGAAATGCGCAACCTGCGCACCGGCGACGAGGTGCTGACGACCTCAAACTTCGTCGCGCGGGTCAAGGACATCCAGATCGGCGAGGACGGCCAGACGCGCATCGCCCTGGAGCTGGCGGACGGCGTCGTCATCAGCGCTTTGCCGGGCGCCGTCCTGCGACGCCTCGGTTCGGAGACGAAGGCTGCCCCGGAGGCGGCGCCCGAGAAGCATGAGGCGGCCCGCTCATGAGGGAGCGCTCCACCCGCCTGCTGCTCCTCTTCGTCGTTGTCCTGACGACGTTCTCCTTCTTCGTCACCTGGCCGTCGAACCCGAAGCGCTACCTGCCGGACTTCATCCCCTGGCCGGTGGAGGATTGCGTCGGCGGCATCTGCATCGGCAAGGGCATCGACATCTTCGGCATCGAGCGGCGGGAGATGCGCCTGGGCCTCGACCTGCGCGGCGGCACGCGCCTCGTCCTCGAAGCTGATATCTCCGGCCAGCCAGACGTCGACCTGAACGAGGCGCTAGACACCGCCGTCGACGTCGTCGAGCGGCGCGTGAACGCCTTCGGCGTGGCGGAGTCGATCACCGAGCGCGTAGGCGCCAACCGGCTCTCGGTGCAGCTGCCCGGCATCTCCAGCGACGAGGCCGTGGACAAGATCGGCCGCACGGCCCAGCTGCAGTTCATGGAGCTGGCGCTAGCCGCCAACGGCGAGGTGATCTTCGTGCAGCTGGACGGCACGACGACGACGCAGCCGCTTTCGACCGTGCTGGCGAATGAGCTGCTCATCCAGGAGGCGCAGTACGTGCCGGTGACCGTGGTGGACGAGCAGGGCGTGCGACTCGAGATCAGCGGCGCCTTCCTGGACCGGGGCGACATCTTCGTCGACCGCAACGCCGCCGGCCTGCCGCAGCTCAACTTCGGCATGAACGACGAGGGTGCGAAGCTGCTCAGCCAGGCGACGGCGCGCCTCTCCAACCCGCCGCAGCCCATGGCTTTCTTCCTGGACAACGAGCCGATCCGCGGCGCCGACGGCTTCGTCATCGCCCCGCGCGTCCGCAGCCAGATCTCGGACAACGGCGTCATCGACGGCCTGACGCTGGGCGACGCTCAGACGCTGGCTAAGCTCCTGCGCAGCGGCGCCTTCCCGATACCGCTGCGCGTCGTGCAGGTGGAAGACGTGGACGCGACGCTGGGCGACCAGGCGGTCGTGGACTCGGTGCAGGCGGGGCTCATCGCCATCGTCGTCGTCATGGCGTTCATGGTGCTCTACTACCGGCTGCCGGGCGTCCTGGCGGCGCTGGCGCTCTTCGTCTACGTCTCGCTGACGCTGGCCGTGTTCAAGCTGGCGCCGGTGACCATCACCTCGGCGGGCATGGCGGCGTTCGTGCTCTCCGTCGGCATGGCCGTGGACGCCAACGTCCTCATCTTCGAGCGGATGAAGGAGGAGCTGCGCGTTGGCCGCAGCCTGGTGGGCGCCATCGACACCGGCTTCGCCCGCGCCTGGACGTCGATCCGCGACAGCAACGTCTCGACGTTGATCACGTGCGTGATCCTCTACTGGTTCGGCGACCAGTTCGGCGCCTCGCTGGTGAAGGGCTTCGCGCTGACGCTGGCGCTCGGCGTCCTCGTCAGCATGTTCTCCGCGATCACGGTAACGCGCACCTTCCTGCACGCTCTGGTCGGCACGACGGTGATGCGCCACCTCTGGCTCTTTGGCAGCGACGTGGCGGCGGCGCGCGGCGCCGCGCCGGCGGCGGGCCTTCGCCCCGCGGCGGCCCGAGGCGGCACCCAGGAGGGCGCGGAGCCATGATCGATTTCGTCGGCAAGCGCCTCTGGTTCTACATCTTCTCGATGCTGATCATCCTGCCGGGGCTGGTGTCGCTGCTCCTGCCGGACGGCCTGCGCCAGGGCATCGAGTTCTCCAGCGGCACGACGTTCACGCTGCGCTTCGCCGAGCCTGTGGGCGAGGACGCGCTGCGGTCGGCCCTGGCGGAGCTCGGCCACGCGGGCGCCCGCATCCAGAAGACGGCGGAGGGCCGCCTGCTGGTGCGAACCGACCTCATCGAAGGGGCGAGCGAGGCACCGCCCTTCGGCCCGGCGCTGCCGTCCGAGCGGGAGGAGCTGGAAACAGCGCTCCAGGAGCGCTTCGGCCCGCTCCTGGACAGCGACGGTAACGTCGCGAACCGGTTCCTCGAGTTCTCGTCCGTCTCGCCGTCCGTCTCGTCCGACATCGGCCGCAACGCGGCCCTCGCCGTGGTGGCGGCCTCGGTGGCGATCCTCATCTACATCACGCTGACCTTCGCCAGCGTGCCAAAGCCGATCCGCTACGGCGCCTCCGCCATCTTCGCCCTCGCCCACGACATCCTGGTCGTGCTAGGCGCCGCCTCCATCCTGGGGCGCCTCTTCGACTTCGAGATCGACACGCTGTTCATCACGGCGACGCTGACCATCGTCGGCTTCAGCGTGCACGACTCCATCGTCGTCTTCGACCGCGTGCGCGAGAACGTGCGCCGGGCGGAGGCGGCGGGCCTGGACGTGCGCCTGGCGGACGCCGTGAACGCCAGCCTGAACCAGACGCTGGGACGGTCGCTGAACACGTCGATTACGGTGGTGCTGACGCTGGTGGCGCTGATCCTCCTCGGCGGCGAGACGATCCGCGACTTCCTGATCATCATGCTCATCGGCCTGGTGAGCGGCACGTACAGCTCGATCTTCGTCGCGAGCCAGATTCTGGTCTCCTGGGACGAGGGCGACCTGCCAAAGCTGCTGCGCGGGGAGCCGGCTGAAGAGGCGGCGTAGACGAAGCGCCATTCGACGAGTTCAGGACGAAACGGAATCAGTTCCACGTTCGTGGTGAGCCTGTCGAACCACGATTCCTGATCCTGCAGAGCGTCCTTCGACAGGCTCAGGACGAACGGGTTTGCTTCTCGCTAAGGCCGACACTCGCTCCCAATTGCCATCAATCAGCGCTTGCTTCTTGGCGTGAGACCAGCCCTTGATCTGTCGTTCGGCTGAAAGGGCCTCGTACCGTTAGGGGAACTCAGCCGCCCATGCCAGTGTGGCCGGCAGACGAGACGAAGTGTAGCCGGGCACCTTGCCCGCCAGATGCGCCGACAGGCGGTTCTTCAAATCCTCGGTGTGGCCTGCGTAGAACGAGCCCTCACTGCATCGAAGAATGTAGACCCAGAAGCTCATCGAGTTTCAAGAACGTTCGTGGTGAGCCTGTCGAACCACGATTCCTGATCCTGCAGAGCGTCCTTCGACAGGCTCAGGACGAACGGGGTTGGTGGCATAGTAGTCGAAATGGCACAGTCCATCATCCACGAGACGGTGCGCGGCTTCGAGCTGCGGCTGGCGACGCAGCCGGGCGTCTTCGCCCACCGCGGCATCGACGCCGGGACGCGCCTGCTCATCGAGGCGATGCGGGTCTCGCCGACGGCGCGGGTGCTGGACCTGGGCTGCGGCTACGGCGCCATCGGCATCGTCGCGGCGAAGCTGGCGACGAAGGGCCACGTCGTGCTCGTCGACTCCGACATCAGGGCGACGCGGTTGGCGCAGCGCAACCTGGCGCTGAACGGCGTTACGAACGCTGAGGTTCTGCTGGGCGACGGCGTACATGACCTGCCCCCGAAGGCGCGCTTCGACGTCGTCGCCTGCAACCCGCCGACGCACGGCGGCCGCGAGGTGCTGGACGAGTTGGTCGCCGGAGCCTACAGGGTGCTGCGGCCACGCGGCCAGCTATTCATAGTCATCAACCGCCTCCTGAGCCTACGGCGGGAGGTCGAGAGCGTCTTCGGCAGCGCGGAGACGGTGGCGCGGTCGAAGGGGTACGTCGTCATCCAGGCGGTGAAGACGCCGCGGATGCGGGACGATCAAGCAGCGTCGTAGCCGGGCAGGAAGCGCAGAAAGGCCTCGTCGCCTAGGAGCACGGCGGAATCGCGCAGGCGCAGGCGGCCATCGACTACCTCGGTCAGGCCGAGGCCGAGTGTCTCCCGCAACGGCGCCGCGAAGACGGATTCGAGTTCGACGCCGAAGCGACGGGCGAAGGCGGCAAGGTCGAGCCCTTCGCGCAGACGCAGGGCGAGGATGACCGTCTCGGCCATCTCGCGGGCGCGGTCGTGCCGCTCATGGAACCTGATCTGAGGCATACCCTCCAGGAGTGCCGCTCGTCCTTCGAGAGCCTCAGGACGAGCGGGGTTGTTGACCGCTCGCCCTGAGCTAGTCGAAAGACGAACCTGCGCAGCCTCGTCCACCAGCGCTATGTAGCGCGAGGGGCTGGCGGCGGCGGCGAAGCGCTCGCCCGCGAGGTGGGAGTGGGCGCCGGCGCCGAGGCCCAGCCAGTCGCCGTTGCGCCAGTAGACGAGGTTGTGGCGGCACTCGCGGCCGGGACGCGCCCAGTTCGAGACCTCGTAGTGGCGGTAGCCGGCGCGCGCCAGGCGGTCACGGCTCCACTCGAACATGTCGGCCTGCATATCCGGGTCCGGCGCTTCCACGCGACCGCGGGCGACGTCCCGCGTCATCGGCGTGCCGTCTTCCAAGGTCAGGGCGTAGAGCGAGAGGTGCTCCGGGCCGAGCGCGAGTGCGGCCTCCAGGTTTGCCTGCCAGCCGGCGAGACTCTGGCCCTGCAGGCCGTAGATGAGGTCGAGGTTCACGTTCTCGAAGCCTGCATCGCGCGCCCAGCGGTAGGCGTCCTCCACCTCGCGCGCGTCATGGACGCGCTCAAGGCGGCGCAGCTCCTCATCGTGAAAGCTCTGGACGCCGAAGGAGATGCGGTTGAAGCCGAGGTCGCGCAGGCCGCGCAGGTGGGCGGCGTCGACGGTGCCGGGGTTGGCCTCGAGCGTGACCTCCGCGTCAGGCGCGATGTCGAAGCGCTCGCGCAGCGCGGAGACGATGACGCGCATCTCGGGCAGGGGCAGCAGGCTGGGCGTGCCGCCGCCGAAGAAGACGGTCTCGGCCTGACGGCCGGCGAGCTGGGGCGCCCAGAGCGCCGCCTCGCGGGCGACGGCGGCGGCATAGGGGCCCATGAGCGACTCCTGGCCGGCGTAGGAGTTGAAGTCGCAATAGGTGCACTTGGCGGTGCAGAAAGGGATGTGGACGTAGAGGGCAAGGGGCTGTCCCGTCACAAGACGAGTGTAGCGGAAGAGTCCGGGTAATCGAGCAGGGGGTGGACGGGGAGTCGAACGTGTCATTCCGAGCGCAGCGAGGAATCTGGCCGACCTAAGAGGCGGGGCGTCGTGCCTGCGGGCGAGATTCGCGGAGCCTGTCCTGAGCGAAGACGAAGGGCTCAGAATGACAGGAGGACTCCGTGCTGTGCTGCCTCTCCCCTGTCCCCTGTCCCCTGTCCCCTGTCCCCTGTCCCCTGCGAATGTAGTAGGATTTGCACAAAGCCCTGCCTGCCGGCAGGCATGCTAGGAGGCGTCTGGTGAAGAAGCTCCCGATCATCGGCCTCTTGATCGGCCTTGTCGCGGCCGCCATCGCGCTGATGAAGCGCAAGAAGGGCGAGCAGCCGGAGGATACGAGCTCCGGCTGAGGCGCGCCCCCCTACAGCTACCAGCGGGGCCGCCGCCTCGGCCATGACCGACGTCGGCCCAGAGCAGACTACGCTTGCGATCCCGACGTGTCGGGGTCGCAGTCTTTTTGAAAGGACCACGGACATGCTGAAGAGCCACTACTGCGGCGAGCTGAGGCGCGAGCACGCCGGCCAGGACGTCACCCTGGCCGGCTGGGTGCACCGCCGCCGCGACCACGGCGGCCTCATCTTCCTCGACCTGCGCGACAGCGAAGGCATCGTCCAGGTCGTCGTGAACCCGCAGACGGCGCCGGCCGCCCACACCGCGGCCAGCGACGTGCGCAACGAGTACGTCGTCCAGGTGCGCGGCCGCGTGACGGCCCGGCGCCCAGGCACTGAGAACGCGTCGCTGCCGACGGGCGCCATCGAGGTCGCGGCGGCGGAGCTAAGTGTCCTCAACCCGTCGAAGACGCCGCCCTTCTACGTCAACGAGGAGACGCCGGTCGAGGAGCTCCTGCGCCTGCGCTATCGCTACCTCGACCTCCGGCGCGAGCGCATGCACGCCAACATCCTCCTCCGCGCCCGCGTGACGCGCTTCGTGCGCGAGTTCCTCTCCGACCGCGGCTTCGTCGAGGTGGAGACGCCGATCCTCGCCAACCCGACGCCGGAGGGGGCGCGCGACTACCTGGTGCCGAGCCGCGTCTATCCCGGCCACTTCTTCGCCCTGCCGCAGTCGCCGCAGCAGTTCAAGCAGGTGCTGATGGTGGCAGGCATCGAGAAGTACTTCCAGATCGCGCGCTGCTTCCGCGACGAGGACCTGCGCGCCGACCGCCAGGCCGAGCACACGCAGATCGACCTGGAGTGGAGCTTCGTGGAGCGGGACGACGTGCTGGCGCTGATGGAGGAGATGTACACGGCGCTGGCGCGGCGCTTCCTGCCGGACGCCCGCCTGGTGACGCCGTTCCCGCGCCTGACGTACGCCGAGTCGATGGAGCGCTTCGGCACCGACAAGCCGGACCTGCGCTACGGGCTGGAGATCGGGTCGATAGCCGACCTCGCGGCGCAGAGCGAGTTCGGCGTCTTTCGCACGGCCGTCGAGGCGGGCGGCATCGTGCGCGGGCTGGCAGTGCCCGGCGCCGCCGACTTCAGCCGCAGGCAGATCGACGAGCTGACGGCGCTGGCGCAGGAGCACGGCGCCAAGGGGCTCGTCTCTTTCGCGCTCATGGGTACTGGAAGCCTCGAAACGCTCACGGTGGAGGACGTGCGCTCGCCCGTCGGGCGCTTCTTCCCGGTCGAGCAGGTGCGTGCTATCGCCCAGCGCGTCGGCGCCGGTCGCGGCGACCTCATGCTCTTCGTCGCCGGGCCGGAGAAGGTCGTCCACGCCAGCCTGGACGCGCTGCGGCGCGAGGCGGCGAGCCGCCTCGGCCTCGCCGACGCGAACACGCTCTGCTTCTGCTTCGTCACCGACTTCCCGCTTCTCGCCTGGAACGAAGAGGCGCGCTGGTGGGAGCCGGAGCACCACATGTTCACGGCGCCGCGAGCAGAGGACGAGCCGCTGATCGAGACCGACCCCGGCGCGGCGCGCGCCCAGCACTACGACCTGGTCTGCAACGGCTGGGAGCTGGGTTCCGGCTCGATCCGCATCAACCGGCGCGACCTCCAGGAGAAGATGATCGCGTTCCTGCGCATCTCGCCGGCGGAGGCGGAGCGGCGCTACGGCTACTTCCTGGAGGCGTTCGATTACGGCGCGCCGCCCATGGGCGGCTTCGGCCACGGGCTCGACCGCGTCGTGGCGCTGCTGGCGGGCGAGCGCGACATCCGCGAGGTCATCGCCTTCCCGAAGACGAAGAGCGCCGCCGACCCGATGACGGCCTCGCCGCGGCCCGTGGAGCCGGAGGCCCTGTCGCTGCTGGGCCTGCGGCTGGCGGAGGAAGAGAATTAGGGCCCCGTCTTGTCGTTGCGAGGAGCGAAGCGACGAAGCAATCTTTGACGGCCCGTCTGCAGGCGCGCAGCGTCAAAGATTGCTTCGCCCTTCTGCGAAGGGCTCGCAAAGACAGACTCGGCGTCTAGGTCGTCGCGCTGACCGTGACGCCGCGCGCCTCCTGGACGCAGCGCGCCAGCAGGGGCAGGCCCTCGCGAAAGTCCGCGATGGAGGGATAGCCGAAGGCGAGGCGCAGGTACTTGATGTCCTGGGCGTAGGCGTGGAACTGCTTGCCGCTGCCGTAGCGGATGCCGCGCTCCAGGGCGATGGCCTGCAGCCGGACGGGGTCGACGTCCTCCGGCAGCTTGACCCAGATGAAGAGGCCGCCCTTCGGCCGGCTGAAGTCGAGGAACGACTCAGCGTGGGCCGCCAGCTCCTCCTTCACGACCTCGAGCTTGCCCTTGACGATGGCGTTGATCTCGGTGATGTGGCCCCACAGGTGCTCCTTGAAGTACTCGGCGGCGACGTAGGCGGCGAGGTTGCTGGTGCCGCCGTCGATCTTCCAGTGGAGGATGCGCTGCAGCGTCTCCTCCTTCGCGGCGAAGAAGCCAAGTCGGACGCCGGGGCCGAGGATCTTCGAGAAGGAGCCGATGTAGACGACGGAGTCGGGGTCGAGGGCGTAGAAGCTGGTCGGCGCCGCGCCCTCGAAGAGGAGGTCGGCGTAGCAGTCGTCGTCGATAATGGGGACGTCGTACTGCTTCGCCAGCTCCAGCAGGCGATGGCGGCGCGACTCCGGCATCATGGTGCCCGTCGGGTTTTGGTTCGTGGCGATGGTGTAGATGAACTTCGGCTTGACGCCGCGCGCGGCGAGGTCTTTCAGCGTCTGCGCCAGCGCGTCGACGTCCATGCCTTCGTTGTCGATCGGCACACCGACGATGTCCACGCCGAACTTGCGGAAGCAGCCCAGGCTGCCGACGTAGCAGTACTCCTCGACGACGATGGTGTCGCCGGGCTGAAGGAAGGCCTGGCAGACGAGGCTTATCGCTTGCATGGAGCCGGTAGCCAGCGCGATGCTCTCGATGGGCAGGTCCCGGCCGTTGTTCTTCTTGAAGCGCTCGGCCGCGACCTCACGCAGGCCGGCGTAGCCGCGCGGGTCTGGGTAGAGGACCAGCGACTCGCCGAGGCGAGCGATGGCGCGCGCGGCGGCCTCCGCCAGCTCGCGGGCGGGGAACGACGTGGGGTCCGGGTTGCCGGCGCCGAAGTTAAACTCGCGCATCTGTCATTCTCCTACGTGCTCGCCGCCTCCGCGACGCTGGCGCCTATCGTAGCAGGGAAGAAAGAGGGAACAAAGGAACAGGGGGCGGCCGTCTTTGCCGCGAGAGGGGCAGGGCGACTGTCATTGCGAGCGGAGCGAAGCAATCCGTGAGGCTTCGCTGGCTTGACTCGCGTTGTCCAAGATTGCGTCGTCGTCCTCTGCGAAGACTCCTCGCAATGACAGAAGTCCTGTCCCCCGTCCCCTATCCCCCGTCCCCTCCGTTTGTAAGGTGAAACCGCGCTTTGCTAACATTCGTAGCTAGTACTAGCAGCTTCATGCGTTCATACAGGGCGGGGCAGCGGGGCAGGAGGACATCGTGAAGGGTCGCAACGCAGCACTCATCGCCGCGATCGCCGGCCTCGCGCTGCTGGCAGTCGTTTTCGTCGTCTTGCTGGCGGGCGGTGGCGGTGGCGATGGTGACGGCGGCGGCGAGCAGGCCGGGCCTTCGACGTCGCCGACGCCCGCCGACGCCCGCGGCGGCTGCGACGCCCCCCGCGGCGACGACCTGCGTCTCCTGGGTAGCGAGCCGATCAGCCTCGACCCGGCGCTGACCTTCACCGCCGGCGACGCCGACTACGTCGTCCACATCTTCAGCGGCTTGGTGAAGCTGGACGCGAACCTCAAAGTGGTCGCCGACCTGGCCGAGGGCTGGGACGTTAGCCCGGACGGCACGGTGTACACGTTCCGCTTGCGACGCAACACCCTCTTCCACGACGACCGGCCCGTGACGGCGGAGGACGTCAAGTACTCGCTAGACCGGGCGGCGAAGCTCGGCCAGACGGAGTCTATCGTCGCCGAGTCCATGCTCGGCGACATCGTCGGCGCCAAGGACGTGACGCGCGGCCGCGCGGACTCGATCAGCGGCGTCAAGGTCGTCAACTCGACGACGGTCGAGATCACCATCGACGCGCCGAAGGCGTATTTCCTGGCGAAGCTCACCTACCCGACGGCGTTCGTCGTCCAGAAGCAGCAGGTAGAGGCGAACCCCCAGGGCTGGACGCGCAAGCCCATCGGCACGGGGCCGTACAAGATGCAGCGCTGGGAACTGGGCGAGCGCATCATCCTGGAGGCGAACGAGAAGTACTTCGGCGGCGCGCCGAAGGTGAAACGGGTGCTCTTCTACCTGGCCGGCGGCTCCTCGCTGACCCAGTTCGAGAACTGCGAGATCGACGTGTCCGGCATCGGCCTGGACGACCTCGAGCGCGTGCAGAGCCCGCGCGACCCGCTGAACTCGCAGTACGTGACGGCACCCTCGCTCTCGATCAGCTACATCGGCTTCAACACGCAGGCGGCGCCCTTCGACGACCCGAAGGTGCGCCTGGCCTTCGCCATCGCCATCAACCGCGAGCAGATAAGCCGCGTTGTCCTCAAGGACCGTGAGCCCCTGGCGAACAGCATCATGATGCCCGGGCTGCCCGGCTACAACAAAGACGCGCAGATGGCGGGCTTCGACGCGCAGCGGGCGAAGCAGCTGCTGGCCGAGTCAAAGTACGGCAGCGCCGGCGGCCTCCCTAAGGTGACGCTGACCATCGGCAGTGCCGGCGGCGGCGCCACGGTCGGTCCCTACATCGAGGCGTTGCAGGCGATGTGGCGCGAGAACCTCGGCGTCGACGTCGAGATCGCCCAGGCAGACCTCGCCTCCTACTTCTCCGACCTGGACAAGGGCCGCTACCAGATGCGCGTCGACGGCTGGATCATGGACTACCCTGACCCTGAGGACCTGCTCGACATCCTCTTCCACAGCAAGAGCCGCTACAACCAGAGCCGCTACTCGAACCCGGAGTACGACGCGATCATCGAGCGGGCGCGCACGGAGAGGAACGAGTCGGCGCGGCTGAAGCTGTACCAGGACGCGGAGAAGATCCTCCTGACCGACCTGCCCTGGATCCCGCTCAACTTCGGCAAGACTCACTTGGTGGTGAGTGAACACATCAAGGGCTACAAGCCCTTCCCAATCGTCATCCCCTTCCTCCAGAACGTGACGATCGAGCGCTAGCCCGCCGGGGCGGGAGAGGGCTTTGGACAGCTCGCTCGTCTCCTACCTACTGCGGCGCCTGTTGTGGGTGCCGCTGATCCTCTTCGTCGTCTCCTTCGTCACCTTCGCGCTGGCGCGCTTCGGGCCGGGCGACCCGGTGAGCGTCGCCGCCGGCCAGTTCCGCGACCCGGAGGTGCTGGACCGCATCCGCCACGCGCGCGGCCTCGACAAGCCCTTCTACGAGCAGTACTGGATCTACGTCAAGAACGCGGCGCGGGGCGACCTGGGAGAGAGCTACCGCTACAAGGACCGCAAGGTCACGGAGGTCATCTTCCCGGCCATCTGGCGCTCCTTCCAGCTGAATAGCGTCGCGCTGGTCATCACGCTCGGGCTGGGGATACCGCTCGGCGTCTTCGCGGCGCGGCGTCAGGGGACGTGGGCCGACCCGGCCTCCATCGGCTCCTTCCTCCTCATCCAGTCGATACCGGGGCTGATCCTCGTGCCGTTCCTCCTCCTCGCCTTCGCGCTGAAGCTGGGCTGGCTGCCGGCGAGCGGCTGGCCGCGCGACTGCTCCGTAGCAATCGGCCTCTTGGGCGAAAGCTACAAGTGTATTGGCATTGCTCACACTTACTATGAGATACCAATCTCCTGGCGCTTCCTCGTCCCGGTCGACTTCGCCATCCCTGTGATTGGAATGAGCCGCGAGGTAATGATCCCCATCATCGCGCTGTCGCTGCCGGCGGTGGCGTCCTGGGCGCGCTACACGCGCGCCTTCACGCTGGGCGTGCTGCGGGAGGACTACGTGCGGACGGCGCGCGCCAAGGGCGTGAGCGAGACGACGGTGATGACGCGCCACGTCCTGCGCAACGCCCTCCTGCCGCTGAGCACGCTCGTCGCCTTCGCCATGGTCGGGCTGCTGGAGGGCTCTTTCTTCGTCGAGACGCTGACCGGCATACCGGGCGTCGGCCGGCTGGCGTTCGAGTCGATCGGCAGCCGCGACTACGACATGATCATGGCGATAACGCTCCTCGGCTCGTCCTCGTTCGTCCTCGCCAGCATCTTCATCGACGTCGCCTACACGTTCATCGACCCGAGAATCCGCTATGGCGCGTGAGGAAGCGGCGGAGCTTGGCGTCCGTCCCGGCGACGAGGCGCCGCTGGCGCCGCCCCACAGCCCCATGGGCGTGGCGCTGCGCCGCCTGCTGCGCAAGCGCATCGCCTCCGTGGCGCTGGCGTTCATCCTCCTCTTCTACGCCGTCGGCCTGCTGGCGCCGGTGCTCGGCTGGCTGAACGTCATCCCCTCCTACAGCGATCAGGACCTGGAGCAGGCGCTGAAGGGCCCCTCGCTGTCGCACCCCTTCGGCACGGACCGGCTGGGGCGCGACCAGCTGAGCCGCGTCATCTGGGCCTCCCAGACGACGGTTGTCGTCACGCTAGCGACGCTGTTCACCGGCGGGCTGGTGCTGGCCGTGGGCCTGGGGCTGATCTCGGGCTACGTCGGCGGCTGGGTGGACACGGCGATCATGCGCGTCGGCGACGTCTTCGCCTCGCTGCCGGGCATCCTCATGCTCCTCCTGATCAACGCGACGCTGAAGGAGCAGGTGCGCGGCCTGGCGGAGGACTTCGAGAGCCTGTCCGGCATCGGCGGCATCGTCCGCTCGGGGGCGCCGGACTACATCCTCATCTTCGGGGCGCTGTCGCTCTTCGGCTGGGTGGGCGGCGCCCGCGTCATCCGCTCCCAGATCCTGGCGCTGCGGGCGACCGAGTTCATCCTGGCAGCGCGGTCGCTGGGCGCCTCGACGCCGCGCATCCTCTTCCGCCACCTGCTGCCAAACGTTAGCAACATCATCATCGTCAGCCTCTCGGCCGGCCTGGCGAGCATCGCCGGGTCGGAGATCGTCCTGACCTGGTTCGGCGTCGGCATCCAGCCGCCGCGCCCGAGCTTCGGCGCGCTGATCTTCGACGCGAGCGGCCTGCGCACGATCAACGCCCACCTTTACCTGCTGGCGTTTCCGGGCGGCGTCGTCGCCGCGCTGTTCTTCGCCTTCAACCTTCTCGGCGACGCGCTGACGGACGTCTTCACGCCGAGAGCCCGGTGAGGCCACTAGCGGGCCGGCGTGGGGCTGCCGCCCCGCCTCAGGCTTCCGAGAGCCTGCGCTGTCATTGCGAGCCCTTCGTCGAAGGGCGAAGCAATCTTTGACGCTGCGTTCGCTGGCCCAACGGACCGTCAAAGATTGCTTCGCCGTCGCCTCTGGCGACTAGCTCGCAATGACGACGTGGCACCGTTAGGGGCGCAAGAGGGCGGGCTTGCTATAATCCAGACAGAAGTCCCGCCTGACAAAGCTCAAAAGGTAAGCCCGAACAAGCAGTGGGAACAGTGAAGGTAACGTCTGAGACCCTCCCCGAGCGCCAGGTGCGCCTCCAGATCGAGGTAGACGCGGAGCGCCACGCCCGGGCGATGGAGGAGGCTTATCGGCGCCTGGCGCCGCGCGTCCAGATTCGCGGCTTCCGGCCGGGCAAGGCGCCGCGGCCGCTCATCGAGAAGCAGCTGGGCCGCCATCGCCTGCTGGACGAGGCGCTGGATATCCTCCTGCCGGACGTCTACCGCGAGGCGATCGACGAGCAGGACCTCAGCCCCGTCGCCAACCCGTCCGTAGAGCTCGTGAGCCACGAGCCCCTCGTCTTCAGCGCTACCGTGCCCTTGCAGCCCGTCATCGACCTCGGCGACTACACGTCGCTGCGCCTGCCGCGCGAGAAGCCGACGGTGAGCGACGAGCAGATGGAGGAGGCGATCACGGACCTGCGGCGTCGCTACGGCACCGTCGAGCCTGTGGACCGGCCGGCGCAGAAGGGCGACGTCGTCCGCGGCGACCTGCGGGCGGAGGTCGAAGGCGAGACGCTGTTCGCGCAGGAGGAGATCGAGTACCGCCTCAGGGACGAGTCGCTGGCCTCGCTGCCGGGGCTGGCGGACGCAGTCGTCGGCCTGAAGAAGGGCGACGCCGTCGAGAAGACGGTGGACGTGGCGGCTGACTTCGCCGACTCCCGCCTCGCGGGCAAGAAGGCGACCTACAAGATCGCCGTGCACGACGTCAAGGAGGAGAAGCTGGCGCCCCTGGACGACTCCTTCGCCAAAGAGGTGGGCGAGGGCTTCGAGAGCCTGCAGGCGCTGCGCGATCGCGTCCGCGCCGACCTCCAGCGGCAGGCAGACGACGCCGCGCTCCACAGCTACGAGCACGCCGTCGTCGACGCGCTGGTGGAGACGGTGAAGCTCGAGTACCCGGCCGTCCTCCTCGAGCGGGAGATCGACCACATCCTGGACGACCAGGCTAACCTGGACCCGCGCGACCCGCAGGCCCAGGCTCTCTACCTGGCGCGCATGGGCAAGAGCGAGCAGGAGGTGCGCGACTCTGCGCGGGAGGAGGCAGAGCAAAGATTGCGCCGCTCACTCGTGCTGAGTGAGTTCGCGGAAGCCGAGAATATTACTGTGGACGACGCCGCGGTGGAGGCGGAGCTGCAGTCGATGGCCGCCTCAGCCGGCGAGCAGTCGGAAGCCATGATGCGCTTGTTTGGCAGTGAGAGTGGCCGCGAGAGCATAAGCCGCTCTCTTTTCAGCCGCAGGACGCTCGCTAGGCTCGTCGAGATCGCGGGCGCCGAGGGAGAACCGGCGAAGCGCCGGCCGGCGAAGCCGCGCCGCTCCGCGCCGCGCCGAGCGGAGTGATCGAGGCCTTGGGATGACCAATCGGGAGAGAGAATGAACCAGGAACCGCTGCCAGGCCTGCCAGCGCTGCCCGCCGGCGTCCAGGCAATAATCCCGGCCGTGGTCGAGACGACGCCGCGCGGTGAGCGCGTCTACGACATCTACTCCATGCTCCTCAAAGAGCGGATCATCTTCCTCGGCACGCCGATCGACGACCAGGTGGCGAACAGCATCATGGCCCAGCTCCTGCACCTTGAGCGGGAGGACCCGGAGCGCGATGTCTCCCTCTACATCAACTCGCCCGGCGGCTCCGTGCACGCCGGCCTGGCGATCTACGACGCGATGCGCCTCAACCGCTGCGACGTCGCCACCTACTGCGTCGGCCTCTGCGCCAGCATGGCGACGGTGCTC
>Ga0209322_10000203_pt1 | contig 32551 bp, 33 predicted proteins | sample Rifsed19ft1_FD_184013 | JGI IMG/M metagenome (GOLD analysis project Ga0209322, IMG submission 184013) | Soil microbial communities from Rifle, Colorado, USA - sediment 19ft 1 (version 2) | ecosystem: Environmental > Terrestrial > Deep subsurface > Rock core/Sediment | place: Rifle, Colorado... | reverse complement strand
CCCTTCCACAACATGGCGCTCATGTGTCCAGCCACCACCGAGGCCGATGTCGATCGCCACACCGAGGCCTTCGCGGAGGCGGTCGAGGCGCTGTTCGGGGACTGACACAACATCCGCGGATGACCGCCTGACGGCACAGCCAACGGGCACCACCCGCCCGACGATGTGATGTCGGTCGGTTCGGCGAGACGAGCCGCGCGGCCGTCATCGGGCGCAGCGTCGCGTCCGACACAGACCGGCCGGCTCGGCCCTCCGCTGGTAGTGGCCGGACCAGGCCCGGATCAACCGCGACGTCCCGGAGCGGGGGCCGTGAGCATGGTAATGACGGCGGTCGCTGAGCTGCGGCTCACTCCGTATCGGTGTCGCTTAGAACGCGAGCCGCCGCGAAGACGCAACGCTCGCCAGGCGGGATGTGGATGAAGGTTGGCCCCGACACCATCGTCGGGGCCAACCAAGACTTCAATCTACAGACTCCCGCCCCTGCACTCCGTGCCGGGACTAACCCCTATCGAGGTCAGGAAATCCCTAAACTCCTTGGGGATCTGCCCCCAGGACTGCACTCGACCGGGGGGTCCGTTGGCTGGATCGAGACCCAAAGGGTCGTCATTCAGTCCTGAATAGGCACAGATCGAGTTAGCGTGTAGGGGTTCGAGGATCTTGCCGGTTCCGGTGATCTCACCAGCCAGAGCGGCCCCAGCACTGAGGCTCAGCACAACGGCGGCCGCAGAGACCGCAACCCCGAATCTTGTCATGAGTCGGCGCGCCATGAGCAAATACCTCCTCCGGCCGAGGTCGGTCTCGCCATTGGCTTTCGGCACGAGTCGGGCGACCGATCAATGGGACGCCGTGCCGTAGGAACTCCCCCAAAGCTCCCGCCACCCCTCCGTGGGGCACATCATGCAACGCGGACGGGTTGTGCGGAGGGTCTCCACGACAATGTGGTGCCAATGTGCACCGAACCTGCCTGCATGAGCCGGGATCGCGACAGCGGGACCGGAGCGGGGGCCGTGGTGAACCGAAGAGCGTCGCTTGGTTTCGCCTGACGGCGCGCATCGCGCCCGGCGGCCGGTATCAGCCCTGCATCTGGCGATGGAGCCAGACGGCGAGGACCCGCGCACAGCGGACGACTTCCTCGAGCGGGACGTGCTCATCCGCGGCGTGAGCCACGCGCACGTCGCCCGGCCCGAAGATGACCGTGGGCGTGGCGCCCTCGTTGACCAGGAGGCGCATGTCGGCGCCGTAGGGCACGCCGATCCGCCGCGGTAGGCGGCCGTCGACATCGGCCGCCGCCGCCACCAGGCTGGAGGGCAGCGGGCCATCGGGATCCACGCGCGCCGAGTCGAAGCGGCCGCCGAAGACTTCGACCCTGGCGGGGTGATCGCGCAGGAACTCGTCGCCCGCGCAGGCACGCGAGATCGCCGCCCGCAGCTCCACCTCCGCCTCCTCGGACGTCTGGCCGGCACGCACGCCGTAGCGGCCCTCGGCGACCATGCGATCGGGAACGGAAGAGGCCCAGTCGCCGCCCGAGACGCGCCCGATGATGGTCGGGTAGGGCAACCCGATGGCACGCATGACCGGGTCAGTCTCCGACGCGCTGCGGACCGCCTCGTCCTCGCGCAGCACCGCATGCAGGTACTCCAGCTTGCCCAGGGCCGAGACGCCCTCCCGCCGCATCGAGGCATGGGCCGCCTTGCCCGGCACGGTCAGGCGGAAGGTGATGGCCCCCGCCTGCGTCACGACCACGTCGAGGCGGGTCGGCTCGGTGATGACGGCCATCTCCCCGATGTAGCCGGCACGGATGGCGGCCAGCATGCCCGCGCCCCCGTCCTCCTCGGCCGGCACGGCCACGAAGGCCGCCTCGCCCGCGAGCCGGGCCGGGTCGGCCACGGCGACCAGCGCTCGCACCGCAGCGAGCGCCGAGATCAGGCCGCCCTTCATGTCGCAGGCACCCCGGCCGTAGAGCGCGCCGTCGCGCACGGCCGGCTCGAAGGCCGGCGTCGTCCACGTGGCGGGGTCCCCGGGCGGGACGACGTCCACGTGCCCGACCACGAGGAGCCGCGGCCCCGGTCGTCCGCCACGAAGCCGCCCGGCCACGACCGGCAAGCGCGTGCGCGGGATCTCGATGCCCGGGAAGCCCGGGTCCCGGGCCAGCTCGTCGGGGTGGGTCTCGACGCGCTCGAGCTCCAGGCCCGCCTCTTCGACCAGGCGCGCCACGAGGTCCTGGATCGGTCCCTCGTCGCCGGTGATGCTGGGGATGGCCACCACCGCCCGCAGTTCCGCTTCCAGGCGGGCCGGGTCGATGGCCTCGACCAGGCGCCGCTCCAGGGGGCTGGGCTCGGCCATCGTCCGAATCAGCCGCGCAGGATCGGCCGTGTCAGGCAGGTCGGGCCGCCGCTGCCGTTGACCCCGACCTCGTCCAGCGCCACCTCGTGGACCTCGACCCCGCAGTCACGCAGCCGTCCGGCGGTGACGGGGTTGCCGGCGGCCATGACGACCACGCGCGGGCGCACGGCGAGGACGTTGGGGCCCAGCGACTCGAACTCCTCGTCGGGCACCTCGACCATGCCGATGCCGCGCTCGGTCAGCAGCTCCCACAGGCCGACCGGCATGAGCGGCAGGTAGACCACGGCGAGGTCATCGGCCACCGCCGAGATCAGGCTCAGGAGGTGGATCAGCTTCTGCGGTCCCTCCCCGTAGGGCACGTCGAAGAGGCGCACGTCCCCGCCCACCAGCTCCGCCAGCTGGGCTGCGCCGCGGCCATTGGTGCGCAACGTCCGGCCGATGCAGAAGGTCTCGCGGTCGAGCCAGAAGGTGTCGCCGCCGTCCACCGTCCCGGGCGCCTCGATGCGGCCGATGACGGGGATGCCGCGCGCGCGGTACCAGGCCTCGTGGGCGGCCTCTTCGCCCCGGCGATTCGCCTTCCCCGAGCGGAGGAGGATGGCGCCGCGGTCGGTGACCAGCGACGCGTCGAAGGTGTAGCAGAGGTCCGGGTCGGCGGTCTCGACGCCCAGCTCGTGGATCGTCACGCCAAGCTCCCGCAGCGTCGCCGTCAGGGCGTCGTGCTCGGCCTGGGCGCGCGAGAGGTCCACCGCGTGCAGGAAGCCGTGGGCCGGATCGTCGAAGGCGCGCCCGAAGGCGGGCCCGGGGCGCTTCACCAGCGCATCGCGCAGGGGCGCCACCAGGCTCTGGGCGCCGAAGGTGCGGGTGACTGTCCTCTCGGTCATGGCCAGAGAGGATAGCGGCGCTCAGCCGGGGAGGTGGCGCTCCAGCCAGGCGCCCACGTCGGCCAGCACGCGTTCCGCCTCGAGGTCGTTGTGCGCCTCGTGGTAGACGCCGTCGTACAGCCGCAGTTCGACGTCGGCGCCGCTCCCGCGGTGCGCCGCGGCGACGAAGGCCCGGCTACCGTCCGGGTCGATGATCCGGTCGCCGGTGCCGTGGATGACCAGCAGCGGCAGATGCCAGGCGGGGGCGTTCGACTTCGTCCAGGCCAGCGCGGCCAGGGTTTCGATCACCGCCCGGGCGGTGATCCGGCGATGGACGAGCCCGTCGCGCCGGTTCGCCTCGATGATCGCCGGCACACGGGAGAGGGCAGCCTCCTCCAGCGGCACCGCGAGCGAGAAGGTTGGCCAGATCCGCGATAGCGCCCGAGCGAGGGCTTCGAGCATCGGGCTGCGCACGCCCTTGGGCTCGAGCGCCGGGGCGCTGGCGATCACGCCGGCCAGCCCGCCCGGCTGGCGCAGGCCGTACTCGAGGACGATGGCGCCGCCGAGGCTGTGGCCGTAGAGGAAGACCGCCGTGCCGGGCGCCTCCTGGACCCGAACGTGGTCGAGGCAGGCGGCGAGGTCGTCGCGGTAGTCGGACCAGGCGTCGATGTGGCCGCGCCGGCCGGGCGAGCGCCCGTGACCACGCAGGTCGAAGCCGTGCACGGCGAAACCGCGTCCGGTCAGCGCCGAGACGACTGCACCGTAGCGCCCGGAGTGCTCGCCGAGGCCGTGGACGATGGCCACCGCGGCCCTCGGGGCGGCCTCGCCGTCGGGAGCCCAGCGGTGGGTCACGAGCTCGATGCCCCCGGCGCCGCGGAAGGTGGAGTCGATCGCCTGCATCGGCGAAGGGTACGCGCCGCGGCCAGCCCGTGCCGTGGCACCATGCAGGCCGATGAAACCGCCGCCGCCATCCCGCTGTTCTCCTCGCTGATGGACACGACCGACGACCTCCCGGCGCGCCTCGCGGCCGACCTCGATGGCGCCTTCGAGGCGCTCGTGCGGGCGGAGCAGGACCTCGTCTTCGGCATCGCCCTGCGCTCGACCCGCGACCCCGGCGCGGCCGAGGAGCTGGCGCAGGACGTCTTCGTGCGGGCCTATCGGGCGCTGGTCACCTACGACGCCGAGCGGATCGGCGAGCTGCGGCTGCGCGCCTGGCTGGCGCGCATCACGCTCAACCTCTGTCGCAACCGGGCGCGGGCGCGACGTGCGGCCCCGACGGAGGTGTCCATCGAGGCCATCGCAGAGCCGACCGATCCCGCGCTCCGCCCAGAGCCGGCGGCGCTGGCCCGCGAGGCCGCGGCCGACTGGGGGCGGCGCCTGGCGGCCCTGCCCCAGCGCTACCGGATCGCCGTCGAGCTGCGCCATGTCCACGGCCTCTCGTACGACGAGATCGCCACCGCGCTCGATCGACCGGTCAACACGACGAAGACCCACGTCCACCGCGGCGTCGCGTTGCTGCGCACCGCCTACACCCTGGAGACCGCCCTGGAGACCGCCCCATGACCGCCCTCGACCCGACCCTCCCCGAGCTGGCCGTCCTGCGCACGCCCGCGCCGGCCGACCTGGCCCCGACCGTGCTCGTGCGCGTCGGGCTCGCCGACGAGTATTTCACGGCCGACGCGCCGATCGGGCCGATCTTCGTGGCCTACAACGGCCGTGGCGTCTCGGCCACCGGCCCCGGCGACCGCCCCGAAGGCTCCGACGGCTTCGAGGCCGCCTTCGCCGCCCGTTTCGGGCGGAGCATCCGGGCCGCCCGGCGTCCCGAGGCACGCGTCGTGCACGCCGTCGAGCGGAGCCTGGCGGCCGGCCGGCCGCGCGGTCTCGCCTTCGACCTGCGCGGGCTGACCCCCTTCTCGACGGACGTCCTGCACGGCGCGCTGACCATCCCACCGGGCGAGATCCGCCCCTACGCCTGGCTGGCCCGCGAGGTGGGCCGGCCGAAGGCGGTCCGCGCCGTGGGCACGGCGCTCGCTCACAACCCCATCCCCATCCTCATCCCCTGCCACCGCATCGTGCGCAGCGACGGGCTCATCGGCGACTACGCCTGGGGCAGCTCGGTGAAGCGCGCCGCGCTGGCAGCGGAGGGGCTGGACCCCGAGGAGATCGAACGGCTGGCGCGGCACGGCGTTCGCTACCTCGGTAGCGACACCACGCACATCGTCTGCCACCCCACGTGCCGCCACGCGAAGCGGATCACCGAGCGCCACCGGGCGCCGTTCGACTCGCTCGACGCGGCGGCGGCGGCCGGCTACCGGCCCTGCCGGGACTGCCGCCCTTCCTGAAAACCCCTGTGGCCGGATCAGCCGGCCGCGGCGGCCCCCGCGTACCAGTCGAGCAGCTCCGCCCAGCCGTCCACGTAGCCCTCGCCCGCGGTTGGGTCGCTCGAGACCTCGTCCCAGCCGCGGTGCTCCAGCGTGACGCGCGTCCCGCCCTCGGCCGGGGCGAACGTGACCTCGACCTCGGTCGACTCGTCCGCGGCCCAGTCGGCCTGCCGCCAGGTCAGCACCAGGCGTCGGCCCGGCTCCCAGGCGGTGACGCGCCCGACCTCGAAGCCCTCGCCCGCCTCCTCCAGCTCCATGAGGCGCCCGCCGACGCCGGGCTCCAGACGGATGCCCGTCGCGTCCGGCGCGTTGTAGTAGTCGCGCCACCAGCCGCCGATGCCGTCGGTGAAGACGGCGAAGGCCGTGGCCGGGTCGACCGGCACCCGGATGGAAACCTGGACCTCCATCAGACCACCTCCCGGCGGATGGTACCGGCCGCGAGGACGACGAAGACGACGGCGATGCCGGCCAGCACGAGGAGGTCGAGCTGCACCGTGCGCGAGGCGAGGTCGGCGCCCTTGATCATCACCTCGCGCAGGCCCTCCACGGCATAGGTGAGCGGCAGCACGCGCGAGACCGGCTGGAGGATCTCCGGCAGCGTGTCCACCGGGAAGAGGATGCCGGCCAGGAAGCCCTGGGGGACGATGACGATGGGGATGAACTGGATGATCTGCAGTTCGGTGCGCGCGTACGTCGAGAGGAAGATGGCGAGGTTCACCGCGCCAAGGGCGAGCAGCAGCGTGATCGCGTAGGCCAGCAGCGGGCTGCCCGCGGACGGGACACCGAGGCCGACGGTGAAGGCCGGCAGCGGCCCGAGCGCGCCGACGGCGAGCCAGCCGAGCGACCAGGTGAGCACGACCGCGACCTGGATCGTGGCGAAGAGGCCGAAGCCGAGGCTGTAGCCCAGGACGATCTCGGCCCGCGTGATCGGTGTCGCGAGCAGCCGCTCGAGGGTCCCGCCCACCCGCTCGCGCAGGAAGCTCACGCCGGTCAGGATGAACACGAAGAAGTAGGCGAAGAAGCCGATGAAGACGGGGGCGAAGCTGTCCACGAAGTCGGCCTCGGGCGATCCGTAGACCGTTTCGCGGGTGACGGTGGGACGGACGGCCGGCGCGCCCTGGCCCGGCGGGGCGAGCGCGGCCGAGGCCTCGGCGATGGCGCGCTGCAGCGCCTGCATCTGCCCCGCGTCCTGCGGCGGATTCACGCCCGTGGTCAGCACCCGCAAGGTGGGTGCCCGGCCGGCGAGGAGGTCCGCCGTGAACTCGGCGGGGATGATCGCGGCCAGGTCGATCCGATCGTCCTCGATGGCGCGCCGGGCGGCCGCTTCGTCCGCGCTCGAGCCCAGGTCGACGATGACGAGCCCGGCGTCGCCGGCGGACGAGGCGATGGCCGCAGCGAGGCGAGCCCCGCCCTCATCGTCAAGGGCCACCACCGCAGCCCGCGGCTCGGGCGCAGCCTGCTCGCGCAGGATGAAGGCCAGCAGCCCCGTCAGCACGACGGGCGCCACGAAGAGGAGCGCCAGCGAACGATGGTCGCGGCGAAGCTCGTCCACCAGCCGGCGGCACAGGGCGAGCGCGCGCCGGGCGTTCACGACTCGCCTCCGCTCGTGCCCGCCTCGACGGCGAAACGGAGGAACGCCTGCTCGAGGTCCGCCGTGCCGGCCCGGTCGCGCAGCTCCCGCCCCGAGCCGTGGGCGATGACCCGCCCCTCCCGCATGAAGAAGAGCTCGTCACAGCGATCCGCCTCGTCCATCACGTGGCTGGAGATGACGATGGTCGTGCCACCCACCGCGAGGGCCCGGAAGTGCGCCCAGAACTGGACACGCAGGGCGGGATCGATGCCCACCGTCGGCTCGTCGAGGAAGAGCACCGGCGGCCGATGGACGAGGGCGCAGGCCAGCGAGAGCCGCCGCCGCATGCCGCCCGAGAGCTGGGAGACCGGGGTGGCCAGCCGGCCCTCGAGCTCGACGAGACGCAGGGCCTCGAGGCCCGGGGCACGCTCGCGGACGCCGTACAGCGCGGAGAAGAAGCGCAGGTTCTCCCAGACCGACAGCTCGGGGTAGATGCCGTCCGACTGCGTCATGTACCCGATGCGGGCGAGGTTCGCCCGCGACGGCATCGGCGTGCCCAGCACCCGCGCCTGCCCGCTGGTCGGGCGGGCCAGGCCGGTCAGGAGGCGAATGAGGGTCGTCTTGCCCGAGCCGTTGGGGCCCATGAGCCCGTAGATGCGGCCCGGCGGCAATGCCACGCTGATGCCGTCCACAGCGTGGATGGGCCCGAACGTCTTGCGCAGGTCGACGGCCTCGATGGCCGCGCCGGCAGGCGGCGGAACAACCACACTTCCCATGCCCTGCAACCCTAGACGGCGGCGCCGAGACAAGCAAGGCCCGGCCAGGGTAGGCTCTGGATCGGCCAGGGGAGGCCCGATGTATCCTCCCGACGTCCCCATGTCCCGCCTGCCGGTTCGCCGCTGGGGCCGCTCGTCGGCACGGATCGCAGCCGTGCTGGTGCTGCTCGGCGCGGGTCTCGGCGCGTGCGGCGAGGCGACGCCCTCACCGACCAGCCCGGCCGAACGCTTCGTGGCCGCCATCTCCGACCCGGACCTGAAGCTCACCGCGGCCGTCGAGGGCACCTTCACGCTGACCGCGAACGACGAGCTGCCCCTGTGGGGCGCGTTCGCCGTCAGCGGGGCGGACTCGCGCATGCTCGTGGCCAGCGAGGAGCCGCTGGGCATCGACGCCTGGGAGCAGTTCGTCCACGCCGGCACGGTCGTGGCGCGTCGGGGCGTGGGCGGCTGGTCGGATCCGGTCTCGGCCGCCGACGACCCACCCGAGGAACGGCTCCGGGCGGCGCTCGCCGCGGTCGAGGAGGTCCGGGACCTCGGCGAGGAGCGACGCGGCGATCGGGTGCTCCGTCACGTGCGCGTGGACGCGCTTCCCGTCACCGACGCGGCGTTCGGCATCGAAGTGAGCGGTGAGGCCCCCGAGGCGACGCTGGATGCTTGGGTCGGCGAGGACGGGATCCCCACGGAGCTTCGCGTGCGCACCCCCACGCTGACCCTGACGATCACCCCGACGGCCTTCGGGGCCGCCGCGCCGATCCCCGAGCCCTACGAGCTGACGACGTTCAGGTCGAACGCCTTGAAGTACACCTTCGTGCACCCCACCACCTGGGAGGTGGGGGTCCGCGAAACCGGCACCGGGCACCAGTTCGGGCTCGACGGCGCCTTCATCCTGACCCACTGCGTCGCCAGCACGCCTCGCCTCTCGCTCGATTACTGGACGCGCGAGGGAACGATCTACTACGGCGCCCAGTGGAAGGCGAAGCCGGAGGCGGAGGTGCCCATCGTGGTCAAGGCCGCCGAGGGACCGGTCCCGGCCAGGCTCGTCGTCTGGCACGGCACGGTGGAGGAGAAGGCGTCGTACATCCTGAACCTGGCCATCGTCACCGGTCCCGTCACCTGCGACATCCAGTGGTTCAGCCCGCCCGGGCACGAGGTCGAGGACCGGGCGCGGTTCGAGCAGGTGATCGCCGGCTTCCGCCTCGGCGAGTAGCGCGGGCCCGCCGCCGGCCTAACGCACGAGGCCGGTGAACTGCACCATGAGGATCCGGTGCGGGGGGTTCGCGAGGGTCCTGGTGCTCGCCCGTGCCCCTTCCGAGGCCCGTGCGATACTTGAGTCGTGGCTCAAGTATTCGCCTCGGCGATCGATGCCGACCGGTGCGAGATCGACTGCCTCCACCCGGACGCGATCCGCCCGCTGTTGGGCCTGTCGCTCGGTCCCGACGGCTCGGAGGCCGTCGGCGACCTGTTCGCCACGCTGGCCGACCCGTCACGCGCCCGGATCGTCCATCTCCTGGCGATCAGCGAGCGTGAGCTGTGCGTCTGCGACATCGCGCTGGTGCTCGGGATGAGCGTGTCGGCGCTTTCGCATCAGCTCCGCGCCCTGCGCGAGCGGAACGCGGTGAGCCGCCGCAAGGTCGGCCGGATCGCCTACTACCGTCTCGTCGACGACCATCTCCGGCGGCTCGTCCTCGACGCGGCGGTCCATGTCGCGGAGGGGCCGGCCTGATGCCGCACGCCTACGGGACGGCGGCCGGCGTGCATCGCGGGCGACTTCGGGTCGTCTTGGCGATCACGCTCACCGTCTTCGGCGTCGAGGTGGTCGGCGGCATCCGGGCCAACAGCCTCGCGCTCATCGCCGACGCCGGCCACATGTTCACCGACGTGTCGGGCATCGGCCTGGCGCTCTTCGCGATCCGGTTCGCCGGCCGGCCGGCGACCGAGAACCGCACGTTCGGCTATCTGCGGCTCGAGATCCTCGCCGCGGTCGTCAACGCGGTCCTCCTGTTCGGGGTCGCCGCGTTCGTCCTCTTCGAGGCCTGGCGGCGGCTGTCCGAGCCACCCGAGATCGCATCGGGCCTGATGCTCGCGGTCGCCCTCCTCGGCCTGACCGCCAACGCGGCGTCGCTCTACCTCCTGCGCGATGCGCAGCGCACGAGCCTGAACATGCGCGGCGCGTACCTCGAGGTCCTGGGCGACCTCGCGGGCTCGGCGGCGGTCATCGTCGCCGCGGTCGTGATCTCCCTCACGGGTTGGACCCAGGCCGACGCCGTCGCCTCGGCGGTCATCGGGCTCTTCATCCTGCCTCGGACGTGGCGGCTGCTGCGCGACGCTGTCGATGTCCTCCTCGAAGCGACCCCGAAGGGCATAAATCTCGACGAGGTCCGCGCGCACATCGTGCGGGCGCGTGGCGTGGCCGACGTCCACGACCTCCACGCCTGGACGATCACCTCGGGCATGAACGTCGTGTCCGCCCACGTTGTTCTCGAGGAAGCGGCCGAGCCACCGGCGGTGCTCGACGAGCTCTGCCGCTGCCTGTCGGGCGACTTCGACATCGAGCACTCCACCTTCCAGCTGGAGTCGGCCGACCGGCGGCGACTCGAGGAGGCGCACCATGCCTGAGCCGACAGTCCGAGCGGAGCGGCTTCGCGACCTGTACGAGCGGCTCGATGCGCGGATCACGGCCGCCCTGGCCCGGGCCGGTGTGCCCGTCCTGCGACTCGGTCTCGGGATCGTGTTCCTGTGGTTCGGGGTCCTCAAGTTCTTCCCCGGACTCAGCCCCGCCGCCGACCTTGCGACGCGGACGATCGAACGCCTGACGTTCGGCGCGATCTCGCCCGAGACGGCGCTCCTGCTCCTTGCGGCCTGGGAGACGCTCATCGGCCTCGGCCTGCTGTCGGGCCGCTTCCTGCGCGCCACGCTGTTCCTGCTCGCGCTCCAGATGGCGGGCGCGGTCACCCCGCTGCTCCTCTTCCCCGGCGAGACGTTCACGCAGTTCCCCCTCGCGCCCACCCTCGAAGGCCAGTACATCATCAAGAACATCGTCCTCATCGGGGCGGCGATGGTCGTCGGCTCGACCGTCCGGGGCGGCCGTCTTGTGCCGGAGCCCGGCGCGACGGACCGGCGCCAAGCCGGCACCGGGACCTCCACCGACCTGAGTGCGGGCGCCTGATGGCCGGCCCGACCCGACCCCAGCTCCTGGCTCGCGGTCTCCGCCTCGAGTATCTGACCGTCGGTTGGAACATCGTCGAGGGCCTCATCGCGGTGGGCGCGGGCGTGGTCGCCGGGAGCATCGCCCTGATCGCCTTTGGCGTCGACAGCTTCGTCGAGACCATCTCCGGGTCGGTCCTCGTCTGGCGCCTGCGCGCGGAGACGGGCGGCGACCTGGACGAAGAGCGCATCGAGCACGTGGAGCGACGGGCCGCGCGCCTGGTCGGCATCTCGTTCGCCATCCTCGCCGCGTACGTCGCGTTCGAGGCGGTTCAGACGCTCGCCGCGCAGGAGCGACCCTCCGCGAGTCCGGTCGGCATCGCGCTCACGGCGGTCTCGATCGCGGTCATGCTCTGGCTCGCGGGCGCGAAACGGGAGACCGGGGAGGCGCTCGGCAGCCGGGCCCTCATCGCCGACAGCCACCAGACGTACGCCTGCTGGTATCTCTCGGTCACTACCCTGGCCGGGCTCGCGCTGAACGCCGTCCTCGGACTGTGGTGGGCGGACCCCGTCGCTGCCCTCGTGATCGCCATCTTCCTCCTCCGCGAAGCCCGCGAGGCCTGGGCGGGGGAGGCGGCGGCCTAACGGGCTCCACGCGCGGCCCGGCTGTCTGTCGCCTGGTACGCCGCGTACTCGTACGGCCGCTGGCCCCAGCCGAAGACGATGCCGGCCCGGAAGTGAAGCTCCTCCCCGCCGAGCCCTGTGAGCCGCGCGCGGGCCATCGTCTCCAGGCGCGCCTGCCGGTCGGGCTCCAGGGCCGCCACCAGCTCCTCGTCGTAGCACTGGAGCCGATAGGCGAGGTACGACTCGGCCGTCCAGGCGTGCTCGAGGAGGTGGGTGCGGGCGCCTGCCGGCCTGAAACCGGAGCGGCGGAGCTGCGCGGCCGCGGCGCCGGTCGAGGCCAGGTCGCCGGCGCGGGCAGGCTCGGGCTCCTCGGGCTCCTCGATGCCGAGTTCGTCGAAGGCGGCGTCGACGGCCTCGCTCGCGGCGAAGGGGCGGTCGTCCGCGAGCCACGTCGCGTAGGCCAGGCGGCCGCCCGGCCGAAGCACCCGGCGGATCTCGCGCAGCGCCGCCAGCCGGTCGGGCACCAGCTGCAATACGAACGAGGAGACGGCCACGTCCACCGACGCCTCCGGCAGCGGGATCGCGTCGGCGGCCGCGGTCACGAAGCGGGGCGGTCGGTGCAGGCTCCGCGCAGCCTGGCGGGCCACGGCGAGCATCCCCTCCGACGGATCCAGCCCGATCACGTGCGCGGCCGGCCAGCGCCGCGCGGCGGCGAGCGTCAATGTGCCCGTTCCGGCCCCGACGTCGAGGATCGTCGCGCCGGCGCCGTCGCGCGGCAGCCAGGCGTCGGCGAGGTCGAGCAGGCGCAGTGCGGTCGGCGCCAGGACTGGCGCCCAGTGGCGCGCGTATCCGCCCGCCCGTCGGTCGTAGCGGTCGGTCATGGTCGGCACCCGCGCATGGTGCCATCGGCCGGCCCGCCCCGTCGGCGGCACTGGCAAGCCGCCAGCCGACTCGACTGTCCGTACTACTGCTCGAATGTCACTACTACTGTCGCGCGGCAGCCTGTTCGTCGCGCCGGGAGCTCGGGATGCCCGTTGCGTGACGGGATGTCAGTACTACTGACGCCGCGGCCACCAGGGGGCGCCATCGCCGGCCCCGAGCCGCTTGCGCGGGCCGATAGACCGCCTGGTGCCAGTACTACTGACACCGCCGCTGACGAGGGGGCCGTCATCACGGCGGGCACGGGCCGCTTATCCTTGCGCGCGATGAGCGCCGCCGACCTCGACCTGCGCGTGGCCACGTTCGACTGCTACGGCACGCTCGTGGACTGGGAGGGCGGCGCGGCGGGCTTCCTCTACCAGCTCGCGCTCGAGCACGAAGATGCGCGGCTCGTTCCCGGCCGCGAGCTCCGCGATCGCTGGGAGGCGATCCAGTTCGGACTCCTCGCCGGCCCCTGGCGCCCCTATCGCGAGATCCTTGCGGCGAGCCTCGAGGCCTTCTGCCGCGAGCGCGGCTGGCCCTATCGCCCCCGGGACGGCGAAGCCCTGGTGGGCTCGATGCGCTCCTGGCAGCCCTTCCCCGACACCCGGCCGGCGCTGCTCCAGGCGCGCGAACGCGGGCTGCGCCTGGTCATCGTCTCCAACACCGACGCGGACATCATCGCCCACACCCTGCGCCACCTGGACCTGCCCTTCGACGACGTCGTGACGGCCGAGGACGCCGGCGCCTACAAGCCCGCCGATGCGGTCTTCGACTACGCCCTGGCGCGCATCGGCGAGCCGCCCGAGCGCGTGCTCCACGTCGCCTTCGGCTTCAAGTACGACATCGGGCCGGCGCAGCGCCACGGCATGCGCACGGCCTGGGTGAACCGCCACGCCGAGTCCTCGCCCGGCGAGGAGCGGCCGGACTTCGAGTGGCGCGACCTGTGGGGGCTGGCCGAGCTCATGGGCGGCCCGGGCCCGCAGCTCGGTCGGGGGTCGGTCAGCCGCCCCTAGGACGCGACCTCCGCGCTGACGGCCGGCCGCTCACGGGGCGCGGACGAGCCGCAGCAGGGCGCCGCGGTGATCGACGACGAGGACCTCGCCCCCGACATCGACCCCGAAAGAGACGACCGAACGCCCGGTCTCGAGTAGCAGCTCAGGCGCCTGGAGGCCGGCCGCGTCGCCCCGAGCATCGATCCACCAGATCGTGCCCGAGCAGTAGTCGGCGAAGAGGTAGCGGCCGGCGAGGGCCGGGAGGTCGGTCCCGCGGTAGACGATCCCGGGCAGGAATCACGAAACCCGGCGATCGCTCGCCGGGTTTCGATGGTCGTCAGTGCGGGAGCCGGACGTTCCGGCTCGACGGCTTAGCCTCGGCGGGAGGCGAAGCAGTCGTTGCAGTAGACGGGCTTGCCGTTCGTGGGTCGGAACGGGACCTGGGCCTCGCGGCCGCAGCTCGAGCACGTGGCCGCGAACATCTCGCGGGGGCCGCGGCTGGCGCCGAAGCCACCGCCGCCGCTGCGGCTGGCGCCGTAGCCGCCGCCACTGCCGTAGCTGCTGCCACCGGTGCTGTAGCCACCGCCGCTGTCACCGCGGGCAGCCTTGCGGCTGGCGCGGCAGGACGGGCAGCGGCGAGGCTCGGAGAACTGACGCTGGCCGTAGAACTCCTGCTCGCTCGAGGTGAACGCGAATTCCTGACTGCAGTCGACGCAGCTCAGGATGCGATCCGTATACAACGAAGAAACTCCTCTCGTGCCGGCTCCGCGACCCGAATCTCGCGAAACCGTGAGAGGAGTAGATCGTGTGCGCCGTGCAATTGTTGAACCCGCCTGTGCGGGTACTTGTCTCTGGACGGTACCACAGTCTGTCGACAGATGGAACCCACTGTTTTGCACCGCTCCGCACCCGCCGGCGCCGAGGCTCAGGCGGCGGTCTCGACCACCGCCTGGCCGAGCGACCAGAGCGTGACCACGGTCAGCGTGACCATCAACAGCGCCAGCGGGATCTGCCGGCGCACGAGAGCCCGCCGGTCCACTCGGGCGCCGGCCCCGGCGACGGCCGCGGCGTGGCCCGCCCACGCACCGACCATGTGACCGGTCACGACCGCGGCGAGCTGGATGCCCCACAGCAGCGCGCCGGGGAGCCAGTCGATGCCCGGCTGATAGAACGCGCTGCCGAGGAGGTCCCAGCCCTGCTGGAACGGATCGGAGAGGGCGATGACGATGCGCTGGCCGTCGAAGAGGAGGAAGGTCAGGTAATGGGCGAGGATGTAACCGAGGGCGATGGACACGAGGCCGGCACCCACGGCAGCCGTGCCGCCCACGCGGGATACGAGGAGGACGCCGCCCACGAGCAGGACGAGGAAGCCCGCGAGGATCAGCGTGGCGCCGCCGAAGCCGGGCAGCCCGAATAGGCCGAAGTAGGGCTGCGTCTGCGACAGCCCGTCGAACATCACGGCGCCCGTGGCGAGCGCGACGAGGGCGACCTCCGGGGCCGTCCACGCGGCGTGGACGAGGCCGCTCGCGAACGGCTGCCGGACCACGCGGCCGCTCTCCGGTCGGTCGGCCAGGCGCCATGGCGCGAGCCGGCCGAGCAGCCCGAACCAAACCGAGAAGACCTCGCCGTGGGCGCGCCACGCCTCGCGCCCGAACTGGGCCATCCCCGCCAGCGTGACCATCGTGTAGGCCAGCAGCGCCGCGCCCAGGTTGCGCCCGCCGGTGCCGCCGGTGACCACCAGCTCGAGCCAGACGAAGGCGGCGAAGCCGATGACGGCCGGCCAGCGACCCAGGCGCTCCGGCCACTCGGCCGGCTCACGACCCTCCAGGCCGAGCCGGCGCAGAAGGCCGGCGAGCAGCCCATGGAGCGTGGAGAACGGGTCGATCCAGCTCCACGCAGGGCCGATCACCGCGGAGACGATGGCCAGGCCGACCCAGCCGTAGACCCACAGGAAGAGCGAGGAGACGTCGGCCGCGCTGGAACCGCCCACGACGAGCGTCTGCACGAGCGGCCAGGCCCAGCCGACGAGGCCGATGGCACGCAGCGTCCGCCGGACCCAGGCAGGCACGACGCGCACCCGCCCCGCGGCGGCCGGGGGCACCGCCACGTCGCGGGAGAAGGCGAACCAGAACGAGAGCGCCACGGCCGCGGCCGCACCGGCCAGGTAGGCGGCGAGCGGCAGCGGGGAGCGGAACGTGCCGCCCAACGCATGCGCCAGGGCCGGCGCCGGCAGGGCCAGCAGCACGCCGACGGTGGCAGCGACCCCCAGAGCGCGCCTCACGGCGCGTCCGCCAAGCGGATGACGATCAGCCGCTCCCCCTTGACCACGTAGCGCACGGCGATCGGGCTGGCGCTGGCGAGGTGGTCGCGCAGGTGGACGGCCGGGAAGGAGCCACCGCCCGACTCCAGCTCCCCGATCTCGAAGACCAGCACCTGGCCGGCGTCGCTGCGCAGCGTCAAGCCCTGCACCTGCGCCGGGCTCGACTGCTGGACGGCCATGACGATGCCACGCACGACAAGCGCGTCCTCGTCGCAACCGGCGAGCAGCAGGGCCAGCGGAACGAGGAGGGCCGCCGCGGCCGTGCGACGGCTGCTCACCGGCCCTGTCGCCTCCGCCACCAGCCGATGACGACGCCGAGGACGAGGCCCGCCACCGCCGCGGCCACGATGACACCCAGGCCGGAATCATCGGCGCCGCCGTTGCCGCCGTCGGACTGTGGAGCCGCCGAGGGCTCGGGGCTCGGGACCGGCGTGCTCGCAGGTTCGGAGCTCGGGGCAGGCGTCGGGCTCGACGTCGGTGGCGCGGTGATGATCGGGCCGCCGGAAGGTGAAGCCGGCGCCGCGACCGTGAAGCGGTACGTCCCGCGCTCGATGTGTCCGTCGGCCGTGGCCGCCGTCCAACGCACCTCGTAGGTGCCCGGTCCGAGCGGCGGGACGATGACGGCGAGCACGTGCGAGTCCTCCGGCGCGAGGTTGCCCGTGCCGACCGTCTGGCCGTCGGGGCCGACCAGCACGATGGAGCTCTTGGCGCCGACCAGCTCATCGTCGAACGTTGCGCTGACGCGGCTCGGCGCGGTCTCCACCGTGGAGCCGGGCGCCGGATCGCCGGACACGAGCGTGGCGTGGCCGAGCGTCGCGGTGGGCAGCGCGACCAGCGCGCCCAGCGCGAGGAGCGAGGCCAGGGCACGGACGCGGGTTGCATGCATGGCGCGCATCGTCCCAGAAGCGGCCGCCGCGTGCAGGCGTCCGCGAGGACCGTCCGGTCGGGCCGTTCGGCCCCTTCAGGCCACCGCGGGAACGGGCCGCCCGCGCATCAGCGGGTCGGCCAGCGCCACGAGCGCCGCCGCTGTACAGGCGACGATGCCGGCGGCCAGCGCCGCCTCGAACCCGAGTCGCTCGAAGAAGGGCGCCACGCCGATGCTGCCGGCGGCAACACCCACCGAGAAGGCCACCGCGAAGAGCGCGAAGGCCGAGCCGCGGTCCGAATCGTCCGCACGGCGCGACAGCTCGAACGTGACCGGGGGCAGGATGAGCGCGGCACCGATGCCGGTGCCGGCACCGGCCAGGACGAGGAGCGGCGTGGTCGGCGGGACGAGTAGCAGCAGCAGTCCGCCGATGGTGACGGCGATACCGGCCACGATCAGCCAGCGTGAGCCCAGGCGCTCGACCAGCATCCCCGCCGGCACCCTGGCCACGAGAACGCCGATCGCGTCGGCCGTGAAGAACAGGCCCACGTCGGCGCCCGCCGCCTCGGCGCGCTGGGGGAGGTAGCCGGTGACGACGCCCCAGTGCGCGACGAAGAGGACCGACAGGGCGAGCGGCCCGCTCCAGGCTCGGCGCCAGGCTGGATGGAAGGTCCGCGCGCCGCGCGGCCCGGCGGCACGAGCGGACTGGTCGGCCCGGCCGACCGGCCAGGCCAGGGCGACCCCGGCCACGACGCAGGCGAGAGTCGCCGCGGCCACGACCTGCAGCGAGCTGGCGTCGAGGATCCGCAGCGAGATCGGCGGGGCGAGCGCCAGCGACACGTTGGCCGCCAGGCCCACCAGCGCCAGCGCGGTCGGCAGCCGTGCCGCGGAGACAAGCCCGGGCACGAGGCTCATGGCGGCCGGCATGCAGGCGGCGATCCCGACGCCCTGCAGCACGCGCGTTGCCACGAGAGGCACGATGGGTCCGTCGGCCGCCGCGACGCCAGTGACCAGGAGCCCGGCCGCCGCCAGGAAGGCCGCCGCACCCGCGAGGAGCACGAGACGCCCGCCGAAGCGATCGATGAGGCCACCGGCCACGAACGCCGCGGCCACCTGCGTCAGCGCGGCCACGCCCATGATGGCGCCGATCGAGGCGTCGGAGCGGCCGGCGGCCAGGAGCGCCAGCGGCAGCGAGGCCAGGAAGGCGTGGAAGCCGACCTGGGCGAAGCCGGCCGCGAGCGAGAGCCGAAGCACGCCGGCTCAGAGCTGGAGCGGGTCGCGCGCCTCGGGGTCGAGGCCTAGCTCGGCGATGGCGACCGATGCGGCGGCGGGCTCGATCCGGCCGGTGCGCGCGAGCTCGGCCATCACCGCGGCGGCGATCGATTCCGCGTCGTTGCCGAAGAGCCGTCGCAGCGCCTCGCGTGTGTCGCTGCGGCCGAAGCCGTCCGTGCCCAGCGAGACGAAGCTCCCGCCCGGCGCCCAGCGAGCGACCTGGTCGGGCACCGTCTTGACGAAGTCGGTGGCGGCCACGATCGGCCCGCGCAGGGCCGCGTCGGCCAGCGCCGAGGTGACCAGCGGGACGCGCGCCGGTTCGGCGGGGTGGAGCCGATTCCAGCGCTCGGCCTCCAGCGCGTCGGCGCGCAGCTGTTGGTACGAGGGCACGCTCCACACCTCGGCCGCCACGCCGAAGCGCTCGGCCAGCAGGGCCTGGGCGCGCAGCACCTGCTGCATGATCGAACCACTGCCAAGCAGCGTCGCCGCCTGGGCCGGCCCACGCTTCGCCCCTACCGCGGGAGCCGCCCTGAAGCGGTAGAGGCCGCGCACGACGTCGCGGTCGGTGACGCCCGCGGGGATCGGCGGCATCGCGTGGTTCTCGTTGTAGAGGGCCAGGTAGTAGAAGACGTCCTCACCGGCCTCGAGCATGGCGCGCATCCCGTCGCGGATGACGATGGCCGTCTCGTAGGCGAAGGCCGGGTCGTAGACGCGGCAGTTGGGGATCGTCGTGGCCACCAGCAGGCTGTGGCCGTCCTCGTGCTGCAGCCCCTCCCCGTTCAGCGTGGTGCGGCCGGCCGTGGCGCCGAGCAGGAAGCCGCGGCCGCGGGCGTCGCCGAAGGCCCATAGCTCGTCGCCGGTGCGCTGGAAGCCGAACATCGAGTAGAAGATGTAGAAGGGGATCGTGGGCTCGCCGTGCGTGGCGTAGCTCGTGCCGGCGGCCTGGAACGAGGCCGAGGAGCCGGCCTCGGTGATGCCCTCCTCGAGCACCTGGCCGTCCTTCGCCTCGCGATAGCTGAGAATGAGGTTGGAGTCCACCGGCTCATACAGCTGGCCGTGCGGGGCGTAGATGCCGGCCTCCTTGAAGAGCGGGTCCATGCCGAAGGTGCGCGCCTCGTCGGGCACGATGGGCACGACCCGCCGGCCGATGCCCGGGTCGCGCAGGAGGTTGCGCAGGAGCTTGGCGAAGGCCATCGTGGTCGAGGCCTCCTGGCCGCCCGAGCCGGTCATGAACTCGGCATAGGCGTCGATGCCGGGCAGCTCCAGCGTCTTGGGCACGACCACCCGCCGGGGCACCGGCCCGCCGAGAGCCGCCCGGCGTGCGCGCAGGTACTCGATCTCCGGAGCAGCGGGGCCGGGGTGGTAGTACGGCGCGTCCTTGATCTTCGCGTCGGGGATGGGCAGCTGCAGGCGGTCGCGGAAGACCTTCAGCTCCGCCTCCGAGAGCTTCTTGGCCTGGTGCGTGATGTTGCGCGCCTCGACGCCCGGGCCGAGCGTCCAGCCCTTGACCGTCTTGGCCAGGATGGCCGTCGGCCGGCCGCGGTGGGCGATCGCCTCGGCGTAGGCGGCGTAGACCTTGCGATAGTCGTGGCCGCCCCGGCGCAGGCGCACCAGGTCGTCGTCGGAGAGGTGCTCGGCCATGGCCAGGAGGCGCGGGTCGGCCCCGAAGAAGTGCTCGCGGATGTAGGCGCCCGTCTCGACCGAGTACTTCTGGTACTCGCCGTCGAGGACCTCGCCCATGCGATGGACCAGCGCGCCGTCCACGTCGGCGGCGAGCAGCGGGTCCCACTCGCGGCCCCAGATGACCTTGATGACGTTCCAGCCCGAGCCGCGGAAGACGGCCTCCAGCTCCTGGATGATCTTGCCGTTGCCCCGCACCGGGCCATCGAGCCGTTGCAGATTGCAGTTGACGACGAAGACCAGGTTGTCGAGGCCCTCGTTGGCCGCCACGTGAAGCGCGCCCAGGGCCTCAGGTTCGTCCGTCTCGCCGTCGCCGAGGAAGGCCCACACGCGGTTCTCGCTCGTGTCCTTGAGGCCCCGGGCGTGGAGGTAGCGGTTGAAGCGGGCCTGGTAGATGGCGGCCAGCGGCCCGAGGCCCATCGACACGGTGGGGAACTCCCAGAATTCGGGCATGAGGCGCGGGTGCGGGTAGCTGCTGAGGCCCTGGCCGGGCACGACCTCGCGGCGGAAGTGATCGAGCTGGCTCGCGCTCAGGCGCCCCTCGAGGAAGGCGCGGGCGTAGATGCCCGGCGCGGCGTGGCCCTGGTAGAAGACCTGGTCGCCCATGCCGGGCGCGTCCTTGCCGCGGAAGAAGTGGTTGAAACCCACCTCGTACAGGCTGGCCGCGCTCTGGTAGGTGGCCAGGTGGCCGCCGATGCCGGGCGACGCGTTGTTGGCACGCAGGACCATGGCCACCGCGTTCCAGCGCACCATGCGCCGGATGCGCAGCTCCATCGCCTCGTCACCCGGGAAGGCCGGCTCCTGCTCCGGGCTGATGGTGTTGATGTAGCGCGTCTCGGTCAGCGGCGGCAGGCCGATCTGGAGCTGCCGCGCCCGCTTCAGGAGCCGGTAGAGGATGAACTGGGCCCGCTCCTTGCCCCCGCCCGTCTCGACGATCGAGTCGAGGGAATCGACCCAGTCCTGGGTCTCGGCGGGGTCTCGGTCGGGGAGCTGGCGCTTGAACTCGCCGTACTGGTCGAACATCGTCGGGGCGCAGTGTAGGGCGCGTGGCCCGCGGATGCCGCATCGTATCCTGCGACCATGCCCGAGACCACGCCGCAGCGCCGCTCCACCCGCCGCTCCAGCCGCGGGCTGGCCATCGGCATCGACGTGGGCGGCACGGGCGTGAAGGCAGCGGTCGTGGACCTCGCCACGGGCGAGCTGCGCTCACCGCGCGTCCGGCGCCCCACGCCCCAGCCGGCCACGCCGGGGGCGGTCATCGAAGTCGCGGCCGCGGTCGTGAACCAGCTCATCGCCGACGGCCACGCCACGCCGGACATGCCGGCCGGCTGCGGCCTCCCCGGGGTGGTCAAGGACGGGCGCCTGAAGACCGCCGCGAACATCGACGCGTCCTGGATCGACGCGCCGGCCCAGCAGCTCCTCGCCGACCGCCTCGGTCGCCCGTGCGTGATCGTCAACGACGCCGACGCGGCCGGGATCGCCGAGATGGCCTTCGGAGCGGCGCGCGACCGGACCGGCACGGTCCTCCTGCTGACGATCGGCACGGGCATCGGCAGCGCGCTGTTCGTGGACGGCGTGCTCGTGCCCAACACGGAGCTGGGCCATGTCCATTTCCACGGCCGCATCGCCGAAGCGCTGGTGAGCGCCGTGTCGCGCGAGCGGCGCAAGATCGGCTGGAAGCGCTGGGCCCGCGAGTTCAGCGCGTACCTCGCCCTTCTTGAGTCGTACTTCTGGCCGGACCTCATCATCCTCGGCGGCGGCATCAGCAAGGCCTTCGACCGCTACGGCCCCCACCTCGTCTCCCGCGCGCCGATCGTGACCGCCAGCCTGCTGAACTCGGCCGGCATCGTCGGGGCGGCGATGACCGGCGAGCATGCCGCAAGGACTGGGATCGCATCCCGACCGTCCGGGGGCGGATAGGATCGCGGGCTACACCTAGCCCACCCACTCACGCGCGGTGGCGGCCCGCAGGAGCTGCGCCACCAACGCCGGCGCGAAAGCCACGATCGCCACCAGGACCCAGTCGAACGGGTCGAGCGGCGAGGCGTGGAAGGCGGTCGCCAGGGCGGGCACGGACGGGATAAGGACCTGGATGCCGACCACCAGCAGGCAGGCCGCGAGCAGGAAGCCGTTGGCCGGCAGACGCCAGACGGGGACCGTCAGGCTGCGGTTCGTGTAGGCGCGCACGGCCTGGGCGACGACGAGCGCGGTGTAGGCCAGCCAGCGAGCGTGCTCCGACGTCCCGTCGTGGGTCATCACCAGGACCAGTGCGGCGACGGCGCTGAAGCCGCCGGCGGCGCTGATCTTCGTCAGCAGGTTCGCCGTCAGCAGCGGCCGGTCGCGGGGGCGCGGCGGGCGGCGCATGGCGCCCGGCTCCTCGGGCTCGCGCTCGAAGGCGATCGATGTCGAGAGGTCGATGAACAGCTCCAGCCAGAGGATCTGCAGCGGCAGGAGCGGGCGGTCGTAGCCGGCCAGCGTGGCGATGAGGATGAAGCCAAGCAGGGCCACGTGGGTCGAGACGAGGAAGACGAGCCCCTTCTGGACGTTGGCCACGATGCGCCGGCCCTCGCGCAGCGCGTAGGTCAGCGTGGCGAAGGAGTCGTCGCCGAGGACGAGGTCGGACGCACCCTTGGCCACCGCGGTGCCGCTGCCCATGGCCACGGCCACGTCCCCGGCGTTGAGCGCCGGGGCGTCGTTCACGCCGTCGCCGGTGACCGCGACCGTCCGGCCGGCCGCCCGGGCGACCCGCACGAGACGCATCTTCTGCTCCGGGATCGCGCGCGCCACGACGCGCAGGCCGGGCAGCTCGGCCGCGAGGCGGACGTCGTCCCACGCCGCGAGCTGCTCACCGGTCACCACACGCCCGGCCTCGATGCCCGCCGCCCGGGCGATGGTGGCCGCCGTACCGGGATGGTCGCCGGTGACGACGAGGATCTGGATGCCGGCCTCGCGCACGACCTCGACGGCCTCGCCGATATCGGCCCGCATCGGGTCGGCGAAGGCGACCACGGCCAGCGGTCGCCAGTCACCCTCGGTCCCGGGACGATCTGCCAGCAGGACGAGCCGCTCACCCGCGCCGGCGCCGGCCTCGACGAGGTCGCGCCACGACGAGGTGTCACCCGTGACGCCGAGCAGGGCCTCGGGCGCACCGAGCGCCACCTCGTGCACCCCATCGCCCTCGGCGAGGCGGGCCCAGGTGTAGGGGCGCGCGTCGGTGGCCGGTTCGGCGGCCAGCAGTCGGTCGGTCACCGGCAGGCCGTCGGCGCCCAGGTCGGCCAGCGCGGCCAGCAGCGCCCGGGTGAAGGCGTTCGGCTTCACCCCCTCGGCCACCCGCCAGGCGTCCTCCTCGGCACGCAGGGCATCGAGCAGGAGCGCGCGCCGCCGGTCGGGATCCGTCACGGCCCCGGACGGCGTGCGCAGCGCGTGCACCGCGAGCCGGTTCTGGGTCAGCGTGCCCGTCTTGTCGGTCAGGATGAGATCCACCGCGCCGAGCGTCTCCTCGGCGTTGAGGTGCCGCACCAGCACGCCGCGGCGCAGCAGGCGGAAGGCACCCAGGCCGAGGATGACCGCGAGGAGGATGGGCGGCTCCTCGGGGATGGCCGCGATGGCCGCCGAGATGCCCGCCAGGACGTTCTCGCCGATCGGATGGCCGCGCAGGAAGCCGAGCCCGGACGTGATGGCGATGAGCCCGATGGCGACCACGAGCAGGATGCGCACGAGCCGGTCCAGCTCGCGCTGGAGGGGCGAACGGCGTCGCCCGTCGCTCTCCAGGCCGCGGGCGATCGCGCCGACCTCGCTGGCGCCGCCGATGGCCACCACGATACCCTCGCCGCGCCCCGCCACGGCGCTCGTGCCGGCGAAGGCGATCGATCGCCGGTCGGTCAGCGGCGCGATTCTCGGGTCGGGTTCAGTGCTCCCGGGCTCGGGCAGCGACTCCCCGGTAAGGAGGCTGCGGTCGAGCTGCAGCCCCTCCGCGCGGATGAGGCGCAGGTCGGCCGGCACCACGTCGCCGGAGCGCAGCAGCACGACGTCGCCGGGCACGAGGTCGGCCGCCGCGATGTCGTCCACGAGACCGTCGCGTCGCACCCGCGCCATCGGCGCGCTGGCCTCGCGCAGCGCCTCCAGCGCTCGCTGGCCGCGGTACTCCGTGACCACATCCGCCCCGACGATGGGCACGAGGCCGACGAGCACGAGGAGGCCGTCACGCACCTCGTTGAGCCAGACGGCGAGGATGCCGGCCACCGCGAGCAGGACGACGAAGGGCTCTGTGGCGGCATCGACGACCATGCGCACGATCGACTCGTGCTTGGCCGGCTCCAGCTCGTTGGGGCCGGTGAGCGCTGCCCGGCGGGCGGCCTCGGCGGTCGACAGCCCGGCGATGGGGTCGACCTCCAGCACCCGGGCGACCTCGAGCGCGGGCAGGGCGTGGGGATCGGGAACGGCCAGGGCCACGGTCACCCGCGTATCGTGCCGCGTCCCGGGCCGGGGCGTCGCCGGGGCGTCCGCGGGGCGTCCGGCCCGGGCGGGCCGGTATGAATCCCACTCATGCCGGCCCCTGGGACTCGGGCCGGTGCTACGGTTCCGGCGTGCAGGTCCACCTCCTCGACGCGACCTACGAGATCTTCCGCGCGCACTTCGGCCGACCGCCGTCGAAGGCGCCTGACGGGCGCGAGGTGGGGGCCACCATCGGCGTCGTGGAGAGCGTCCTGGGGTTGCTGCGCGAGCCGGGCGTGACGCATCTCGCCTGCGCCACCGACCACGTCATCCGCTCCTGGCGCAACGAGCGCTGGCCCGGCTACAAGACCGAAGCCGGCATGCCGCCCGAGCTGCTGGCCCAGTTCCAGCTCCTCGAGGATGCGCTGCGCGCGTGCGGGTTGGTCGTCTGGCCGATGGTCGAGTACGAGGCCGACGACGCCATCGGTGCCGCCGCGGCACGCTGGGGTGCCGACCCGGCGGTGGAGCGCGTGGTCATCCTCTCGCCGGACAAGGACATGACCCAGTGCGTGCGCGAGGACGGGCGCGTCGTGTGCTACGACCGGCGCAAGGGGCTGCTCATCGACGCGGACGCCGTGCGGGCCAAGTTCGGCGTCTCGCCGGCCTCGATCCCCGACTACCTCGCGCTCGTCGGCGACAGCGCGGACGGCTTCCCGGGCGTGCCCGGCTGGGGCGCGAAGTCCGCCGCGGCCGTGCTCGAGCGGTACGAGCACCTCGACGCAATCCCGGAGCGGGCCTCGCACTGGGACGCCTCCGTGCGCGGGGCCCTCACGCTGGCCGCGAACCTGCGCGACCACCGCTCGGAGGCGTTCCTGTTCCGCGAGCTGGCCACGCTGTCCCTGGACGCGCCCATCTCCGAAGCCCTCGACGACCTGCGCTGGCGGGGCGTGCCGCGGGCGCCATTCCTGGAGATGGTGGAGCGGCTGGGGGCGCCGCACCTGCGCGGCCGCGTGCCGCGCTGGGCGGCCTGAGGGGGGCGACCACCACCTCCAGTGGTCGGCGGCCGCCCGTCACAGTCGTCAGCAGCCATCCCGGAGCGGGGGCCATCTCCCCGAGGCATGGTTTCGCGCCCAGCCGGGTGCCCGCCGGGGCCGTGAACTCCCGTGGCGCCGGAACCATGCTCCCGAGGCATGGTTTCGCGCCCAGCCGGGTGCCCGCCGGGGCCGTGAACTCCCGTGGCGCCGGAACCATGCTCCCGAGGCATGGTTCCGTGTGACACCTGGGTTCAGGCGGCCAACGCGACCATCCGTTTCCCGCTCCCCCGGACGCGCGGAGATTCCCGAGCCCGGCTGCCCCCTGTCAAGAGCAAGACGTCCTCAGGCGCGGGCTCGGAGCCTCGTCAGGGCGGCGGCGGTGCCGCTGACGATGACCGACTCCCCGGCGGCGAAGCGGCGGTCGTCGCCGGGGCTCGCCTCGTAGCGGGGGGTGTGGACGCCGTCGCCGCGCGCGATGGCCAGCACGACCACGCCGTCGGCGCGCAGCTCACCGACGCTGCGCCCCTCCAAGCCGCTCCCCGGCGACACGGGCAGGGACTCCAGGCCGAGGGTGGGCTCGCGATGCGACAGCGCGGCCTCGAGGTAGTCCACGACGGCGGGCCGCACGGCCTGCTCGGCCAGCCGGTGGCCGGCCATCACGTACGGGGAGACGATGCGGTCTGCGCCGGCGCGCAGCAGCTTCTCCTCGGCGTCGAGCGTGTTGGCCCGCCCCACGATGACGAGGTTCGGGTTCAGCTCGCGTGCGGAGAGGATGACGTAGACGTTGTGGGCGTCGGTGTCGAGCGTGGTGATCAGGCCCCGGGCTCGTTCGACGCCCGCCTCGCGCAGGACGCCGTCGGTCGTCGCATCACCCAGGACGACCATGAACCCGTCCGCCTGGGCGCGCGCCAGCGACTCCTGGACGAGATCCACGACGACGACCGTCTCGCCGGCATGGTCCAACTCGCGGGCCACGGTCGCGCCCACGCGCCCGTACCCGCAGAGCACGAAGTGACCGCTCAGGGCGGCGATCCGCTCGCGCATCCGCTTCTCCTCGCGCCTCCCGCTCGTGACCTCCTCGACGACGTACTCGGCGGCGATGCCCACCGTCCCGAAGATGATGCCTACCGCCGAGAGCGCCAGCAGCATCGTCCAGGCCCGGCCGGCGCCGTCGAGCTCGGCGACCTCCCGGAACCCGACCGTGGTCAGCGTGATGACCGTCATGTACAGCGCGTCGCCCGGCCCCCAGCCCTCCAGCACGACGTAGCCCAGCGTTCCGGCCGCGATGATCGCCAGCAGGATCCCCACCAGGATCGCGAGGTGCCGGCGCCCGAGGCCGCTCCCGACGCCCCTCCGCCGCCGCCGCTGGGCGATCATCGCAGCAGGTCCAGGACGGTGGGGTGGTGGCGGGGCGAGGCGGCGACCACCGAGAGGGCGCGGCTCGGGCGCCCCAGGTCGAACCATGGGCCGCCCTTCGTGTCGCTCGCCACGGCGCCGGCCTCCTCGGCGATGAGGCCGGCCGCGGCGACGTCCCAGCTCGAGAGCGAGCGCGCCTGGACGAAGACGTCGAAGCGGCCGTTCGCCACGTAGGCCAACGAAAGGGCCGAGGAGCCCAGCACCCGGCTGACGCGCGTGGCGCGCCGGAGCGCCCCCTCCCGGCGGCGCCAGCCGCGCCAGGGCAGGGCGAGGGAGATGACGCAGTCGGAGAGCCGCTCCTTGTCGGGGTGGCGGATGGGCTGGCCGTCGAGCGTGGCGCCGTGCCCCGTCACGGCGCTGAACAGCTCGTCGCGCACCGGATCGTAGACGACGCCCAGCGCCGGCCGGCCCGCGACGGCGAGGCCGATGCTGACGCAGAAGACGGGGATCCCGTTGGCGTAGTTCACGGTCCCGTCGAGGGGATCGACGATCCAGGCCCGCTCCGCCCCCTCGGCGGCGTGAGCACCCGTGCCCCCGCGCGCACGGTGTGCCCCCGACTCCTCGGCCACGATGGCATCGTCCGGGAACCGGCCGCGGATGGCCGCCAGGATCAGCTCCTCGCAGAGGTGGTCGACCTCCGTGACCACGTCGCCCGGCCCCTTGTGGACGATCCGCTCCAGGCGTTCGTACCGCTCCAGCTGGATCGCCCCGGCACGACGGGCGGCATCGGTCGCGAGCTCGAGCTCGGCGGCGAGTTCGGCGCTCATCGCCCCGACCCCTCAGGTGCAGGAGATGACGAGCCGCTGGGGCGTCCACGTCGGCTCACCCGGCGCCGGCGGCAGGATCGTCCGCCTCACCTCGATGCGCGCCCCGGGCACCATCGGGTCGGTGCGAAAGACCGGGTCACCGACCGTGCTCAGGCCCCCGCGCGTGATGCGGCAGGTCGCGCGCGATCCCTTGGCGCCCTCGTTGGTCACGGCGAAGACGAGGTCCACGCCGCCGCCCGCCGTCGCGCTCGCGGAGAGGATCTCGGTCGGGAACGGGCCGAGGCCGGACAGCACGTAGTTGGCCAGCAGCGCCAGGGCCACGAACCCCACGCCCACACCGGCCAGGATCGTGCCGTGGACCTGGGTCGGGCTGGGCGTCCTGAGGTGGCCCGGGTTGTGCTCCGCGCACAGGGAGACGCCGAGCGGCGTGGGCCGGCCGCAGCGGGCGCAGCGGTCGTGCGGCTCGGGGGGTTCGAGGGCGGGCGCGGAGGGGAGCGACATCGTCGCCGGGCAGCGTAGCGCGGAAGGCCGCCGGCCGTCCTCGCCACCGGGGGCAGCCTCAGGACAGCCCTGCGCGCTCGGCCGCGCCGAGGAGCGCCGGCAGCCGTTCGGCCCGCACCCAGTGCACGATCAGCTCGTCCGCACCCAGCCCCCGCCAACGCTCGGCCTCGCCGACGAGGTCCGCCAGGAGCGGGTCCCGCCCGGCGGCGGCGGGCAGGAGGTCCACGGCCACGACCACGGTCACGTCCTCGCGTCGCCGCCCGGCCGCGGCCAGAGCCGTCTCGAAGACGTCCCGGTCACGCCGCAGCCCAGCGGCGTCCGTGGTCCAGCCGTCGCCCACGCGCGCGGCCAATCGCGCCCCGGCCGGGGTCTCGCCGCCGACGATGATCCGCGGCGGCGGGACGGGCGCCGGGTGGGCCCAGGCCTCGGCCAGTCGGTGCCAACGACCCTCGAAGCTCACCGGCCCGCCGGTCCACAGGGCGCGCAGCACGGCGACCTGCTCCTCGAGCCGCTCGACCCGCTCGGGGACCCCAGGGAATGGGATGCCCAGCGCCACTTCCTCCGCCGCGAAACCGCCGATGCCGAGGCCCACGTCCAGTCGTCCCGGGACCAGCGCGGCCACGTTCGCGGCCATGCGCGCGAGCACTGAAGGATGGCGGTTCATGACGTTGCTCACGAAGCTGCCGAGGCGCAGGCGATCCGTGACCGCGGCCGCCGCGGCCAGGGTCGTCCAGCACTCGAGCACGGGGCTGTCCTTCCGGCCACGCGAGAGGAAGTGGTCCCAGCAGTAGACGCCGTCGAAGCCGGCGGCTTCCAGGCCCCGGGCGGCCTCCAACCACCACCGAGGTGTCACGCCGATCGAGGTGATGTTGACGCCGATGCGGGGCCGTGCGCGCTCGCCCACCGTGCTCCTCGTCTACTCTTGCCGGGTCCGGACCACGGAGCGTACCGCCGGGAGACCTCTCATGACCAACCAGGATCGGGCCGAGATCGGCATCTTCGGCGGCTCGGGCTTCTACTCCTTCCTCGATGACGCCCGCGATGTCCACGTCGAGACACCCTACGGGGAGCCCTCGGCGCCGCTCACGGTCGGGTCCGTGGGCGGTCGATCGGTCGCCTTCCTGCCGCGCCACGGCCGCGCTCACCAGTACCCGCCGCACATGATCAACTTCCGGGCCAACGTCTGGGCGATGAGGGAGCTGGGCGTCACGCGCATCATCGGCCCCTGCGCCGCAGGGTCGCTGCGGCCGGAGGTGAGACCGGGCGAGTTCGTCGTCTGTGACCAGCTCGTGGACCGCACCACCGGGCGCAAGGACACCTTTTACGACGGTCCGAAGGCCACCCACATCGCCTTCGCCGACCCGTACTGCCCGGAGCTTCGACCGTTGGCCATCGCGACCGCCCGGGACGAGGGCATCCCCGTCCACGACGGCGGCACGATGGTCGTCATCCCGGGCCCGCGCTTCTCCACGCGCGCCGAGTCGCGCTGGTTCGCCGCGGCGGGCTGGTCGGCCGTGGGCATGACCCAGTACCCCGAGGCCTACCTAGCCCGGGAGCTGGAGATCTGCTTCGTCAACGTCTCGCTCATCACCGACTACGACGTGGGCGTCGAGGGCGTGGTCGAGGCAGTCACCCACGAGGCGGTCCTGCAGGTCTTCAACGCCAACATCGAGAAGCTGCGGCGGCTCCTCTTCGGGCTCGTGCCGCGCATCCCGGCCGAGCGCAGCTGCATCTGCTCGACGGCGCTCCGCTCCGCCACGGGGTAGGTGCGGAGGTGAACCCGCCGGCCGGCCCCGCCACTCCCCACCGCGGCGGCGCGACCGTCGAGTTCCAGCACGTCACGAAACGCTACGGCCCGGTCACGGCCGGCCCCGGCGCGGTCAACGACCTCTCGCTGCAGGTCCCGGCGGGGAAGATCTGCGTGCTGGTCGGTCCGTCGGGCTGCGGCAAGACCACCAGCCTCAAGATGGTCAACCGCCTGATCGAGCCGACCGGTGGCCGCATCCTCATCGACGGCGCCGACGTCGCGGCCGAGGAGCCCACGGCGCTGCGGCGCAGGATCGGCTACGTCATCCAGCAGGTGGGCCTCTTCCCGCACCAGACGATCGGCGAGAACGTGGCCACCGTGCCCCGCCTGCTGGGCTGGGCCCCGGCGAGGCAGCGCGAGCGGACCGACGAGCTGCTTGCCCTGGTCGGCCTGGAGCCGGGCCTCCACCGCGACCGCTACCCGTATCAGCTCTCCGGCGGCGAGCGGCAGCGCATCGGCGTGGCGCGGGCCCTCGCCGCGGACCCGCCGGTGATGCTCATGGACGAGCCCTTCGGGGCCGTGGACCCCATCGTCCGGGAACGGCTGCAGAACGAGTTCCTGCGCCTCCAGAAGGGGCTGGCCAAGACGATCCTCTTCGTCACCCACGACATCGACGAGGCGATCAAGATGGGCGACCTCGTCGCGGTCATGCACAGTGGCGGCACGCTGGCCCGCTTCGGCACGCCGAGCGAGATCCTGGCCGACCCGGCGTCCGACTTCGTGGCCCGCTTCGTGGGCGCGGATCGCGGCCTGAAGCGCCTCTCGCTGACGCGCGTCCGCGACGTGCCGCTCGCCCCCGCCCTGACCGCGCAACCGGGAGACGACGCCGCCGACGCCCGAAGCCGCGTCGCCGCCGACCCCTTCGGACACCTGCTCCTCGTGGATGCCCTCGATCACCCGATCGGCTGGCTCGATCCCCGCAAGCTGCCCACGTCCGGGACGCTCGAAACCTCGATGGCCGTCCCGATGTCGCCACTGCTCGAGCCCGAGACGACCCTCAAGGACGCCCTCTCGATGCTCCTCGACGCGGACGTCCAGGCCGGCATCGCCGTCGACCCGGAGGGCCGCGTGCTGGGCCTGCTGACCGTGGACACGATCGCCGGGCTGCTGAACCGGCGATGAGGCGCCGATGAGCGGTTGGGACTGGATCGCGAGCCACCTCACCGACATCGCGGCCGCCACCCGCGACCACGTCGTGCTGACGATCATCGCCGTCGGCGTCGGCTTCGCCATCAGCTTCGCGCTGGCCCTGCTGATCCACCGCGACCGCCGCGCCTACGCGCCCGTCACGGCCGTCGCCGGCCTGCTCTACACGATCCCCAGCCTGGCGCTCTTCGCCATCCTCGTGCCCATCACGGGGCTCTCCGTGCTGACCGCGGAGATCGGCCTCGTCAGCTACACGTTGCTCATCCTCGTGCGCAACATCGTGGCCGGGCTCGACGCCGTGCCCCCCGAGGCGCGCGAGGCGGCCGCCGGCATGGGCTACTCGGCGCTGGGGCGGCTGCTGCGCGTGGAGTTGCCGCTGGCGCTGCCGGTCATCGTGGCCGGCCTGCGCATCGCCACGGTGACGACGATCGGACTGGTCATGGTCACTGCGCTCATCGGCGAGGGCGGGCTGGGCCAGCTCATGCTGCGCGGCTTCACGCTGCAGAACTACACGGCCGTCTACGTGGGCACCGCGCTGTCCGTGGCCCTGGCGGTGGCGGCGGACCTCCTGTTCCTCGGCGCGCTGCGGCTGGCCACGCCGTGGCGCCGGGCCCGGGAGCGCTGAGCGGTGGAGACGCTCGCGGCGCTCCTCGGATGGTTCTCCGAGCCGGAGACCTGGACGGGTCCCGCCGGCATCGGCGTCCGACTCGTCGAGCACGTCTGGCTCAGCGCGGCCGCGATGGCCCTGGCCTGCCTGGTCGCCCTGCCGGTCGGACTGGGTCTGGGCCACACGGGGCGCGGCGGTGCGCTGGCCGTCGGCGTCGCCGGCATCGGCCGAGCCGTCCCGTCCTACGCGCTGTTGCTCGTCTTCTTCCCCGTCTTCGGGCTCGGCTTCGCCACGGCCCTGCCCGCCCTCGTCCTGCTGGCCATCCCGCCCATCCTCACCAATGCCTACGTGGCCGTGCGCGACGTGGAGGCCGATCTGGTCGAGGCCGGCCGCGGCATGGGCCTCGGGGAGCGGCAGATCCTCGGCCGCGTGGAGCTCCCGGTGGCGCTGCCGGTGGTCATCGCCGGAGTGCGCACGGCCGCCGTCCAGGTGGTGGCCACGGCCACCCTGGCCGCCCTGGTCGCGGGGGGTGGCCTGGGGCGCTTCATCGTCGACGGCTTCGCCCTGCAGGACGACGGCATGCTCGTGGGCGGGGCGATCCTGGTGGCCCTGCTCGCCGTGGCCGTCGAGCGCGGCTTCTCCCTCCTCGAGCGGCGCGCCATCTCCCCGGGGCTGAGCGGCCGCCCGCGGGAGGAGCTCGTAGCCGGGCCGCTCCCGACCGCCTTGCCACCGACCGGCGCCTGAGCGTGATGGGCGCCACAGGGGCGTCGCAGGAGCGCTGCTATAGTCCGCGCCGACCGACGCAGCCGGTCCCGGCTGCGCGGCAATGCATCGAGGAGGACCCATGCGGAAGATCCGCAGCGCTGCCCTCGGGGCGACGTTGCTGGCGCTGCTTGCAGCCGCCTGCACGTCGGGAGGGGGCGGCAACGCCACGACCATCGCCGGCACCCTGGTGCTGGGCGGACCACCCGAGTGCCCGCAGCGCCCGTTCTGCGCCAAGGGTTTGACGGACACCTACGGCATCTCCTTCAAGGAGTTCAAGCCGCTCGACGCCGGCGGCCCGATCACCGTCGAGGCGGTGAAGGGCGGCG
>Ga0209322_10000202_pt1 | contig 32581 bp, 36 predicted proteins | sample Rifsed19ft1_FD_184013 | JGI IMG/M metagenome (GOLD analysis project Ga0209322, IMG submission 184013) | Soil microbial communities from Rifle, Colorado, USA - sediment 19ft 1 (version 2) | ecosystem: Environmental > Terrestrial > Deep subsurface > Rock core/Sediment | place: Rifle, Colorado... | reverse complement strand
GGTACGACCTCGAGGTCGTCGAGGGCCAGCTCAACGCGTTCGTGCCGTTCCTCGGCGTGCCGCTCCCGTCCGGCATCGCCGTGTCGAGCATCTTCTACAACGATCCCCGGACCTGGGACATCCCCGGCGTGGGATTCCTCGCCCAGCACAGCGGGCACTTCCACGTCAACCTCGACGCCCTGCTGATCCCGCAGGAGGAGGTATAGGCGATCATGGCCTCAAGAAAGCACTGAGACCCCCGGCTTCCGGTCCGGCTTCTGCAAGCGCCATCTTAGCCAGCTCAGTGATGATCTCAGGCCGCCGGCGCAGTGCCATCTTCTGCTTTTTGCTCAGTTTCGCAAGGCTGGCAATAGCTTCCCCAACTGTAACATCCGCAGCAGTAGCCAGCGCCAGTGCCAGCTTATCTACCTTCGCAGCACCTGATCTCCGCGTGGTGCCCCAGATATTGTCTTTCAACAGCGCATGCGCGGTATTGATGGCCTCTACAATGTCTGACTCTGATGCTACGCCGGCTGCCTGATCTCCGATTTTTTGCGCAATCCCGTGTAGGGTTAGACGCCGTAGTGTTGCCTCACTGAAGTCTGAGCTGTGCACGACCAGGGTATGAGTCCCTACGGTAAATGTAACAGTATCATTTGTAGTGTTAAGTTCCTTCGACATTTTACGTGATGCCATTTTTGTAACTCCTATAGGTGGATGATTTTGGTTTGTTACGCCGGTGGGGCCGGATGCCGCCGTAACCCTTACAGTGTAGGCGACAAATGCGGGAAAGTCAAGGATTAGTGTGTAAAACAGGTAAGGATTAGTGTGTAAAACAGGTAAGGATTAGTGTGTAAAGGGTGCGAGCATGGCCGGCACCCCCAGGGCGGGCCTGCGGGTATGCTATTATATTACCACTCCCGGCTGTGCACTAAGAAGTTAACCTTATACCGGCGGATAATTAATATTTACGCCTCACCCTTGACAACACCCTCCACCCATCCTACACTTTACACAGCACCCCCACGCCCAGCGAGATTTCAACATGGCCGACAGCGCATCCATCAAAGGACTCACCCCCAGGCACGATGCCATTCTGGATTTTCTGCTCGTAAATCCACACTGCCCCCGTTGGCAGATGGCCCAGCACTTTGGGGTGACCGAAACCTGGCTCTCGATCATCATACATTCGGATGTTTTTCAGGCCCGGTACCAGGAAAAAAATCAAGAAGTCTTCCGCGAGACCGTAGTCCCCCTGAGGGAGAAACTCCTTGGCGTAGCTCACGTAGCGGTAGATAAGCTGGGAGATGCAATTGGGGCAAGCACAGACCCGGAATTTCTACTAGCTGCCGCAGACAAAACGTTACACCGCTTGGGCTATGCCCCCTCGAAAGGCCCAACGCCACCACCCGCCCTTGTCGGCCAGCAGCAGAACAACTACTACCTGGTAGATGCGACTGTGCTGGCAAATGCGCGCAGCCGCATGCTTCCCGCAGGTACATTACCTGCCCCCGGTGAAATTTAAACCTGTGGAGCGTGTACTGTGGGCCAAGTGGTCTACGGAAGCGCCACCATTTATAAGGAAACAAGAGAGAAGAACGGGACGGCGCGCCTTAGGTGTAGCATATGAACGGAAAGTGCAAGGATACCTTCAGGAGCTATATGGAAATGAATATATTGCATCCCCTTGGTTACATTTCCAAGAGCCTGGTGGCCCTTTGCGGTGGTGCCAGCCGGATGGAATTCTTATCCGTGCGGATGAAGGCATAATTACCTGTATAGAGGTAAAATACCAGCACACCGTTGATGCTTGGTGGCAGCTATGGCGCTTATATGTTCCCGTTCTTCTCGCCCTTTTTCCACCTTCTTTATGGTCTATGCATGTGTGTGAGGTTGTAAAATGGTTCGATCCTTCGACAGCTTTTCCGCAACGCCCACGCATGACGCCCCAGCTATTAGATACAAGGGTAGGAGCCTTTAACGTACACATATGGCACCCTTAGCGTACCAAGCACCCCCAGTGAACATAGCCATGTCGGAACTGGTTACGCTGGCCGCCATGGATAGTGAGCTTTATGCGCGTGTTTTTTTCCCCAAGACAGTAAGGCAAACAAGCCCCCCCTTTCACAGGGAGATGGATGCCGTTTTGGACTCCGATGCCCGTTTAGTGGCCTTTATGATTTTTCGTGACGGTGCCAAGACGACGAAAGTACGCCTTTTTATCAGTAAGCGAATTGCCTACGGCATTTCACGCACGATAGTTGTTGTAGGTAAGAGCCAAGATCATGCGCGGCGTACAATCGAGTGGTTAATGCGTGCCGTTGAGTTTAACTCCACGTGGGTGCAAACTTTTGGCTTGCGCAAGGGCACAAAATGGACTTCTGAAGAGATAGAAATCTTCCATGGTATAGATGAAGTCCCCATACGGGTGATTGCCCTAGGCATCACAGGCTCTACACGCGGAATTAATGTTGATGACTATCGGCCAGATTTGATAGTAGTAGATGACCCCTGTGATGAAGAGAACACCGCCACACCGGAACAGCGCGAGAAAACAGATGATTTTATCAATGGTTCCCTGAGGAATTCGTTAGCGCCCGTAAGTGAGAATCCCCTCGCGAAAATGGTTTTTATGCAGACGACACTGCATGTTGAAGATTCTATTCAACGTTGTATGAGGGATTCAAGTTGGTCCAGTTTAACCTTCAGTGTCTTTAACGAACATGGAGAAAGCCGTTGGCCTTCCCGCTGGGATACACAAACTTTACAGCGTGAAAAAGAAAGTTTTACGGCCCGTGGGAAACTGCATCTGTGGATGCGCGAGAAGGAATGCTGTATTACATCGGATGCTACTAGTGTATTTCCCGTTGACGGCCTCCAATATTATGATATTCTTCCCGATCCAGATGAAATGACCTATTATGTTGCTGTAGACCCAGTGCCACCCCCTAGTGATAAAGAAGTAGCGACAGGATTACGCACAAAAGATTGGGAAGTTTGGTCTGTTATCGGAAAGTGGAAAAAAAGACTTTATCTACTGGAAACTCGGAAAAGCCGAGGGCATTCGCCAGATTGGAGCGTAGCACAATTATTTGAGATTCTGGAGACCTACCCCAGGATTAACCTCTTGGCGGTTGAGAGTATAAACTATCAGAGAACACTTAAATGGTATTTGGAAACCGCACTAAAGCGGCGGGGGCGTTGGATACGCACATCAGATACGGGGAATGATCGCCGGAAAAAAGTTAATCGTATCATTGATAGTATAGGTGATGCTGTAGGACGGCGCATTCTTTTTGTGCACCCCTCGCAGTTAGGCTTTATTGAGCAGTATAGGCTATATCCAAACGTAAAAAATGATGATGAAATAGAGAGTGTAGCTATGGCTATTAATGCTGCCCTGAATGATGGTGTGATTTTTGAGGGGGATTACCTCAAAATGTTAGAAGATGAAGAAAAGAATATACCTGAGTTAGAGTTTCGGGGAGCTTGCCCATGAGTATTGGGGCTAATTTTGATCTTTTCAGCGGAAGTGATCTCCATACTAAAATACGGGAAGGCGTGAGGGCACGGATTCGCCTGGGGCGTGAGGCCGTAGAGGATGCCGCAGCCTCTTTTGAGGATAGTGAAAACCGTTTTTTGGCCTATATGCCAACTTCGGAGGTGGATGCTATACGCAAAGCGAAACGCTCGGCGGGTTCCCCCCAATACACTACAATTCAAATTCCTTATTCCTATGCAGTATTACTGAGCGCCCACACTTATTGGACAAGTGTATTTCTCGGCAGGAATCCTGTATTACAATTTGCTGCTAGACATGGGGAGCCTGAATCGCGCGTACAGGCCGTGGATGCCCTCATTGATTACCAGATGAATGTAGGGCGTATGATAGTGCCTTTGTATATCTGGATGCACGATGCCCCTAAGTATAGCTATGGAGTTCTTTGGAATTATTGGGAGGAGGAGTTAATAAATGTCGCTGAAATTATAGAAGAACCGGCGGTATTTATGGGGATGCCCCTCTTGGGAAAAAAAGCTAAGAAGATTAAGCGGACAAAGACAATTCCTGGATATGTAGGGAATAAGATTTTTAATGTAAGGCCCCAGGACTGCCTGTTGGACCCTCGGGTACCCCTTATTCAGTTGCAAAGTGGAGAATTTGTAGGCCGCTACGTGGATGTGAGTTGGAATACAATTATTAATGGAGCGGATAGCAAAAAGTACATAGCGGAAAATGTCATAGAGTTGCAAAAAAGGCTAAAGGCGCGGCACAGTCAGCAAAACCAAAGGATACACGGAAGTTCGCAAGTGCAACTCCCCGGTGATTTGGTAGGGGAGGGGATATCGCTAACGACCCCAGATATAGCTGATATAGGTTTTGTAAGTTTGGTTGAAATTTACATTCGGCTAATACCTAAGAATTGGCATCTAGGAAAAGGGGCAAGCCCTGAAATATGGGTCTTCACCCTGGCTGATGATGAAATTCTACTAGAAGCCCGGCCTCATGGTGCCCTACACGGGAAGTTTCCCGTCTTTATCCTCCCATATGAGATTGATGGCTACGCCCAACGCACACGTAGCATGTTGGAAATACTGAAGCCGCTTGAAGATACAATGACCTGGCTAGTAAATACACACTTTTACAATGTACGAAGTGCCTTAAATAATCAGTTTGTATATGATCCAAGCAGAATAGTCACCAAGGATTTAACCTCAGGGAGTGCCGAACGCCTGATACGCCTGAAGGAAGCAGCCTGGGGCACGGATGTTAGAGCTTCTATTATGCAATTGCCTGTAGTAGATGTCACCCAGGGGCATATCCGGGATATGCAACTGCTAGCGGATATGATACAGCGTGTCAGTGGTGTGACTGATAATATAATGGGGATGGTGAATGCCGGGGGGCGCAAAACGGCAACAGAAGTTAGAACCTCATCTTCTTTCGGTATTAATCGACTAAAGACGACAGCGGAATACTGGAGTGCTGGGGATTACAGCTTGATGGCGCAGATTATGTTACAGAATACCCAGCAGTATTATGAGCTGGAAAGGCAGTTTAAGATTGCAGGGGATTTGTTGGACCCCCAGCAGGCACCTTTTCGGGCGGTGAGCCCCGAGGATATTCAGGGATTTTTTGATTTTGTGCCTGTTGATGGTACAATGCCTATTGATAGGTTCGCGCAGGCAAACCTCTGGCGCGAATTGCTAGCGGGTATGCGGAATATCCCTGAACTTCAAGGGCAATATAAGATAGGCGGTATTTTTGAGTGGATGGCGCAACTAGCGGGTATGCGGAACATTAAACAGTTTAGAGTACAAGTTGTACCGGATGCCCAAGCGGCTGCGGCTATGCAGGCGGGAAATACGGTACCAATAGGGGGTGCAAATGGAAATAGAAACGCAGGTGCTGGGGGAGGAGGAGCTGAACGAGATTATTCACGCATTCCTGAACCTGGACAGGTCTCCGGCATGGGAACGACTGGTTAAAACAGCACAAGATCAGATACATCTCCGGGAGGTACAAATGCACACGATGGAGATAAAATCGTTTGAAGATATGTTTAGCCTTTTACAGTTAAAACATGAGAGGGCCGGGATTAAGTTATTCACGCTGCTGCCAGACTCTATTGTAGAGAGCTTGGAAGAGCAAAAGCAAGAGCTAAAAGGGGAATAGTTATATGTGGGATTTGAGTAAGAAAAAATTTGCGGAAGTTGAGGAAGAGGCACCTGCCGGAGCACCTGTGGTGGAAACTGTCGGGAGTTTATCCGATTCAGAGATTGAAAGTTTTCTAGGAGAGGAAGATGAGGAAACAGTAAGCGAGCCACTCTCCCTTGAAGGTGAGGAACAAACGAAGGAATCTATGGGGACCGAAGTAGGCGTAAAGGCCGAAACCGTAGCACAGATTCCGGAGAAAGTGTCTGAACCCGAAGGGATAGAGGTAGCTGCTGAGCCAATTCTGGATGCGCCGATAGCTCCAGAGACTAAGGTAGTGACGCCGGATATAGAGGAATTGCAGAAGCAGCGGCAAACCTTTGAGGCACGTTTAGCGGATTCAACCTACAGGCTTTCTGCGGAGGAAGCAGAAACCTTACAATTAAATCCAGAACAGATATTACCGAAGTTTGCGGCAAAGTTACATGTAGAGGTTTTGGACTCTGTAGTACAAACCCTAATGGCACAACTTCCAAGGGTGATTGATTCTGTGTCGGCGCGGAGGGTGGCAGATAGGCAAGTTGTGGATGCGTTTTATGGCAAATGGCAAGCGCTTAAGGGGCATGAAACAACGGTGGATCGAATTGCCAGCTTATACGGGCAAATTAATCCAAGCGTTCCCAGGGAACAGGCCATAGAAGAAATTGGACTTCAAGCTATGATGCATCTCAAACTGCCTATCGGAGCGCGGATGGAGGAGGAAATTCTGCCTTCAACGGTGCCATCAGCGCCACCTGCTCCGGCGATGCCCGGAGGAAGTGCTAATAGCGGTAGTATTAAAAAGACAAAACCTATGACAGCATTTGAGCGGTTTGCTCAGGAAATAATAGACGAGGAATAAGATAATGGCTTCTATTGCAGGTTTACGTGGTACTATGGATTGGGCGACAGATGAACGTCCCAAGAATTTTCGTGAATTAATTCTTAAACGAAATCCAAATGGCACTGCACCTCTTACTGCTTTAATGAGTAAGATGGCAAGTGAGAGTGTGGATGACCCTGAGTTCTCTTGGTGGGAGGAAGAAAATAATCCTGTGCGTGTAACAATGGATGCTACAGGTGCGAGTGCAACTTCAACGGCTTTTGGACTTGTGTCTGGGGGTTTAGATCTTGTGCCGGGTGATGTTTTACTGATAGAAAAGACGGAAGTTGCAAGTTATGACAATGAACTCGTCCTGGTCTCTTCTGTAACTTCTGATGTAGCAATCGTTGTGAAGCGCGCCCAGGCCGGCACGACTGGGGCAGCGACTGGTGTTAGTGCGGTTATTACAAAGATTGGGAATACTTATGAAGAAGGAAGTACGTCTCCCAATGCTACCACTAGAAATCCAACGAAGAAAACCAACTATTGTCAGATTTTTAAGACGGCATATGAAATTACAAATACCGCAAAGGCGACTACGACACGGACTGGTGACCCGCTGAAGAATGATAAGGCACGAAAAATGTTTGATCATTCTGCGGCTTTGGAGTTTGCGTGGTTTTTTGGTAAAGCTTATGAGGACACGGGTGGTACTAAGGTAAAACGCTTTACGGGGGGACTTCGTAGTTTTATTACGACTAACGCGAAAGTCTTTACCACCGCCCCAACAGAAGATACTTTTCTGGATGCTGTCTATAAAGTCTTTGATTATAATGCAGGAAATGCTGGTAGTGAACGTATTGTTTTTGCCGGTAATGGGTTCCTTAATAATCTGAATAAACTAGCACGTAATAGCTCCAGTACCCGCATTAACTTTGATAGTACGATTAAAGTTTATGGGATGGAACTTCAGCGCTGGGTTCTGCCGCAAGGTACTTTGTATGTGCGAACCCATCCTTTACTGAATGTGCATGGGAAGTTTACTAATAGTGCTTTCATCGTTGACCCTAGTGCACTCAGGTATCGCCCCTTGCGTGATACGGTAATGCAGGATAATATTCAGGCCCCCGATGCTGATGCTCAAAAAGGGCAGTGGTTAACGGAGGCAGGTTTAGAAATTCGGCATGAGAAAACAATGGCGTATTTGGGGAATTTTACGCTGTAGTGTTGTGTTGGAGGGGAGAGGTTTCTTCCCCCTCCTTTTTTGCATAGAGGATTACAAAATGCCTGCGGATTTTGATAAATGTGTAAAAGCGGGGGGAAGGCTTAGGACCAAAACATTTCCAAACGGAAGTTATCAACATATTTGTTTTCTCAACGGGAAATCTTATGGGGGTGAAAGGAAAAAGAAGGGGGAGAAGAAATGAAAATTAATAGCATAAAACCACCGTCACCGTCGCCAACAGGATATGTTTATATTCCAGTGGATAAAAAACAGTTAAAAGATTTGACACTAGCGACTAAGATAGTGGTGCACCTTGAGGGGACTGTAGCAAAGCTGGCAATACTGGAAGATAGAGGTGACGTGTGCCTGGAGGCCGTGAAGGTTAAGATTCTTCCAGATGATGAAGAAAATGAGTATACGAAAATGGCGGAAGATGATGAGTAAGGAACTACGCTTGGCGGTAGGAATTCCCAGTACGGACACTTGGACAGCGCAATTTGGTATGAGTCTTGCCTTTTTGGTAGCTTATCTAAGCCAACAAGTACCTGGTTATGCCCGGCAGCAGTTCACGGTGCATAATGCAAAAGGGAGTATTCTACCACAATTAAGGCATAATATAATTAAGGCTGCGCTGGCGGCTAAAGCTACACATGTTTTATTTATTGATAGTGATCAGACTTTTCCGCAAGATATTGCCCACCGTTTGCTGGCCTGTAAGAAGCAGGTGGTAGGTTGTAATATTGCAACTAAGAAGTTACCGAGTGGGCCAACAGCTCGGCTCGCGGCTGCTTCTGCTGAGGGGGCTCCGTTATATACAACGGTAGAAAGTACGGGGCTCGCGCAAGTCTGGCGGTTAGGAACGGGTGTTCTTCTTTTAGATATGGATATATTTAAGAAGCCGGGTATGATTGCACCTTGGTTTACCCCCTACTGGAGTTCTGCTTTAGATGCCTATACGGGAGAGGATTGGGCTTTCTGTGAGAAGTTAGAAAAGAATGGAATAAATATCTGGGTGGATCAGGATTTATCTAAAGAGGTAGGGCATATAGGAAGTATTTCATTTGAGCATGATTTGATAATGAAAATAGAAGATAAATTGGCCGTATAAGTTTTTATTACCCGACGGATAAACTAGTATGAGTCTGTATATTGTAGTTAAGCGAAATCCTTACGCTTTGAAAGGTGGTGTATTATTAGAGCGTGATGATGCTGGATATCAGAAAGTGGAAACGCGGACGGTTGGAAGTAGGGTAGAGATTATCCGTAATGTAGGTTTCATTATGCCGCATAAGGAACTTGATCCTTATGTAATGAAAGTGCAACAAAAAGGTTTGGATAAATAATGGCGCTTCACGGATGCGCAGTACACAACGGAATACATAACCTATAAGGGCGATGCTCAATGAAACGCACATATATCGTAGAATTCACAAAAACTGTTATCGATGATGGGATAACAAGGCCGGTGTTACCATGGGATGGGATGGGGGTGCCTGTGCGTTATATAGCCGCTCCCGATGGTGTTGGCGGCTATGCTAAAAACTGGGTATTGGCAGTAGTTGGCGGTATGAAACACGCTGATATTAGCAATAAACCCGGAGTATTCATGCTGCCGGATATGGGCAGCAGTAATAACCTCGGTGCAATGGCACCAATCACCAAGGCGGCCATGACGAACAAGCTGAAACAATTAGGTATTGATGTGAATCAGTTTGATAATAATACTGATATGGCGACTGTACATACAAAAATAGGAAAAATGTTAAAGCCCGATTTTGATCCCTTCAACTTTGATATTATCGATTCCGCTTAAATGGCATTTGTAACAGACACATTCACGGAGACTAGCGATACTGCTATCGCGGCACATGTTCCGGATTCTGGCGGGACAATTACGCAGCACCCGAATTTTGCGAATGGCGGTACAGTCATTGCGGCTGAAGACAGAGCGCGGGGTAATTCCACTACTGCATCCAGCTATTGGTATTATTCTGCCACCCCTGCCAGCGCGGATTATACCGTCGAAGGGACAGGCAGGATAACTGCGGCGGATTCGACATCCTTACCCGGAATTGCCTCCAGGATGAGTACAACTGCTACTACATGGCTTTCACTCCACATTAGTGCCGTGGATAACACATTATTTCTGCTTGAGGTAAATAATGGCAGCATATCGGAACAAGTAACCTATGCTACAAGTTTTTCGCTCAACACTGACTATGTACTAAAACTGGAAGTTATCGGGACAGGCACAAATGGAGCGAAGGGATATCTGAACGGGATCCTTAGAACACAACTGACGCCAAATGTTGTAACGGCTGCTGGCAAGGCCGGTGTTAGGTTACGGCAGAATGGTCGTATAGATAATTATAGTGCCTTCACGGAAGTCCCTAGCTTTCGGCCGGCATGGGCATTGCAACAAAGTGGAATAATAGGAGCGATGTAATATTATGTATCCTAGAAATGCGGTATCTCCACCTCGAATAGCTTTGGGGGCGGTTATCCAGATCAGCGATGGGGCTGTGCAAATAACAGGGGTCTCAATAGTGGTGCGGGCTGAGGGTGGGAGCGAAATTGCAGGCGGTGGGATAATAGCTTACGGCACCACAAGCAGTATTGTTTATTACACACCTACGCAGGCGGAAACTAATTATATAGCTTTTGTGGTAGCTGCATATAAAACTGGCTGTATACCAATCTCACAAACTGTTATTACAACGGCTTCGGCTACTTCAGGGGCGGTAGTTCTGTCTGGTGAGACTCACACGAATGCTGTTATTCCTACTGTTAGTACACTGACTGGGCATACAGCACAAACTGGTGATGCTTATGCAGTTGTAACAGATGGTATCTATGGTTTAGCTGCGCTCGAGACACTGGTAGATGAGCTTGAGGGCAGATTGAGTGCAACTCGTGCGGGATATTTGGATAATCTAAGTGGTGGTGCGGTGGCACTCGAGGTCACACTTACCAGCATGAAGGGTGCGACATTCGATACCCTGACGGATTCTCTTGAGGCTTTACGGAATAGAGGTGATTCCGCATGGACTACCGCAACTGGCTTCAGCACCCATTCAGCCCCTGACGTTTGGGCCGTAACGACAAGACTTCTCACCGCGGGGACTAATATTGTTCTTGCCAAAGGTGTAGGTGTGACCGGGCTGAATGACCTCGATGCTGCGGGTGTAGCGGCGGCTACCTGGAATGCAGCGACAGCTACTTATGGTTCAGCCGGAAGTTACGGTTTACTGCTCGAGACTAATCTGGATGCGCCGGTATCTGGGGCTACGGCACCGACAGCGGTGGAGGTTGCAGATACCATCCTAGATAGGAATCTGGCGACTGGGGTAGATTCTGGCTCAGCCACCATTAGAACTGTCAGGCAGGCGCTACGGCTTAATCGGAATAAGACTACTGTTATAGGGGGGACATTAACCGTAACGAAAGAGGATGATACAACAGTAAGTTGGACAGCAGCCGTCACCACAGCCGCTGGCGATCCCATAGTAGGAATTGATCCTGCATCATGAATCTATTATTCCCTTTCCGTTGGGGCACTACTGTAATAGTTAGCGTTGAGCCGCTTTGGGTTGAGGATAGTAGTATTAGTACTCCCTGGGTTGAGGCTGCTATAAGTAGCGGGGCTTGGGCAGAAGAAAGTGCAATAGAAAATGTTTGGTCTGAAATTTAGGAGTTTTCTGTGGATAAGAGACGTGTAGAAGATCATTGGGTGTTTAAGAAAGAGATTGGAATAGGACATTTACTAACCACAATAACAGCTATAGGAACGCTGATTATTTGGGGCGTGTCAGTAGAAGTTAGATTTGCAGCACAGCAAACGACATTACAATATAATAAGGAAGCAACAGCTAATATACTACAATATCTTCGCTCTATGGATAAGCAATTAACGGATGCTACAGCCGAATTGCAATATATGCGTGGTATTCTGGAACGTAATAGGCAGCATGATGGGTAATCTAGGCACCCAAGGATTTACTAAAATGATAGCATTGTGCGCAGGCCATTATCCACGCTCGCCCGGCGCGTGCTGGGAAGGACGATGCGAACACCAGGAAGCCGCTGAATGGATCGCGCAGATTGCGCTACACCTGGGGCCGAAGCGCTGTGTTGTGGTACCAACGGGTCGTTTGCAGGATAAGGTAAAGGCAATCAACGGACAGGGCTATGTAATTGCTGTTGACCTACACTTCAATTCTGATCCAAATCATGCCGGGAAGGGCTGCGAGACACTCTACTGCCCAGGCAGCAAACACGGCAGACGCGCTGCTGAGATCGTGCACGCCCACATGGCTAAACTTATCCAGCCCGATCGCGGCGTGAAACCCGGCTGGTATCGCATGGACCCGATGCAGGGACCGGATTATTTCCTGAAATACACCGATTGCGTCAGTCTGATCCTTGAGCCTGAATTCATTCACAACAGTGAAAAGATCGACGCGGTGCGCAAAGACGCCTGTGAAGCGATTGCGGACGGGTTGCTGGAATATCATGAACTGTATTTTGGGAGATCATTTGATGGGTAGGGATAGGGATTCGATTCTCTGCCATGTGAAAATCATACAACGCGAATTGAGCGAGATTGGCACGATATGCCTGAAGCTGGAGGCGCGGATCGATGTACTGGAAGCACAGCTTGAAGTCTTGCACGAGATAATGAAGAGGAGAAAAGAGGATGTTTGAACTACTGATGATTCCATTGATGAGTCTGTATCTGATCGCAATAACGTGGCTGTTTTATCTCGCACTGATGAACCTGCGGATCAACAAGGATAAGCTGACACTGCCGGCTAAGGTGTTAGCCTATCCGATGCTGTGGATTGGCCTGATGCTCGACATTACACTAAACATGATTGTCGGCACGCTGGCATTTGCCTCAGTGCCGAAAGAATGGCTATTCACGACCCGCTGCGAACGATACCTGAAATTGAAAACATGGCGCGGGGGACTTGCAAGATGGTTCTGCCGGAACTTCCTGGACCCTTTTGCCAAAAACGGAAAACACTGCGGGGGCTAAACTATGTGGCAAGCATTGATACCAGCAATCAGTGGCATCCTGGAAAAAGTTTTACCGGATCCGAAAGCCGCGACTGACGCAAAACTGAAAATGATGGAGCTGGCTCAGAAAGGCGAGCTTGCCTATCTGGATGCGGACCTGAAACTGGCTCTGGGGCAGATCGAGGTAAATGCGGTAGAAGCGGCCAGCCCGAACCTGTTTGTGTCTGGCTGGAGACCTGGGGCGGGCTGGGTATGTGTGTTAGGACTGATCTATACGTTTCTGGCCCAGCCGCTTATTGCATGGTACGCAAACATTAAGGGCTGGCCAACCCCCCCTACTTTGGACACAGATATTTTGATGGTGTTGCTTACCGGGATGCTGGGCCTTGGCGGATATCGCACATTTGAAAAATCAAAGGGAGTTGCGCGTTAGTTTCCATAAGGAATTGAACCGGAAAAAAGAGGTGTTTATGTTGCGTGATACAGCTATACTTTTATTAATGCAAAGATCAGGAAATCTTCAAGATCCGGCTATTCGTGATTTAATGATAGCTGAAATGGATTTTGTACAGACAATAGAATTAGAACTAGGGTTGAATCTTCCTTGGTTCTTATTGAGTGAAACATCTAGTATAACGACAATAAGCGGGGAAGCGCGACTTCCAAACCCAACGGATTTTCTGCGGGAATATGATGACGGAGCTTTGTGGGTGTATGATGTATCACAGAGCAATCCTTGGGGGAAACTCACCAAGGATAGTTATGAGGCTTTAATAGCACGTAATTTAGGTAGTGGTCGTCCGCGTTTCTATTCTTTAGTAGGGGAGAACTTTATTCTTTTTCCTACCCCTGATACCGCTTATACGGTGAAGATGAAATATTATAAGAAAGGTGTAAGTATTGCAGGCAATTATGGGGGAACGGGAAATGTGGAAAATGTCTGGTTAAAATATGCCCCTGATTTACTGATAGCTAAGACGGGAGTAATTTATGCTGGGCAATACGATCAAAGCCCCGAACGAGGTCAATTTTTTCAAGCACAAGCACAAGTGGCTTTGAAGCGTGTAATAGATGAAACTACAGCAAGGGAAAATGCAAATGTAGAGCAAACGATGGGAGATTAATTATGGCTTTAGAAGATTTAGTGGGAGATAGGTACATAAATGCCTTGTTGGAATCTAATCCAGTAGGGGCTACTGATGCTAAAAGTTTTTTGGATGAGCACCTTCGGGGTGTGAAGAATGTACTAAAAAAGACGTTTCCCGGCATTATAGGTCCAGTTACAGCAACACAAAGTGAGCTAAATAATGGATATGCGGCTTATCCTTCTGGAACAAAATCTTTTTTTATACAAGCGGCTGCGCCGTCAGGTTGGACACAAGATGTAACTTATAATGATATGATGCTGCGTGTTGTTAATACAGCCGGTGGTGGGCTAGGTGGAAGCTGGACAATAAGCGGGGCTACCGTTGGTTCTACAGTAGTGGCGCAAGCGCAACTTCCAACGCATGCTCATACCGGGGCCTTCTCCGGAGGAACACATGAACACACTTTTCCGGTAGGTGTTAGTGGTGCTTATACAGGTACAATGCCTGATGAGACTACTGCTAATGATAGTGTCACTTGGACAGAAACAACAAGTACAACAGGGGCGCATCTGCATACTTTCACAACAGGCGGTACAGGGGGAGGTACAGGGCATACGCACAGTCTTACAATGGGGGCTCTTTGGCGGCCTTCATATGTGGATGTTATTTGTTGCATACGCGTATAGGGAGAGAGGCTTATGGCTTTAGAAGATTTAACCGGGGATAAGTACATAGATGCGCTGGTTAGTGCTAATCCAGTAGGGACTACTGATAGCATAGCTACTGTGGATAATCATATTCGGGGCATAAAGAATGTACTAAAGAAGACATTTCCTAACCTTACAGGTCCAGTTACAGTAACAGCAAGTGAGCTAAATGAAAGTTATAAAAGTATTCCAGCGGGAACAAAGGCAACTTTTGCACAAGCGGCTGCGCCTTCGGGCTGGACCCAAGATACTTTTCCTAATGATAAGATGTTACGTGTTGTGAGTACTGCGGGGGGAACTACTGGAGGTGCTTGGGGCATTTCTGGCTTTGTTTTAGCTAATTCTATTCTAACCCAGGCTCAGTTACCTTCACATTCACATACGGTTACGACTAGCACAGATGGGAGTCATACGCATACCTTTCCTCTATTTACTGCCTTCGATGGTTTTAGTACGGGTTTTAGTATGGGTTTTTTCATGGTATTTAATTCATCCGCAACAGCAACAAATGTAACAACTCAAAATGGTTCCCATGTGCATACATACACTACAAGTAATATAGGTAATGGGCAGGCTCATGGTCACACATTAACTTTTGATGGGGCGTGGCGGCCTTCCTATCTTGATACTATAATTTGCATTCGCGCGTAGGGAGGGCTTATGCCACTAGAAGATTTAATCGGAGATAAATACATAGATGCCTTGGTTAGCGATAACCCGGTAGGGACTACTGACACATTAAGCACTGTGGATGAGCATCTTCGGGGCATAAAGAATGTACTGAAGAAGACGTTTCCTAACCTTACAGGTATTGTGCTAGCAACACAAAATGAATTAAACAATGGATATCGTGGAATTGCTCAGAATACAAAAACATTTTTCTACCAGGCATCTGCCCCTTCAGGCTGGACACAGACTACTACGCTAAATGATAAAATGATACGCCTTGTTTCCAGCGTTGGTGCAGGTATTGGGGGAGCTTGGGCGATAACCGGGCATAATTTGGCAGCTACAGTTCTTAGTGCAGCACAAATGCCTAGCCATCAACATACAGGTACGACAACAACTGATGGGGCGCATACACATACAGTATCTAGTTATGCATATACTGGTCCTTATGTTAGAATGAGGGGGGCATTCTTTGCACAGACTCTTTCTAATATGACTGTAGATGCAGCGGGGGCACACTCACATACATCGACGACGAGTAGCATTGGAAATAATCAGGGGCATTCCCATACACTCACGCATGATGGAAACTGGCGACCCGCTTATATTGATATAATTGCCTGCACAAAAAATTGAGGTTTTTATGGCTTACAAAAATGCTTGGAATTGTAAGAGGTGTCCGCGAACAAATACAGATCTAGGGTGTCCAGCTTGGACGGAACTTTTAGAGACTAATATCGCAACGCAAGAAGAACGGATTACAAAAGATTGTCTGTTTATCCTTCTTCCTCGCTTGATGGTAGAGGTGATAAAGGTATCTAATAGGCCTGCAGCGGAAATAAGTGCTATGCGTTGTGAGGTAGGAAAAGGTTTTGTACAGATTGCTTCTGTGCTACGGGAATTGCCCATGCTGGAGAAATTAAATGGCTGAGGTATCTATAGAAAATATAGGGAAGATAGGATTAATTCAGGATAGATTACCGCAGGATTTACCCCCGGAGGCTTGGAGTTATGCGCGGAATATACGTTTTACTGGGAGTGCGGCGCAGAAATTCAAAGGCTATGTAAGTGTCTTTTCGGGTATCGTTGTACAGCCTCTGCATATCCTACCCTGGGTAACGGATGTTACAGCTTATTGGATGTATATGAGTGGTGCTCGCATTTACACTGTTACGGGAAGTACACACGCTAACATTACTAGATATGTAACAATTCCGGGGGATAATGATTATAGCGGAAATGCTGATACCATCTGGAGTGGTGGTGTGTTTGGCAGTGTTCCTGTATTAAACAATAATACAACACTTGATCCGCCTCAGCAGTGGGATAATTCACTAGGGCGAATGAAGGATCTAGCGAATTGGCCGGCAAATACATATGCCGCAACGATAGGATTTTTTAAGAATTTTATCCTGGCGATGAATGTTACAGAGGGGGGAACGGCCTACCCACAAGTTATCCGTTGGTCACATCCAGCGGACCCTGGGACTGTACCTTCTAGCTGGGATTATACACTTCCAACGACAGATGCTGGGCGGGTCACGCTATCAGAAACAGGTGGTGCTGTTCTTGCCGCAAAAGTACTTGGGGACGTTAATGTTATTTATAAGGAAGATGCAGTTATTGGGATGCAGTATGTGGGGGGCCAGAATATCTTTCGTTTCTGGACAATGTTTAGTGATTTTGGCCTTTTTAATTCCAGATGTGCTACTGAATTTTACCGAAAGCATTTTCTTATAACGGAAAGGGATGTACTTGTACATAATGGGCAAACGGCGGAATCTATTATTGATGATAAAAATAGAGATTATCTTTTTAGAAATATTGATGCTGCTAAAAAGAATCATGTTTTTGTTGCTGCCAATCGGAGGGAAAGTGAAATCTGGATTTGTTTCCCTAATCTGACTGCATCTGATGTATTTGCCAATGAAGCACTTGTCTGGAATTGGGTAGATAATACGTGGGGGCATAGGGATATTCCAAATATTTCTGTAGCAGAGTTTGGTGTTGTTACTCCCATAGCGTCTAGCCAATTAATAGATAATTATACAAATACTTTTGACAGCTATACAGATGCTATAGATATTACGACCTATAGTGCTGTTAACCGAAGGATGCTGATGGCTAGTGGGGTAAACAATAAATTATACACTGTTGATGAGACTAACACGGCAGATGGTACTAGTGAGATTGTTATCTTGGAACGCTTAGGGTTAGCCCTAGCGGGGCAGGATAGGTTTGGGAACCCAAAAGCTGATTTTTCTCGCGTTAAATTTATACGTGCAGTGTATCCAAAACTTAGGGCAAATGGTGCTGTCACGATACGAATAGGGGTACAGCAGCAAGCTGGGGGGGCTGTTACTTGGTCAGTAGCCCAAGATTTTAACCCCGCAATAGATAAAAAAATTAGTTGTCGCTTGCGTGGGGTTTTTATCTGTTTCCGGATTGAATCTGAGATTGACGTTGAATGGGAACTTTATGGTTATACCTTAGATTTAGACCTTATAGGGAGGGCTGTTAGGTGAGTGTGCAATCAGCATTTTCACGTATTATAAGGTATTTACGTCAGATACCCCCTTCCGATATGCGGGATATTCCACGTTATCTTGAGGATGAATTAGCCCGAATTGAATCTACACTTTCTTTTATACAAGAAGGAAATGGGATTGCGCTTACGGAGGCACCGGCAAAACCTGTAGATGGTATGGTGGTTATTGCTGATGGTGTATTGTGGAATCCAGGTTTCGGGCCAGGCCTGTATAAGTATAATGGAACACTAGCACTTTGGGGGATTTTTATTACTTCGGGAACAAGTAATGTTCTTCTCTTGGATGATCTTATAGATGCGGATACGACAACCTCACCCCCCGTGGTTAATGATAGTCTCAAGTGGAATGGAACAAATTGGGTTCCTTATACGCCTACTGGTGGAGTCTCTACTTTTATTGCCTTAACAGATACTCCTAGTGCTTACACTTCGCAGGCGCTTAAAACTGTCCGTGTGAATGCCGGGGAAACGGCTCTGGAATTTTATACGCCTAGCGGAGGTGCTTCCCCTTATTGGGATGATGATGGCGGTTCTCCTGTCACGCCCCCTAGTGCTACAGGTAGTAAGGCGCTAGCCCTGGGGGATGGTACTGTAGCCGCAGCTATAAGTTCAACTGTTAGTGGTGGAAAGGGGAATACGATTGATAGCGGTTCAAATTATGCTTTTGTGGGGGGAGGCCTGAATAATACACTAGCCTCAGGTTCTTTTTATGCCGCTGTAGGAGGTGGAACCTACAATTCTATATCTGCTTCGTACTGCACAATTAGCGGAGGGGCAAACAATTCTGTAGCTGCAAGTTCTATATACTGCACAATTGGGGGAGGTACTAACAATTCTGTAGATGTAGGTTCTGCACACTGCACAATTGGGGGAAGTTATTATAATTCTATAGCTTCAAGTTCTACATACAGCACAATTAGCGGAGGGGCAAACAATTCTGTAGCTGCAAATACTAGTTGCTCCACAATTCCTGGGGGCCGCTTTGCAAGGACTACTTTATATGGGCAATTTGCATATGCTAGTGGACGATTTAGCGCAGTAGGAGATGCCCAATTAAGCAGCCTATTAGCACGAGGGGAGAGCACCAGTGCAACGGTAGTAACTCTGTTTTTAGATGGGGGTTTTTATTTACCTGTCATTCCAGCCTCCACAACATGGGGATTTGAGATAAAGCTCACAGCTAGGCAGAAATTAGGTAGCGGCACTATAGGAGATTCTAAATTCTGGAAAGCGGAAGGAATAATTAAACGTGATGGAAGTAGTAATACGGTTTTAGTTGCTGCGGTTGTTCCGACAGTAGTTGCAGGCGATGCAGGAGCTACCTCTTGGGGGGTGACGGTTACTGCTGATGATATTAATGAAGCACTTAAAATAGAAGTAACTGGTGAGGTGGGTAAAACTATTCGTTGGTTAGCTAATATCCGCATGGTTGAAGTAGGGGCATAGTAATGCAAACAGTAACAATCACAGATATCAACACAGAGGATGTACCCCGCCTCTGGCCTTTTGTGTCAGCGCAGATGGAAAGGGCTTTGCGGCATGGGGTTGGAGATTATACCATAGAGGATTTGTATCAGAATCTCACAAGGGGGCAAATGCGCCTCTGGATTGCCTACAGTGCTGGGGAGATTCTTGCTAGCGCCACCTGTCAGATTGTCAGACAGGCCCATGAGAGTGTTTGCTATCTGGTTACATTAGCGGGCGAGGACATGGATGTGTGGGAACATGGTTTGCAGTGTATAGAAGATTGGGCTAGTGCGAATGGAGCTGTGAAGATGATAGCACATACGCGGAAAGGGTTGGCTAAACGGTGTAAGGCTTTTGGATATCAGGAAAGACAGATTATCATTCAGAAACCACTAGTAGCTAGAATCTTACATTAATAGGAGTTGATAAAATGGGTGGTGGAAAACCAGCAACACAGACACAGACACAGACACAAGAGACTAAACCATGGGCGGAGCAGGCACCTTATCTTACGGAACTTTTTGCGCAGGCTCGTCAACAGTTACAGCAGCCAATTCCTTCTTATGTTCCTACAAGTGCAACTACACAACAGGCGCAAGAAAGGGCAAAGCGTTTTGCTGTGGAGACGGCCCCGCAAACGGGGGAAGCGGCACGTGCTGCTTGGCAGGCGGGGCTTGCGGCACCGGATGTCATGAGGAATCCAGCTTTGGCCGCAGCAATACAAGGTGCTATTCGTCCCCTAGAACAACAATTTGCAGAACGAACACTACCAGCCATACGGGGGGAGGCTACGGCAGGTGGGCAGTATGGAGGTAGTAGACAGGGAATTGCGGAAGGGCTTGCGGCTAGGGGGTTAACTGAGGCAACAGGGGATATTACAGCAGATATGTTATCTCGAGCGTATGAGAGCGGATTACGGACGCAAATGCAAGCACTCGGTTTAACACCTACGGTGCAGACAGCACAATTGGTACCTGCTGATATTCTAAGTCAAATAGGGGGGCAAGAGACGGCGGAAGCTCGAGCAGCTGCTCTTTATCCGTATCAGCAGGAAGCGGCACAGCTACAGGCATTTCAGAATTTAATCTCTGGGCAGTATGGTGGAACAGTTACGGGAACGGGTGTGGCAACTGCACCAGGCGCGCGGTCTAGTCCGCTTTCAAATGCGGCAGGTGGTGCCGCTATAGGTTTTTCCATAACTAAAGAACCTTGGGGGGCCGCAATTGGAGCCCTATCGGGGCTAGTCTTGGGAGGCTTATAATATGGCATTTACACCTGATCAAATGTTTAAGGTTTACCAGGCACTAACGAAGGCTGATGATAATCAGTTGATGCAGTTTGCAAGTGTGCTTGGGGGTTTACAACTTCCAGTGCCACAAGGAACAGGAGCGGCACAAGGGCCACAAGCACCTGAATTACTAAAGACACTGGCACCCGCACCCGCACCGGCACTTCCCTCTACCCCTGGGGTACCGGTACCCTTAGGTTTAGAGCAAATATTAGGAGGATATAGAAATGCCTGATGCATATACAAATGCTTTACAAAGTACACTTTTAGCTGCGCAACCAGGAGGTGTAGGAGTTCCTGGGATTGCAGCACCCACACTGGCACCTGCGCCTGTAGCTGCCCCTGCGCCTGCGAAAGGTTTAGAGGGCTTAAAAGCTGGATGGTTTGATTTTCTCAAAGGTGTCAGGGAAAATCCAGAGCAGCAGCAAGCTTTCCTTCGCATGGGTTTACAGTTGCTTCAACCGGTTCAGCCGGGGCAGACAACAGCTGGGCACGTAAGCCAGGCTGCACTTCAAGGTATGGATTATCTAACACAAGCTAAAGCATTGCAAACGCAAAGGGAGCGGGAAAAGGCAACAGCTGGCCTGGAAGAACGGAAAGTGGTAGCCATGGAAACTGGTGTAGGGCAGGCCCAAGAGGAACTAAAATTAAAAGAACAAGCCCAAAAAGACGTAGTTGCCGCTGCGGAGCGAGCGCATAAATTGCAATTAATGCAGATAGATAAAGACGCCCAAATAGCTAAAGTTAAATCGTTGGCTGATAGCGGAGCCCTTACGCAGAAACAATTATGGGATAGGGCTGTTGAACTGGCAGGTAAGGTATATGAAGCTGATCGTCCGTTCATGGGGAATGAAGCTTTTGAACTGAAATACCCAAAAGGTGCTATAGCACTAGCGCAGGACTATTTTACGCGGATGGGAGGACAACTTTTACCTGTAGTGGGGGAGGAGAAGAAAGCGGGGGAGGAGAAGGCGATTGAACCGAGTCCCTTAGGCCTAAAGGGCACAAAGGGCACAAAAGAAAATCCCCATATACTTAAAACACAACAGGATTATGCTGATGTGAAAGTGACAGAATGGTATATGAATCCGAACACAGGTTTACTGACTCAAAAATTAGGGAAACGCTAATGCCGTTTAATTTAGTTTTTAATCCTGAAGATGTGTCTGAGCCTGTAGCGCCGGCATTAAAGTTTAGCGTTAAGGATGTGTCAGTAGCTCCACCTTTAGTTTTTAATCCTGAAGATGTGTCCGTGGAGCGTCCCTCTATCTTAACGGATGCGCAAAAAGGACTTGCCCGTATTGGAGAAATGTTTCCTGGGGTGCCAAGGTCTATAGCGCAAATACCTGCCATTGCTCGGCGTGTTGGTGTTACGATGGCGGATGTGGGTAAGGAAATTTGGGAGGCTAAATATGGGCAATATGGGCCACCACCTGATGTAGAACCAGCAGCGCAGCAATTATTGCAAGAAGCAGAAACTATTGAAAAGGAAGCAGAAATCCGTTGGCCCCGTCAGTATAAAGGAGTAGAGGATATACAAAATGTAGGTGATATTGCTGGGTACACGAAACAATTGCTGGAGGAAAACGTTCCTCTCCTACTTGGTTCCTTCGGAACGGGGGCTCTGGCGCGAGGCGTGGCAGCACGCACACTTACAAAGAAAAGAGGGGCAGAAATATTACAAGGTAAGGCCGCCCAGAAGCTACTACAGAAAGCCGAAGAGAAAGGGCTGGCAGCCGGGGCGGCGGCGCTTGGTACCGCTTATGGCGTATCAAGTGTTGTTTCTGAGCAGGAAAAGGCTGGGGTAGCCAGGGTACCTTCGGTGACAGTACCGGCTGCTATTGTAATGGGGCAGTTGGAGAAATTACCTATCTTAACCTTAGCAAAACAGCTTGGGCTTGCGCGAACTGCCGAGAAAGAGGTAATAGCACAATTAGCAAAGAAAGGTGTAATAGCGCGTATGGCTGGTGGGCTTGTGGTTGTTGGAACACAGGAAGCTATTACGGAAAGTTTGCAGGAAGTAACTGCAATTGTAGCTAGAAAGATTGTTGATCCTGCCTATGAGCTTATGGGGGAAGAGGCTCAGAGGCGGATGCTTAATGCTGCGGTGGGGGGCTTTCTACCTGGGGGTATTATGGGAGGTGTTGCGGGGGCTATACAGCGCCCGGCGGGCATTAAGGTTTCCCGGAAGGATGTGGCGGCGGCGTTGGCGTTGGCGGTCACGCCCGCCATAACGCCCGTGGCGGCGGCGGAACCAATGGGGGCCCCAATGGCCATGCCCCCGCAAGTCACGCCCACGGCGGCACCCACACCGCCCCCGGTGGCCATGCCCATGCCCACACCGTCCACAATGCCCACGGCGGCCATGCCCACGGGTGTGGTGGCACCCACGGCGGCCACGGCACCCACAATGCCCTCGGCCTATGAGGGATTATCTCCAGATGCAATCCAGGCTAAGGCCCAAGAAATCTTAGCGGGAGCCCTACAAGTGCCTTCGCCGGATATTTTTGCTACTTCCTCTATATCATCTTTGCTGCCTTCTACTACTTCAAGATTAGATATCAATCGCCCCTTACAAGGACCACCGGCAAGTGCCTCAGAAGCATTGGCGCGTATCTTGCCGATTGTAGTTGGACCGCTCACGGCTAGGGCGGTACAAAACACCTTGTTCGATAGCCCACTACAGGCAGGCACTGTGGCAACTTTTGGGTTTGCACGTACAGCGGAAGAAACACAAGAGCTTGAGAATGCAAAGAAGGATTTAGCTCAGGCAGTGGCACCGGAAGTAATAGTTTCGATTAGGCAGTATATGAAGCAGGAAGCCCTTCGCATTATTGTGCGTGCGGAGAGGGGGGAAAATTTACGACAGCTTACGCAATCTGTGTTGCAGAAGATAGCTCCTGACATGAAGATAGTGCTATCTGCTGGTGGCTTACGCAAGACAGCAAAGCATTTAGGTATAAGGGATACTGGGACAGCTAGGGGTTCAAGTCTCAGGTTAGCCGATGGTACAGTTATTTTAGAACTTTCAGCCCAAACACATGATTTTTTAAGCGGAAAGGCTAGCGCAAAGGAAAAGGGCCAAGCACTTAATACTTATTGGCATGAGCTAGGCCATGCTGTTGTAAAACATTTTTGGCATACCGCAGATCAACGAACCAAAGATGCTGTCTGGGGGGAATACTCAACATACCTCTTAGGACTCTTAGATCGTCCTATTCTAGATTTTCTTCGCGGTGCTACAACTCCGGCATCTTTTGAACTTCGGGTTGATGAGTTACAGAAAAGTGATATGCTTAATCAAACCCTAGCTGATTTTCTTAAAATGCAATATAAGCGTAAGTTACAAATTATGCCCCCTGAAGTAGCGGCGAATGAGGCGCTCTATTTAATTGACTTTGATGAATACTTAGCAGAACAATTTGCCATGTGGGCGGCACGAAGGGCGGTCCCAACCACATTGGCACAGCAGTTTTACGCAAAAGCTGTACAGGCATTACGGAACATATATGCACAGACGAAGGCAATAGGTAAGCCCCACCAGATGTTTGAGGCCTGGATGGAGAGTCAAGTATTACGTCAAAAGGGGCAGGCTCAGATTACCACTGGTGGTGTAACCCTAGCTGTACCTGTTGAAGTGGAATTTGCGGCCAAGATGCTAGGGGAAAGGATTGCGTCCTTTGGAAGTGACGAACAGCAGATACTTAATAGTCTTGTTCGTTTTAATAAATTTACCCGCTGGATGCTTTCACTAACACAAAATATCCAGCGCAATAGGGGTGTTCCTGGGGGGCAGGAATATCTTGAACGTGTTCATGATTGGTGGTCTGAGAAGGGGCTGTGGACAACGAAGGCAACCCAAAGGCTGCGTGAATGGCCGGGGAACAAAACAGAAAAGGCAAGATATGCAAATTTACTTCTAGAAGCTACGCAGAAAAGTGACCTTTTGGCTCGGCGATTAACAACTGCGGAATTACAAAAACTCTTTCAGAAGCATAATCTTAGTGTGAGGTTTGTTGCGCATTACTTCCAGCTTGATAATGATTTTCGGAGCGCCTTAGATGAATTGTATAGTGTCTTAAAGAAAGATGCTGAAACACAATTTAGTGCGAATCCTGTTGCATTACAAAACGCAGTACAGGAATTAGATAAGGAGTTTGAAAACTTGAAGGATAGGAATTATTTTCCTCAGCCACGTTTTGGTGCCTTCTGGGTTCGAGTTCAGAAGAAGGGGGTAACAACAGCCTTTTATACCTATGAGTCTAGACGGGATATGGAACAAGCACTACAGGACGAACTTAGTAAAGGAAAGGCTTTTGATGAGATAATAACAGGTGGTAAGTTTAGCGAGGAAGTTAGAGTTTTCCAGGGGATGCCTCGCCTCTTGGTAAAGGCCTTGCAGGATAGACTCACCTTGACTCCGGAACAAACAAATGAACTAGCACTTATGCTGCATGAGTTAGCGCCAGGGCAAAGCTATAAAAAGCATCTAATACGGCGGAAGGGAATTGCAGGTTTTAGTACTGATGTGCAACGTGCTTATGGTTCATATTTTATGCACTTCAGCAATCATATTGCAAGGGTGAAACATTCCGGGGATATGTTAGATGCTATTAAACGGCTGGAAAATCACATAAAAGATTTAAGCAACGAACATGCTACCCAGAGTGTCGAAGCCGCAAACTTACTTAGTTATTTACGGCGGCACTATGATTACATGATGAATCCTGGGGAAGAATGGTCAAACCTTAAGGCTATTGCTTTCCTTGTTCATTTAGGGCTTGTTCCCATAAGTGCTGCGGCCAATCTTGCACAGTTACCCTTAGTGACTTTCCCCCATCTATCGAAACAATATGGATATGTAAAAGCTGCTAAATACCTAATAGGGAGTTCAACTCTATTGCGACAAAGTTGGACGAAAAGGGCTAAATTGAGCCTACAGCTTAATGCCGCTATTACACGGGGGATAGAAGCAGGCCCATTATCGGAATCCCAAGCAAAAGACCTTGCATCTTTGAGTGAAGGCTCTACACTTGCCCGATTGCTTCCCGGAACTTGGTTTGGCCGCGCAGAAACGGCTCAAGTTTTGCGCACAGCTTCGACCATAGCAGCCTTTTCTTTTCACGTTACGGAGCAAACTAATCGCTATATCACTTTCGTTGCGGCATGGCAACTTGCTATTGATACTATGTTGAAGCAAACTTTCCCCAACGAACGAAAGCGGCAACTTGCTATTGAACAGCTTACGCCTGAACTTCAGACAACACTTCTGGATGCAGCATACCGTAAGGCTTTAGAGAGTACGCAAACAACACAACTGATTTACGCGCGTTGGGACCAAGCAGAATTTATGCGTGGGCGTGCTGGCGCACTTACAATTTTTATGAAATACCCCCAGGGCATGCTGCACTTTGTGTATGCTGATCCTGCTCGGTGGCGCTATCTTGTCCTATTAGGTTTAACTGTTGGTCTCAAGGGGCTTCCTGGTGCCGAAGATATAATGAAAATGATAGATTTTGGTGGAACAAAATTACGTGAGATGCTAGGGCTTCCTAACCCCAAGGTAACTGTTGAGTTGGAAATACGGAAACAGCTAAAAGGAATAAATGTAGACCCAGATTTATTTCTACATGGTACAAGTTATTATGCCTTTGGGTTACCTGGGTTGGCGGACAAACTTGGATTGACTTTTCCCGAGGTAAATTTGGGAGCGCCCCTTAGCATGGGTAATATTATTCCCGGTCTTGATGCACTTCTCGGGCCTTCAAAGGATTTTTCAACTACTGTAGGGCGCACAGGAGCGGATGCGGTTGGGGCTTTCTTCGCCATCCCCCTTAACATTATGCAAGCCTTGGGAAGTGATGAGCCGAATCTACAGAAACGCTGGGAACGGGCAATGCCTACGGAAATGCGTAATCTTTCAAAGGCCGAGCGTTATTTCACCGAAGGGAAGGAAATAGATGCGGGGGGGCATACTGTCGTACATTTTGATGTGAGAAATCCTCAGCACCTAGCGGAGATTGTGGCACAGACACTAGGCGCACCACCTACCCGCCTGCGGCAGGAACAGGAAGCCCGTAGAATGGAATATGAAGCGGGTCAGTATTGGATGACACGCCGGGGTGTGCTAACTAGACAATGGGTAGTAGCAATGGAATCTGAAGATAGGGAGGTACTTGCTGATGCAAACGCAGCCATTGAGAAGTACAATGCAACTGTTCCTTATTCGCAGTTGGTGTTGAGTGGAAAAACCCTGGGCGAAAGCCGCAAAGCATTCCGTATGCAGGAGATTAAGGAGGCAGCCGGGGTCTCGGGTGGCATACGTTTGAGACCTCTAAAGGAAGAAATAGAGCAAACATTTAGGGAACCATAGGCCGGTTTTTAGCCGCAAAACTATCATAGACAATTACGCGCTGTCCTGTCTGTTTGATCCCGATAAGACCGGCGGATAGGGCAGCCTGTAAGCCCTTTCCTATTTCATCCATGCCTAGTGTGTGGAACAATTCTCTGTACAAAAGTTCTCTATCTATTGCTGTATGCTGTTGAACGATATTATAAACTGTTTCGGAAGCCTTTGCCTCCGGGCTACGCCCGATGAGGCTAAAAACCTTTGACATATCTTTTTCCACAGTATTCATATAAGTAAGAGCTTCCTCTAAATCTTCCTGAAGAATGATTAGCTGATCCCGTTTGCTAGCTGCCAGTACAATAGCTAGTTTATGTAGATGGGTCTGTTTTCGTGCCACATAACCCCCCCAGATATGTTCAGCTAACCCAGCACATCCTTTTTCATAATGCTCTGCATACCAACGTTCACCCCAAAGGGTAGCATCTGGGTGTAAGGTATATTCGCCTACAAGGGTAGAGATGTGTTCAAGGTCTCGGATTAAAGCTTGGGCTTTCAGTTGGAAATCTTTAGGTAGTACGGAACCTGGATAGGCGACAAGTTTACGCTTTTTTTCCGCATAGACGAAGATGCAACGGGATGTAAAACCTCCGCCGATCATATAATCAGGCATATTGCCCGCAAGCCAGGCAGGTGTAGTACAGGCTAGGATATTAACCCAAGGATTTACTATAGTATCCTTGCCTTGCGTTTTTGTTTCCTTTTCCCAAGTGCCTAGCTGCCCATCCCAGAGAGTAACAAGAACATCCACCATCTCACGGTCAGAGGGGTTTAAGAATGTACCTAATTCAGAGCTTACAATAGTAACGCAAGACATAGGGATAAATGTCTGGCCGTCTGGGAGTGGAACTTCTACAGTTGAGGCGGCTAAAGCCTGAGTCAATGCTTGCCATGTTACAGCATCGGGGCCAAACTGTATACCGGGGACTTCCCTTAGTAGACGCATACCTATGCTGGCTGTAGTAGATTTGCTAACAATCCCAGGCGGAGCTGTAAAGATAATGTAGAAGTTAGGTGTCCACTGAAAGTATCCTTGGTCGATCCAAACCCGGCGGCGCAGAGCACCTGCAATACAACTGACTGCGGTCCAAAAGTGAAAGTTTTCTGGTGCTTCGCTAAGTGAGGAATACTCTAGATAAGATTGTATCCAATTATTGCTAAGACGCATTTGGTTTTCCCGTGGTTTAATTATATCCTATATGGAGCTTAAATTACCAGTTTACTTTTTTACAATCCCCCCAGGAAACTGTACTTGTCTTGAGCCCTACACCAATGACAAGGGGATCGGTGTAGGGTATGGTAATGCTTAGTTGTTGTTTTATCTTGGGTAACAGGGCAGAGGTTTGTTTAGTAGGAAATTGTAAAACAAGGGAATCATGCACTTGAAGGAGCAATTGCACTTGTGGTAGGTTTTGGAAGATATTCCTCAATCCATGATTTATGACAATGGCAACTGTTGATTGCGGAACCCAAGCAAGGGCTTCCGGTAGGGTATTTTCTATCCGCGAGAAGTAAAAACGACGAAAGCCAAAAGCATTCCAAACCGTTCGCGTCTGCATAAGAGACTCTTGTGTTCGCCGATGCCAAGCGAGGATTCTGGGGTGCATCTGAAACCAGCGGCGTTGTAGGTATTCAGCCTGCGCAATAGTAAGGCCACAACCTTTTGCGCAGGTGCGAGCTTTTCCACCATAGTTTGTTAGGTGTATGAATTTCTTCCCTATCGCCCTCTGTGTGGGAGACACAGCGGTTGTGTTGTATAGTAGCTTTGCATTCTCCATATGGATATCAATGCCGGCCCGTAGCATATCCTTTAGTTCCACATCCTCGGCTTCCCAGACTACAACCTGTAAATCTGCCCTATCTAGGTCACAATCACCTATGGTATAGCCCGAATCGGGAACAAACATTTTTCGTACATTCGGCAGCTTCATTTAGAAGTCTCCTGTTGGGATATTTTGTAAGTTTGTACCGTAGTTGAAAACGTCAGTAGTAGAATTAAAGCGAAAGGTTTCGGTGCCTACCGGATTATAACTGCATCTAATACGCTTGTCATGATCCAGGGGAGCCTGAATAAAAGTAGAGAGGAAAACACCAAGGCTTCTATATGTTGCGAGTGTTGTGCATAGTGGTTGCAGCAAGGGTTCTTTTTTACCTATCTCGACCAAAGCCGTATCGTCACAGGTAGGCTTGCCTGTTTTTCGGTTTCGTATCGGTGGCAGTTTAAAGATGGTATAGAAAAGTGTTTGTTGCTGTCTTGCAGAGGTATACCAAGGCTTTGCGTTTTTTGCTACCGCCAGTTTAATGCCGGGAAGGATAGCGCAAAAATACTCCTCACAAAGAGCTTTTGCCTGTAAGAGGTTCATAAGCATTTTGCCGCGTTCCTTTGCATTTATAGCAGTACCTCGCAACATCATATGTAAGATAGGGCGAAGAAGCGACATTTCAAAACTAAAGGGCTTTGAAAGATTAGCGATAGACAAGGCTTGTTGTAGCTCCAAAGCAATTTCAAAAGTGGCAACACAATCTTTACAGTTATACTTCCATAGTTGTAGCTCGCCCTCGGAAGGTTTCCAATTCTCGGATTCATCCTTCCAGTAATAGTGGTATTTACAGTAAAGGGAAGAGAGAAAACCTAAATTTTTAGGAAGCCCAGGAAATAAAACAGCATGTCCTATCATTGTATCGAAGCTAGGAAGGACTTCGATTCCCCATTGGCGGGCTAGATATTGAGCATCATAAAGAAAGTTTTGCCCTATAATTTGAACATTCCTATGCGTGAGGAGTTTGGCCAGCCCCTGTACCAGGGATAATTCTTCCTCAAGGGTCCAGTAATTGCTATCCCCTGTAGTAATCATAAAGGGGATACATATAGCGTCTAATGGGGACCAAGCCAGGCCGACACAAGCTATCTGCCTGGCGCGGGTTTCCAAGTCGACTGAGAGCTGGAGTTCCCCCGCTTCTGCCTGGGTGAGCAATTCAGTTAGGATGGCCCAGGTTTGACTATAATTAGGATTTAGGATAAAGTTATATTCAGGAATCTGAACGGGTTGGTGCAATTCCTGCGCCACCCGTTTGAAATCGTGAACAGCGAGGTAACTCCAAGCCCACATTTTATTTACACTCTCCATGTCAAAGGTAGCTATCATTTGGGGCTGATACGTTAGCTCAAGTTGAGAATCCCCTTTTAGGTATGATGAGCGCCATTTATGCACACTTAGTTTGCCCGTGCACTTTTGCAGCGCCTGATCACCAAGCAGTAATACAACGGCTGGCCTATGAATTTCAATTGAGGTTTGGATTACCTCCAGGGTTTGTGTGCTGGCAACAAAGTTGCAATCATAGTAGAGAATTCCAGCTTGGTGCAAAAGATCGGAAAGTAATTTTTCCTCCCCTTTGGTTTTCAGTTCTCCTACAATAAGGGGGCTATTCGGTTGCATTTAAGCGCTCCAATTGAAGTTTACACAATCCTATGGAGGAAGATTCAAGCTCCATTCCAATAGCGAGGCAATGTGTTTTTTCTGCTGCGTTGAAGATTGTACCACTACCGGCGAAAGGGTCTAAGATGATATTTCCAGGGAGAGCACTGCGGCGGATTAAGTCTATATATAGTTCCACAGGTTTTGCCGCACTATGCTCTTTTACTTGTACGGCGGTATGTATTAGCACGTCAGAGCGTAATTCTAGGGTTTTCTTCTTACCTTTGTTAGCAAAAAGAATACATTCATAGGAACGCCTGGGGCCGTATTCAAGTTCAGGTGCCAACCCATGATTCCCTTTTACCCAAATGAACGGTGTTCTCCAAACGGACCAACCAGCATCCAGCATTATTTCCCTAAGAGCTATAAAGTTTGAAAAATCACAGAATATGTAGGCATGTGCTTGAGGCTTAGTAATACGCATTGTTTCCGCAGCCAAGACTCGCATTAATGCTAACCATACAGGAAAGCTATCATCATAGTGGTGAGTTATGGCCGCCATTGTACCGAAAACGTGTGCCTTTATCCCGTAGGGAGGATCGGTTAAGATTAAGTCTACACTATTATCTGGTAAGGATACTAGGAGAGCCTTAGCATCTCCTTCCAAGAGTTTATGTCTCTGCTGTAAAGGCGTTAGTAGCTGCGCCATGTGTGTGAGATATTCTTTGTGCATTTTTAGTTTTACGGCTTTAACGGCGTCTTTTTTACTAACTACGTTTTGTATCTTAGGGTCATTTAGATGCTTTGCTAAAAGCAGGTCTTCGCTTATAGCAGTAATCTCAGCCCCTTGGGCTATTGCCTGTTTTATTTCTGATGCCGTATCACGGATGGTTTGCGCTGCATTACGGGTGAGTAAAATGTCATGAAGGCGGGCTGTGGATAAAGCCTTTTCCTGCCAAGAAAGGTCTTCCCGCTGGATATTCTCAGCTAATTCAATAGCATAACAGGTATCAGGATCGGCTTCTGCTATAGTTACAGCGGGAATGCAATTGGGAGGAATAAGTTTTCCCCCATAGTAAAAGGGAATCTGTTTTTTAGCCAAATATTGAATGGCGCGAAAACGGCGTTCCCCAGCAATTAGTTGCTTGTCCTCCTCACGAATCGTGATTGCATGTATGAGTCCATTTGTTGCAATGTCCTTAGCAAATTCTGATATGCGAATAGAGTCGATGTAGGTTCTTTGCCTATCTGGTGGTATTTTGATGGAATCAAGGGATAAAAGTAGCATTGGTTTGGTTCTCCTGTGGGGAAAAAAGTGGGGGCTTTCCACCCCCTTGATGCTTGCATATATAGATGCACCTATTCGGTTGCACTAACCTATCCGGGTATACCGGCCCTAAAGAGCAGTTACGCCTTTCACATCTGCGTAGATTTTCCCCGATGCTTCCTCCAAACGGTGTTTTACTAAGATGTGAGCAACACATCCAATAAGCATGCTGGGGGTCCAAGCTTTACCAGTCTGGTTTTGCTTTACAGCTTCCCGTAGTCGCCCTAATTGGATGTTTGCTCCTTTGCCAGAAAGAAGATCTCCACTAGCACTGACATCAAGGAAAACACTCTGGCGTATTTTCTTACCGTCAGCATCTGGAGCCTGGGGGGCATCTAACTTCCATGTTACATCTAGGATTGGTTTGCCTGTTGTAGTGACTCTTGCTGCAATTTCGTCCACCACAGCTTGGTATTCATCCTCGGGGATTGGCGTGTATTCGGTAGCATTAGCTTCGGTTATTGTCATAGTTGCAAAGGTATTTGGGTCGAACATTTTGAATCTCCTGTTAAAGGTTACGGTTGTTGCATTTTACGTCTGCCGACGATCAGGAGACCTTGGGTTCCAAAGCCTCGAGATTCTTTGTTTTCGTGCGCCAAGCTGTAATGATGGGCACAAAGGAAGGTAGGAGGTTTTCTGCGAGGGGCAGATTACGTGTTTTGAGGTCTACATTATGCGCGGCGGTGGACCAGCTAAAAATAGCCCCATCTCGTTTTGCCATTATTACGTCATCGAAGTAGCGCGGCAGACGTGGTGCTAATTTGCGCCCCAAGGTAGCTGCCATTAGTTGCACACCCCCAGTTGTTTCATCCGTTTCGCGCTCGAGATGTGCGGTTAAAACAAAGAAGCATTGCAGGCTGGTTACAAGTGTTGTAAGAAAGCGCTCGAGGCTATCCATAGCTACCATCCAATCTGTCATAGATTTTG
>Ga0209322_10000199_pt1 | contig 32745 bp, 30 predicted proteins | sample Rifsed19ft1_FD_184013 | JGI IMG/M metagenome (GOLD analysis project Ga0209322, IMG submission 184013) | Soil microbial communities from Rifle, Colorado, USA - sediment 19ft 1 (version 2) | ecosystem: Environmental > Terrestrial > Deep subsurface > Rock core/Sediment | place: Rifle, Colorado... | reverse complement strand
ATAGTCTATATCAGGATAGAGGAGAACCTTGGTGCAGCTAACTAGGAAAGGGCTTTGGGGCGGCATAATAAGAGAGTTCAGGGACTTTCTCCCTGAGATTGCCGATGAGGCCATAACTACCCTCCTTGAAGGGAACACGCCGCTCATAGAGTGCTCCAATCTGAAGGACATATTCGCGGACATAAGGCTCCTGTTGAAGTACGAGGGCCTGAACCCGACCGGCTCCTTCAAGGACAGGGGCATGACCATGGCCGTCTCCAAGGCCAGGGAAGAGGGCGCGAAGGCCATCATATGCGCCTCCACGGGCAACACCTCGGCCTCCGCGGCCGCATACGCGGCAAAGGCTGGCATGAAGGCCTTTGTGCTCGTGCCGGACGGCGCCATTGCCATGGGCAAGCTCTCCCAGGCCATAATGCACGGGGCTCTTGTCCTGCAGATAAAGGGCAACTTCGACGACGCGCTCCGCATAGTCAAGGAGATAACCGGAGACTATCCCGTGAAGATGGTCAACTCGATCAACCCGTTCAGGATAGAGGGGCAGAAGACCGGCGCCTTCGAGGTCTGCGAGCACCTCGGCTACGCCCCGACCTACCACTTCCTGCCCGTCGGGAACGCGGGCAACATAACCGCCTACTGGAAGGGGTACAAGCAATATCATGACGAGAACATAATCACGCACCTGCCCAAGATGATGGGTTTCCAGGCCGACGGCGCTGCGCCAATCGTCAGGGGCAGGCCCGTCGAGCACCCCGAGACAATAGCGACGGCGATAAAGATAGGCAACCCGGCGAGCTGGGACTCGGCATTGAGGGCGCGTGACGAGAGCGGCGGCGTCATCGAGGCGGTTACGGACGACGAGATACTCTCCGCCTACAAGCTCCTCGCGGCACGCGAGGGCGTATACTGCGAGCCGGCCTCGGCGGCGAGCCTCGCCGGAGCGATAAAGATGAAGAGAGAGGGCGTCTTGAACGACGGCGACACCATTGTCTGCACCCTTACGGGCCACGGCCTCAAGGACCCGGATATAGCGTTGAAGTCCTCCGAGAAGCCTGTGAAGGTCCCGGCTGAGACAAAGAAGATACTGAAGGTGATGGGCTTCTGATGAAATACATTATCCTCATAGGCGACGGCATGGCCGACAGCCCCATAGCCGAGCTCGGCAACAGGACCCCGCTCGAGGCGGCCAATACCCCGAACATGGACGCCCTCGCCGGCTCGGGCAGCTTCGGGCTCTTCAGGACCGTCCCGGACGGCTACTCTCCGGGGAGCGACGTCGCCAACCTCTCGGTGCTCGGCTACTCGCCCGCGAAGTATTACACGGGCAGGGCGCCGCTCGAGGCCGCGTCCATCGGCGTTAAGCTCGGCCCCACTGACATCGCGTTCAGGTGCAACCTTGTCACGCTCGTCGAGAAGGACGGCTCGACCATAATGGGTGATTACAGCTCAGGCCACATCACGACCGAGGACGCGGCGGGGATGATACCCGACCTCGACAGGGCATTGCAGCCCGAGGGCGTGAGGCTCTACCTCGGCACGAGCTACAGGCACCTCATGGTCTGGAAGGACGGAGAGAAGGCCCTGAAGACAACTCCGCCGCACGATATCTCGGACAAGGTCATCGACGATTACCTGCCCAGGGGCGAGAGGGCCGAGAAGCTCGTGCGTCTCATGATGCTCTCGCAGGGCGTTCTCAAGGACCACCCCGTGAACAGGCAGAGGATAGCGGCAGGCAAGAAGCCCGCGACATCCATCTGGCTCTGGGGACAGGGCAGCGCGCCTGCCATGCCGACCATTAAGGAGAGGTTCGGGGTAGATGGCGCCATAATCTCGGCGGTTGACCTGATGAAGGGCATAGGCATATACGCTGGGCTCGAGGTTATAAAGGTGCCCGGCGCGACCGGCTACATAGACACCAACTACGAGGGCAAGGCCCAGGCCGCGTTGAAGGCGCTCGAATCAAAGGACTTTGTCTGCGTCCACGTCGAGGCGCCGGACGAGGCCGGCCACAACGGCAACCTGAAGGACAAGATGAGGGCCATAGAGGACTTTGACTCCCGCATAGTCGGCCCTGTGCTTAAAGGCGCGGAAAAATTCGGCGAGTTCAGCGTAATGGTCCTCCCCGACCACCCGACGCCCATAGCGATAAAGACCCATACGCGCGACGCGGTCCCGTTCGTCCTCTACAGGAGCGGCCAGAAGGGCAGCCCCGTGAAGTATTGCGAGAAGAACGCGATGGCAACGGGCCTCCTTGCCGACGACTGCAGGGCCCTTGCCGAGGAGTTCTACGGAAAGGCAGAGAAGGCCCTGGCCTGATCTGATATTGATTGATTAAGCCCGCAACAACTGTTGCGGGCTTTTTACGTACTGCCCAAAAACTTGAGAGAACCTTATTGTAAAAAGTTTCTCTCAAACTCTCTCCAAAAACTTTCAGTTCTTCCCGTCCTGCCCCCCTGCACTAATTGGGGGGGCAGGACGGGAACTAAAAGTCTTTGAGGGGGTGAAAGTTGTTTGAAGCCATTACGCAAAATATTCACAATGGTTTCAAACTGCGAATGAGTTCGCGCAGACTTTAAAACTTTCTACAGAAAGTTCCCCCAGGTCTTCAGGCACCTGAGAGCCGAATGAAAAAATCCATCTACGCCATCCTGATATTCGCCTCCATCCTCGCGGTCCTCTACCTCGCGTTCATCCCCGGCGTATCGAAGCTGAAGAAGGAGAACCCGAAGCGGACAGCCATGATGGAGTACAGAGAGGCGGAGTGGGCCGCGAAAAAGAAGAAGAGGAAGGTCCACCAGCTCTGGGTGCCTTATTCGCGCATCTCGCCCTATATGGCGAAGGCCGTCATCATCGCCGAGGACGACAAGTTCTGGAGCCACGAGGGCTTTGACATCGAGGCGATGCAGAAGGCGATCGAGAAGGACCTGAAGGCCGGGAAGTTCAAGGCGGGCGGTTCGACGATAAGCCAGCAGTTAGCCAAGAACCTATATCTCTCGCCGGCAAAGTCGCCGATAAGGAAGCTCCGGGAGGCGATCATCACCTGGAAGCTCGAGCGGACGCTCTCAAAGCGGCGCATTCTGGAGATCTACCTCAACGTGGCAGAGTGGGGCGAGGGGATATTCGGCGTCGAGGCTGCCGCGCGCCATCACTTCGGCAAATCGGCGGCAGAACTCTCGCCCATGGAGGCGGCAAGGCTCGCGGCAGTGCTGCCCAACCCGAGGAGGCTCGATGCCTCGGGCAGCCAGCGTTACGTCGAGAGGCGCTCGAACGTCATCTACAATATCATGGTCAGGCGCGGCATCGTCATACCCGAGTTCGAGGAGGTGCAGTCAGAGCCTGCATCGGATGTCGTCTCTCCCGCGGAGGGCGAGGTACAACCTATTGACCCGGGAGCGCCGCAGGAGGTAAAGGAAGAGGCCCCGGCGCTGTCTGACCCGCCCCTGCCTCCGGAGCCAGCCGCGGCAGAGCCGCCCGCGCAAGAGAGCCGGTAGTAATTCTTCTCTTTCATTTTCAAGCGCTTACTGTATTTATCTCACATTAATACTTAGCAGTCTTGACACCTGCCGAATCTCTGTTAGGCTTAATAATCAACAAAACGATAGCGGGGGCCCTGCGGCCCCCGTTGCTTTTTTAAAGGGTTTAATCTCCCCTTAATCGCGGACCTGTATAATAGGGGTCGTAAAACGGAAATAGAGGAGGTATATGAATGAAAAATCCGATAATAGAGAATGTGCTCGAGATAGGCGTAAACCTGGCGATAGCGACGCTCGTTATTTCGACAGCGCTCAAGGCAGCCTTTTAAAGACCCTGCTCCTGACCACCGCGTCAAAGCTCTTCGCGCACCTCATGCAACGCTCCCCCTGTTCGCACCCCTGTTAAAGAGATCATCACCCTTGAAAACTGGCAGCATGGCCTGCCGGTCTAATATTCCCTTAATCACGGATAAGTATAATGGAGGCGTGAATAAGGGAGATACCGCGCACAAAGAAAGGAGAATGAACATGAACGCAATACTCGACATCATCGCCAACGCAGCCGTCATCGCAGTAGTTGTAATAGCCGTCCTGGTCTGATGCTGTGAATACATAGCCAAACAGCTTGAAAAACTCCATTTTGTTCAGGCTGCTCAAAAAGCTCCATATGCGAGGCCCCAGTTAAATCGGGGAGCAAGGAATGAGGCGTACTTCTTCATGTACGTCGCTTCTGCCGCGACGAAGACAATAAAGCAGATGGACTTTTTCAGCAGCCTAATGAGGAGGTTTTTTATGGGCAGAGGAAGATCGATAGGAGAAATGATAGCCCTCTTCACGGCCCTGCTCCTGTGGCTCGCGGCAGCCTCTTCGAACATGGTCTGAGACAGACATCAGGAGCCAGGCTGCCCCTGCCGAGGCCGAAAGAGGCCTGAGACCAATCCCCTTTTAAAAGGGGATTTTTTTTCCAAAGGACGCCTTTTTGTGTTATATTCATGTATTAAGTTCAGAACCCCGGGCGGGTAAAAGGAGACGGCATCAATTGGAAAGCAAGGAAAAGAAGAGTTTCGGCGATTTCGGCTTATCAAGCGATCTACTAAAGGCAGTGAGCTCGATGGGCTTCGAGGAGCCCACCCCCATCCAGTCAAAGACAATCCCCGTACTCTTGACGGGCAAGGACGTCATAGGACAGGCGCAGACCGGGACCGGCAAGACGGCGGCCTTCGGCATACCCATAATCGAGCTGATAGACAAGGGCGTAAACACGGTACAGGCCATAATACTCGCGCCCACGAGGGAGCTTGCCATACAGGCGGCAGAGGAGATGAACAAGCTCGGCCAGTTCAAGAGGGTGCACGCCCTGCCGGTCTACGGAGGCACTTCCATAGAGAGGCAGATTAAGGCGCTCGCAAAGGGAGTGCACGTGGTCGTCGGCACGCCCGGCAGGGTCCTCGACCACATAGAGAGAAAGACCTTGAAGCTCAAGGACGTGCGCATCGTCGTCCTTGACGAGGCCGACGAGATGCTCGACATGGGTTTCATCGAGGACATAACGAGGATATTGAAGGAGACGCCCGATGACAGGCAGACGCTCCTCTTCTCCGCGACCATGCCCGAGGAGGTCCTCAGGATCTCAAAGCGCTACATGAAGACGCCCGAGCGCATCCGCATAGCCGCTGATACGCTCACGGCCGCGAAGATAAGCCAGATAGTCTACGAGGTGCGCAATTCCGACAAGGTTGACGCCCTCTCCAGGCTCATCGACTACGACGCCGATGGCACATTCCTGGTCTTCTGCCACACCAAGAGGGAGGTCGACGAGGTGACGTCGCACCTGAAGCTCAGGGGCTACAGCGCCGACGCAATGCACGGCGACTACACGCAGGCCCAGAGGGAGACGGTATTAAAGAAGTTCAGGGGATCCAAGATAGACATCCTCGTCGCCACCGACGTCGCGGCCCGCGGCCTTGACATAAGCAACATCTCGCATGTCGTGAACTTTTCCATCCCGCAGAACCCCGAGTCGTACGTGCACAGGATAGGCCGCACGGGCAGGGCCGGAAGGGAAGGCGTGGCGATAACCTTCGTCACTCCGAGGGAGGACAGGCAGCTCCGCCAGATACAGGCGGCCTCCAAGGCTGTTATAAAGAGGGGCAAGCTCCCGAGCAAGGAAGAGGTCATGGGAGTGCGCGTGAACGCGCTTGAAGAGAAGATAAACGAGTTCATCGAAGACAAGAGGTTCGACAGGTTCCTTGGTCTCGCCAACAAGCTCTCCGAGAAGGTAAAGCCGGTCGAGGCTCTCGCCGCTCTCCTGAAGTTCCAGCTCGAGGGCTTTGACAGGCCGCAGGAAGCGGCCTCATCATCTGAAGCCGTTTCGCTTGACGACACGGGCGCCTCTCCAGGCATGGCCCGCCTCTTCTTGACCATCGGCAGGGATCAGGGCGTGAGCGCGGTGGATATCGTCAACGCCATATCCAAGAAATCCGACATCCCCAGGCACCAGATAAAGAAGGTGAGCATATTCGAGAGCTTCACCTTTGTCGAGGTTCCGAGGGAAGCGGCGGAGAAGGTCGTAGAGTTCATGCACCGCTCCATGATACAGGGCAGGAAGGTTGCGGTTGCCCCGGCAAAGCCAAAGGCTTTAAGATAAGTAGTACTTACATATCGAGGTTACGAGGCCCGGACGGAGAGTCCGGGCTTTTTTTTATTCTCAGGCGGGGTTCAATTTTGTAAATTGAACCCGAATTTCCGTAATGCCATGTACGAATATTCGGGTTCAGGTTGGAAACCTGAACCCGCAAGAGCAATCTCAGGTCTTCAGGTTGTTTTGCGGGATTGCTTCGTGTCCCTTCTACCCCGCCCTTTTCCTGAGGAGATACTTCTTCAGATAGGCGATGCTCTCTGAGAATACCGAGACTATATCCGGAGAGAATATCTCGAATACGTTCTCCTCTATGACGGCCTTCTCGGGGTCAAGGAGGAACTCGTCTATTGTCTTCAATAGTTCGCTCTCCGCAAGGTACGGGCTTAACGTATGCTTCTGCAGCTTGTACAATCTGCTCCCGGCTATCTGGTCGAGGTACTCGACCAGGCCCTTTATCCTCCCGAGCCTCTTGTAGTCGACATTCACGTCAAAGCCAATGAACTCTGAGAGAAGAGAGGCCCGCAAGCGCCTTATCGAGCGCATGAGCCTCAAATCGCGCAGCGAACACGCCTCCCAGGAAATGTTCAGCTCGGTGTCGAGGCCCATGGACCTGTTGGTCGTATTGGCCGAGCCCGCCGTCAGGAACCGGTCGTCTATTATCATGAGCTTCGAGTGTATGTAGACCGGTACTTCCTCGCCCTTCTCGTCAAATGATGTCGAGTAGTAGACGCCGATCGAATGGCCCATGCGCTTCGCGGTCTCACGGAGGACGCTCAATATCCTCGCCTGAAGGAGGCCTACCGATATCTCCTCTACAAGGGCGCTCGGCTTTTTGGGGAGCACGAGGACAATCTCGAGCCCGGGCATTGACGAGTCCTCCATCCTCTCTGTGAGCGCCCTGTATATTGCGTGAGAGCTGAAGTACTGGTTCTCGATATAGACGAGTTTTTTGGCGGCCTTTATGGCGTCGATGAAGAGGGCGCGTATCTCCTTCACCGGCTCGTGCACCCGTACGAACGTCTGCCCCTGGGTCCTTGAGAGCGCCGCGGTGCGCCCGTGAATGGGCGAGCCTATGGCGCGAGGAAGGTAATCCCCGATGAGGGCAGAGGGCAGGGAGAGGACGTTGCCTGCGCACCTTTGCCAACGCTCCGAGAACATCGCGGAGAGCGTCCCTATGAGTTCTCCTGTAAAATAGGCCTGTATGTCGTGGTATGGCGCGTAGGTCCTGCTGTCCGGGTTTATCCGGTCGGGGTTGTGCGGGAGGTGGCTCCGGGAGTCCCACCTGCCGGCGCAGATGTCCATGCCGCCGAGGAAGGCCAGGGCGCCGTCCATGACCACGTACTTCTGGTGCTGGCTCGCGCCGATGGCGTGCATGGAGTCGAACCGGAAGTGCAGCCTCTCGCTCGTGGACCAGTTGAAGATTATCTCCTGCATCCACTCGCGCTCGTGCATGAATATGAGGCTGAAGTCCCAGGCGAGGATATAGATATGGAGCTCCGGGTTCATCCTGCACAGCGCGTCAAGGAACTTAAGGAGCCTCACGTCGCGCCTGGCGCGGCGCTCCTCGGCGCCTCTCAAAAGCAGCACCTCGCTGTCGAACTGCCATCCCGAGATGATGATGTACCGCCGCGCCTTCAACGCCGCGTGGTAGAAGGCGGTGTAATACTCGGCGCCGTCGACGTAGATGCCGGATTCGTCGACCTTCGCCCTTTCGAAATAATTGCGGCCTGGCCTCAATATCCGGTCCCACATTGCCTGCCTCCGGATGCGCCTGGGTTGTCAGATTATCTCCAGCTCGGCGATAAGGGGGAGGTGGTCGGAGGCCTTTGCGGCAAGCCGGTCCCTGGGCACCTCAGTGTCCAGGACAAGGACCTCATGGCTTGTGAAGATGTGGTCTATGCGGCATACGGGAAAACGGCTCGGGTACGTGCCCCTGGGGCGTCTGCCCTTTATCGCCAGCTGGGCGTCCGCCAAGAATTGCCTGAACCTCCTGTAGACGTACGAGAGCGGGAGCGTGTTCAAGTCCCCGCATACGACCAGCGGGGGATTGCAGGTCGTGTGCGCGGCCCACTTAGCGCCCAGGAGCGCCTCTGACTGCGCCAGCCTCTCCCTCCAGTTGTGGCCGAAGTGCGTGTTTATTATCTGTATCTCCTTACCGCCGAGGCTCACGGCTGCCCAGAGCGCCCCCCTTTTCTCAAAGGGGCGGAACCACCATGGCGCCGGCAGCGGCCCTGCCTGCACGAGGCGCATGGGATAGCGGCTCAGTATGGCGTTCCCGTACTTCCCGCTCTGCGTCTCCATCGAGGGGTGGAAGTGGAACTCCATGTTGAGGTGCTCCGCTATCTCGGAGGCCTGGTGCGCGCGCCTGGTCCTCTCGAGACCCGAGTCGAGCTCCTGCAAGGCGACAACGTCCGGCTCGTATCTGGCTATGACGTCGGCTATCCTGTAAGTGGATACCTCGCCGTCCGGGCCTGTGCAGCTGTGGACGTTGTACGTCATTATGCGGATCGACTTGGGTGGGTGCGCCATCCTGCTACTGTTTAGATTATAGGGTATTGCGGCGGAATCTCAAGCCTGCGGGGCTGAAGGCGAACGGGAGATAAGACGAGCAGCTTAGGGTGAACGGGGTCTTGCCGCCGTTTTGAAGTGGAAAAATTATAACATAACCGCGGCGCGAAGGTAAAGGATTTCGGGCTTGAGTGGAAACCGTCCCGGCGCTGCCGGGGGTTATCAGGCGACCCTTGACAAAGCTGAATCCTGATATAAGTTTAGAGAAGAAGATTTCGCTCGGAGGAGGGCTAATGCCGAGTGCACCCGCTACTGTTGCCGATTAAAGATCTCCCTTTCCAGCGGCCCGTCGAACGAGCTTAAGCCGAAAAAGACATCTCCCATTCCGTGCTGGTTTCTCTGGGAACTATGGCGAAGCCCTGCCTTGTCCGGAGCCCGTTTAAGGATACGACCAACAGGAGGTAGCGGGGTGAAGAAGGTCCTCATAACCGGTGGAGCGGGATTTATCGGGTCTCACCTCGCGGACGAATTGTTGAAAAAAGGCTGTCATGTCCGCGCGCTCGACTGCCTCTCCGAGCAGGTGCACGGCCCTGGAAGGCACAGGCCCGAGTACCTCTCTGCCGACGTCGAGCTTCTTACGGGCGACGTCAGGGACCCCGCCGCCGTGAAAAAGGCCCTTGAAGGCGTCGACGCCGTATATCACTTCGCCGCGGCCGTGGGAGTCGGCCAATCGATGTACGAGATAGAGAATTACGTAGACGTCAACTGCAGGGGTACTGCCGTTCTCCTCGAGGCCCTTGTCCAGGAGCCGGTTGAACGGCTTGTCGTGGCCTCGAGCATGAGCATCTACGGGGAGGGGCGCTGCCGCACAAGGGAAGGGATTGTCTGCGATACCGCCGCGAGGGATTTGGAGGAGCTCCGGAACGGCAGGTGGGAGCCCCGGGGCGAAAACGGAGAAGCAGTCTTTCCCGTGCCAACGCCCGAATCCAAGCCGCCTTCAATAGCTTCCGTCTACGCGCTCACGAAATACGACCAGGAGAAGGTGTGCCTCGTCGCGGGCAGGGCGTATAACATACCCACGGTGGCCATGAGGTTCTTCAACGTCTACGGCCCGAGGCAGGCATCGTCAAACCCTTACACAGGCGTGCTCGCCATCTTTTCGGCAAGGCTCCTGAACGGAAAAGCGCCGCTCATATACGAAGACGGCCTGCAGAAGAGGGACTTCGTGAACGTCCGCGACGTGGCGGCCGCGTGCTCTCTCGCTCTCGAATGCGAGGAGGCCGCCTATTCGGCGTTCAACGTCGGAAGCGGACAGAGCTGCTCCATCCTCGAGATAGCCGGGAGGATGGGCAGGGTATTCTGCAAGGAGATAGCCCCTGAGATAAACGGGAAATACAGGGTGGGCGACATAAGGCACTGCTTCGCCGATATCTCGCTCGCGAAGAAGGTGCTCGGCTACGAGCCCAGGGTAACGCTCGAAGAGGGGCTCGTCGAGCTTGCGGGCTGGCTCGAGGGCAGGGTCGCGTTCGACAGGGTGGCTGAGGCCAGCAGGGAGCTCTCCGGCAGGGGACTGACCATCTGATAAAAACCGGCGAATGAGGCTTCGATGGTATTTGCCCTCGTCTATCCAAACTGGGACTTCTCGGGCAGCGTATATTTCGGCTGCAGGGAGCCCCATTTCCCGCTTGAGCTTGGCTATTCAAAGGCGCTCCTTGAGAGGGCCGGGCACAGGGCGGAGATAATAGACGCCCATGTCGAAGGGCTCTGCCCGGCGGACGTCCGGGAGCGCGTGGAGGCCCTTTCGCCTGATTTCATCGTCGTCACAACGGCGCCGGGCTATCTCTTCTGGAGATGTCCGCAGCCGGAGCTCAGGGTGCCCATGCTCCTTTTGCGGGCGCTCCATGACATGAAGGCCGTTAAGGTAGTCGTGGGCCCGCACTGCTCCGCGACACCGGCGGCGGCGTTGAAGAAGCTCGGGGCGGATATAGCGGTCATGGGCGAGCCCGAGACGGTGCTCGCTGAGCTTGCGGAGAAGTCCCTTTCGGATATCAAATCGATCGCGTACACGACCCTGTCCGGCATAAAGGCCCAGGCAGGCCCGAGGGCAACCGATATGTCCATGCTGCCCGCCGTCAGATGGCCCGCTCATTACATTGAAAGGCACCGGCATCACCATCACAGGTTCGGGTCCGTCGCCAGCGGGCCTGGCGCGGACGTAGAGGCCTCAAGGGGCTGCCCGTATTCGTGCACCTTCTGCGCGAAGAGGGAGTTCAGGAACAATTACAGGAGAAGGCCCCTTCCGGTGGTGCTCGAGGAAGTAGACTGGCTCGTCTCCAACGGCGCCGCGTACGTCTATTTCATAGACGAGATATTCATGCCTGACAGGAAGCTCCTTGAGGCGCTCTCGGTTCGCGACATCTCCTTCGGCATGCAGACGAGGATAGACCTCTGGAAGCCCGAGATGCTCGAGATGCTCGGCGCCGCGGGCTGCGTATCGATCGAGGCTGGCATCGAGAGCGTCACCGAGGAGGGCAGGGCAGCCCTCGGAAAGAGGTGTTCGGCGGGGACGCTCGAGCTTGTCGATCTACTCGCGACGGCAAAAAAGAGCGTGCAGTTCGTGCAATCGACGCTATTGGACGCGCATACGGACAGCCCCGAGGCAATAGAGGCGTGGAGGAGCCGGCTGATCGACGCCGGCGTATGGGCAAACAGGCCTGTTCCGCTGTTCCCCTATCCCGGCTCAGAAGAGTATTCGAAGAGGTGGGGCGAGCCTGACGACGGCGCATGGGAAAGGGCGCACGACTATTACATAAACGCCAACAGGAGCTTCAGCGACATACAGGAAGAGCGCCCGGCGGCGATGAAGGAGCTCGAAGGGTATGAGAGCAACTGAGATGAGAAGGCCCGAGAGGGTGCTCATGACCGCCGATACGGCGGGCGGGGTCTGGACCTACGCGATGGAGCTTGCCGCCGGGCTCTCGAGGGCGGGCGTGGGCGTTTCGATTGCCACGATGGGCCCCGGCCTCACGAGGCCGCAGATAAAAGACGCGAGGGCCATAGCTGGTCTTGAGCTCTACGAGGGCGGCTTCACGCTCGAATGGCAGGAGGACCCGTGGTTGAACGTCACGCTTGCCGGGGACTGGCTCCTGAGGCTCGAGGCCTATATCAGGCCCGATATCGTCCACCTTAACAACTACTGCCACGGAGCACTGCCGTGGAAGGCGCCAAGCCTCATCGTCGCGCATTCGTGCGTGCTCTCATGGTGGGAGGCGGTGAAAGAGGGCCCCATACCGGGCGAGTGGGAAAGGTACGCTCATGAGGTCGCCGCCGGGCTCAAAGGCGCGCGGGCCGTTGCCGCGCCGACAAGGGCCATGCTCGACGCCTTAAGGAGGCACTATGATTTTGACGCTCCTGGTTTTGTGATAAAGAACGGCAGGACCGGAGCCCTGTTCAATCCCGGCAAAAAGGAAGAGATGGTCTTCACGGCCGGGAGGCTCTGGGACGAGGCGAAGAACGTCGCGGCCCTCCAGGCGATCGCGAAAAAATTGAGCTGGCCCGTATGCGCCGCCGGGCCGACAGAGTTCGCTTCCGAGAGATTCCCGGCGGACGGCTCGATCGAGTTGTCCGGCGCGCTTTCCATTGCCGAGCTTTCCGAGCGGCTATCAAAGGCCGCCGTCTTCGCGCTTCCGGCAAAATACGAGCCCTTCGGCCTTACCGTTCTCGAGGCGGCCCTTTCGGGCTGCGCGCTCGTCCTGGGCGACATACCGAGCCTCCGGGAGCTATGGGAAGGCGCGGCCCTGTTCGTAAGGCCCGTTGACAGGGAAGGGCTATTTTCCACAATCGAGCGGCTCGCCGTTGACAGGCCTCTGAGGGAAAGGCTCGGGAACGCCGCCAGGGAGCGGGGCCTCGCGTATTCGGCCGAGCGGATGGCAGAGGGCTACCTTGAGCTTTACGGAATGCTCATGGGCAATTCGATCGAGGAGGTCCGGGCTTGCGCTTCGTGATGTTCTATCAGTCGCTCATCTCTGACTGGAACCACGGCAACGCGCATTTCCTCCGCGGGGTCGCCACAGAGCTCATGTCCCGCGGCCACGAGGTCGAGGTATACGAGCCTGTTGACTCGTGGTGCTTCACCAATCTCCAATCGATATGCGAGGACGCCGCAGGCCTCTTCCAGTCGGCCTATCCCGGGCTCAGGAGCAACAGGTACGACCTCGCCTCGCTCGATATGGCGAAGGCCCTCGACAAGGCCGACGTCGTCATAGTCCATGAATGGAACGGCCATGAGCTCGTAAGGAGGATAGGCTCCTACAGGGCTGCCAACCCCTGCTTCAGGCTCCTGTTCCACGATACGCACCACCGCGCCATAACCGAGCCTCACAACATGGCCGCCTACGACCTCTCCGGATATGACGGCGTGCTCGCGTTCGGAGGGATAATAAGGGATATATACCTCGAGCGCGGCTGGACACAGAGGGCCTGGACATGGCACGAGGCTGCGGACACGAGGGTCTTCAGGCCGCTTGATAGCCTCAAAAGGGGCGACCTCGTCTGGATAGGCAACTGGGGAGACGGCGAGCGCACCGCCGAGCTCGAGGAGTTCCTCCTGAGGCCCGTAAGGACGCTTGGCATAAAGGCCCGGGCACATGGAGTCAGGTACCCTGACCACGCGCTCGATATCCTCGATGAATGCGGGGTCGAGTACAGGGGCTGGCTTCCGAACTTCGAGGTTCCCTCGGTCTTCGCCGAGTTCAGGTGCACGGTGCATGTGCCGAGGAGGCCGTATGCGCGGGCCCTGCCCGGCATCCCGACCATAAGGGTCTTCGAGGCGCTTGCCTGCGGAATACCGCTCATCTCGGCGCCGTGGGAAGACGCCGAGGGGCTCTTCAGCCCCGGCGAGGACTTCCTCGTTGCCCGCAACGGGAGAGAGATGGAAAGGCACCTTGGCGACATCATGAACGATGAGTCCTTGAGGCAGGCCCTCGCGCGCCGTGGCATGGAGACCGTGATGAGCCGCCATACCTGCGCCAACAGGGTCGATGAGCTTCTATCGATCTGTTCGGAGATAAACGGAGGCAATGAGCTTGTCTATGACACAGGGGCTTAAAGTCGCGTTCTTCGGCTCGTCGCTCGTTTCAGCCTACTGGAACGGGGCCGCGACCTATTACAGGGGCATAATAAAGAACCTGAGCGGCCTCGGACACGGGATAACCTTCTATGAGCCCGATGCCTATGACAGGCAGAGGCACAGGGATATCGATGACCCGGACTGGGCGGACGTAGTGGTATATCCGGCCACTCTGGACGGCGTGGAGGAGGCGCTCGGAAAGGCGAAAGGCGCGGACCTTATCATAAAGGCGAGCGGCGTCGGGGTCTTTGACGATTACCTCGAGAAGGCGGTCATTGACGCGCGCTCGCCGGGCGCTCTCGCGGCCTTTTGGGACGTCGACGCGCCTGCTACGCTCGAGAGGATGAAGGCCGACGCCGCCGACCATTTCAGGCCGCTCGTCCCGAAGTACGACCTCATATTCACGTACGGCGGCGGCCCCCGGGTCGTGGACGAGTACAGGGGCTTCGGCGCGAGAGATTGCATTCCGATATACAACGCCCTTGACCCTGAGACGCATTATCCCGTTTCCCCGGTCGAGAGGTTCAGGGCTGACCTCGGATTTCTCGGCAACCGCATGCCGGACAGGGAAGCGCGGGTAAGGGAGTTCTTCTTCAAGGCCGCCGCAGTCAGGCCCGCAAGGAAGTTCCTCCTCGGCGGCAGCGGCTGGGACGGCTTGAGCCTTCCCAATGTCGCCCGGCTCGGCCACGTCTACACGGCCGACCACAACGCCTTCAACTCGACGTGTCTCGCCGTGCTCAACATAAACAGGGACTCGATGGCGAGGTACGGCTTCTCGCCTCCGACCCGCATATTCGAGGCAGCGGGCGCCGGCGCGTGCATAATCACCGACAGGTGGGCCGGAATAGAGCAGTTCCTCGAGCCGGGCAAGGAGGTGCTCGTCGCGGGGAGCGGGGACGAGGTTGCCTGGATACTCGACGGCCTTACGCCCGAGCGCGCCGCGGATATGGGCAGGAACGCCTTCAGGCGCGTGATGTCGGAGCATACGTATACGCACAGGGCCAGGGAGGTCGACGCGGCCCTCCTTGGGCTTTCCTTCAAATGAACGGGTGATCCCGGACAGGACAATGGCGCTTGGACCTCAGAAGATAGTGATACTCGGCCTTTCGATCACCTCGTCGTGGGGAAACGGCCACGCGACTACCTACAGGAGCCTCGTAAGGGAGCTCTCGGCGCGAGGTCACGAAGTCCTCTTCCTTGAAAGGGACGTGCCGTGGTACCGCGAGAACAGGGACCTCGCGAGGCCGCCCTGGTGCTCTACCGGCCTATACTCCGGTATGGAAGAGCTCAAGGACAGGTACGAGACCGATGTGAGGGAGGCTGACTTCGTGATGATAGGCTCGTACGTCCCTGAGGGGGTCCGGGTGGCGGACTGGGCGCTTGGAGTAGCGAGGGGCGCTACCGCCTTCTATGACATAGACACGCCCGTGACCCTCGCAAAGCTTGAGAGGCGCGATTACGAGTACCTTTCGCCTGAGCTGATATCTCGCTTCGACATGTACCTCTCCTTCACCGGAGGGCCGATACTCGCGAAGATAGAAAGGGATTACGGCTCTCCCATGGCAAGGCCGCTCTACTGCTCCGTTGACCCGGACTGCTACAGGCCGCTTAAGGTGAAGAGGAGGTGGGACATAGGCTACATAGGCACGTACAGCTCGGACCGGCAGGGCGCGCTCGACGAGCTCTTGCTCGAGCCCGCGAGGAGGCACCCCGGCAGCTTTGTGGTGGCCGGGCCGCTTTACCCGGATACGATAGCATGGCCCTCCAATACCGAGAGGATAGAGCACCTGCCCCCGGGTGAGCACGCACCCTTTTACGGTTCAATGGATTTCACCATGAACGTAACGAGGGCGGACATGGTGAGGGCCGGGTATTCGCCGAGCGTGCGCCTCTTCGAGGCGGCCGCCTGCGCCACCCCGGTCATATCGGACTACTGGGTAGGCCTGGAGACCTTCTTCAGGCCGGGCATCGAGATACTCGTCTCCAGGAGCGCCGTTGAGACAATCAGGTATCTCAAGGAGACGCCGGAGGAGGAGAGGGTGAAGATAGGCGAGAGGGCGAGGAGGAAGGTGCTCGACGGCCACACGGCCGTCCACAGGGTGGACGAGCTCGAGGGCTACATGTTTCGCGTCCTCAAAAAACAGGAGGTTTTCAAATGACACACCATGAACCGGGATACTGGTATGCGGAAAGGGAGATAAACGTCGGCGGGGCCGAGCGTCTCGCGTCCATAGCCCTTGGCGGCATGCTCGCGGCAAAAGGCGCAAGAAGGGGCTCGTTCGGCGGACTCCTTACGGCCCTCACCGGCGGCTATCTCATGTACAGGGGCTCGACAGGCCACTGCGCCCTCTACGACCGGCTTGGCGTAAGGACATCGGGCGGCCCCATAGAGATTCACGAGAGCGTCACCGTGAAGAGGCCGGTCCGCGAGATGTACGGCTTCTGGAGAAACCTCGAGAACCTGCCGGAGGTGATGAGCCATCTCGAGGAGGTAAAGGTAATGGACTCCAGGCGCTCTCACTGGGGCGCCATTGCCCCGGGCGGCATAAAGGTGGAATGGGACGCGGAGATAACCGACGAGCGCGAAAACGAATACATCGCGTGGAGGTCGCTCCCGTACTCGGACATCGATGCCGAGGGCCTGGTCGAGTTCAGGAAGGCGCCGGGGAACATCGGCACCGAGCTCAGGCTTCACATGGTCTATAACCTGCCGGGCGGGGCGCCTCCGGCGGTCAAGAGGCTCCTCGAAGCCATCTCCTTCAGGCAGCTCAGGGAGGAGCTCAGGAACTTCAAGCAGGTCATGGAGGCAGGCGCAGAGCCTCCGTCGGAACGCAGTGAAGAAAGGCGCGCCTCAGGAGATTAGCCAGGCCCCGTGGGCCTCTTGCTCTGAAAGGGCATAAGGCTACTTTGCCAGAAAAGGAGAGTAGATGAAGGTCGTCATATTCGGCCTTACAATGAGCTCTTCGTGGGGCAACGGACACGCCACCATCTGGCGCGCCCTTGCCCGCGCCCTTGCGGAGAAGGGGCACAGGATCGTCTTTTTTGAAAAGGACGCGCCCTATTACGCGTCCAACAGGGACTTCGCCCGTGCCGAGTGGTTCGACCTCGTCATCTACGGGAGCTGGGAGAAGATCAGGAGGAGGGCCGCGACGGAGCTCAGGGACGCCGACGTGGGCATGGTGACCTCATATTGCCCTGACGGCAGGGAGGCCTCTGCCCTTCTCATGTCCTCAGGTACGCGCGTGAAATGCTTCTACGACCTTGACACGCCCGTGACGCTCTCGAAGCTCAAAGAGGGCAGGGACGTGGGCTATCTGCCGGCGGACGGCCTCGGCGGCTTCGACATCGTGCTGAGCTACACGGGAGGGCGCGCGCTCGACGAGCTCAAGAGCGTCCTTGGGGCGAAAAAGACGGCGCCCCTGTACGGGAGCGTCGACCCCGAGATCCACGTCCCGTCTGTGAAGTCAAGCGAGTATGCGGCAGACCTCTCATACTTGGGAACGTTCGCGGAGGACAGGCAGCGTACGCTCATGGAGCTCTTCGTCGAGCCGGCCAGGCGCCTGCCTGAGAAGAGGTTCGTACTCGGGGGGTCGCTCTATCCAAAGGACTTCCCCTGGACCCGGAATATCTATTTCGTCTGGCACGTGCCTCCTCCCATGCACCCGCAATTCTATTCCTCCGCCAGATGGACCCTGAACGTCACCAGGGGGGCGATGGCGCGGATGGGCTGGTGCCCGTCAGGACGCCTCTTTGAGGCGGCAGCCTGCGGCAGCCCGGTCCTTAGCGACTTCTGGGACGGCATCGAGGAGTTCCTGTCTCCGGGCAAGGAGATAGTGATCGTGCGGAGCACGGAGGAGGTCGCGGAAGCGCTCGCCATGGACGAGGCCGCGAGGAAGGGCATCGCAAAGGCCGCGCGCGAGCGCGTCCTCGAGGAGCATACAGCCGCCGAGAGGGCCGCCGAGTTCGAAAGGATAATGGAATGCGCCGTCGAGAGGAAGGAGGAGGTATGTGGGGGATAGTCCCTGCCGCGGGGGCGGGCTCCAGGATACAGCCGCTCGCCTTCTCCAAGGAGCTCCTCCCGGTCGGGAGCAGGACTGAAGGGGCCGAGGAGAGGCCCCGCGCCGTAAGCGAATACCTGATCGAGCGGATGGTCTTTGCCGGCGCAACGAAGCTCTGCTTCGTCATCTCTCCCGGCAAGTCCGACATCATGGAATATTACGGCGGCGGCATAGGCGGGGCGGATATCTGCTACGTGGTCCAGCCAGAGCCGCTCGGACTGTGCGATTCGCTCTTCAGGGCGCTCCCGCTCATACGCCCCGGCGAGTTCGCGCTCGTGGGCCTGCCCGATACGGTCTGGTTCCCGAGGACAGGCTTCACCGCGCTTGGCGGCGAGGGGCTCTCGTTCCTGCTATTCCCGGTGGGCGCGCCCGAGCACTTCGACGCGGTCGTCCTCGACAGGGCCGGAGGGGTCGTCGAGATACAGGTAAAACGAAAGGGCGCGGCGAGCAACTGGGTCTGGGGCTCTTTCAAGCTCAAGGGCTCTGTCTTCAGGGAGCTTCATGAACTCTGGCTTGGGCGCGGAAAAAAAGACGAGTACATCGGCACGCTCGTGAACGCATACCTCGCGCGCGGCGGGAGGGCCGTTGGCGTGAAGGCCGGGAGTTCGTACGTGGACGTGGGCACGTTGAACGGATACAGGGAGGCGATAAGGCTGCTGAGCGCTCCCGGAGAGACCGATGAAAATGCCCGGTGAGCTTGCAAGGGAAGAGATATCGGCGCGGGTCTTTGAGCTCGGCCCGTGGTTCCAGAACATGGACCTGGGCGGCGTTAAGACCGCGCCTGATCATTTTCTCGGCGATTACCCGAATTACAAGTGGCAGCGCTTCGCCCACGCGCTGCCCGAAGACCTTGCCGGAAGGAGCGTGCTCGATGTCGGCTGCAACGCCGGCTTCTATTCGATAGAGATGAAAAAGAGGGGGGCTGACAGGGTCCTGGGGATCGATAACGACGAGGGCTACTTGAGGCAGGCCAGGTTCGCGGCATCGGTCCTCGGCGCGGACATAGAGTTCAGGAGGATGTCGGTCTACCGGGTGGCGGAGCTTGGGGAGAAGTTCGATATCGTTTTCTTCATGGGCGTTCTCTATCACCTGAGGCATCCGCTCCTTGCCCTCGACCTCGTATACGAGCACGCGGCCTCCGACATGCTCGTCTTCCAGTCGCTGCTCCGCGGAAGCGCGGATATCGAGGAGCTCGAAGCAGACTACCCGTTCAGCGAGAAGCGCGTATTCGACTCTCCGGCCTTTCCGAGGATGCACTTCATAGAGAAGGAATACGCCGGCGACAATACCAACTGGTGGCTGCCGAACAGGGCGTGCGCCGAGGCAATGCTCCGGAGCTCCGGCTTCGAGATACTGAGCCGGCCCGAGGAGGAGGTCTTCATCTGCAGGCGGTCTGAAAGGGGGTGGAAGGAGCTGTGATAGAAGCCGTCATGTTCTGGAACGAGCCGAATAACCTGTCGCACTGGGACTTTCACCTTGACCCGGACTGGAGCAGGTACTCCGGGATGGTCAAGCTCGCCTCCCGCGCCGTTAGCGCCGAGACGGGCGCGATGCTCAAGGTATTGGGCGGCATCTCCCCCATAGACCCCAACTTCATAAGGAACCTGAAGGAGAAGGGCGTATTGGACGAGCTCGACGTCATCGCCGTCCACGGCTTCCCGCTCGACTGGAACCACTGGGCCATACACGAGTGGCCGGAGAAGCTCTCGGAGATAAGGGCGGTCTCCGACCTTCCGGTATGGGTCTCGGAGGTCGGCGTCTCCACCTTCGGCGCCGAAGAGGTGCAGGAGTTCGGCCTCAGGCGCTCAGCCGAGCTCCTCGTCGGCAGGGCCGAGCGCATACACTGGTACAGCCTCTACGACCTGCCCAGGACCTGGCCTGCCACGACCAGGCACAGGGAGGCCGAAGGCTCTGCCTACTACAGGCATTTTTACATGGGGCTCTTAAGGGAGGACGGCACGCCGAAGAGGGCGCTGAAGCTCTTCCCGGAGTTCGCGCCGGACTTAGGCATCTGCCAGTGGTTCCACTTCGAGGACCACCGGCTCGACGACGCCGTGAAGTGGCTCAAGAGGCTCGGGGTAAAAAAGCTCCGCACCGGCCTCAGCTGGGCGGACAGCCACCGTCCATTCGCGCTCTCCTGGTTCGACAGGCAGATGAGGGCGCTCGAGGACTTCGACGTCACTCTGACCTTCTGCTTCACCCCGGAGGCAAGCGGCATAAAGCCGCACCATACGAGCCCTCCGCGGGTGCCGGAGGAGTTCGCTGATTTCTGCGCGGCCATGGTGAAACGGTATGCGTGCCAGAGAGTTTAGGTTCATAAGGACGTCCTTCATGGGCTACACCAGAGAGTTCGTGAAGGACATCTTCGGAGTGAAGACCCTCGTGGCGGCGGCCCATCCCGACGACGAGGTCGCCGGCGCCGGCGCGCTCTACAGGTACATAGACAGGGCGCTCTTCATTCACGTCACCGACGGCGCCCCGAGGGACCTTGCCGACGCCTTTGGCCACGGGTTCAGGTCAGCCGCTGAGTACGCGGAGGCGAGAAGGACAGAGCTCCTTGCGGCCCTGTCAGGGGCGGGCGTCAGGCCCGAGGACTGCATGCAGGCCTGGGTCGCCGACCAGCAGTCCGGGTTCAATCTCGTACAGGTCGCGTTGAGGTTAAGGGAGCTTATAGAGGAGGTCGAGCCTGAGTCGATACTCGTCCTGCCGTACGACGGAGGCCACCCTGACCATGATTCGGTCTGCTTCGCCGTACATGCGGCCGCGGCGCTCCTGAGGCAGGAGGGTGTTTCGACCCCGCCGCTGATCGAATACCCGTTATACCATGCCATGAACGGAAGGCTGTCCGTGCTGGAGTTCATCCCCAAGGAGGGCTTCGACGACATCACGTTCATCCTCACGGAAGAGGAAAAAAAGCACAAGGCGCAGATGATGGATTGCTTCACGACCCAGGCCGGGATGCTCAGGATGTTCCCGCTCGACCACGAGAGCTTCAGGGCCGCGCCGCCCTATGATTTTACGGCGCCCCCGCACGAAGGGCCGCTTTACTACGAGAGGTTCAACTGGGGCATGGACGGCGGCAGGTGGAGGGGGCTCGCGGCAAAGGCAATGGCTGAGCTCGGGCTCGAGGGGCCGCTGTGAGCCTATCCGTCCTCTCCGTCTCATATCCGTTCGCGCAGGTGAGGCCCGATGCGGCCGGCGGGGCGGAGCAGGTGCTGCTTTCACTCGACGCGGCAATAGTCAGGAGCGGATGTCAGTCGATCGTCATTGCGCCCGAGGGCTCGAAGGTAAAAGGCGCCCTTGAGCCCCTGCCGCTCGTAAAAGGCAGGATAGACGGCGAGGCGCGCTCATACATATACGGCCTTTGCAGGAGGGCGATAGGGTTCGCGCTCAAGTACTGGAAGGTGGACGCGGTGCACATGCATGGGCTGGATTTCAGCGAGTATCTGCCCGAGGCGGGCCCTATCGTGCTCGTCACGCTCCATCTTCCCGTCTCCTGGTACTCTCATGAGGCGCTCCGGGTAAAGAGGCCTCTCACGTTCTTCAATTGCGTCTCGAAGAGCCAGAGGGCCGCCTGTCCCCCTGACGTGGAGGTGATATCAACGGTGGCGAACGGGGTGGACCTCGAGAGGTTCGCCGCTCGGGTATCGAGAAGGGATTACGCCCTGTCCATCGGAAGGATATGCCCTGAAAAGGGCTTCCACCTCGCGATGGACGCGGCGAGGCTCTCGCGCGTAAGGTTCGTATTGGCCGGGACAGTCTTCCCGTATGAGGCGCATGAGCAATATTTCGCCGCCGAGATAGCGCCGAGGATCGACAACCGCTGGTGCAGGTTTGCCGGGCCAGTAGGCATCGAGAGGAAAAGGCGTCTCCTCGCCGGCGCGAGATGCCTGCTCATCCCGTCACTTGCGCCCGAGACAAGCTCGCTTGTGGCAATGGAGGCGCTCGCGTCGGGCACCCCGGTCATAGCGTTCCCTGTGGGCGCGCTGCCTGAGATAATAGAGCACGGCAGGACTGGCTATATCGTAAGGGACGCCTTCGAGATGGCCGAGGCCATCTCGAAGGCGGAGAATATCTCCCGGGAAGAATGCGTCGCGGCCTCGAAGAGGTTCTCGTCAACGGAGATGTCTGGGAAATATATCGGGCTCTACAGGAAGTTAACAGAGATCAAGAGAAGCGGCGGAGCCGATGCGCAAGGACTTTCAGATAGAGGAGATAATGGGGCGGAGAGGCCTTCCTGAGCTCGCTCCAGAATGGGACGCCCTTTTCGAGGCGTGCCCCGAGGCTGCCCCGTTCCAGTCCCCTCAGTGGCTCATCCCCTGGTCTGCACATCTCGGGGCAGGTGAGCCCTATGTGCTTGCGTTGAGGAGCGGCGGCGCTCTCTCCGCCATTGCAGCTTTCATGCTCACCGGCCCTGAGCTCGTGTTCATGGGCACCGGGGTCTCTGATTATCTCGACATGCTCGCAAGGCCGGGCCTTGAGCGGGCCGCTGCCCTGGCCGTAATGGAGCGCCTTGGCGCGAGGCAGGAGCTCTGGGCAAGGTGCGACCTGCAGGAACTGAAGGCCGGCTCAGCCCTCCTCTCCATAACGATGCCGCCCGGCATAAGGGCAAAGGTCAGGCAGATGGAGCCCTGTCTTCACATCGAGCTTCCTGCGACGCTCGAGGAGTTCGCCGCCAGGTGCTGGACCAATCGCCAGACAGGGTCGAGCCGGACCAGGGCCAGGCACGAGCGTAGCGGCCTTCTCACCATTGAGACCGCCGATGGGGAGAGGCTCGGGGAGTTCATCGATTCCCTCTTCACGCTCCACGCGAAGAGATGGGCGTCCCTCGGGCTCCCGGGCGTGCTGAACGGCAGAGCTATAAGGTCCTTTCACACGGAGGCCGCAAAGGGGCTCCTTGAAAAAGGCATGCTCCGCCTCTACAGGATGAGATACTCGGGCTCTGATATCGCGGCGCTCTATTGCCTGTTCCGCTCCGGAAGGGTCTATGCCTATCTCGGCGGCTTTGACCCGGCGCTATCCAGGTTGAGCCCGGGCGCGCAATTGCTGAGGCACGTCGTGGAGGATTCGATAAGGACCGGGGCCGGTGTCATTGACTTCCTGCGCGGAGGCGAGGGCTATAAGTACGCGTGGCGGCCAAAAGAGGAGAGGAACTTCCGTCTGGTCATCGAGAGGGCATGAGCACGGGCAACTACGACACGCTCTCCTGGTTCTATGAGAGGCACTGGGGCCCCGGCTTCAGGTTTTATGACTTCGCAATGGATGCGCTCGAGCCGATATTGCTCCGGGAGCTCAGGGGGGACGCGAGGATACTCGACCTCTGCTGCGGCGCCGGGCACATTGTCGCCGCCCTCAGTGAGCGCGGGTACTTGGTCGTGGGCGCCGACCTGTCGGTCGAGATGCTAAAGCTCGCCAGGTCAAAGTCCCCTCAGGCCGGCTTTTTCGCCGCGGACGCGAGGGAGTTTTCGACGGCAATGAAGTTCGACGCCGTCGTGTCGACCTTTGACAGCATAAACCACATACTCGACCCGGCTGACCTCGCCCTTGTCTTCGGCAACGTCAGCGAGGCCCTTGCGCCGGGCGGCCTGTTCGTCTTCGACCTTCTCGAGGAGGAGGCGTACACGGAGGCCTGGGCAAAGTCCGGTTTCTTCCTGGAGGAGGACAACGCCTGCATTATAAGGGGCTCATATGACGAAAGAAGCCGTATCGCGAGGGTCGATCTCACGCTCTTCAGACTTGAGAACGGCTGGACGAGGTCGGACGTAAGCGTCTTCGAGAGGTACTACCCGGCAGACGAGGTCGCCGCGGCGCTCGAGTCATGCGGCTTCGAACGGCCCCAGGTCTACCGCTCGAAGGCGGATTTTCATATGCCTGTCGACGCCGGGGTAGGCCGCGTATTCATAAAGGCAAGAAAGGTCCTGAGATGATAGTCTACAGGAAATCCGAGCGCGAAACCGCGACCGGCGCATTCGTGGAAGAGCTGATGCTCATGGCGGAGGCCGTACGGTCCGCGAGGACGCACGAGCTGGCCACCGAGCTTCTCATCGAGTTCGGCAGGTTCGAATCCGGCGTGGCCGACAGCCTCTTCCCGGAGGAGGACGGCGTAAACGAGATAAGCGCCGCGCTAAGGAGGGCCTCGATAGCCGCGGGACACGTCTTCAGGGCATCGTGGAAAGAAAGGCCGGAGGAGCTCTCCTTATGGGCGGAAAGGCTCAAGGGCTCGCTCGCGAGGATACGGCAGATGCCGCTCCCTTCGAGGATAAGGACGCGCATCCCGGAGGGTTACGCGCATTACGGCCTCTTCCCCGAGGTCTATCTTGCCTCGGCGAGGAAGTTCTTTGAAGACAGAAGGCCCCCGGACGTCGTCTGCATCGGACTCCGGAGCATCGGCGCGAGCCTCTCCTCGGTAATAGCGGCGGAGCTCGAATCGCTCGGCTCGACCGTCCTGTCGTTCACCCTCCGGCCCAGGGGCCACCCGTTCAGGAGAAAGGCCGCGCTCACCCGCGAGCTCGAGGAGATAGCCGCGAGCCTGAAGGCCAGCGTCTTTGCCATTGCCGACGAGGGGCCGGGCCTGAGCGGCTCGTCATTTTCGTCGGTCGCGCAAACACTCTCCAGGCTCGGCGTGCCTGATGAGAACATCGTCTATTTCCCGAGCTGGGACCCGGACGGCGGGGATTTCATATCGAGGGAGGCGAGGCGGAGGTGGGGCGCGCACGCGAGGTACGTCTCGTACTTCGAGGAGGTATGGCTCGACTCCGGCAGGCTTCAGAGGACCGCCGGTCTGGACTCTCCTCTCAAGGACATATCCGCCGGCATGTGGAGGAGGCTCTTCTGGTGCGAGCACGACTACCCGGCCGCTCATCCGCGCCATGAGAGGAGAAAGTATCTCTCCGGCGATCCATCGAGGGAAGAGCCGTACATGTTGAAGTTCGCCGGGCTCGGCAGGTACGGCTCTTCGAAGATGGAAAGGGCAGCCACGCTCTCGGAGGCCGGGCTCATGGAGCCCGTTGAGCGCTTCACGAACGGCTTTATCGTCACGAGGTTCGCCTACGGCAGGCCCGTCGCCGAAAGGGAGGTGAACCAGCTCCTCCTCGACGAGATGGCCAGGTACGCCTCTGTCGTAAAGCGCAGCTTCCCATCCTCCGGCAGGATGGCCTTTGAGGAGTTCCTCGGCATGATGCTCCGCAACATCACCCTCGGGCTCGGAAAGGACTGGGGGGAGAAGGCGTTGGTCCTCGATCGCATGGAAGGCGTCTTCGAGGGCTTCGAGCCGGTCTGTACGGACGGCAGGATGTTCCCGTTCGAATGGATCCTGACGAAAAAGGGCTACAGGAAGACAGACTGCCTCGACCATCACCTCGACCAGTTCTTCCCGTCGAGCCAGGACATCGCCTGGGACCTCGCGATGGCTTGCGTGGAGTTCGAGATGAACCCGATGGAGCAGGCCTATTTCCTCTCCAGGTATTCCCTGTACTCGGGCGACAGCGTTGCCCACGAGAGGCTCAAGCTCTACACCGTAGCCTACCTCGCGTTCAGGCTCGGGTACGCCTCCTTCGCCTCTGAAGAGCTCGCGAAGAGCCCGGAAGGACCGAGGTTCAGCTCGCTCACTCACCGCTATGCATCGAGACTGAAAAGAGAGCTCCTCTGGCTTGTCGATTAGCATGAAGATAGACCTCCACAACCACGCCTTCACGCACGAAAGCTCGTCCTCGCCGGAAGAGGCCATAGAGGCGGCGATAGGCGCGGGCCTTGACGGCATAGCCTTCACCGAACATAATTCGTACTCCGCGACGAACAGGGCCGCAGAGCTCGCCGGGAGATACTCCGGCAGGATACTCGTCTTCCGTGGCGCCGAGTACGACGCCAGGGAGGGGCACGTGCTCATCTTCGGCATGGAGGACAACAGCTTCCTGGACCTCGGGATGTTCGCCCCTCTAAGTGAGCTCATCCGCCACATCACGCCCAGGGGCGGAGTCGCCGTGGTCGCCCACCCGTTCAGGGGATGGGGTCCTTTCAAGGCAGACCTGGACGCCGTGGACGGGATCTGCGCCGTCGAGGCCTACAACGGCCACAATACCCCCGAGGAGAACCAGAGGGCGTTCGAGGTCGCTTCCTCGCTGGGCATCCCGACGACCGGCGGGAGCGATTCGCATTCAAAAGAGGACGTCGGAAAATGCTACACGGAGTTCGACGGCGCTGTCACCTATGAAAACTTCATCCATCTCCTTAAGCAGGGCCGCTACCGCGGCGTGTGCGCGAGGCCATGAGACCAAAAGACCTTCTTTTCCGCCCGGCCATTGTTCTGCTCCTCCTCTTGCTTTTGGGGTGCGCTTCCCAGGGCGGGATAAGGATAGAGAGCGCGGTCCTCTCCGCGGACGCCGGGTCGGCCGAGATCACCATAGCGGAGACCAGGCCCGGCGCGCTCAAGGAGGCCATGGAAAGCGGGAGGCTCTCAATCGTCCATCGTAAGACAGGCGTTCGCATGAGCTATCAGATCGTAAAAGACCTTTCCACAGGCCGCATCTCCTTCCCCAATCATTGCGGGCTATTGAACAAAGGCGATTGGATAACCGTGGCCATCGGAAAGATTTATTCAGCCCCCGCCCTCCTCGAGTGAAAAACCCCCAAAACCGGTTATTGACAAGCCTCTGACTTCAGGTAGAGTTACTTACGTATGGCCTGTGAGGGCTCCATGAGCTGAGGCCATTCATCGGATATGGACGAAAAAGCCCGCTCAACGCGGGCTTTTTTTTTGGTCCGGACAAGGCGTATTTGACAAAGCCTCCGGAATGCAGTCTCATCATATAATATGCTCTGAGGAGGCCCGTTTGGACAGGCTCAACGCGATAAGGTCGATATCCGTCGCTGTCTCCATCGGAGGCCTCTTCGAGGTCTTTGCCTGGGTCTACGGCATCGAGGCGCTCACCAGCTTCTCCGCGAGCTTCGTCACCATGAGGTTTTCGACAGCCGTCTCCTTCGTCATGGGCGGGATCACGCTGTACTTCATGGCCGAGGCCGCCAGGGGAGAGCTCTCCAAGGCCCAGGTGGTGCTTCCGGCGACATGTCTTGTCATGCTTCTTTTCATGGCAACGCAGCTTGCCTCCGCGCTCTTTCATGTCCAGACCGGCGTGGAAAGGCTCTTCATAAAAGAAAGTCCCGGGGCCGTCATGTCGGTCACGCCCGGCATGCCCTCGGTGGTGACCATGCTTGATTTCATCATACTTTCGGCAATCGGCATTGCGTTCCTTTTCAGGCAGAATTGGATTTCGCACATGACAATTGCCGCAGGCGCGTTCATCTCTTTTACCGGGGCGTTTGCCCTTTTGGGATATGCCGTCCAGGCCCCTCTGCTGTACTTCGTGATCCCCGGCATAAGCGGCGGCATGGCAGTTCCCACGGCCGTACTTTTCATCCTCACAGGCGCCGTCCTCCTCCTCATACCGGGTATCAGAAGATGAGCATAAAGACCCGCCTTGCGATAATACTCTTCACATTCTCCCTCATACCGTCGGTATTCATCGGCCTCCTTATGCTCGAGAACGGCAGGAGTTCCGTGGAGATGAACGCCCTCTCAGCGCTCGAACTCATAGCGGAATTGAAAAAAGCGGAGCTGCTCGAATTCCTGCACGCAAAAGAGGAAAGGGCCGTTGACTTCTCAAGCGACGCGCGGGTGAGGGAAGGGCTAAAGGCCATACGGAGGGCCGGAAGCGAGGCAAAAAGGCTGCAAGAGGGGCGCGTACTCGGCAGATACCTCAGTTCAGTCAAGAAGCCCCTTGACAACGAGATAATCGAGTTGCATTTGCTGGATGTGACCGGAAAGGTCGTGGCGAGCACCGATGAAGGGTTCATAGGCAGGGACGAGAGCTCTGAGCCATACTTCAGGGAGGGGCTTGAATCAAGCTCCATACAGGATGTCAGCCTTCATAGCCACGGCGGCAGACAGCACCATTATATACCGGTTTCAGCTCCGGTCAGGGAGGGCGCCGAGGCGCTTGGCGTCCTGATGAACGGATACAGCGTAAGGCTTGCGGACGACATCATTTCCGGAGAGAGGCTCAGGCACCTTGGCCAAAAGCCAGCCGTTGCGTTCGAGCGGCTCCCGGGGCTGGATATATTCCTTGTGAACGGCAGCGGACTCCTCCTGACCGGTTCAAGAAGCATCCCTCAAGCGCCGCCGCTCGAGACCAGGGTGGATACGGCGCCCGTCGTCGAGTGCATTGCCAGCGGGCGAGATATGCGCGGCAGATGGACCGATATGAGCGGCTCTCCGGTCTGGGGCGCGTCGGACTGTTTTACCCATGACGACGGGCTGAAATGGACGATAATAGTCGAGCAGGACGAATCTGTTGCGCTCGCAATGCTCAGCGGCATGAATTACCTCGTACTTCTTATCATACTGAGTGTCTCCCTTGTAGCCGGGTTCATCTCGTACGCCACGGCATTGTCCATAACAGGGCCCATCGGCGAGCTTAAGAAGGGTGCTTCGATACTGGCGACAGGCAATCTCGACTACAGGATAAGGAGCCGCGAGAAGGACGAGCTCGGGGCGCTCGCGAGGTCTTTTGACGATATGGCCGAGGACTTGTTGAGGGTGACTGCCTCAAGGGACGAGCTTCAACGGGAGACGGCCGAAAGGAAGCGGGCCATAGAGGCCCTGAGGATATCGGAGACAAAGTACAAGAACCTCGTCGAGACCTCATTGGCCGGCATATACAGGAGCAACTTCAAGGGGGATCTGCTCTTCGCCAACAGCTCGCTGGCGGCCATGTTCGAGTTCGACTCGCCGGAAGAGATGACCAGGGAAGGCATGCTGCCGAGGTACAGGGACATGGGCGCGAGGGAGGATCTCCTCAATGCCCTCAGGGAGAAGGGCAGGGTCGAGGCCTTCGAGTTCGAGGCGTTGACGAAAACGGGCAGGACGAAGACGGTGCTCATGAGCGCCACCCTCCTGGGCAATATAATCTCCGGAACCGTGCTCGACATAACGGAGCTCAGGCGCGCGAGGGAATTAAGGCGCGAGGCTGAGAGGTCGAAGGCGCTTGCGAACATAGACGACTCGCTCGCGAACGTCGTCACGGATTACCAGGGGGTGCTCGATACAATAGCCAGGTACATAGGCGACCTTGTCCGGGTGCCGTGCGTCATAAGGCTCATCTCAAAGGACGGCAGGTGGCTCGAGGCGCTGGCCTTTTATCACCCCGACCCCGCGATGAGGGAACTCCTCTCGGATTTCATAGCCTCCAACCCGCTGCCTGCGGACACCGGGCTGTGGGGGCAGGTCGTCAGAGAGGGAGCTCAGGCGTCAGGGGCGCCTGAGGAGGTATTCAGGGACATAAAGCCAGAGTATCTTCCGGTCGTTGAAAGGCTCGGCATCAGGGGCGTTCTGGTGACGCCGCTCAGGGCGGAGGGCAGGGTAATAGGGGTCATAGCCTGCTTCAGGCCCGGAGAGGGCGCAGAGTTCACGTCAGAGGAGAGGATACTCATCCAGGACCTCGCGGACAGGGCGGCGCTGGCCATATCCATCGCCCGCCTCATAAGGGAGATAAGGTCCTACTCCGCCGAGCTTGAAAGGAGCAACACCGAGCTCCAGCAGTTCGCGTACGTGGCCTCGCACGATCTTAAGGAGCCGCTCCGGATGATAGACGGGTACCTGAAGCTCCTTGACAGGAAATACGCGGAGTCTCTCGATGATAAGGCAAAAAGGTACATAAGGTTCGCATCTTCCGGCACCACGAGGATGCAGGGCATAATAGACGACCTCCTCGAGTACTCCCGCGTTAGCGCCAGGGCCAGGGTCTTTGAACATACTGACGCGCAGGCAGTGCTCTCTGCCGTCCTCGAGAACCTCTCCGTCCTCATAAGGGAGTCGGGGGCGAGGATAGAGAGGGGGAGGCTCCCGGCAGTTACAGCCGACCCGGTTCAGCTCTCGCAGGTCTTCCAGAACCTCATCTCCAACGCAATAAAATTCAGGCGCCCTGACAGGGCCCCGGTCGTGCGCATATCGGCCGGTGAGAGGGAGGGCGAGTGGCTCTTCACCGTCGAGGACAACGGCATCGGCATAGACCCCAAATACAGGGAGAAGGTATTCGAGATATTCCAGAGGGTCCACGGCCAGGAGTTCCCGGGCACGGGCATCGGGCTTGCCATCTGCAAAAGGGTGGTCGAGAGGCACGGCGGGCGCATCTGGGTGGCTTCAGAGCCAGGGGCCGGCTCCACGTTCTATTTCACCATCCCGAAAAGGGATGCCGCGCCCGGCCAATACAGCGTCCAGCCCTGATATAATGTCTTTCAAATGCTTCGATTTTCATAAAGAATCCCCTTGACAGCCCCATGTATAATAGATAAAATCCTACGCTGCCCAGGGGTCCTTAGGGACGCAAGCCGGATGCAACAGGGCCTGGCCGGGACGTCTTTAGAATTATTTTGAAATCCCGATGGTTTTGTGTAAAAATCAGTGGGATTGGGAAAGGGTTTCTCTCCCGTTCCCCTTTTTCCGTCATATACAGGCGCGTAGCTCAGGGGTAGAGCGCTACCTTGACACGGTAGAGGTCGGCGGTTCGAAACCGCCCGTGCCTACCATTCGTTTTTCCCAGGTATCATACGCCAAAAGACGTTTGTCTTGCATACGGTCTTATGGCAGATGGTGCCTTTTATTGATTTCAAGGAATAGGGTCAGGGGCCCGATAAAGTATCAATGATAAAGGTTATCTTCCCGACAGGAGAGGCACTCGAGTTCAGCTCAGGCGCAAGCCTCTTTGAGGTGTTGAAGGCCCACGACAGGGATCTCCTGAAGAAGACCGTTGCCGCAAGGGTGGACGGAGTTCCAAGGGACTTGAGGTCGACCATCGACGGGGATGGCCCTGTGAAGGTGGAGCCTGTCGTCGTCGATTCTCCGGAGGGCAGGGAGATACTCCGCCATTCGACCGCGCACGTCCTCGCTGAGGCCGTCAAATCATTATACAGCAATGTCAAGGTCGCCATAGGCCCTGCCATTGAGGACGGCTTCTATTACGACTTCGACGTCGAGAAGCCCTTTACGCCCGAGGACCTCGAGAAGATCGAGGCCAGGATGAAGGAGATAGTAAAGGGCGACCACCGGTTCTCAAGGGAGACCATGCCCAGGGCAGAGGCCTTGGCGCTCTTCCACGGCATGGGCGAGAACTACAAGGAAGAGATAATCCAGGACCTTGCCGATGAAGAGGTAAGCCTGTACAGGCAGGACGGCTTCGTCGACCTGTGCAGGGGGCCGCACCTGCCCTCGACAGGATGGATAAAGGCCTTCAAGCTCACCGCCGCCGCTGGGGCCTACTGGAGGGGCGACGAGAAGCACAAGATGCTCCAGAGGATATACGGCACCTCCTTCCCCTCGAAGGACGAGCTCAAGGCCCATCTTGACAGGCTCGAGGAGGCGAAGAGGAGGGACCACAGGAAGCTGGGCAGAGAGCTCGACCTCTTCTCCACAAGCGAGCACATAGGCGCTGGCATGGTCCTCTGGCACCCCAACGGCGCGACCGTGAGAAGGATAATAGAGGACTTCTGGAAGGCCGAGCACGTAAAGGGCGATTACTCGATAGTATACACGCCGCACGTGGCGAACGTGGAGCTCTGGAAGACGAGCGGACACTGGGACTTTTACAGGGAGAACCTCTTCTCTCCGATGGACGTCGAGGGGCAGGACTACATAGTAAAGCCCATGAACTGCCCCTTCCACATCCAGATATACAATAGCGCCTTGAGGAGCTACAGGGACCTGCCCATACGCTACGCGGAGCTCGGCACCGTATACCGCTACGAGCGCTCGGGCGTGCTCCACGGCCTCTTGAGGGTGAGGGGCTTCACGCAGGACGACGCCCATATATTCATGACGCCGGACCAGCTCGAGGACGAGATAAAGGGCGTCCTCAGGTTCACCCTTTTCATATTAAATTCTTTTGGATTCAACGAATTTGATATATACTTGAGCACGAGGCCGGACAAGTACGTCGGCAGCCTCGAGAACTGGGCAAAGGCCGAGGCCGCCCTGAAGGGCGCGCTTGATTCCCAGGGCATGAAGTATTCCATAGACCCGGGCGAGGGCGTATTCTACGGGCCGAAGATAGACATAAAGATAAAGGACGTCATCGGAAGGGCCTGGCAGTGTTCGACCATACAGGTCGATTTCAACCTGCCCGAGAGGTTCGACGTCACGTACAGAGACGAGTCAGGCAAGGAGAGCCGCCCCATCATGATACACAGGGCGCTCATGGGCTCTCTTGAACGGTTCTTCGGCTGCCTCATAGAGCACTATGCCGGGGCCTTCCCGGTGTGGCTCGCGCCTGTGCAGGCCGTGGTACTCACGGTCACGGAGAGGAACGACGAGTTCGCCGCGGAGGTCTACAGGAAGCTCCGGGCCGAGGGCATAAGGGCGGAGCTCGATACGAGGAACGAGAAGCTCGGCTTCAAGATAAGGGAAGCCCAGTTGAGGAAGATACCGTACCAGCTCGTGATAGGCGACAAGGAGACCGGCGCAAGGGAGGTAACTCCCCGTCTGAGAGGCGGCGAGAGCCTGCCGTCCATGCCGGTCGATGAGTTTATAACAGTAATAAGGGCCGATAGCAGGCCTGGCGCGAGTTCCAACTAACGGTTTTTATTCAGGCTGCTCAAACAGACTTTTCAGCAGCCTGCCAGGAGGGGGTGAATTCTTATAGCAAAGGACACCACAAGAATCAACAAGATGATAAGGGTTCCACAGGTCAGGGTCATTGACAATGAAGGCAATCAGCTCGGCGTGATGGCTACCAAGGATGCTCTGGCGGCTGCCGAGAACGGCGGATTGGATCTCGTCGAAGTCGCGCCGACAGCGAACCCGCCGGTCTGCCGCATAATGGACTATGGCAAATACAAGTACCAGATGAGCAAGAAGTCCAAAGAGGCCAAGAAAAAGCAGACCGTCATAAGCAT
>Ga0209322_10000196_pt1 | contig 33094 bp, 30 predicted proteins | sample Rifsed19ft1_FD_184013 | JGI IMG/M metagenome (GOLD analysis project Ga0209322, IMG submission 184013) | Soil microbial communities from Rifle, Colorado, USA - sediment 19ft 1 (version 2) | ecosystem: Environmental > Terrestrial > Deep subsurface > Rock core/Sediment | place: Rifle, Colorado... | reverse complement strand
GATATGATTATTACAGCAGCTATGAGAAATTAAAAAACAGCAAACCGGGCAAAAAATTTTACGCTTTGTTCGACAAAGAAAGATTGCCGAAAGCAACAGAGAGGAATTATACTTTAAGTGATCTCACCAAAATTGCTCTCGATTATTTAAGCAAGCAGCCGAATGGATTTATCCTGATGATCGAAGGCTCACAGGTTGACTGGGCTGGGCACCAGAATGACCAGGCTTATCTTTTATCGGAGATGGCAGATTTTAATACGGCTATAAATGCTGCATTAGATTTTGGAGAAAAGAACAAAGAAACTCTTGTCATAGTAACTGCAGATCACGAAACGGGTGGAATGAGTATCATCGATGGAAACTTAGATGGAAGCGATCTTAAACTGGACTTTTCTACAAAACATCACACTGCGGATATGGTTCCAATCTTTGCAAAAGGTCCCGGCGAAAAAGAGTTTAGCGGCATTATGGATAATTATATGATCGGAAGAAAACTTTTTTGGATGTTGGATAGTAATTACTCGTTTTAATCTTTTGTACTCCAAAATTTTTATAAAACAAGACGTAGATATTTTTAATCATCCATCATTTTATCTTGAATTTGGTTTTCATGTAAATTAACAAATTGTTTAGGATAAACAATATCTATTTCTCTAAAATTTTTTTCGCAAGTATCCATAAATCTATGTAAATGTGGATAGTTAATTGTGTCTCTATAAAATTCTGATGTCTTTATTGTCATAAATCTTTTTAAATCAAGCTTTGTCCCATACCATAAGCTATCCGAGTATATTTCTAAATAATAAAAAAACTTTGCTATACTTATTATGGGATTTCCATATTTCAGATGATAACCTCTTGGCATTAATGCATCCAAAACATCCAGTGGATATTTCTTATATAAACTAGCATATTGTTTAATAGCATCTTCTCTGACTCTCGGATCATCATTCCATATATCATATCTTGACATTTCTAAAGCCGCTTGATTGGATATTTCTATAAGTGAGTCTTCCAACTCAGTATTTTCCAGTTGCTTTATTACTTTTATCATTGTTTCTCTTTTAATTCTATCACCCATTAATTTATCATTGAAAATTTGGAGTGTCTGAAGTTTTTGTTGATTACTATTCAAAGTATAAACAATATATCCACCAGTAAATAAAAGAGCTAAGATCTGAAATATTTTTAATACAATATTCCATTTATCATATTTGGAAAATTTAATGCTCATTTTTTGACCTTTGTATTTAATAATGCATTTAGACCAACCCCGAAAATACTTCAGTTGGGTAACACAAAATTAACTTAAATTTTTTTTAATTACCTCTTGACAAGGTGCACATCTGTTCACTATATTTGTGGTGAACAAATGAGCACTATATGAATCAAATAACAGACAGACAGCAAGAAATCTTAAAGTTTATAAACTCTTATAGGGAGATTAACGGCTATCCTCCTACGATAAGAGAGATTGCCAGGCAGTTCGGGATGTCTTCAACATTTGGGGTAAAAAAGCATTTAGATGCTTTAGTTAAGAAGGGGTACCTGCATATTGAGAGCAACGCAAGCAGGGGAATTTCAACTCTTCCGGGTAATGAACCGGTGAGCCAAACTGTTTTTGAAAGCAACGATATTTTCAATAGAATTCCGGTGATCGGGCGGGTTGCGGCAGGTACTCCAATCTTAGCTGAAGAGAATATTGAAGGCTCGCTCGTAATTGATGCAACGCTTACAAGCAAAAGTGGCAAATGTTTTGCTCTTAAGGTAAAAGGTGACAGCATGATTAAAGCAGGAATATTCGATGGAGACTTTGTGATTGTTGAGCCGCAAAAGGAAGCTAAGACAGGTGATATTGTCGTTGCACTTATTGATGACGAAGCAACTGTTAAAACTTTCGAACGGAAAAACGATACGGTAAGATTATTACCGGGAAATGATAACTATAATCCAATAGATGTTACAAACAAAGAGAACTTTTCTCTCGTTGGCAGAGTAAAAGGAATCGTTAGGTATTTTAATTAATCAACGGAGTCATTATGAAAACGGACATTTTTTCAAATGCAATTATGAAAAGAAATAAAATCAGGTTTATATATGGTTTATCAGAAGTGGTGCTTGAACCTTATTTTATAACAACTGAAAAAACAGGAAAAGTTATTTATGGCAGACCGTTTAATTCCAGTGAAGTAAGAAAGTTTGAGTTTAACCGGATAGCCAATATACGCGTACTTAACGGGGCAAGGTTTTCACCGCTTATTCACATCAGCGGTTTAGTAAATTAAAGCGAGGTATGAAATGTTAGATCTGGTAAAAAGAAAAAGAGTGGATTTGTTAGTTGACCAGTTATGGAAATATGGTTACTTAACTTTAAAAAGAAAATTCGGCACTTACTTGCCAGAGCCGGAGAAAGTCGGTGAATTCGATATTGATATTGTATCCCGTCAAAAGAAAGATTATGCAATCGGTGTTACGTTATCTGTTGATGAAATGAATAATCCCAAGTTACTTGAGAAGATATCTTTTCTTGCAACAAGGCATACAAAGTTCACAAACAACAATGTTACACTTTTTCTTGGTGTGCCTTCCAGTCATTTAAGAAAAGTAAAGCAGCTTGTTGAAGTGCTCGGAGATGATATCAGGAAGAATATTAAATTTGTATCTATTCCTGAAACTGAAGTTCCTTCTACCACGGTTAAGAGAAGAAAGAAGGAAACAAACAAGTCTATCTTCGCATAATTCCCCTCAAATATTTTTACCTTTACACAACTGCAGTTCATTTATAATTTTCCTTATGAAGAAAAAGGAGAAAGCCTTATTAAAGGCTTTTCTTGACATTATTTGCTCTTAAGGTTAATTTTACTCGATTAATCAATACGGGAAAGAACTTGCGTAAGACAGAGTCGCAATCCGATGAAAAATTACAGGATGAGTTAAAAAACTCAGGTGAAATACCGAAACACATTGCCATTATTATGGACGGCAACGGCAGGTGGGCAAGAAGGCGAGGGCTTCCGCGTGTAGCAGGGCACAAAAGAGGAGTTGAAACAGTCAGAGATATTGTAGAAGCATGTGCCCAACTTGGTGTTAAATTCCTTACACTTTACACTTTCTCAACCGAGAATTGGAAAAGACCAAAGGATGAAGTATCTACCCTGATGAGATTGCTTCTAAAAAGTTTGAAAGACAGAACAGACGAATTAGATAAAAACGATATTAAGCTCGATACTATTGGAGACGTGAAGGCATTTCCTTTGGTGGTTCAAAAAAGACTTTATGATGATATAGAACGGACCAAGAACAATAAAAGAATGACTCTTAACCTTGCACTCAGTTACAGCGGAAGGTGGGAGCTTCTTGAAGCGATAAAAAGTATCGGACGCCTGGTTCAGGAAGGTAAATTAAGCATAGATGAAATTACAGAACGGCACGTTTCCGATTTCTTAACAACTAAAAATATTCCTGACCCCGATCTCCTTATAAGAACGAGCGGCGAATTCAGAGTGAGTAATTTTTTATTATGGCAGATAGCATACACAGAGTTTTTTATTACGGATGTTTATTGGCCCGACTTTTCACGAAAACATCTTTACGATGCCATTAAAGATTTTCAACGGAGGGAAAGAAGGTTTGGTAAAATCAGTGAACAAATTAAAAAGAATGGTAAAGGCTTAAAGAATGTTTCCGACCTCCCAAAAGAGATTGCTTAAAATAATATTACTTCCCGTTTTTTTGTTTTTCATTTCAACTGCATATCCGCAAATTAAAAGTTATAAAGTGCTTGGAGTTACAGTTGAGGGAAATAAATCTGCTGATGCAACTACAATAATTTCGAGCAGCGGAATTAAAGTTGGAGACGAAGTCCAGATACCCGGAGATAAAACGCTTAACGCAATTCATAATTTGTGGTCTCTGAATATTTTCTCAGATGTCCAGATTATTATTGATAAGGAAATAGGCGATGGTGTTTTCCTCTTAATAAAAGTTGAGGAATATTCCAGGATAGAAAGAACCGTTATCGAAGGAAATGATGAGATAGATACTGATGATATTGAAGCTAAAATAAATTTTACAAGGGGAACAATTTTAAAGCCCCAGGAAGTTGCCAATCTTAAGCAAAAAGTATTAAAGCTTTATGAGGAAGAAGGCTATCTTAATGCTGAAATTACGGATAAGTATTATGATTTTTTCAGGGCTGATACTACTGAAGATGGAATTGAAATAACCTGGAGAAATAAAAAAGATTTTTCTGATGAATATACCGTTTTGTATGAAGACGATGATATAATTTATCGGAACCTTATAGACAGGATAAAGGACCGCATTTTGTTAAAGCTTAAAATAGTAGAAAATGATGAAGTGGTTGTGAGAGAAATTCAATTTGTTGGCAACGAGGATTTTGATGATGGCGATTTAAGAGGTGAGATGGATGAAATTTCCGAAGCCAGATGGTGGAAATTCTGGAGTAGTTCTAATTTTAAACGTGAAGGCTTTGAAAAAGATAAAGAACTGATTAAAAAATTCTACCTGAAAAACGGTTACCGCGATGCAGAAATAATATCGGATTCTCTTACATACTATAATGATAATAAAGATTTAAAGATCGTAATGAACATACATGAGGGACCTCAATATAAAATAAGAAATATTACATGGCAGGGTAATACAATTTATCCCGACGAGGTTTTAACCCAGAGTCTTGATTTTGCCAAAGGGGATATTTTTGATTATGATAAGTTCGAAAAGAACCTTCGTGGAAATGAAGCGCAAACAGATGTAAATGCTCTTTACCAGGATAACGGATATTTAACATTCAGCTCACAAGCTTCAGAAATAAAAGTCGCATCCGATTCAATAGATTTAGTTATTAGACTTGAAGAAAGAAACCAGTTCAGGATAGGGAAGGTTAATATAACAGGCAACACTAAAACAAAAGATAAAGTAATACGCCGTGAACTTTACAATGTGCCCGGTGATTATTTTAACCGTGCACTGCTGTTCAGAAGCATTCAGCAATTGGCTAATCTTCAATATTTTAACGTGGAAAAACTGTATGGACCACAAGGGTTGGATTATACTCTTCCTAATGACAGTACAGTAGATATTACATTTAACGTGGAAGAAAAATCGAGTGATTATTTAAATGCTTCTGTGGGGTATAGCGGAAGCTTCGGCTTTAGCGGTGCAGTTGGTGTAACGCTTACTAATTTTTCCATTGCAGAACCTTTTTCCCTTGGCGGTGGGCAGGTTCTAAGTTTCAACTGGCAGTTTGGCGTTGGAAGTTTGTATAGAACCTTTACTCTTGGTTTTACAGAACCGTGGTTATTCGATACGCCTACTCTTGTTGGATTCGAAGTTTTTGATACAAGGCAACAATATATTTATGATTTACGTCAATCCGGCGGAACATTAAGAACAGGGCGCAGGTTAAAATGGCCTGATGATTTCTTTTATTTACAGGGATTTTTTAAATATCAGTATAATAATGTTATTGAAGGACAAGGTTTTTACCAGGAAGGAAAATTTAATCAGTTTACATTGGGAACAACTATAAGTAGAAAGAATATTGATAACCCGATTTTCCCATCGCAAGGCTCTTCTTATTCTTTTGATGCGGAAATGTCGGGAGGACCTGTTTTACCAGGCGAGGTTAATTACTATAAATTAAGTTTTAGAGCCGAATGGTATAAAAGGTTGTTTAATTCAAGCAGTGTAGCTTTATATGCAATTGCAGATATGGGATATTTAAATGAATTTGAAGAAGGTACTCCGATAAATCCATTTGAATATTTTTTTATGGGAGGCAATGGTTTAGTTATTGCGACAACCCCGTTAAGAGGTTATGATGACAGAACTGTTGGTCCTCGTGATTCTCAGGGAAATGTAATTGGCGGAAGGGTAATGTCCCGTTATACAACTGAACTTCGTTTTGCTGTTACGCTTGATCCTATCCCGATTTATCTTCTTGCATTTGCCGAAGCAGGAAATGTTTTTGAAAGTTTAAAGAAAACAGATATTTTCGAACTTAGAAGGTCGGTTGGTTTTGGCGCAAGACTATTAATTAATCCTTTGGGATTAATTGGATTTGATCTTGGCTACGGTTTTGACAGAAAATTAACCGACGATAAAGAGCCGGAATGGCTCTTCCATTTTCAATTTGGACGTGGTTTTTAATTCAACAACAAACATAAAGGAAAATATTGTGAGGAAATTTCTTTTCATATTTGCAGTAACAGTTATAACAACTAATTTGTTTGCACAATCGCCGCAAAAACTTGGTTATGTAGATTCGCAGATAATTCTTTCTCAGTTCGCCGAAGCCATTAAAGCACAGGGAGATCTTGATGCTATAACCAATAAATGGAGTGCCCAGGTTGACAGTATGACTGTTTCATACCAGCAGGGATTAGCCGATTATCAAAAGCAGGCTAATACTATGACCGATGAGAAAAAACTTGAGGTGCAGAAAGATCTTATTGCGCAGGAGCAAACTATAATCGATTTCAGAAGACAAAAGTTCGGGCAGAACGGTGAAATATACCAGAAGCAGGAAGAAATTTTTAATCCTGTAAAGAAAAAGATTTATACTGCAATTGAACAGGTTGCCAAATCGGAAGGAATGCAATTTGTTTTTGATAAAAGCGGAGATATTGTTCTGCTTTACGCCGATTCATCTTTTGACATAACTTACCAGGTACTTGATAAATTAAAAAGAGGTAATTAAGAATAATCTATACTCTTTTTAGTTATTTGTTAAACGGAGTATTTATGAAGAAAATATTTTTTGTTTTTTCATTAATAGCTTTTCTGCCTGCCTTATCATTTGCTCAGCTTAAGATAGGGTATGTTGATTCGGATACGATTATGGATAACCTGCCCGATGCCCAGGATGCAAGACAAAAACTTGATGCATTGATACAGGAATGGCAGGGTGAGTTGAATAAACTTGAGGGAGACTGGAAAAATAAATACGATGATTATGAAAAAAGAAAACTGATAATGACTGACCAGACAAGAGCGGAAACGGAGGCAGAATTAGTTAAGCTTGAGAAACAAATAAGCGAGTACAGGGAGAAAAAGTTTGGTACTAACGGTGAACTTTTTCAAAAGCAGGATGAATTAATGCATCCCGTTCAAAACAGGGTTTTTAATGCAATCAAGGAAGTAGCCGAGGAAGAAGAGCTTGATTTTGTTTTGGACCGGAGTGGCGATGTTATGCTTTTATATGCAAAAGAAGAATACGACCTGACCGCAAAAGTTCTTGAGAAATTAAAGTTAGAATAAATTTAATGAAGATTAAGCTGGAAGAAGCAGCTGAGGTTGTAAATGGTAATATTGTCGGTGATAAAAATATTGCCATTAGTAGCTTTGCAAAAATAGAGGAAGCAAAATCTGGCGAACTTACGTTTCTTTATCTCGATTCTTACAAAAAATTTTTTCCTTCTACAAAAGCGTCTGCTATTCTCGTAAAGCATGATTTCCCTAAAACGAGAGACAATATTACTTATATAGAAGTTGAAAGTCCCAACAAGGCTTTCGCTAAACTTTTACAACATTATTTCAAACCTGATTATAAACTTTCCGGTATCGATTCCACTGCATCAATTCATCCTGCTGCAATTGTAGGCAGGAATTCTGCTATTGGGAAAAATGTTGTAATATCTGAAGGTTGCAGGATTGGCTCGAACGTAAAAATTTTTCATAATGCTGTTTTACTGGAAGATGTTGAAGTGGGGGACAACTCGGTGATTTATCAGAACGTTAGTATCCGTGAAGGAAGCCGCATAGGTAGGAATGTAATTATTCATGCTAACTCTGTAATTGGATCAGACGGTTTTGGATATGACATCGATGAAAACAGGATCTTTCATAAAGTTCCTCAAATTGGAATAGTGATTATTGAAGATGATGTTGAAATAGGTTCGAATGTTTCTGTTGACCGTGCATCTCTTGGTGCAACTGTAATCAAAAAAGGTGTAAAGGTAGATAACCTCGTACAAATAGCACACAATGTTGTAATTGGTGAGAACTCTATTGTTGCAGGGCAGGCGGGAATTGCAGGGAGTTCAAAGATTGGTAAGAATTGTTATTTACTTGGGCAAGCAGGTGTATCGGGGCATTTAGAAATTACTGATGATGTTATTTTACATCCTCAAGCCGGTATTAGCAAAAGTATATCAAAGCCGGGTAATTATTTTGGTTCGCCCGCCAAAGAAATAAAAACAGCTTTCAAACTCGAATCGCATTACAGGAACCTTCAAAACTATGCCGATAGAATAATGCAGTTAGAAAAACGAGTTGAAGAATTATTAAAAAAGGCAGAAGAAATGAAAAATAATAAATCCATATAAAGGATTACTCATCTTCTATACATTTAATTGTATTTCATACCCCATCTTACTATTTTCAAAATCAAAATTTACCTTGAAATATTTAAACGGGAATAAATGTTAGAATTACAAAGAACTATCTCAAAACCTGTTTCCATATCGGGAATAGGATTGCATACCGGAACAGAATGTACTATGACTTTCAAACCGGCACCGGAAAATTATGGAATTCGCTTTATCAGGGTTGATTTAAACGGCAAACCCGAGATACCTGCCAACGCAGACAATGTTGTTGATATTTCGAGAGGTACGACACTCGGCATAGGTGAAGCTAAAGTTCATACTGTCGAACATGTTCTTGCTGCTATTGTTGGTCTGCAAATAGACAATATCATTATTGAACTCGACGGGATTGAACCACCGATCGGTGATGGAAGTGCAGTTCCTTATGTTGAAGCATTAAAAGAAGCAGAATTTACTCAGCAGAATGAACCGAAAGATTATCTCGTTATTGATGAGACAGTAATCTATCATGAAGAAGCAAATCAGATTGATATTGTTGCGTTGCCTCTCGACAGCTACAGGGTTACTGTGATGGTTGATTATCAGAACCCGGCATTAGGCAGCCAGCACACAGGACTTTTTGATCTTGAAAAGGAATTCGCTTCAGAATTTGCTCCTGCAAGAACATTTTGTTTTTTAAGCGAGATCGAAGAGCTGGCAAGCCAGGGTTTAATTAAAGGAGGGGACATTAACAATGCAGTCGTTATTGTTGATAAAAAAGCTACTGAAGCAGAGTTAAAAAATATTCAGAAAACTCTGGGAGTAAAAGAAACATTAACAATTGGTGATAACGGTATTCTCAACAACAAAGATTTGAGATTTCGCAATGAACCCGTTAGGCATAAACTTCTTGATCTGGTTGGAGACCTTGCATTGATTGGCGCTCCTATTAAAGCGCAGATACTTGCTGCTCGTCCGGGTCACAGGGCAAATGTAGAATTCGCAAAACAAATCAGGAAACTTTACCAGCAGAAAAAACTTGTTAAGAAATATCAAACAGTAAAAAAAGAAGGAGTTGTTTTTGACATTAATGCGATACAGAGGATTCTACCTCACCGTTATCCTTTTTTGATGATTGATAAAATAATTGAGCTCGAACTTGATAAACGTGTTGTCGGAGTTAAATCTGTTACTGTAAATGAGCCTTTTTTCCAGGGGCATTTCCCTGGGCAACCGATTATGCCTGGAGTTTTAATCATTGAGGCAATGGCACAAACAAGTGGAATTCTTATTCTTAATTCATTGCCCGATTTTAAAGAGAAACTCGTTTACTTTATGCAGATAAATAATGCAAAGTTCAGAAAGCCTGTTGTGCCGGGTGATCAGCTGTTTCTTGAGATAGTACTTGTTTCAAAGAAAACGAAAATTTTCTTAATGAAAGGTAAAGCAATGGTAAATGATAAGGTTGTTGCCGAAGCTGATTTTATGGCGGGTGTTGTTGACAGGGATGCGCCCGTTGAATCATAGGAATGATTGATTGATGAAATGGTACTTTCTAAATACTGGCGCTGGTTCCGGTCGGTACAATATGGATTTTGACCTTCAACTTGCAAAAAACAACAGGGGAGATGAGGTATTCTTTAGGCTCTACAGGTGGAATCCTTATTGCATATCACTGGGCTTTAACCAGGAGTTTAGTTCTGTTAATGTTAATAAAGCTTCGAGAGACAAAATAGATATTGTTAAAAGACCGACAGGGGGCAAGGCAATTTTACACGCTGAGGAGTTAACATATTCGGTTGTTTATCCTATAGCCGGAGATATGTCTTTAAGAAGTCTTTATTGTGAAATAAATAAAGCCTTGAGAGAAGGTTTGATTTTATACGATGAAAGATTGTCGGGAATTGAGCTCGAATCAGCTCAGCCTGATTTAAGAAATTTTTATAAGGAATCTTTATCTGAAATTTGTTTTACAGTTTCAGTAAAAAGTGAAATTAATTTTTCAGGTAAAAAATTAGTCGGCAGTGCACAGAGAAAAATCGGAAGAACTATTCTTCAGCATGGCTCGATACTTTGCGGTGATTACCACACAAAAATTATTGATTATCTTAATTTGTCCGGCAAAGAATATTCCGATGCAAAAACGGGGATGCTGAAAAATACTACCGAACTTAAAAAAATTCTTCAGAATGAAGTAGATTATGATAAGATGTCCGGCTGCATAATTAAAGGTTTCGAAAAGTTTTTTAATATTAATTTTCTTAATCTTGATGAAGAGATTTTAATTTTATCTGCTTAAAACTTAAAACAAGATGAATACCGAGAAAGAAATAAAAAGAATTACTACAAAAGCTCTTTCGCTTCTCAAAAAGAAAGGCATCAAAATAACTGCTCTTACAGCTTATGATTTTATTACAGCTAAACTCATAGATGAAGCCGGGATAGATATTATTCTTGTTGGCGATTCGCTAAGCAATGTCTTCCAGGGAAATGAGACAACCTTGCCTGTTACCATGGATGAAATGATTTATCACACTAAAGCTGTAGCCAAAGCAGTAGACAGAGCCATGGTTGTTGTTGATTTACCTTTTATGTCGTATCAGCTAAGTGTGGATGAAGGATTCCGGAATGCAGGAAGAATAATGAAAGAAACATCGGCTGGTGGAGTTAAACTCGAAGGCGGCGAAAGAGTAGCAGAAACTGTAAGAAAAATTACACAAGCCGGGATACCGGTTATGGGTCATATAGGCTTGACTCCTCAGAGTATTCATCAGTTTGGAAGTTACAGGGAAAGAGGTAGGAATAAAGAAGAAGCTGAAGAGATTTTAAACGATTCAAAAATAATGGAAGAAGCCGGAGCTTTTGCAATTGTACTTGAAAAAATTCCTGCTTCGCTTGCTAAAAAAATTTCTGAATCACTCACAATTCCGGCTATAGGAATTGGAGCCGGCATGCATTGCGATGGACAGATTCTTGTTACTCCCGACATGCTCGGTTTAAATCTTGAATTTCATCCAAGATTTGTCCGGCATTATGCAAAGTTAGCGGAAAAAATTAATAGTGCTGTAAAAAAGTATATTGAAGATGTAAAAAACAAACACTTTCCTGATGAAAGTGAAAGTTATTGATTTGTATCTTGTTGATTAAACGGTTTATGTGATATTTCGGGTATATGGCAGAAAAAAAATTTTTGGTTCTGATATTTCTCATCTTTATTTCTTTACAAGCTTTTCCCCAGGTAGATTACAACATCTTTCTTGAAGATGCTTCTATAACCTCGATAGCCGAGGAGAAAGACTTCCTCTGGGTTGCTACTTACGGACAGGGAATTTTCAGGCTTTCAAAAAAGGACGGTAAGTGGTTTAACTTTTCGACCAAGAACAGAAATCTCGATAACGATCTTTTTCACACAATTGCTGTAAGTAAAGATTATGTATGGGCTGGTGCAAATGAAGGTCTCTTCATTTATAATAAAAAAAGAAACAGGTGGACAATAAAAAAGTTTTCCCTGGGTGGAGAGTTTGGAAATTGGATAAGATCGTTATGCTACGATCAAAGCCGGAATATTTTATGGATAGGGAGATTTAGAAATCTGACCCAATTAAATGTAAGTAGGCAAAAGTATAAAGACTTTGATCTGACTCAGAACAACGATCCTAAAACAAATACTTTCAAATCAATAAAACTTGACGGGGACAGTCTTGTATGGTTTGGTACAGAATCGGGTGTTCATATATATAGAAAGAATAAAAAAATTGGAGAAGAAGCCTGGCAATTTATTAATAATAAAAAGGGCTTTAAACAGGAAGGGGATGCTGTTTCTATAAGTGATTTTGCTTTTGAAGGAGACAATGTTTGGTTTGGAACGGACGAATTTATTACTCCAAAACAACCGCAGTTTAACATCGGGGGTCTTTACAGATATAACAGGAAATTTATCTGGGATAAACTCTCGAGAGGAAACGGTCTACCCGCAAACGGTATTTATTGCATAGAAAGGACAGGCAACTATATTTGGGCGGGAGTCTACTCTTTTGAAAAAAAAGAAAAAGAGGAATATGGCAAAGGTCTTGTTTTGATCGATCGTATAACCGGCAAAGTAATCCCCATTGATCTCAACTTGCTTGAAACCAAATCGTCAACAATAAATACTCTTTACTTTGATGAAAAAGATTTGTGGATCGGAACTGACAGGGGCTTGTGGAAACTTAACATTGTAAATCCTCTTGCCGCATGGACACTGAAGAAGGAAGTTAAAAAAAGCGGAACTACCAAGAAATAACTCTGGTTGATTAACTCTTTATCCCCACTTAATTTATAGTTATTTTTATTATCCAAATTAACTTATATGAATGATGTTAAAGTTAACTAAACAAAAGTTAGATAAACTCAGGAATAATTTTGGGGGACAGAAGATCGCAGTTATTGGCGATATGATGCTCGATTGCTATTTCCGGGGCGATGTAAAAAGAGTTTCTCCCGAAGCACCGGTTCCTGTTGTTGAAGTGGAAAATGAATTTTTCCGCTTTGGCGGTGCTGCAAATGTCGCTTTGAATATTCTGAAACTTGGTGGAGTTCCAATTCCAATTGGAGTAATAGGAAATGATAATGACGGAAGAATTTTTACGTCGTTACTAAATGAAGCTGATATGATATTTGATGGAATTATTGAAGATACTTCGCGTCCTACTACAGCCAAAACAAGAGTGATTGCAGGTAACCAGCATGTTGTTAGAATAGATAAAGAAAGTAAAGAGAATATTTCACATGAAACGGAAAAGAAACTTCTTGAATATCTATCTTCGAATATTCATCATCTGCAAGGAATAATTTTACAGGATTATAATAAGGGGGTTCTAACCAGGACTTTCATTAAAAACATTATTGAGCTGGCAAGTAAGAAAAATGTGCTTGTCACTGTAGATCCGAAGTTCAATAACTTTTTTGAATACAAGAATGTAACCGTGTTCAAGCCAAATAAGAAAGAAGCCGAGGATATTCTTGGAATGAAAATAAAAAGTAATGAACATATTACAAAAGCTGGAAGAACAATTCTTGAAAGATCGAATGCTTTGAATGTTCTGTTAACGCTTGGCGCAGAAGGTATTGCAGTGTTTGAGAAAGACAAAACCGAAAAACGTATGGAGACAAAAGCGAGAAAAGTTGCTGATGTATCGGGAGCGGGGGATACGGTTATTTCCACTCTTACAATGGCGCTTGCAGCAGGAGGGGACATTATTGAAGCTTCCTACCTTGCCAATTATGCTGCCGGTATTGTTTGTGAAGAAGTGGGAATAGTCCCTATTGAAATTGAAAAACTTTTTGATGCAGTTGAGAAAGACAACAAATGAATAATATCCTTTCAAAAGCTTCTATGAAATTTCTAAGGGAGAAATTTAAGGAAGAAAAGAAAAAGGTTGTGTTTACCAACGGCGTTTTTGATATAATACATTCCGGGCATATTGACTACCTTGTAAAAGCAAAAGCTTTAGGAGATATTTTAATAGTCGGATTGAACAGCGATTCTTCAGTTAGAAGAATAAAAGGAGAAAAGCGCCCTATAGTTAGTCAAACGGACAGAGCTTTTGTCCTGTCTAATCTCAAACCGGTAGATTATGTTGTTCTTTTTGAAGAAGATACTCCGTTGGAAATTATTAAAGCACTTGTACCTGATGTTCTTGTTAAAGGAGCCGACTGGTCTTTGGATAAGATAATTGGCAGCGATGTTGTATTAAACAAGGGTGGCGAAGTTAAAAATATATCTTTTGTCAATGATCAATCAACATCCGGTATAATCGATCTTATATTATCGAGATATTCAGATTAAATTCCTTTCATTGCTTTTTCATTTAAAGGAAATGAACAATTAATCTTTAACCCAGGGCGTATAAATCTAATATTGGATAACGAAGCGCAAAATAAGACGGCAAACGGAAAAAAGAAAAGAACACTTCTGCAAAGAATTGTAAATGCTTTTCTTTATACATGCATTGGGTTCCTTGTTCTTTTATTAATTTTTTTAGGAATCAGCCAGACCCATACATTCAGGGAATTTTTACGTGAGAAAATAATTGAGGAAGCAAACAGTTCACTTAACGGGAAAATATATATAGAAGAAATAGAAGGGACTATTTTTACTTCTTTGATTCTTCGCAACACCGTGGTTAATATGGAGAGAGACACAATTCTTAAAGCTGAAACAATCAGTGTTTTAACCAGTCCGTTGCAACTGCTTCTTAAAAAGATTTATGTGAGAGACTTTGAGATTGATAATGCAACGGTCAATTTATCAACTGATAGTTCCGGTACTTTGAATCTTGTAAAATTATTTCCTGCCACAGAACCCGATACAAGTACTTCGGAGTTCCCTTTTAAAATTCATATTGCTAATCTGCAGTTAAGCAACATAAATTTTTCTTACCGGAATTTTGCAGAAAATGAAGTCCCGAAAGAATATGCGGGAATCAATTATAATGATATTGAGATCAGGAACCTGAATCTTGAGTTAGCTGCAGATTTGGATATAAGCGATAATAGTTATGAACTTACCCTTTTTCATTTGTCCTTTTTGCCAAACATAGCGGGGTTTAATTTAAGAAATCTTAAAGGTGAATTTGTACTTAATGAAAAAAATATTTTAGTCCGTAATTTTGAAGTGCAAACCGACAGATCGGACTTTAATGTTGGTATTGTTATAAATGATTTCAATGTTTTTGATACTCTATCTACTGATTTTAGCAAAACTCAGTTAACTGTTCTTGCAAATTCCAGGTCATTTTCATTTAAGGATCTCAGGGTTTTCCTGCCATCTGTAAGCATGCTTGACGGAAACTTTACGTTTGATCTTAACGTTTCAGGTTCACCAAGTGAATTAGAACTGAATCATATCCAGGTACTGCTACAGAATTCCAATATAGAAGGAACCGGAAGCTTAAAGAATTTAGACAAGCCAGGATCTTTGTTTATTTCAGCCGATCTGGATAAATCTTATATAGAACAAAAAGATATTCAAAAATTATTTCCTTCAATTGAAATGCCTTCATATCCTGAACTGGGTATTATAAGATTTGATACATTGAGATATGAAGGCAGCCCGCTTAAGTTTAAAACGAATCTGGGTATTGCAACAGACAAAGGTTCTTTCGGTGGTTTAATTAATCTTGATCTTGAAAAAGAACTGATGGAGTATGAAACCACTTTTTTAGTTAGTAAACTTGACTTAAAACCTTTTGCAGATATATCCTCATCAATCAACTTATCCGGGAAGATTAAAGGCAAAGGCACTTCGCCTGCAAACTTTGACGGCTCAATTAATCTTACTGCCGACGGCTCAAAACTGAATGGTAATGAAATTGACTCACTTAGACTTTCAGCCAACGCCATTAATAAGAACATCTCATATAACTTTTATTTAGTTTCTCATAATACAAAAGCCGGGCTGAGCGGCATTCTTGATTTTACAAATGAAGAAAATCCGTTTTATAGAATTGCCGGTGACATAAAAAATCTTGATGTTGCAGAATTTTCAGAAGATTCACTGGTTCATACCGATCTTAATTTTACATTCGACGGGGAAGGAGAAAGTTTTGATCAGGATAAAATGAATTTGTTCATGAGTATGAAACTCTTCGATTCGAAATTAGCCGAAGTATATATTGATAGTGTAAGAGCGATTGTCGATTTGCAGGGAGCTACGGTCGAAGAGAGGATAATTAATATTATATCCGATATTGCCGATGTAACAATGACGGGGAATTTCAAAGTTACAGAAGCTATTGATCTTTTAACCAGTGAAGCAGGAATTCTTTCTGAGGTATATAACGATAAGTTGCAAAAACTCTTTCCAACGGCGTTCCGGGGAGAAGAAATTGTTCACAACGAAAAGACAGGTGTAAAGGAACCTTTGTTTAGCCAGGTAGGTTCCCCGATGAACATTAATTATGCAATAGAATTGAAAGACTTTAATATTATTTCGGCGTTTATCGGTGATTATCATCTCGAAATTGATGCTGAAATGGGAGGAAAAATTATCAACGATGAAAATAGTATTCATTTTAGCTTTAATACTGATCTGAATTATATAAAGTTATGGAATGATGAAAGTGCCTTCTTCGTGACTAAAATGGGTCTTGATTTGGATGTACTGAACGATTTCAATGTGTTTTCAACTTCTGATGTAGAAGTAGACTTAGATGTATCGGCAGAACGTATTTTTTCAGGCAGCGATATATATGATTTTCATTTCGATATGAAAATGCAGGAAGATAAAGCCGAAATTAATTTCGGGGCAGAACAGAAACCAATATCTGTTAATGTTAATGCTGGTATAGATATAAGCCGTGATGTACTTGATGTTTCGATTGACTCGTTAAGATTTAGCGATGATCAATTTTTAATTGTAAACAAGGAGCCATTAAGTTTTACATATACAGAAAACAGGATCGATATAAAGACATTTGATTTGGTTCATAACGATGCTCATTTAAAAGCAAACGGATTTTTATCGCGTACCGGGAATCAGAAACTGAATGTAACATTGTCAGGCTTAAAAGGACAGGATTTAAGTGTTAATCTTTTTCATCTGAGACCCGAAAACAGTATGGATGCAAATGTTAATCTAAATCTCGATGTTTCAGGAAATATGGTTGAGCCGGTAATTAATATGGATATGTCTGTGGATAGTGTTAAGTATGGCGGCAGAACTTTTGGAGTGCTAAAAAGCAAAGTTAATTATAAAAATAAAAATCTTGATCTGGATATAGCATTTGTAGATTCGCTATTAAATCCTACAAGCCCTGCCCTTAAAATTACAGGCTATGTTCCGGTTGATCTTTCTATAGAGGCGTCATCAGATAATTACATTGGAACCAGACCGATGGATATTCGTCTTAAGTCCGATGGTTTTAACCTGGGAGCTTTTGGAGATATACTTCCTGCTGTTAACAGGTTAAGAGGTAATTTTACTTCCGACCTGAGATTAACAGGTACACCGTCATCGTTAAAAACAGAAGGGTATTTGAAAGTTAAGGATGCAGCCTTTTTCCTTGAGGCAAATAATCTTGAATATAATGCCTCGGCAGGGGTAAGAATAGAGGGAAACCAGTTAACTATAGATAGCCTTATGATTGCAAACGTAGAGGGTACAATAAATGGCGGCAAACTGACTGGCAGAGGAGTTGCTTTGCTCGATAATTTCACGTTTATATCTTCAAAGTTTTCTTTTAACGGTGATTTAAAAGTGCTGGACGAGGCATCGAAATCGGCAAGCCCGTCTTTTTACGGCAGCCTTGTTATTGGAACTAACGGTACTTTGGAATTTGATGAGGGAAGAATATTCTTAAAAGCTCCCGTTACTATTAAAAATGCTAATCTTACTTTTCCACAAACTCAATCGGCATATAGTGGTTCTGAAAATTATGTATATCGTTTTGTTGAGGATACTGTAACCATTCTTAATGAAGAAATGGATTATGAAAGGCTTATTAATATATATCAGAAACAGGGCGGTGAAAATGATAATTCTTCTTCTAAGAAAAATATTTTTGATTACGACTTAAGAATCACGATTGAAGATGAAGCCATTGTTGTATTTGTGTTGTCTAAAGAATTTAATCAAAACCTTAAAGCTGTATTAGACGGTAGTATACGGTTGGAAAAGTATGGGAATAAAACCGAGGCTCAGGGTAAGTTGAGCTTGTTGGAAGGATCTACTCTTGAATTTTTGAAGACCCTGGAAGCAGAGGGATCGATAAGATTTGAAAGCGAAATAGCCAATCCGTACCTCGATATTGTAGCTACATACAGAGATTATTATTATCCGGCAGATGAGACCGATGCAGAAAAAGAAGTGGAGGTGGCTGTTAAAATTGAAATACAAGGACCTTTGAAAGAACTCGACAAAAGATTAATTAGTGAGGGAAATAATATTAAAGTTTATTATGGATCCGAAAATATTGCTAAGAACAACCCGTCTCCTCAATATGATGCATCGGATGCCGCAATGTTTATTTTACTTGGTAAATTTAATGATGATGCCAGACAGCAGGATAGGTATGCAATTGCCTCTACCGCCACAGGGTTAGCAGGTTCTTTAGTTGGTGGATTCTTGAACAGGCAGTTTGGCGATGTAATAAAAAGTGTTGAACTGCGCCAGGTCGGTTCGGCTACTAAAATAAGTTTGATTGGCAGAGCAGGCAACTTCCGTTATGAAATCGGTACTTCGACCGATGTTTACCAGGATTTGAGTCGTGCCAATATAAAAATAGAATATCCCGTTTCCCGGCAACTTTTATTAAGGCTTGAAAGGAAAGAAGCTATTAATACCGAAACAACTTATACAAGTGAAATGATAAATGAATTAGGGCTTAAATATAGATTTGAATTCTGATGAAGAAGAAGATTATTGCATTTTTTAAAAAGAACCCCGGCAAATCTTTTAAAAATAAAGATATAGCCAATAGACTAAAGATTATTTCCGAACATGAGTATTCTGCATTAAAATCCGCCCTGCACAAACTTTACGAAGAAAATTTTTTAGCAAAAAACGGTAAGCGCTTTAAACTCAACACTATTCCAGCGGACAATAGGATAACGGGTAAACTTGAGATTAACCAGGGAGGATATGGTTTTGTAATTCCGGGCAGTAAAGAGATAGGTGACATTTTTATTGCCGCTCGCAATCTAAGTACTGCTTTCAGCGGAGATACTGTTGAAGTTGCACTTTTTGCCAAACAAAAAAGAAAAAATTTTGAAGGACAAATTATTAAGGTTATAAAAAGAAAAAGAGAAGAGATTGTTGGAACCCTTAAGAAATCCAATTCATTTTATTTTGTAAAACCGGATGATCCCGGGATTCATCGCGATATTTATATTGATATTTCGCATCTAAAGGGTGCAAAAAAAGGAGATAAAGTAATTGTATCCAATTTATTCTGGAATACATCTATGCTGAACCCCGAAGCCGAGATTATAGAAGTAATCGGTGAATCAGGATTAGAAGAGACAGAAGCTATAGCAATAGCACGTGAATTCAATTTACCATATAAATTTCCGGATAAGGTAATTGCCGAGGCTGATAAGATAGAAAGTGAAATATCACCCGATGAGATAAATAGAAGAGTCGATTTTAGACATGAAAATGTTTTTACAATTGATCCGGAAGATGCTAAAGATTTCGACGATGCGTTATCGGTTAAAGAACTAGAGAACGGGAATTATTTAATAGGCATTCATATAGCTGATGTCAGTCATTATGTTAAAAACAATACTCAGTTGGATAAGAATGCTTTGAAGAGAGGGAACAGTGTTTATTTTGTGGGACAGGTTATTCCAATGCTTCCGGAAAAGCTTTCTAACAACCTCTGTTCGCTTGTTCTGGCAAAGGACAGGCTGACATACTCGGTTATTGTTGAATTGACACAACGAGGTAAGATAGTTAAATACGATATAAAGAAGTCTGTGATAAATAGTAAAAGAAGATTTACGTACGATGAAGTACAGGAGATAATTGAAACTAAAAAAGGTGACTTTGCAAAAGAAATAATTTGTTTAAATAATATTGCAAGGGTGCTAAGGAAGAAAAGATTTAGAGAGGGAGGAATTGAATTTTTTACGCCCGAAATTAAGTTCAGGCTGGATGACGAAGGGAAACCGACAGAAATTTTTAAAAAGGAAATAAAAGAAAGTAATATGCTGGTTGAAGAATTTATGCTTTTTGCAAATAAAACAGTTGCCCATCATATAGGTTCCCCCGAAAAAACTGCACGTCCTTTTATTTATAGGATTCACGATTTACCAGACAAAGAGAAAATTTATGAATTTGCAAGGTTTTTGAAATCATTAGGTTATACTTTTGACCCAAATTCTGCGTCGCAAACATTACAGTTTATGAACCTCATGGAACAAATAAAAAATACCGAAGAAGAGGCATTAATAAATGAGCTCGCAATCAGGTCAATGGCTAAAGCTATCTATTCTGTGAACAATATTGGACATTACGGGTTAGGGTTTAAATATTATACTCATTTTACATCTCCCATAAGAAGGTATTCTGATTTAATTGTTCACAGGCTTCTTTATAATTATATAGAGGGAAACGGAGCCGCAAATTACCCGTTGGTAAAGCTGGAAGAAATTAGTGAACACATTTCCCAGTGTGAAAGAAACGCTATAGAAGCCGAAAGATTATCTGTAAAACTAAAGCAGATAGATTATCTTAAAGAACATCTCGGTGAGGAATTTAATGCGATAATTAGTGGTATTGCACATTTTGGAATTTTTGTTAAAATAACAGATAATTTAGCAGAAGGGTTGGTAAGATTGAGAGATTTGGAGGGCGATTTTTACGTTTACGATGAAAAAAAATATGCATTAATTGGTAGAGTTTCTAAAAAACAATTCAGATTAGGTGATAAAGTTAAGGTAAAGCTTGTTCGTGTTGACACTGACAAAACAGAATTAGATTTTATAATTTCTAACGAGTGAGGTATTACATGCAAAAAATAATAACATATTTTCTAATTCTGTTCAGCATTAGTATTATTAATATCTATGCTCAGTTCGGTAAAAATAAAGTTCAGTATAAGTCTTTTACATGGTACTACATTCAAACCGGGCATTTTGATATATACTTTTCTGAAAAAGGTTCTACGCTCGCAGAGTTTACGGGGTATGCTGCTGAAAACGCACTTGAATCAATTCAGAATAATTTTAAATATAAAATAAATAACCGGATTACAATAATTGTATATAATTCCCAAAATGATTTTCAGGAAACAAACGTTACGGATGAATATCTTGATGAAGGTATACAGGGGTTTACTGAATTATTTAAAAACAGGGTAGTAATTCAGTTTAACGGTTCATTCAAACTATTGAGGCATCTTGTACATCACGAACTGGTTCACGCGGTAATAAACGATATGTTTTATGGCGGATCGATCCAGAATATAATTTCAAATAACATTACACTTAGTTTACCGTTGTGGTTTAATGAGGGAATGGCAGAATACCAGGCTTTAGGCTGGGATGTCGATACAGATATGTATATCCGTGATGCTGTTATTAGCGAACATCTTCCCGATATTCAGGAACTTTACGGCTATTTTGCTTACAGAGGCGGTCAGTCGGTCTTTTACTATATAGCTTCAAAGTACGGTGACGGAAAGATAGGTGAACTCTTGAATAAAATCAGGAGTACAGGAAATGTCGAGCAGGGAATAAAAGCTTCGATCGGAATATCAATTAAAGAATTAAATGAAAGATGGAAAAAAGATATAAGGAAACGATATTGGCCCGATATCGCTATCAGAAAAGATCCCGATGAATTTGCAAAACGGTTAACTGATAACCGTGAGGACGGCGGATTCTATAATACAAGCCCCACTATATCTCCCCAGGGAGACAAAATTGCTTTTATTTCTAACAGGGATTATTACTTTGATGTTTTTTTAATGGACGCTATCGATGGAAAAATTATTAAAAAACTTGTTGAAGGCAACAGGACTCCGGATTTTGAGGAGCTGAATATACTTACCCCGGGACTAAGCTGGTCTCCGGACGGACAAAAAATAATTTTGTCTGCCAAAAGCAGCGGGTACGATGTGGTTTACATTATTGATGTAGAAACTGAAGATACAGAAACATTGCCGATAAGGCTTGCCGAAGGTATCAAAAGTGTTACCTGGTCGCCGGTTGGAACCAGTATTGCTTTTATCGGACAAACTGAGAGACAATCAGATGTGTACATTTACAATTTAGAAACCAAAGAATTGTTAAACCTCACAAATGATATTTTTTCCGATGATGACCCTGCATGGACACCGGATGGTAAGACACTTTATTTTGTTTCGGACAGGGGTAGTTACTTTTCAGAAGAAGCTCTTCCCGATACTTTTAAGATTTACAAGCATGACTATAGCCAAAAAGATATTTATTCAATCAATGCAGAGACCTTGGATATTCATAGAATTACGGATTTACCAGAAAGTGATGAAAGGTTTCCGGTTGTGAATCCCAACGGGAAGGAAATCCTTTTTATTTCTGATGTAAATGGTATAAATAATATTTACAAAATGGATCTTCAGTCGGGCGATAGTGAAGATAATGATGTAGTTCCAATTACTAATTCATTGAACGGTCTATACCAATTGTCTCTTTCAAAAGATGGAAAGAAATTAACTTTTTCATCTCTATACCAGTCAGCCTTTAATATCTTTTTATTGAATAATCCGTTTGAAATTAATCTTGAAGCAGATAGCCTTGAACCGACATTATATATAAGTAAACTTCTTAATGGTGATGATAAAAAAGAAATACCCGAAAATGATAAAAGTGAGTTTTTACAAAGTGAAGAAAAGGAATCCACAAGAACCTATGAGGTGTATACCGGTAAATATGTAGATTCGACAAAGATATATGGTGATTCAGTACAGATAGATTTTGATAATTATGTTTTTGGTAATTTAGATACACGAAGAGACACTACAGAGAAAGAAAATCCAAATTTTAATTTAACTGATAATCTGGACAGGCAAGGCGATTATAAAGTTAACAAGTATAAAATTACTTTTTCGCCCGATCTTGTTTATGCTAATGCCGGATACAGTTCTTTATACGGCTTACTCGGGACAACTGTAATTTCATTTAGCGATGTACTCGGTAACCACAGGATAATAGGTATAACGAGTCTTCAAATAGACCTTAAAAACAGCGATTATGGAGTTGCATATTATTATCTGCCTGATAGAATAAATTACGGGATAGAGCTCTTTCATACTGCACGCTTTGTATACCTTACAAGAGGTTTTTATACCGATCTTCATCGTTTCAGAAATTTTGGAGCAGTCGGCTCATTAAGCTACCCGCTTAATCGTTTTTACAGACTCGAGGTCGGGCTAAGCTGGCTTAACTTATCCAGCGAGAATCTTGATGACCCAACCGCGGAATCCGAGCATGTTTCGTATGTAATTCCGGCTGCAAGTTTTATTCATGATAATGTCCTTTGGGGATATACTGCACCTGTGGAAGGAACACGTTATAGGTTTGATGTATTTGGAAATCCCGGGTTCTCGAAAAAACGTTTAAGTTTTTATTCTCTGCTCGGCGATTATAGAACATATTTCAGATTTGGTACGGACTATTCATTTGCATATAGATTATCAGGTGGATATTCTGGCGGTTCAAACCCACAGAGATTCTTTATTGGTGGAGTTGAAAACTGGATAAACAGATCTTTTTCTACTACTGATATTCCACTTGAATCAGCATCTGATTTTGCTTTTTTGACTGCTGCATTACCTTTGCGCGGCTATAATTATGCAGAACAAATTGGAACTAAATACGCACTGATGAACCTTGAGTTAAGATTCCCGTTAATAAAATATCTGCTTACCGGCGCTTTGCCGATTTTGTTTAGCAACGTTCTCGGAGTTGCCTATATTGACATGGGTACTGCCTGGGACAACAGCAAGCAATTAAGATTTTTTGAGAGGAATGAGGAGAATAAAGTTGTTGCCCGCGATTTATTAATGGGCACCGGCATGGGGGCAAGGATATTCTTTCTCTACTTCTTGTTGAAGTTTGACGTTGCGTGGGCATATAATGTTGAGGGATTCTCAGTTCCGAAATACTATATCTCACTCGGGGCAGATTTCTGAGAATTGTTTTAAAAATGTACCCGTTCTGAAATATGAACGGGTTTAAAATTACCAGGTAAATTATTTATAATTCTATTTCTTTGTAGTGCTGTCAGTCGAATCGGAACCTTTTGCCTCTTTTTTAGTCTCTCCTTTGGTATCTTCTTTCTTTTTTTTAGATGGTGAGTTACTGGAATTATTTTTATAGTCTGTTTGATAGAAGCCGCTTCCTTTAAAAATAGGGCCTGAACCGGAACCAATTAATCTTTTTACAGGACCGTTACATTTTGGGCATTCCTTTACCGGTTCTGAGCTCATTGTTTGAAAAACTTCGAAAATATGGTTGCATTCTAAACACTTATACTCATACGTTGGCATAATAATACTCCTTTTGGTGTGGCGAAAACTTAATGAAAAATTAGATATATTTCTATAAATAGTTTTTACTCTGATATGCAGAATTATCGGAACCCGGTTAAAAAAATGATTGCTAAGATTTTATCTCGTCAAATAATTTATCTTCTATCCTTTGCATTTTTTATTTCATTATGTGGTTGCCTGAACTATACTCAGGAAGTTCATTTATACCCCGATGGTTCGGGTACAATGAAAATCAACTATTGGATGAATTTACCTGAAAACGGAGATACTTCAACAATAAATAAAATAGGTATTTTTAATGCAGAGCTGATAAGAGATGAATTTTCATCCCAACATACCACTATAAATAATATCACCGTTTACATTGATTCGGTTGACAGCACCACCCACTCTTTAATTGATCTGTATTTTACAAATATTGATTCACTTAACCAGATGAGGATATTTGAGGATTTTCAGTTTTCTCTGAAAGACGGTGCATCAGGTCAAAAGATTTTTACTCAGTATATTCCCCCCATAGCAACCGGGTTTGGAATAGATGGCAGCGAATATAAAGTATCGTATATCTATAAATTCTCCGGCAATATTATTACCCATAATGCTCTCGAGGAGGATGGACAAACTTTAACCTGGGATTACACACTTGCGGAAATCGGGAGCGGAAAAACTATCTCGGTAACCTTTATCCCTTTTAAATTAAAAGAAACGCCGTATTGGATATATATTCTTTCTGGACTGGTTCTTTTAATAGTTATAATCTTCTTGTTCAGGAAGAAAAAAGATTAGTTTTTTAGCGGAACAGAAAGAAAAGCTATCTTACAAGTACACATAATTTGTTGACTTACCATACTGATTTAATTATATTTAACGTCTATTTTTTAAGAAAAGTGGGCTACAATTATTTTATATGGCTACAGGCGGTTATAAGATTTTTTCAGGAAGTTCCAACAGAGCATTAGCTGAGAAAATTGCCGCTAATCTGGGCGAGCCTTTAGGATTGGTTGAGTTAAAAAGATTTAGTGACGGTGAGATTTGGGTAAAATATCTTGAGAATATCCGCGGTCTGGATGTCTTTATTATCCAATCTACAATTCCTCCGTCTGATAATATTCTTGAGCTCTTAATAATGATTGATGCCGCCAAAAGATCATCGGCAAAGCGAATTACTGCGGTAATCCCGTATTTTGGTTATTCGCGGCAGGATAGGAAAGACCAACCCAGAGTTTCCATTACTGCTAAACTGGTGGCTAACCTGATTACGGTTGCTGGTGCCGATAGGGTGATTACAATGGATTTGCATGCTGCCCAGATTCAAGGATTCTTTGACATACCTTTTGACCACTTATATAGCTCAAGTTTATTCTCAGGGTTATTTAGGGATGTAAATAAAAATCTTGTGGTTGTATCTCCCGATATCGGAGGTATTAAGTTAGCAAGATCGTACGCAAAGAGGTTACATTGTGGGCTTGTTGTAATTGATAAAAGAAGACCGAAACAAAATCTTGCTGAGGTAATTCATATTATTGGAAATGTTGAAAATAAAGATGTTCTTTTGGTTGATGATCTTGTTGATACAGCAGGTACTTTAGTTAGTGCAATTGAAGCTTTGAAAAAAAATGGCGCAAAAAATATATATAGTTCAATCACTCATCCGTTGTTATCGGGACCGGCGCTGGACCGCATTAATAAATCGGAAATAACAAAGTTGTATGTATCGGATACTATTCCTTTTAAAGCTGGTGTTAAAACGGATAAGATTTCTGTAATAACAGCATCTGAAATTTTCGCCGAAGCGATAAAAAGAACTCATTTTAATGAGTCAATCAGTTCATTATTCGATATTGATAAAGGATAACAGAGTTTATTTGGAGATAAAATGGAAAAAGTAGTTTTAGAAGCAAACACAAGAAAAATCGGTTCAAAGTCCGAGACAAAAAATCAAAGAAAGAACGGAAGAATTCCCGGTGTGTTTTACCTTAAGGGTAAAAAACCAATTTCTATCGATGTTTCGGATAGAGCGATTAAGCCATTAGTTTTTACGGGTGAAACTCATCTCATCGGACTGAAAGTTGATAATAACCAGGAATTTGATTGCATCATAAAAGATGTTCAGTTTGATCCTGTTACTGATCAGATTGTACATTTCGATTTATTAGGTTTGGTTTCAGGGGAAACATTTGCCATAGAGGTTCCGCTTGTGTTTAATGGCAGTGCTGTCGGTGTAAAAGATGGGGGAATTTTACAGCAGCATCTTCATAAACTTGAAATTGAATGTTTACCTAAAGACATACCGCAACACCTCGAAATTGACGTGACCGATTTGAAGATTGGAGACTCCATTCATATTAGTGATTTGAATTTTGAGAATCTTACAATTCTCAATCAAAAAACTACTGTAGTTGTTTCTGTAAATCATCCCAAAATTGAGAAAGAGCCTACTCCTGAAGAGGCTGTGGTTGAGCCTGCCGAACCTGAAGTTATTGGCAAAGGTAAGGGAGAAGAAGAAACAGAAGAAGAATAGGGTGCGAATTTTATTGGGTATAGGAAATCCCGAAAGACGGTATAATTTTAACCGTCATAATATTGGTTTTATGTTGTTAGACTATTTTGCTCAGTCACATTCTGTTGTTTTTAAACCTTCAAAATTTAATTACTACTCTGCAAAAGGAAAACTTTCCGGAAATTCTTTCTTACTTGTAAAACCCACGACTTATGTTAACAACAGCGGGTTAGCTGCCTTACATGTAGTTCAAAAATATGAAACCGAGGTCAAAGATTTCCTGGTAATTGCCGATGATGTGAATCTTCAGTTTGCTGATCTTAGAATTAGAAAGTCTGGTGGAGACGGCGGACATAACGGCATTAATTCTATTATTTTTCATTTACAAACGGATCAGTTTCCCAGGCTAAGGTTAGGTATCGGAAGCAATTTTGTTGATGGTGAAATGGCTGATTATGTCCTGGCTGATTTTAGTGAAGAAGAAAAAAAAGTTTTGCCGGGAACATTTAAAACAGGAACTGTTCTCCTGGAAGAATATATTGCAGGCGGTATCGATAAAATGCTGGATGCCAATAGCCGGCTGTTAAAAAAAGAAAATGATACTAACAGCTTCAATTAAATAAGGCTGGAGATTTTTCAAAAAAACTTAAAAATTATTTATTACTACTTAATTACTAAACATAGAATAAACATCTGGAACAACAATGAGAAACAAAATATTATCTGTAATACTGGTTATATTTAATCCAATCTATATTTTTGCGGGGGAAGCAAATTTAAAAATACCGACTCTTAATGATAACCAGCAATCAATCTTAATTGCAGGATTATTTGTCTGCCTGTTAGGATTGGTTTTTGGAATTTATCAATACTTAAAGGTTAAAAAACTAAAAGCTCATCAATCGATGCTTGATATTGCTCAAGTTATTTTTGAAACCTGCAAAACGTACCTGCTGCAGCAGGGCAAATTATTAATTGTGCTTTTTCTTTTTATAGCCACATGTGTTGCGTTTTATTTTGGATATTTAATGGAAAATGAAATAAGCGGCGTTCTTCTGATTTTATCCTGGACGGTGATTGGTATCCTCGGTTCCTACGGCGTTGCCTGGTTTGGAATAAGAATGAACACATTAGCAAATTCAAGAATGGCTTTTGCTTCTCTGGAAAGAAAACCGATAAAACTTTTAAACATTCCTCTAGATGCAGGAATGAGCATAGGTGTAATGCTAATCTGTGTAGAATTAATAATGATGTTGATAATTCTTCTTTTTATACCAAGAATGTATGCCGGAGCTTGTTTTATTGGTTTTGCAATTGGTGAATCGCTTGGTGCAAGTGCATTAAGAATTGCCGGCGGAATTTTTACAAAGATTGCCGATATTGGTTCTGATCTTATGAAGATCGTTTTTAAAATAAAGGAAGATGATCCTCGTAACCCCGGTGTAATTGCAGATTGTACGGGTGATAATGCAGGAGATAGTGTCGGTCCTACGGCGGATGGTTTTGAAACTTACGGCGTTACGGGGGTTGCTTTAATCAGCTTAATCGTTCTTGCAGTTGCAGATGTTACATATCAGACAGAACTGCTTACATGGATTTTTGCAATGCGTATTATGATGATTATTACTTCAATTTTATCCTTTGGAATAAACAGGACTATTACGCAGATACGTTTCTCTAAAAAAGATGATATTGATTTTGAAGTTCCTCTCACATCTTTAGTATGGATTACTTCAATAGTTTCTATTATAGTTACTTTTGTTGTAAGTGCTTTATTGATAGGGCATCTTCCGAATAACCTCTGGATTATTCTATCGACTGTAATAAGCTGCGGTACCTTAGGAGCTGCTTTAATACCCGAATTCACTAAAATTTTTACCAGTACCAAGTCAAAACATGTTGATGAAATCGTCTCATCGTCTAAAGCTGGCGGCGCTTCATTAAATATTCTTTCTGGTCTTGTTGCGGGTAATTTCAGTGCATTTTGGATGGGGCTTGTGTTTGTTCTTTTGATGTTTATTGCATATATAACAAGCGCAGATGCTCTTGCCGGCTTTATGATTTACCCGTCAATTTTTGCTTTCGGACTCGTAGCTTTTGGATTTTTAGGAATGGGTCCTGTTACAATTGCCGTAGATAGTTATGGACCGGTAACAGACAATGCACAGTCAATTTATGAACTTTCTTTAATTGAAGAAATAAAAGATGTTGACAAACAGATTGAAAAAGATTTCGGTTTTAAACCGGATTTTGAAAAAGCGAAATATTACCTCGAGGCAAATGACGGAGCCGGTAATACATTTAAAGCAACAGCCAAACCTGTATTAATAGGTACTGCTGTAGTCGGTGCAACTGCTATGATCTTTTCATTAATTCTTTTATTGAAACAAACATTAGGAATTGATCCTGCTAATATTCTTAGCTTGCTAAATCCTTATACAATGTTGGGATTTATGTGTGGCGGGGCAGTAATTTATTGGTTTACAGGTGCATCAATTCAGGCAGTTACAACCGGTGCATACAGAGCTGTTGAGTATATTAAGAAAAATATTCAGTTAGATGAAACTGCGAGCAAGAGTGCATCAATAGAAAAATCAAAAGAGGTTGTCAGGATATGTACCCAGTATGCACAAAAAGGGATGTTCAATATTTTTATTGCAATATTTTCTTTTGCTCTTGCATTTGCATTGTTTTCCGCACCGGTCAGTTCCCCCGAGCCGGTTTCATTCTTTATCAGCTTTTTAATTTCTATAGCAGTCTTTGGGCTTTTCCAGGCAGTTTTTATGGCTAATGCCGGGGGAGCCTGGGATAATGCTAAAAAGGTAGTGGAAGTTGAGTATAAGGAGAAAGGAACGGAGCTTCACGCAGCTACGGTCGTAGGAGATACAGTTGGCGATCCGTATAAGGATACTTCTTCAGTTGCTCTTAACCCGATAATTAAGTTTACTACTTTATTCGGACTGCTTGCTATGGAAATTTCAATTTCTGAAGCATTCCGTGCCAGCGCTCCTTATGTTGGAGGAGTAGTTTTTCTTATAGGGCTTTTCTTTGCCTGGCGTTCTTTCTATAAAATGAGGGCAAGAGAATAGGTTTTATAAAAAATTTTGTTGAAATTAATGGCAGTAAGGGCACTTGTTATTGCCCCTTTAATTAAATAAATTGAGTGCCGTTTTTAATTATAATAATTCCTGCTTTCAGAATGACTGAAGGCCATAGACCATAGGAAGGTTAGAATGAAAAATAATGTATATGAAAGTGCTGTTTTAATAAATGCAGCACTCGATGATGAACAAATAGAAGCAATAATTGCTCGCATTAAAGAAACAATAGTTGGTAACGGTGGAGAAATAAGCGAAATGGAAAACTGGGGGAGGAAAAGGCTGGCTTATATGGTTAAGAAGAGTAAGATTGGTTACTATGTGATTTTCAGATTTAACGCCCCTTCAAATATTATTACCAAGCTTGAAAGATTTTACTCACTTGACGAATATATTCTCAGGTTTCTTACTATCCGTTTAGACAAAGATGCAATTGAACAATTGGGAAAAAACAGGGCTCAGCCCGTAAGTGATGTTTCTGAGGGATTTGGCTCTTTAAAGGTTGATGATTTAAAATCTAAAGAGGTAAATGAACTGGATAATAATTAATAATATTTAGATTCATGATGGAGGTATATCATGGCAGATCTGAAAATGCCCGAAATAAACTATGTGATTGTTGCAGGTAATCTTACTAAAGATCCTATTTTTCGCCAGACAACAAACAGTACACCGGTTGTAAACTTTTCTATTGCTTCTAACAGAAAGTATAAAGATAGTTCAAACCAGTGGCAGGAAGACGTGTGTTACGTTGGCATTGTCGCCTGGAATAAGCTTGCGGAAAGCTGCCGTGATAGACTTAAGAAAGGCTCTGCTGTTCTTGTTGATGGTGAACTCCAAAGCCGGAGCTGGAAATCCGATGATGGGCATAACAGAAGCATTGTAGAAATAAAAGCCAGGAGAATTCAGTTTCTTAACAAGAGAGAAAGGCAACCTGAAGGAGAAAACGGGGCTGCTCATGAGGATTTTATTGCCGAAGAAGATAGCGATTATACAGAGGATTCTTTTGACAAATTTCTTTCAAATGAAGAATCCGATTTGATTAAATAAATGGTGAGTTAATGAAAAAAGAAGTTAAAGTAAAAAAGTATTGCAGATTTACACGCGACAATATTAAATATATTGACTACAAAGATGTAAAATTGCTGCAAAGATATACTACAGAGCAAGGAAAGATAATTCCTAAAAGAATTACAGGTACGAGTGCCAAATATCAAAGGCAGCTTGCTCTTGCTATTAAACGTGCACGTCATATGGCTTTATTGCCTTATGTTTCCGATACTGTAAGATAGATTCTGAATGAGGAGATAAAATGAAGGTTATACTGAGACAGGATTATGAGTCCCTTGGAAAAATAGGAGAAGTAGTGGAAGTTAAAGACGGTTTTGCCAGGAACTTTCTCTTACCACGTAAAATTGCTTACTCTGCACTTAAAGGGAATTTAGCCTCGCTCGAGGAAGAGAAGAAGAACTTCGCCAAAAAAGCAGAGCACGAACGGGAAGCTGCTGAAAATTTGTCTACAGAATTGGAAAAAGTCTCAGTTACAATTCCGGTTCAGGTAGGGGAAGAGGATAAAATTTTTGGTACGGTTACTACCCAGATGATAGCTGAAGCTTTGAAGGAAAAAGGTTTCGATATTGATAAAAGAAGAATTGAAATCTCTGAAGCTATTAAATCTTTAGGGATTTACGAAGTGAATGTTAAGCTTTATTCAAATGTGGATGCTAAAATAAAGGTGTGGGTAGTTAGAGAATAAATTTTTTGATCTGTAATAAAAAAGGAAAGCAACCGCTTTCCTTTTTTAGTTTTAAATATAAAAGATTTTTAACGGACTTTAATCTGCTTTTCTCTGATCATTTTGGCTAATTGAGCAGTCCCGTTTTTTGAAATGCCTTTAATTGCGCGTGCAGATAGTTTTATAGTAACAAACCTGTTCAGCTCCTGCACCCAGATTCTTTTCTTTTGAAGGTTTGGTAGAAATCTTCTTTTTACCCGGTTGTGAGCATGAGACACGTGATTGCCTGACATTGGGCTTTTACCAGTTATTTGGCACTTTCTTGCCATTTTATAAATCTCCTGATTCTTTTAACCAACAAAAATTTTGAACGGTTAATATAACAAATTCATGATAAAAAAGCGGCATCTTTTGAGACTTAATAATCAATAAAAAAGACTATTAAAAAACCTTGCGGCAATTTAGTTGACAATGTGAAAAACCTTTTTAACTTTCATTTAAAATTGCAATGATTTTTTATTATGCATCAGGCTTTCCCTTCATTTTTAGACTACACAAACATAAGATTGAAAGGAACTAATATGGAATACTACGAGCTTCATCCGGAAAATCCACAACTCCGCTTTATAAATAAGGCTGTTAACATTTTGAGAAATGGCGGAGTTATTATTTACCCGACAGACACGGTATACGGAATAGGCTGCGATATTTTTAATAAAGAAGCACTCGAAAGAATTTTTTACATAAAGAATGACGCAGGCTCGAAACTGTTCAGCTTTATATGTTCCGATTTAAAAGATATAGCTAAGTATGCTAAAGTTTCAGATTATGCTTACAGGATGATGAAGCACCTGTTGCCGGGACCTTATACCTTTATCCTGCCGGCAGCAAAACAGGTTCCTAAAAAATTGTGGAGTAAAAGAAAGACTGTGGGCATAAGAGTTCCTAATCACCCCATCTCGTTAAGTATAGTTAAAGAATTGGGACACCCGATAATAAGTACAAGCGCAACAAACAGGAAAGGGGAAGTTGTATACGATCCTTTCGAGATCAAAAATATTTTTAATTCACAGGTCGATTTGATGCTTGCATCTGGCAACCTGATGGGAGCCCCATCGAGCGTAATAGATTTAAGCGATGATGAGCCGGAAGTGGTTAGAGAAGGTGCCGGCGACGTTAGCTTATTCGTTTAGAAGATTATTTTGTTTTTCTTTTTATATGAATAGCTGAAGCCTGCGCTGCAGGAGTTATAATTATTTCGTCTATGTTAATATGCTGTGGACGTGTTGCGCAATAAAGCACCGCATCGGCAATATCTCCGGCAGTAAGAGGTTTTATTCCTTCGTAAATTTTTTCTGCCCGTTCTTTATTTCCTCTGAATCTTACAATGCTGAAATCCGTTTTAACCATTC
>Ga0209322_10000195_pt1 | contig 33150 bp, 46 predicted proteins | sample Rifsed19ft1_FD_184013 | JGI IMG/M metagenome (GOLD analysis project Ga0209322, IMG submission 184013) | Soil microbial communities from Rifle, Colorado, USA - sediment 19ft 1 (version 2) | ecosystem: Environmental > Terrestrial > Deep subsurface > Rock core/Sediment | place: Rifle, Colorado... | reverse complement strand
CCTCCTGCGGCAGTGCCGCTCCTCGTCTCCTGCTCCCGGTAGCCTACACTACCGGGAGTCGGAGGCGGAGAGCTCATCCGACGCGCGCCGCCCCCGCGTCGATCGAGACGGTCGCTCCCGTGGTGGGACACAGGCACAGCACGCGGCGCCGGCCCTCCGAGATGCAGCGATAGTCGGGGTGCGCCGTGCGGTAGGCCATCGCGGCGCAGGCGTTTCCGAGGCGCCGCATCCCCGCCTCGCGGTACAGCACTGCGGCAACGCCCCAGCGGCGCGCTCTCACGGATTCGCCGGCGCGAATCAGGTCGTACCGTGTCATTTCTCGTCTCCTGTGCGGCCCAGGGCTCGGGTCTTCAGAGCCTCGCGCTCGCGTCGATAGATGGGGGTCGGGTCCGGGACCAAAAAAGCCTGATAGCAGCGGTGAGACGTCTCACTCAGGATGAGGGGTCTACCGTCCGGACCCCGATGCACCCGCCATGTAGGTCCCGAGGCATACGGCGACGGGACGTCGATCGCATCGCGCAAGATGTGGCCGATGGGTCTGCCGAGCCGCGCGAGGTAGCGAGCTAGGCCCGCGTGCGAGCGGATCGTCTGGATGGGGGTCGGTCGGTCGCTCATCTATGTATCCTCCTGCGGCAGTGCCGCTCCTCGTCTCCTGCTCCCGGTAGCCTACACTACCGGGAGTCGGAGGCGGAGAGCTAGGTCCGATAGGGGCGCAGGTACTCCGCGCCGGCGCGGATGGCTCGATCGAGGATCGCCGGCTCGTCCGCGCGATCCCACGTCACCCCTCCGGGCGCCGCGGCCCACGCATCCCAGTCCGACAGCGGGACACAATGGCAGACCCTCCCGCGCTCATCGCGGGTAGGCCGTCCGAGCCGGTCGAGAGTGTGGTAGCGGGCGACCCAGCCCAGGTCGGCCTGCGGGTGCGAGTCGCGCGCATCCCCGCGCGGGACGAGCACCACGCCGCCGCGAATGAGGTAGCTGGGGGCCATCTGTCCGCGCGTGCGGACTGTGGCGCGGGTCTCCAGGCTCTCGTCATCTCGCCACCGCAGCGCGCCCTGGGCGTCCGCGCGCAGCGCGCCGCCGAATACGGATACGGTCGTCGGGGTCTCGGTCGTCATCTCTCGTCTCCTCTGCGGCGTCGCCGCTCTAGTGTCCTGGGTCAGTATCGCAGATGTCGGACAGAGGCGCAAGGGGCCGCTGCGTGAAAGTAAATCGGACGCTACCCTGCCGGGCATGCCCCTCCCGTATCCCCAGCCCGTCGAGGTCACGGAGCGCATCCGCCGGCGCGTCGGGTGGGAGTGCCAGTGTGCCCGATGTGGGGCAATATTCCCCGCATCGCGCCGGGATGCCCGCGCCTGCTCGCCCGCATGCGCGCGCGCCCTCTCTCGGGCCCGACGTCGCGCCCCGAAGAGCCCGTCCTAGGACCCCAGCCCCCCCCGAGATCTCGTGCCCTGCGCGATCCTGGGAGGCGGGTCTCGTGCCCTCCCCGCGGGAGGCGGGTCTCAGTCCATCCCCGCATCCTCCTTGGGCCATGGATCCTCCGAGCCGATCCCGGACATCCCAGCTCGATCCGATCGAGCCCTCCGCCCCCCCCCCAGATCGCCGAGCGAGATCTGAGTCCGACGCCTCCTAGCCCTCGATCTCGAGGGTCGAGCCTCGTAACCACCCAGAATCCTTGATGATTCAGCCGAATGCGACGTGGACGTCAACTTCCGCTGTAAGTCTTCGAGAATGCAGAGGAAAAATCATAGGCCTTGACAGCTTAGGTCGGATCTGAAGATCTAGGATCCCTCTCGGCTCTCCGACCCCGGTACTGACATGCGGAAGAATCGGGATCCGGAGGAGTCGGATCCGTATCCCTATCCGTAGGGTAAGGATCCGGATCCTGATCCCTATCCGTATGGTCAGGATCAGGATCCAGATCTTGACAAATAGAGTCGGGAATTCTGATCTAGAGGGCTCCGAGCGTTCCCCGTGGAACAGAGGGATCCGGCGGAATCTCCCATGGGGGGAATCTCCCATGGGTGTCCTACCGGCGTACCTCCCTCTGGGTCTCATCCACTCCCCCCTGGGGTGGGCCCCTCCCCCCCCCTGCGGCGTTGACTATCCTCCTCGAGCGTTCTTTCTGGAAAGGGACCTCCTCGAGCGTTCTTTTTTGAAAGGGAGGTGGGAGGGCTCACGATGGGGGTTGAGATGGAGGGGGTAGGGAGGGTTGGAGATGAGGTGCCGCTTCTCACGGGAGAGGCGATGAGGGTATGGCAGGATCTGGAGGGGCAGATCCGAGCGGGGTCGGTTCTGGCGCTCGCGTTGCCTTGGCTGCTGGCTGGGCACTCGTACCGATCCACAGCGGCTCGGGTAGGTCGGCCGTGGCAGCAGATCTGGGATGCGGTGCGGTCGAGGAATTTGACGGGGGCTGTGCGGAGGTGTGCGGGAGACCGGGTGGGACGCCGTGTCGAGGAGGCTGCGGAGCTGGCGACCGAGGCGGTGGTGAATCGGCTCATGGGGGAGGAGGATGTGGAGCTCAAGCAGCTGGCGATCGTTGCGGGGATCATGGTAGACAAGCACGCGGCGCGCGAAGGCTGGGGGGCGAAGCGCGGCGACGCGGCGGGCGGGCTCGCGGGCTACCTGGAGCGGATCGCGGGGTCGATTGAGCGAGGAGAGTCCAGGGTGACTCTCTCCTGGGAGGCGACCGACGCGGTGGAGCGTGCGCGAGACGTCACGGGGGGGAGGGATTCGGAGGAGGTCGAGGAGGGGGGGGTCGGGATCGTGGCTCCGGAGTGTTGACGATCCGCCGCAGGGGGGAGGCCCTTCCTGCGGTGTTGACGATCACGGGTCCGATGCGCTCGGGCACCTCGAGGGTGGCTCGCATCGCGCACCAGCTGGGGATCTCGATGGGCACGCAGATGCGGCTCCCACCGCCCGGCACCGCCCTCGATCCCGAGTACGAGGATCAGCCGCTCGCAGACGCCTTGGCCACGTTCGCGCTCCGAGGCGTCCTCGACGAGGCGCTCCTCGAGGGATACCGGAGAGTGCGTCAAGAGGAGGCGAAGGGATCGCGGTGGGGATTCAAGTCTCCCCTGCTCTTGCTCTGCTGGAGCGCTTGGATCCGATCCGTAGCCCAGGGCTCTTCGGAGCCACCCGTCGTGATCTTGTGTACCCGGGAGGCTCCGTCCTGCCGGGAGAGCCTCGTGCGCGCCTCGCGGAGCGAGACCGAGCTCCGAGCGCTGCTCGGGATCCAGGCCAGGATCCTCCAGGCCCTGGCGGAGAGGGAGGGAGCCGGAGACCTGAGGATCCCTTTTGGAATGTCCCCCCGAGAGATCGCGGCCCAGATCGCTCATCGGATGGAGATCCCCGATCCAGACCTCGATCTCGCGATCCTGGGAGTTCGGGCGGAATGAATCGAGTGCGGGCTGTGAGGATCCCGGGTGGAGCCGCTCATCGGAGCGGCCTCTCCTTGACAAGCGTGGGCCCTCTATGCAATTTCCCATGGGAACGCTCCGGATCCCTCTTGGATCCGGACTCCGGGCTCTCCTGGGGGTGAGGCATGCCGCTGAAGGTACCCATCACGAATCCGAGCACCTCGGGCTACGTCGATCCGCACCGCGGATTCTTCGATGGAGCCATCGCGACGGACTTCCTGACGGATTCGTCCGCAGCCCTGGGTCTGGAAGGCCTTCGCCACCAGGTCTTCTTCTTCGACGATATCGACAATACGGACACGTGGATCTCGGGAATTCGCCAGATCCGCTTTGTGGCCTGGCAGGGAGATCGCGCCGCCACGGATCTCGCCTTCGTGGCTCTCACCAATTCAGCCTTTGGGATCCTCACGTTCACCACGGGTGGAAACGATCGCCGTGGATGGCTGCACGTCTTCTCGGGAGGCTCCGGCTAGGTGTCCGGAGTTCTCGGACAGGTCCGGGCCGATCCGATCGTTCCGTTTCGAGGAGCGACTTGGAGCCAGAGCAAGGCCTACGTGCTCTCCGACCTGATGGGCTACCGGCCCTACGATCCCGAGGTCATTCGCTTTCACCAGTCCGAGGCTCGCCATCTCGTGCTCCTGGCCCCCGCTCGGGCGGGGAAGTCCTTCACCGCGGCCCACGACCTCGTTCCGTACTGCCTGCCCACGCAGCCGCTCCTGGACTCGATGCACGCGATCGTGGGGCTCGACTACAAGACGGCCAAGGAGTTCGACTACCTCTGGAACGTCTTCATCGAGGGCCGCGAGCGCTGGACCGGGATCCAGATCGAGCGGGCCCAGAACAACCCGCGCTCGGGCGATCGGGAGATCGTCATCGATCACGGCCTCGGCGCCGACGGCCATCGCAAGCGCTGCATCATCCGAACGCTCTCGGCCAGCCACGAGAAGAGCCTCCAGGGCGAGCAGTGGACCAACGTTCTCTTCTCCGAGGCGGCGGAGCACGACGAGTCGGTGGTCTCGAGGTACTTCGGATCGCGGGCCTGGCGCTTCCTCTACCCCACGACGCCGAAGCCGGGCGCCCAGTGGCTGCGGGAGCTGTCGGAGAAGGGAGAGTCCGACCCCACGCTCTCGGTCGAGACCTTCCGGATCCCCAAGACGGCCAATCCGCTCTTCGATCACGAGGGATTCCGGCGCGAGGAGCGGCTGGCCGAGCTCCGTGCCCGGCAACGCATCGGCCCCGAGGCAACGGCCGAGCACGACCCCTTCTTTGCCGAGCAGTTTCTAGGCCGTTGGGTCTCCTACACAGGCCGCGTGCTCCCATTCGACTCGCGTCGTCACGTGATCCCCTTCGAGGCGGTACGACCCCTTCTCACCCGCTCCGAGATCTGGATCTCGATCGACTACGGCTACGAGGATCCCGCCAGCGTGGGATTCTGGGCCATCACGCCTCGGGGATACTACGTCCGATTCGATGAGATCTACGAGCGTCACCTCTCGACGCCCGCTCTCGTCGAGAAGGTGCAGAGTCGTCTCGAGAGCCACGGCGTCCAGGCCAGGCTCACGACCGGAGATCCCTCGCGGCCCGAGGTGGGTCGGCTCTTCGAAGACTGCGGGATCCCGGTCGTCACGATCGAGCGCAACGCGCAGCGCGACCGCGCCGCGGGCAAGCGACGGCTCGCAGATCTCCTCGTGAGAGGCCCCGACGAGGGCCGCCCGGGCCTCTTCGTCACGGATCGCTGTAAGCACACCATTCGGACGCTCGCGGAGCTCTCCTACCGGGAGAACGTCCAGGAGGACTCTCCCCGTGCCTTTGTGGGAGAAGACCACGCCTACGATGACTGTCGCTATTTGGTGATGAGCCGGCCTTCGACACCGCGTCCGGCGGAGGAGAGCCTCCTCGTCCAGCAGATCCGTCAGTCGCGTCTCCTGCGCGAGGCCACGCGCAACCGCATCTGCGGCACGTCGACCTATGGAGTGCGTCATGCCGCGTGATCGAAAGCTCTTCGAGCGCACGAAGGCGAGACTTCTCTGGGCCAAGAAGATCCACCAGCGCAAGGGGATCCTCGGTCAGGGAGAGGGCTCCAGCGTCAGTCAGCAGCTCATCCAGTTCTATCGCAGCAATCAGTGGCAGAGCCGGAGAGGGATGGAGATGCTGGCGGACGACGAGCTGCGGATCGTCAACAAGATCTTTCCCCTCGCCAACCGCCAGCAGGCTGGAATCGCGGCCCGCAATCCGCGGGTTCAATACTTCGCGAAATCGGAGCCGGCGCAAGCCTCCGTCCCGCTCGTCGAATCGCTCCACAACCACGACATCATCGAGCAGAATCACGTCGACCAATTGAACGCGGCTCTGCGCGATCACCAGCTCGTTCCATTCCCCGGCATCGTCCGTCACGGCTACACCCCTGAACGCGAGCTGCGCGACGACGATGGAAAGCTTCTCCATTACTTCCGTCCTGCACATCCCGATCGACCTTGGATTCGGCGAGTCGCGCCTTGGAACGTGATGATCGATCCCTCGGCCGAGAGCTTCCGCATGGATGGCGGGGCGATGTGGTGCGCGTTCCGCAGCGTGATGACGATCGATCAGATCCAGCGCAGCCCGCGCATGATCGCACGCGAGAGGCTGAAGGGCTTCCCGGGCAGCCTCTCGCCCCCCTGGCTGGATCTGGTCGATCCGGATCTTCTGCCCCGAGAGGACCCTTCCTTCGATCGCTACGTGGAGGTCTGGACCTTCTACGATCTGGAGGATCGGACCTGGAGCCAGCTGACCCTCGATGGGCTGGACGAATGGCTCCGGGAGCCTGAGGGCTGGCCGATCCCGTGGGAGTGGCTGCCCTACAATGCCTTCCAGGTGAATGAGCAGATCGACACGCCCTATCCTCTGGCGCTGCTCGAGGACGTGATCCCCTATCAGATCGAGCTGAACCTGGTTCGCACGATGATCTCGACGTTGACTCGCAACATCCGAGTGCCGGAGTTCGTCCACAGAGATCGTCTTGCGGAGGGAGAGGCCGAGAAGATCATGAGCCTTGGATTGGCCCCCGTGATCTTCACGACAGGACCCCCCGGAGAGGTCATTCAGCAGGGACGCATGGGATCGCTCCCCCAGGAGCTGCTCCAGTACGCGGCCATGATCGTGGACGACATGCGGGAGTCCACCGGAATCTCGCGCTTTGGGCGGGCGCAGCGCGAGAACGTCGAGAGCGCCTCCGAGGCGAGCTTTATCCAAGGCGGTCAGGACGTGATTGAGCAGCGTACGGTCGCAGCTTTTGAGCGATTCGTATCGGATGTTGAGCGATCCTACATGCAGGGCCGGAAATTCCTCGCCCAGGAGAACAACGTCTCTGAGATCGTGCGCGTCCTGGGCGGTCAGGCCCCGCAGCTCCTCGCAAGCTTCCAATCCATCACGGCCGACTCGCTGTGGCAGGAGACTGACTTCGAGATCGTGGCGGGCAGCACGCTCCCGCGCAACCGAGAGCGCGAGTCTGCGATGGCGCTGGCCGATATGCAGGCGCTCTCTGTCTTTGACTTCGTGAACAACGTCGAGCTTGCCGGTCGCTACCTCGACAGCCGCCGTATTCCAAGAGAGCGTGCCCTTCATCCACAGGCACTCGAAGCCGATGCGCAGACCCGCGCCTCAGAGCATTTGCGCGGTCTCGGTCCGGAGGGGGAACGCCTCAATGGATCGACCGATGCCAACCTTCTCGCACTCTTCCAGCCTCAGGGAGGGTCGGCGTGAGAATCCATGACTTGCGCTGCGACCGTTGCCACAGGATCCACGCCGACCAGAGGATCGGTGCCGAGGTTCCTCCGTGCTCCCAATGTGGAGGCGAGCAAGAGATCGACTGGAGCCACGGCAAGGCTCCTGCAACGGATCTTCATAGCCCGACCTTCTATGCCGGCCTCGAGGCGGTCGTCTCCAGCCATCGGCAGGCGGAGAGGGGGATCCAGCAGCAGGCGAGAGACTGGACGGATCGGATGGAGCAGAAGGGAATGCCTCTCTCGTTCGAGATTACCGGCGCCTCGGGAGACAAGGTGGGAGGGGCTCGCAATGAGACCTTTCGGAGGGGCTCCGCCTATGGCTACACTGGGCAGACTCGTCACACGAGCACAGGAGAGCGCGCATGATCGACGACACGATTCCCAATCCGGGCGAGAAGGATCCCGGTGGGGGCGCCCCGGAGATCCAGGCCAGAGAGCCCGCAGCCTCTTCTCACGAGGCTGCGGCACAGCAGGCCGCCCAGCAGCTTCAGCAATTCCGCGAACGGCTCGGACCCGACCTCTCGGGTCTGATCGAGCGAGGGGTCTCGGGGAAGGACATCGTGTCCTATCTTCGAGAGTATCAGGTGCTGGCCCAGCAGCCTTCCGTTGCGAGAGCCCTGGAGGTTTTTCGGAGGACTGGGGAGATCCAGCTGACGATCGACCCGGTCAAGAGCGTCCCAAGCGATGACGCCTATCTGGACGACGAGCAGCGTGAGCTGAGAAGTCTCCATGAGGAGCTCTTGAGCGTGAAGGGAGCGCTTCACGAGCAGGCTTCGGGGAGCAGCATGGCTGCGGCTCGTGCCCACTTCCAGGGGCTCGCTGAGAAGATGGGTCTGGAGGGCGAGGAGCGAGACAAGGCGCTCTCCGCCGTCACGTTCCAGATCGAGAATCTCGCAAAGTCGGGAGACGTAGGAGCCCCTATGCTCCGCGCTCTCGTCAAGCCCGAAGGCGAGAAGACGGTCGAGATGATTATTCTTCATACACTGGGTGTCGATGGGCTGCGCAAGGTGATCGAGCGGCAGGAGCAGCGCAAATCCGGACGCCGGCGTGCCCTGGCGACGGATCTTCCCGGCGTCGGCTCGCCGGGCTCGAAAGGGGATGGAATCCCCGACTTCGATGGAAGTCTCTTGGAGGCATTTCTGTGGGCTCAGGAGAATCCCGAACGGCTTCCCTAGGGCTCTAGGAGGAAATCATGTCGGTTCCGTCTCTCACTCTCTCTCAGACCAACTGGAGGGAGCTGGCGTTTGCAACAGAGAGGGTTCTCCCTCAGCGAGCCAATCTCGCCTTCAATCACAGTCCGACGCTCGGAATCTTCTCCTCGCAGCGTCTCGTCGAGAAAGCCGGTAGCGAGAGGATGCTGGGTCGTGGACGTCGCGTACAAGAGGGAGGTCCCTCGATCCGGAGATTCGTGACGTTGGGAGCCCACCAAGGGGCCGCCTTCGTCTCGGGTGGATTTGGAGAGCACACGCTCTCTCCGGACGAGAACGATCGGCCGAGCGAGATCAACTGGAAGTTCGGGAACCACGCGCTCGTCGTGTCTCAGCACGACATCAACGTGAACCGTGGCGGGACTCTTCTAGCCCGGTTCGTGGACCGTCAGCTGAGCAACGTGCTGAAGAGCCTGGCCGACATCGTGGCGGATTCGCTCTGGGCCACGTCCGTGGCGCCCAATGCTCCCACGTCGATCCCTGCGCTGCTCTCGGCCAATGACTCGGTGCAGGGCCTCTCGGGACAGACCTTTACGGCCTGGAACGCGCGAGGGCTCTCGAACGTGGGGACGGCACCGGCCTCGATCTCGTTTGCCTCGGGATCCTTCGCGACAACGGGGATTCCCAACATGCGGAGGCTCTGGAACAACTCCGAGGAGGGCGGGATCGGCCCCGAAGTTTGTATCACGACCTACGACGTCTCGGAGCTCTACGAGGCGGCGCTCCAGCCGCAGCAGCGCTTCATGGGGGCCGTTCGCACGCCCGATGGTGGCTTCACCAGCATCGCGTTCCGGGGCACGCCGATTCTTGCCGATCGCAAGTGCGCGACAGGTCAGATGGCCGTCCTGAACGTCTCGGACCAGGAGAACGGCATGCAGATGGACTTCCTGGAAGGGGCAGCCTTCAACTTCCTCGACTGGAAGCCCGCGCTGAAGCAGACGGCCATGATCCGTCCGCTCGTAGCCACCATGAATCTCTCGATCGGAAACCGGCAGTTCGGCTCGAACCGCATGGATTCGATCACCGCCTAGAGGAGTCCATCATGGCAGACCGAAGAACGGTTCCCTATCTCATCAACGGGGTTGGCTCCGAGCAGGACGTCTATACGTCTTCTGCGGTCGCCAAGCACCCTATCGGGGCGAAGGGCGTCACGCTCGACGGACGCGTGTTCTACTATGCGAGCCGGGTCGCCTCTGGAACGCTGTCACGCGGGTCGCTCTGCACGGTCGCTACGTCTGTCGCCAATCACGTCTCGATCGCGTGGGCTTCGGGCGGAGCCGCGCAGCAGAGAAAAATCACCGTCACGCTGGGGGCGACACTGGCTACGGTGAATCAGTACGCCGACGGATGGATCACCGTGATTGACGGAGGGTCCTCCAATGGGCAGGGCCAGGTCCGTCAGATCAAGAGCCATCCCGCCGCAGCCTCCGGTGCAACGCTCGAGCTAACGCTCTACGATGCGCTGGAGACCACGATGGCGGCGTCTGAGGTGACGCTGACGAAGAACATGTTCGATGAGGTCATCCTATCGCCGGGCAACGCACAGCCGATCCCGGCAGGGTGGCCGGCCTTCGATGTCCCGGCTGGAAATACGAGCAAGCAGCACTTCTGGCTCCAGACCGCGGGGGAGCTGGCCGCGCTTCGGGATGGCTCGGTCTTCCTGGATGGATCCCCACTCGTACCCGCGAGTGCGGGTACGGCCGATGCGGGCCAGGTCACGCTCGGTCACGAGTCGGTTGGAGTGGGAACGGCCAACGATCCTTCCGATCTACTTCCGTTGGTCGGGTACGCCATCGAGGCGAGCGATGCCACGAGCGATGGCGATCACATTCTGGCGATGGGATCGATTCGCTGGTAGGAGCGGATCTTGAGATTCGTCCGATCCATGGGGGATGCGAAGGAGGAGTCGAGCCGGCTTCTCGTCATCGGTGCGCCACGCTCTGGCACCCGTTACTTTGCTCGCTGGCTTCGGGGACTTGGACTGCGCGTGGGGCATGAACGGATGGGCCTCGACGCTTGCGTCTCCAGCTACTTCGTGGTCGACGACTTCTGGTATCAAGGTCCGCATGGACGGAGCGGAGAGCGTCGCTCCGGCTATCGCTGGGGCGAGGTCTGGCACCTGGTGCGCGATCCACTGCGGACGATTCCGAGCATCGCATCCATGCGACATCGCTCCTGGTGGCATTGGCAGAGCAAGCACACAGGGGTAGATCTCTGCGACGAGCCGCAGCGGGTGACGGCGGCGCGCTTCTGGGTGGCCTGGACCGAGCGCTGCCTTGTCGATCCCGAGGTGACGCTGCGGATTCCTCTGGAGCGTCTCTGGACGTTTGCTCCGGAGATTCTGCGGCATCTGGAACTTCTGCCCCCGGAGCGATGGCCATCGGTAGATCGCTCGGAATCGAAGACCTTGCACGCTCCTCTATCGTTGGACGAGCTGCCAGACGCACTGGCCACGAAGATCGAGCGGCTCCGAAGCCGCGCCTGGGAGGATCTATGTCCGCCGAGCCTTACGCATTTCTCGGCTCAGAGCCGGGTCGAGTCGAGCTTGGGGATCACCGTCTGATCCGCGAGCGGAACGAGTTCATCCCGGCTTGGTACGTCCCGCACGAGAGCCCAGAGCTCATCCCCGTCACGCGGAACGGAGAGCCCATTCCTCCTGGATTCACCGTGGCGGACGTCTTGCCCGAACGACGATGGGCGATCGGTGCGAAGGGGGAGGCTCTGGAGCCTCTGAAGTTCCGGGAGCTCTACATCCGCAAGATGGAGGATTGGTTCCGGGTGGCCTCACCCGAGGCCCAGCAAGGAGCTCGCTTCGCTCCTCCGCGGGACTGGAAGAGCCATCTCGAGCACATCCCGGACGTGGGGCGTTACGTCGCGATGACGACGGACAAGCGCGACCGTCGCAAGACGCTTCCCATCGGCTACGACCCCGAGGCCAACGCGGGAGCGAGATCGGATCGTCTCTACGATGCCGAGGGGGAGGGCTTCGTGGAGGGACGCGAGCGTCTGGCTCTCCTGACCGAGTGGTACCACCGAGATCCTAACCGGCTGACGAAGTCGGAGCGTGAGGAGGTGGAATCGGGTCGCACGGGCCGATCGGTCCCCTCTCGAACAGACACCCAGCAGCGACTCGATCTTCTGGCCGACCAGCTTTCCCGAGAGGTGATTTCGCCAGAGCAGCACACGCAGGAGGTTGCGGAGTGCCTGGGCATCTCGCTCGTGTCTGGCGGGAAGCGTGGGGCTCTGCCCGAGATCCTTCCATCGAAGCTCAAGCATCAGGCGACTCGCAAGACGATGCCGTGTGGCGAGGAGGTCTACGCCCTACACAGCAAGCGCCATCTTGCGAAGTGCGAGAAGTGCTCCAAAGGCATCGCGAGCTGAAGCCAGGAGGGGGAGTGTGACCCTTCTCGATCTCATCAACAGACTCCGTGTTCTGCTCCGATCCGGGCCGAGTAAATCCTCGCTGCCGAACGATGCGGAGACGCAGATGGAGATGGCTCTGCTGAACGATGCGGCCGGAGAGCTCTTTGGCTTCCACGACTGGTCGTTTCTCATGCAGCATGATGGGATCGTCTGGCTTCCGCCCAAGATCGGCTTCTCATCCGCCATCGCTGAGTTCAACAGCACGAGTGTCACGTTCTCAACGCTCTCCATCGAGGATGGGAGCAAGCTTTCGAATGATGCGTTCCAAACCAAGATGCTCCATGAGGAGCAGATTTACCGACTCTCCGACCTCGTGACGAATGCGGTACGGATCGGAGAGCTGGAGAGTGCGTTCCGGGGTGGATACGACAGCTTCGGAAGCCCCATCGCGATCGAGGGAACACTCTTCGCGAACGAGGTAGCGCTCCCGAGCAAAGCTCGTTCGGTGCTCTCTGTGCGGAGAGAGGATGGTACACCCATTCGCTTTGAGACCCTCTCGCGGATCGAGGACTTTGAGACGAGCTTCCCAGATTCTTCGCTCTACTTCTCCGACGAGCCGCAGGCGGTCGCAGTCGGGGGTCTCATCCGATCGACATCGCGAAACGGCGGGGAACGGAAGTCGGGTGTGGGTCTGGCTATTTATCCTCCACCGGACACCGAGGGTGTGATCCTCCACTACAGCTATACCCGGCGCCACGAGGATCTAGCACTCGCTGCCGATACATGGCCTGGCGTTCCCGATGAGCACCTGAATCTCATCGTCTGGATGGCGTTCTACAGCGCTCTCGTTTCGAATGTTCAGAGCGATCCAGAACGAGCCCAGATCGTCTTCCGATCGAATCAGCATCGCTTGGAGAAATTGAAGTCTGCCGATCGCAAGGATCCGAGACGTCGCACAGAGATGCGTCCCTTCGGGAGTCGAGGTTACGGACCTCATCGATTCCCGTGGGTAGAGACGCGAAAGATTCCGAGCCCATGAGATGGCCTACCGAAATTTCACGATCGAGCCTCTTCTGGGTCTGAACGAGGACCGAAATCCGCATAGCCTTCGAACGGGTGAGCTGACGAAGGCTCGCAATGCGACGCGACGCTCGATGAATCTCGTGGGTACGCGCCCAGGCTGTGTCTCTCGTCCGGTCGCTGATGAGTACGAGAACCCTCTCACTGGAGATCCCGCGATCCAGGGTGCGGTAGAGTACCGCAAGGACTTCGACGAGGGCCGCGCTCTGATCGTGATCGCGGATAATCCTGGAGGAACCGTCACGAACCCGGACAGCAAGATCTGGTTTGGAGACGACAATCGCCTCGACGACACGTCTCCGCCAACGATCACGTCGGGTGCAGACAACATCTGGACATTCGGGCTCCACAGCAATCTTCTATGGGCCGCGGGTGGAGCTTCGGGAGACGATATCTGGACATGGGATGGTGACACGGCAGCTCCATCGGCTCCGGTGGTTCGGGCTCTCACGGACAAGGCATCAGGAAATCGTCTGCGCCCAAAGTTCCTGAAGTCTTGGCGAGGATATATGCTCGTGAATGGTCTTCGCGGTGGAACGAGCAACACGAACAATCCCGCGCTCTCCCGGTATCAGTCCTTTGGAGAGGACCCCGCGGACGATGTCTCTTGGGAGGACGGGAATTCGCTGGGCTTCTTCAGCCGGCGTGTCGGAGCCGATGCCTACGGCGGAGCCTTTGCGACGGGATTCGGCACCTATCAGGATAACAACGGAGATTTCCTTCTGGCTCTCTCGAACGATCAGATCGTCTCCTATGTGCTGGACCCGACGGGTGCTGGAGATTTCATCCGCAGCGATGTGATCTCCAATGGATGCGTTCACCAGCGTGCCTTCGTCGATCTCGGTCCGGATGCGGGCGATGCGATCTTCATGTCCCGTCATGGAATTCACAGCTTACGCCAGAGCCAGCAGCATGGGCGTCGGGAGAGCGCCTTCCTGTCTCGCAAGATCCAGCAGACCTTCCAGCTGCTCAACCCGAGCCGTCTGGATCTCACCTGCGCGGCCTATGACCGCCAGAACGGTCGCATCGTCTTCGTGATGAGCACGGGGAGCAGCACGCAGCACGATATCTTGATGGCTCTGGACGTGCGGCACGCGGATAGCCTCAACGCACAAGATGCGCTCTGGTATGGGCCATGGGTGATCTCAGGAGGCGTCTCGATCAACCATCTCCTCTACGCACGGGATCAGAACGACATCTTTCGGCTCTTTGCCTTCACCACAGATGGAAGAGCGCTCACCTTCGAGGAGGACGTCTTCCACGACCTCGCGGATTCAGCCTACGAGGTGGTGATTCGGACGAACGACGAATCCTATGGGTCGATTGCTCTGGAGAAGAGCGTAGGCGACGTGATGATTCACGTTCAGCCAGGCGGGGATCATACCATCGAGATGTCGACAGAGTTCGACTACGGGATCCGCTCCGTGAGTCAGACCCTCAGCCAGCCGGCGATCTTCCAGCCGACTCTTCCGGTGACGCTGCCCTTCACTATTGGGATGGGAGAGATCAGCTCGGACGTCAAGGTCTACGCGACGGGTCGTGGACGAACCGTGGCGAGCAAGCTCCGGACGAATCAGGCCGATTCTCCATTCTTCATCGGTCGCATCGAGCGGCAGATCGAGGGAGCGGGAGAAGATGCAGGCGCTGAGAACGCACAGACGGCGGTCTAAATGGGAATCATCAGCCGCAGCAACAAGCCGAGCGGAGGCACGAATTGGCAGGACTCCGACATCGTGGCCGGATCCGGGAGTGGATCGTCAGATATCAACACGGATGTGAACACGGCTTACAATGAGTTCAACGGAGGGATCGAGAATGTCAACATCAAGGCGACCGCTGGAATCGTCGGGACCAAGCTCGCAAGCGGCACGCTGACCGATACGCAGATCAACGCATCGGCTGGAATCGCCCCCACGAAGATCAATGACCGCTCCGCCAATGACGCACAGCAGGTCACCCTCTCGGACCCCGGAGATTCCGATTCCAATACGCTGGCGACAAACTTGGCCGAGGAGATCGAGCAGCTCCGGCACGAGATCAAGAAGCTATCGGTAGGTGTCTCCGCCAAGATCACCGATGGCCTCTCCTCTGGGCTCGGAGCCAATGGCAAAGCGGCCTGGTTCGATGGGGGCGTGATCGGTCCGTCCGTGATCCGCAACGGATCGTTTCTCGATGCTGAGGCCGAGAGCACCGGACCGACCGCGCCCTATGGATGGAGCGTGGTCGACGGTGGCGGTGGCGGTCCCTCCACGCTGACCCCCGTCACACTGGACGTGGCCGAGGGGAAGGGCCACGCGATTCACATGGTCGACTCGAACGACGTCGGCCGCGACGGAATCTCGCAGACGCTCGCCGGTCTCAAGGCCAGCAGCCGCTACCTCGTAGTGGCTCGCATCAAGCCCATCACGACGACGTGGAAGCTCACGACGACCGGTGCGATCGGAACCTTCGGAAATCTCAATCTATCCACGGCAAGCGGTGGCTCTTTGTGGGAGACACTAGCCGGCATAATCGAGACGGATTCTACGCCAACTGACATCGTCGTGAATCTGATCGCAGGGAATGCTCAGTCTGCATGTCATGCCGCGCTCTGCTCTTGCTACTCGATTGATGGCGATTTTCTTGACCGAACCACGAATCTCGTCAGGCACAAGAAGAGCAACTCGACGGATATTCCGACCATCATATCTGAGACGGAGATCTCGGTTGTTGTTCCTGCTCAAGGTCTCTTGATTCGTGTCGACGCGAGAATCTTCGGGATCACATCTGGCCCCTCAGGAGGGGCTCTGCTTTCGCAGCTGCGCGAAGACGTTGACGGAGGTGGATTTACCACGGTTGACTATGACACAAAGTCAGGGGCATCGGGTGTGACCACTGTCGCCAGCGTCAGGCATTTGTACATCCGCGATACGATCCCTGGATCTGTGTACACGTACAAGCTTCTTATCACAGTAACTGGGGATATGGGGATCAGTACGAATGGAGGTGGTATCGGTGCAGGAACTACGCCGGTAGTCATGTCCGTAGCATTGGGGAGAAGCTAGGAATGGCCGTCCTCTCCATCCTCGGAGCCTTGCTCGGAGCAGGCGGAAGCATCGCAGGGGGCATCCTCTCTAAGCCGGAGGATCCCAAGACTATTCTGCCGCCCTTCTTCAACGCGGGCAGCGATCCGCTCTCGGCGTTGAACGCGCTGGACGTGATGGCGTCGCAAGGTGTGTTTGCACCGAGCTCGATTCTCTCGCAGGCCGGCCCACTCCAGCAAGCCATCCAGCAGTTTGCGGGAACCACTCCACTGGGAGGCCGGAATCGGGACCGATCCCGTAGGGCACAGGCCATCGCCGACTTCATGGCTGGACGATCGACCTCCGCAGCGAATGCAATCGCGCAGGCCGGGGGCTTTGGATCGGTTCGTGAGGCGCACCAGGCGCAGCAGCAGTTCAAGGAGTCGATCGGTCCGAGGCTCCGCAACCTACAGGAGATCGCGAGCCTCTCGCGAGGGCGATCGCTGGACGTTAGCCGTCAGCTCTCGAGCTTGACGCGCGGCTTGCGTCCCCTGGACTTCGAATCGCTGCGAGAGAGCGAGGAGCAGAGGCTTCAGCGGGATCTCGGGCAGCGGCAGACGGATCTTCTCCGGCAAGCCAATGTGGGCGGCTTCAACCCGGGCCGCGGGCTCGAAGGGATCCAGAGCCTCCGCAGCGATGCGGGAACCCAGGCCATCACCAATGCGATCCAGATTCTCTCGGGCCAGACTGGAGCGATCGGTCAGCAAGCCAATCTGCTACAGCTCCTAGATCCCACAAACCGAGCCCAGAGCCTCGCTCCGGGCATCATCCAGCAGCGCACACCGCAGATGACGGGTCAGCCGCAGGTGATTCAGGGTCAAGTCGATCCATTCGGCGCTGCGGTGGCGTCTGCGGCCCAGCAAATCGGCGGCACGGTCGCCTCGATCCCTGCGCTCCGGCAGAGCCAGGAGACTCAGAACCTTCTCCATCAGCTCCTCATCCAGGGGTCCAAACCCACGGTGTGAGGGCTGGGAGCGTCCTCGTGAGCTTCGATCCCAGCGCATTCCTGAGCCTCGTGAGTCGCAACGTCTCTGCGGCGCAGAGTAGCCAGGGCGAGCTCTTGCAGCTCCTGATGCAGCAGCGTGCGCAGGAGCAGCGTGAGCAGCAGGAGCAGATCCGGTTTGGGGATCAGCTCCTGGGTCTGATCGCTCAGGAAGGTGGGGACGTCAAGAAGGCTGCGGGGCTGATCCCTCCTAACGTGCTTCCGCCGGGTCGTGTTGAGGCTTTTGGTGAGCTGGCAAAGATCCAAAAGCAGCGGAAGAGACGAGAGCAGGCCGAGAGGCAGATCGGTCCCACTGCGGCAACCCTAGCCGGCGCCCAGGAGGAGCAGAGACAGGCGGGATCGCCCGAGTCCCAGCGTCAGGCGGTTACCACGCAGGCACAGGCGATCTCATCGTTGTTCGGTCTAGCGGGCGAGGATCCGCAGGCGCGTCAGGACATAGCCACCCAGCTCTCCGGAGCGCTCGCGAGAGAGAATCTCGCACTACGACAAGGCGCGCAGCAGCAGCGCATCGAGCGACGGCAGGTCATTTCGGATGCCACGCGCGAGCGACTCATCGAGGATCTCTCCGGTCTCATCGCTCTCTCTCCAGAGAGCCCGGTCGTTCTGCAACGCGTGATGGGGATGGTTCAGGAGCAGTTCCCGGAGGCATCCGATGTCGTAGGACGCGCCGTGATGTCCAGGGCTGCGTTGAAATCTGAGATTGGAATTGGGGCATCCCGTCCAGAGCGTATCATCAGCATGCTTCCACGAGCGGATCGAACCCAAGCGCGAAGAGATCTTCTATCGCAGTCCCTATCTCCAACGCAGACGGTTCGTCAGCCTACGCCGATCAGCGAAGACCGCGCGCTACAGCTCATAGAGCAGGATGATCGGACGATTGCTGCGCTCGACATCGGCCATGGGATTCTGCGCATTATTCAGCAGGACCCAGCCGCAGTGGGCTTCGGGGCGCGCATCCGTCGCGCGATTCAGAGCGCGGGTGAGGTGGCCAGGGGTGTCGATGACGTGCTGTTCCCAGGGGCATTCAATACCTTTCAGGACATTGCGCTCAGTCGGTTGGAGGCGATGACTCAGGCTCAACGGGATGACCCGGAGGTTCAGCGCCTCAACAGCATGCTGCTCAATCCGAACGCGGCCGAGGTGGACTACGGAATGCTGATGCTGGCCTTCTTCGAGGAGCAGGCGCTCACGGGTGGGCGCCGCTTCTCGATCACAGCGGTCAACAAGATCCTAGACCGTCTAGCAGGCGGGGCCACACGGCCGCCGTCCATCACGGCGCGTGTGCTCGAGACCTCAATGCGTCGGATGGAGCGCGAGGTCCGTCGCAGTCGAAAGCGGCTCCATGCGGTCTCTCCAGACCTCTACGAACGCATGGAGCCGACGCTCGATTCCATCCCATCGACTTTCATACGGCAGCCGGACTACATCATGGATCCTCAGCGGGGTCTCGTTCCGTTTCAGGAGGAGCCAGGTGGGTGAGACCGTTGTCCAAGACCCGCGCACGGGGCTGAATCGGATCTTCACGATTGAGGGGAAGACGCCGACCCCGGAGGAGCTGTCCGCAATCGAGAGCCAGCTACTCATGCAGCAGAGCCAGGGCTCTCCCCAGGTGCAGCCACCGCAGCGGAGCCGTTACCTCCCACAGAGTCTGCGCGATTTAGACCCACTTACGATTGGTGGGCCTGCAATGTTGGGAGGGGCTCTAGCGGCTCCCCTCGGCCCTCCTGGCATCGCGTTAGGCGCCTCCTTGGGTGCTGCGTTGGGGAGCACGGGTCGCGATTTGCTCGCCGAGCTAGGGCGCAGGACGGGTCTCGTCAAAGAGGGCGGCCTCCTGGCCGACGACCCGAGCTTGGGATCCCGTGGCGATCCGATGTCGCTCACGGCCACGCTCCAGCCCTTCGGCGAGCTGCCTCTGGAGATCCCGGGCTCCCTAGCGGGCCCGATACGACGAGCGGCCGGAGAGGGAGCCTTGGAGCTGATCGTTCCGCAGGCGCTCTCGGCCGTGGCGCGGATTCCCAAGCACGCGGCTGTCCAGGCGATTGCGAAGCGCGTCCCGGACTCCGGGATGCGGCTTGCACTCTGGGCCGAGCAGATCGGTGTGCCGCTGGGTGCCGAGAACATCGTCAACAGCAGCGTCTTTCAGGGAGTGCGAAACACGCTTGGACGGCTCCCCTTTATGAGCAAGCATTTCCGAGAGCTGGACCAATCCCAGGCGGAGGCGCTGCGCGGTGCGAAGGCCGAGATCCTCACGGAGATCGCTCCATGGATAACGTCGGTGACTGACCTGGGAGCCCAGATTGGGGAGTCGGCTCTTCGCAAGACAGCGCGGATCTCGGCTCGCTTCGCGAACCTCTACGAGGGCTTCTTCTCTCGTGCCGAACGCGCTGGGGTTCGAATCATTCCTGAGACGACCCGGCAGGCGGCGGCCGATCTGATCGAGACGACGGTCGGCAACCTGCCCACTCACACCGTACGCGGGCGCCCGGAGTCTGTGCTCTTTGGACCCAGCGGTGAGGCGCTGGCTTCTCAGGAGGTCGCACGTAGCCGGCCGATTGACGTCGAGAAGGGCGGCATCGTTCTTGACGTCGTGGAGCTCGCTCGTGAGCTGACCGATCTGGACACGATGACTCCTCGGCAGTATCAGACACTCTCGCGCACGCTGAATGGACTCATGGATCGCTTCCGGGATAACCCTACGGTCATGCGTCAGGCGACGCTGCTCAAGCAAGCATTGTCTTCGGATCTCGACAACTTGAGCGATCCGCTCTTTGCACGAGAGATTTTAGAGATCAACCGAGACTTTCATCGCTTCATGGAGCTACTTCGCTCTCCGACCGGCAGGCGAATTGCCCAAGCCGAGGGCGGTCTTGCCGGGCAGATCACGGTCCGTGCGCTACAGCCCGAAGACCGTCTCTTCCAGAAGGTCTTCGACACACGCTCGCCGCAGGCCATGACGGAGCTCTTCCAGCTCACGGGTCCGGTGACGTTCCGTAAGGCGCTGCGAGGCCACATCGAGGATGTATTTGAGGAGTCGTACAAGAACATCTCACGGGCCAGAGACCCGATCAAGGCTCAGGTGCTGGAGATCGGTCGAATCCGCAAGGCGTTGGGGATTGGACGTGAGCGTTCTGCGGAGCGGGCGACGATAGCTCATGCTTTGGATCTTTCCCGAAGGAAACGTCCGGAGGGAGTCACAATCCGCGACATGGAGCGCTTCCTCGACGTAGCCGAAGCGGCCCTTTCTCAGAAGAGCGTGGATGTGTCGACATTCTTGTCGCGGCGCTTCATTCTCTCAGGTCCTCGTCAGGGCGCACGGATCCTGAACCCCGCAAATATCTTCGGTGGATCGGCCGCTGGAGGTGCTGCGGGGGGTTTGACTGCGGGCTTTGTGATGAATCCCGTGGCGACGACCTGGAGCCTGGCAACAGGTCTTATGGTCTTCATGGCTGCGCGGCGCGGGACGCGGCTTCTCACGGACCGCGATGCGATGCGGGCCGCCACGGGGCTTCTGCGCATGGACTTTACACCTGGGCAGGGAGAGCAGCTTGCGATGCGCGTCTCTAGGATGCTGGGCGAGGACTTCCTCGCCACCGCGATCGATGCCGGGAATCAGGTACTGGGCCTCTCCCCGGAGCAAGCCTCCGCCCTCTCCCGTGCGCCGAAACGCAATCTTGCTATCGGAGGCTCGCCATGAGAACGATTCTGCTCGTACTGTGTCTGCTTCTTCCGATGCCGGCCTTCTCCGCAAGCTGGCTCAAGCACTGTCGTGCTGGGGATGTGACGACGGCGATCAATCCTGGCGAGTATATTTGCAACGATCCAACGGCCAATGATGATGACACGCCGATTCTTGCGATTGGGGGATGCCCCGAGACCGAGTGGTTCTTGCACACCGACAAGGACGGTGACGCCACCCTCTGTACAGTCGATTGGACCCTTCAGACCTGCCCGCCGGGCGCGCAGGATCTCTCGGCCACCGCACGGGATAACGCCTGCGCCAACAGCACGAACGTGCTCTCGGGGAACGACTCGGAGCCGAACCTCGCGGGCCTGTTCCTGCGCGCGATCGGCGACGGCGCCGGAGCCAACGCGGGCGACTGCCGCATTGTGGTGCGATGTCCACGATGAGTCTCCGTTGGATTCCGATGCTTCTGGCGGTCTCTCTTCTGTCGTCCTGCCTGCTTGGATTCGATCTTCGGAAGGGACGGATCTTTACCGAGCCGCCTCCTGCGAGCCTTCTATGGCTCGCCCAGGACATCACGGGAGATTCGGTGGGGCGCTGCTCCCCGGCACAGATCGTGATCGGATCGGGGCCACGCCCCTTCGAGATGCGTTGCACCGACGACGATGCCGCTCTGCTGGAGGGCTGGTCGGTCGTACCGGAGGGCCTTGCCACGCCGCTGATCTTCCGTCTCAGCGTGGCTCAGCTCGCGGCGGATACCGGGGCTCTCCACGGCGATGGGATCCTTCAGTGCAAGGGCCCTGGGGAGGTCATCAACAATACCTGGAGCCCCGAGGTGTCTCTGGACTTCGCGAGCCTTACGGGGTCGGATGGGCTCGACCAGGCCAGCAGTGCGCAGGTCACGCCTCCGCAGCCGTGCAATGCCGGCGACCTCCTCTTCTGGCGTTGGGCCGTCGATGCGGCGGGAACGACGACGGCCATGGGCACCCTGCTCTTTCTGAGCATGGAGCTTCGTACGGATGACTAGCTCTCCCCGTCCGCGTGAGGAGGTGCCCGCAATGAGATCTCTGGCTCTGATTCTTCTTCTTCTTGCTCCCCTTCTCGTGAGCTTCGACCTTCGGAAGAAGGATTCTCGAGATTCGGTGGTTCCAGGGTTGAGCTCGGACGGCCGAGGCAACGATCTCACGCTCGACTACTTGCTGTCGATCCGTGAGCCCGCGGGGCTCCCGAGGAGCTGGACCACCATCTACTTCGCGAGTGGTACGGGGGGTACCCTTGCCCAAGGGGACGATACGGGCAAAGGAACTCTCGACGAGCCGCTCTACTCAGCGGCCCTCATCGAGGATTACCTGAATCGTCCGTATACCATTGTTATTGTAGATGGAGATTACATACTCGACGGAGCGAGTGATCCCATGTTTGGGTTCACGGGCTGGGATACGACCCACTCGGATTGCGGTAGCGAGCCGTATTGCTCCTACCTTCTGCCTTACAATCTCGAGGATCCTCCGGTCTTCTCTTGCGAGAACATCGCAGAGATCACTGGCATTACATCTGCCACCTTCCTCTACAACACGGGTAGGATTCTACTAGGCGGGATCATCATCAAGAAGTGTCCACTAACACCGCATGGTTTTCCTAATATCATCGCGGGAATACGGTCCTCAGGAGATACAGCGCGGTTGGCTCTTCTAGGCACTCAGGTTCTCGACTCCAGCGGATGGATCGTCTACACGGTACGTGCGGAGAGTGGGATCCTGGAGATCCTCAATGCAGAGATCTCGTCTCGAAACTATGCAGACTTCAACTCGAATTGTGTAGGTCCGCAGTGCCACTCGAGCCTCTGCTCGGGCAGCGGGGCCCCCTTCTTCTGCTGCCAGGCGGGCTCTCCGAGCCTGTGCCTAGGCACTCCACGCCCCATTGGAGCGGACTCGCACGCGACAACCCTGATCGGTGGATCCCAGGCATTCCAGAGCCAGGAGTACGCGGTCAGCTCGGGACCCATGTGCGTCTTCAACAACTGTATCGGGAATACGACAGGCTGCGACTTCACCGGGATCGCAACTCGGTGCATGGCTCCAGCGACCGTGAACGCGAGCGCGAGCAACATTCTGGGGACGAGTGCGTACGTGAACAACTCCCCTTTTGAAGGACGAGATACCCATTTCTATTTGGCGCGCTCTATCGTGTACCCGGTACCCTCTACGCTATTCCCATTCTACGGAGCCGTGACCAGCTCCGTGACGGAGTCCACCACCGAGTTCAATGAGACGGATAACGAGGTGTTCTATCAGAACACCTTCACGGGGGTTCACGCGCCATTCCGTATCAGCGAGCTCTTGGCGGGAGATACGGCCAATCTTGAGGCGCAGTGCAATCTCTTTGAGGACATTCACCAGGTCGCTTCGAATGCGTACCTATTCGCGGCCGTTCAGCTCTCTGGACCCAACGCGGGTACACACAATATCGACATTGATGGCACAAACCTCTACGATACAGACGATGGGGGTTCCAATCCGGACTCCTTCGTCTTCGAAGGGGCTGAGTACAAGACGGCAGCCTCCATCAGCCGATCCGATCCTACGAACGGAGCTTCGCCAGGCTACACGCTGAACTCAGACTTCTATGGATCGGTTGCCGGTGGCGCTGAGGGATCGCTCGAGTCGGGAGGTGCAGGGGTCGACGGAGACGCCTTCGGCGGATTGGCACAGCCCGTGTGCAACGTTGCGGACTGCATCAATCAATGTCCTGTAACACGATTGATTCCTCTTCCCATCCCTCTCTCTACGCGCATTATTGGAGGGAGCTCCAATCTATCGTCCCTGCTTCTAGGGACACACTACAAGAATGTAGGGGCACAATGATTCACTCGATTCGCTCGATTCTCTCGCTCTCTCTGCTCTTCGCGGTGCCCTCCATCGGGGCGGACTACACCTTCGAGTGGACAGCCGCTACGGGTCCCGTAGCGAGCTACGACGTGCTCGTGCAGCGCAATGGGGGGGCCTATGTGCGAGATCAATCGGTGCTCACGACCGAGGCCGAGGTGTCCTGCTCGGATGGGGAGAGCCTCTCCGTGCGCGTGGCCGGGGTCGCATCCGATGGACGGGTGAGCCCGCTCTCGCGGGCCTCGCTCCCGCTCCACTGCCTCCTCGAGACGCTCCCCATGGACGCTCCGGGTCAGCCCGGGGTCAGGATCACCATCCAGGTTGGTCCATGAGGCGCTGGCAAGCGAGAGCCGTGCAGCCCGGACAGGATGGCAGCGTCCAGCTTCATCCGTTGGGCCGACGAGCCTTCGCCTGTCCCTTCCGGGCCTCCGGGTGGCGGATCTTCTACCACCCCTATGTCGTGGTGCCGCGCCAGAGCGGCGTCGGATTCATGCGTTGGGGGTAGCCGTGAGCGTCGAGGGCTGGCTCCGAATCGGTCTGCCGCTGCTCGCGGCGGTGATCGGCGGAGCCGGATCGGTCACCGGCTACGAGGCCCTGCGGGCCCCCTCGCAGCCGCAGGAGGTGGTCGATGTCCACGTTCAGACGATCGAGCGCATTGCCGGGAAGCTCGCGAGGAGCAAGGAGCGGACGAAGAAGGCTCGAGCGGAGCTGCGCGCGTGTCGGGAGTCCCAGGGTGGCGGACCTCTGTCCCCCGCGGCTCCGGCCTCGTGAGGAGCCCGACGATGTTCGATTCTAGCGAGGCGAGCGCCGAGATTCGGGGGCCGAGCCTCATCGTCCGTCTCCCGCTCTGGCAGATGCTGCTGTTCATCGGGGGTGGCGCGACGGTCGTGCTCTCCGTGTGGGTCACGAACCGTGATCTGGGGATCCAGGTCGCGGCTCTCCATCCGGCAGTGGCCCAGCTCTCCGCGAGCATCGACGAGCTAAGCGGAGCCACGCAGACTCTTCGGGAGCGCATGCTCCGGATCGAGACCCTGAACGAGATGGGGCGGAAGCCATGAGTGAGAGCCGCCTTCCGCCCCCGCTCACGCTGGCAGAGCTCGTCGAGCGCGTGCGCTGCCTGGCCGCGTCCCCCTTCTGGACGCTCTCCGAGACGAGTGGGGGGCGGAGCGCATCGAGGAACAAGCTCGTGGGCGGCAGCGACCGATCGTGGCATTGCTGGGCCCGGGGCGGCCTCGCCCGGGACGTCGTAGTCGAGTTCGACTTCGACTGGGCATTTCGCCAGAGCGGGGCCGATCGGGGTCCGATGGAGGTCTTTCTCCACTCGGCCTCGAATCTGGGCCTCGATGCGGTCGACGAAGGGGACCATGTCCACCTGGAGCCTTCCGGCTCCTGAGGAGAGGCAAGCGATGCCGAGTAGAGAGCGACCGATCGCGATGAGAGCCGCGGCCCTGACGTCTCTGCTGTCGCTGGCCCTGGCCGGCTGTGCCACGCTCTGGGAGCGGCCTCTGGCCACGCAGCTGATCGTCCAGCAGGCCACGCTGCGGTTCATCGGGGAGGATGCGGAGCGGGCCGAGCGTGTCGTTGAGGCGGTCGAGCGTCTCCAGGTCTTCGTCTCGTCGGAGCCGGCTAGCATCGACGATCTCCAGGCCCAGGCCCTCCAGGCCATCCGTCAGGCCGAGCTCTCGTTGGCCGACCAGCAGCTCGCCCAGGGTCTCGTCCTGCTCGTGGCCGATGAGCTCCGGGCTCGCGTGGGCGACGGCACGATCGAGCCGCCTGGACTCGTCGAGGCGCAGGCAGTGCTTCGGTGGGTCGCGCAGGCCGCACAGGCCGCACAGACCGCGGCAGATCCGTGACCCGCGCCGTCCACTCAGTCCGACGCCGTCAACATCCGGCCCTTCCCGCCGAGCGCGTGCTCGGCGTGCGTTGGCCGGGATAGGAGGTCGCCATGTCTGCACCCACATCCCTTCTGGGGCCTACCCGCCCCGCGACTCCGCCCGGGAAGGGCGCCGCCCGCGATGCGGTGATCGCCCTTCTCGTGGCGGCCGCAGCGGGCTACGTGACGAGCCAGACGGGGAGCCCGGAGGCGGGTCAAGCGGCCGGAGCTGCGGTGCAGGAGTACGTTCTGCCGCTCGTCTTTGGCGGGCTCATGGGAGCCTCGACCTACGCGAGGAAGTGGATGATGAATCGGCTGAGCCAGTAAGCCTGTGCGCGGGGAGGCGTGGTGCCCGCTGGGGGTCTCATAAGCCCGGACGAGCCGGTTCGATTCCGGCCCCGCAACCCCACCCCATGACCACAGCTCGACAGATCTCTCCTCCGCTCGAGACTCGACGCAGTGAGGACGGCCGACGCGTTCTGCTCGCGGATCTCGTGATGGATCTCGGGGATTGGGTCTACGGGATTTACCTCTCTCCCGGAGTCTCGATCTCGGATCGTCAGACCATGATCGTCACCGTCCCCGCCGGCTTCGATACCGACTTCAGCTCAGTCCCCGGCTGGGCGCTCTCGCTCATGGGCGAGTACGACCGGCATGATCTGGCTGGAGTGATTCACGATTGGCTCTACCGGGTCCGAGCCCCACGGGAGGCTGCGGATCGTGTCTGGTGGATCGTGGCGCGCTCGGGCCTTCGGCGGGTCGGTCCGGTTCGCGGATGGATGGGATGGGTAGGGCTACGGCTAGGAGGCCGGCTGGCCTATCGGAGCCACTCTACGGGCGGATCGGATCGGGGGTCTTAGCCACCCCCCGACTCCCTCGGAGCGCTGGCCACACGGCGCTCGGGCCAGGTCGACGGATCGTGCGCATCATCGGGGCCTTCCTGGCATGCAGCCCGCTCCTCCCGAGCGCAATCCAGACAGAGGAGATCCCCGTCGACGCGGATCTCCGCACGGCGCTCTCCGCAGGAGTCGCACTCGGGCCCCTTCCCTTCGGCCATCACGGCACAGATCGGGCAGAGCCGCCTTCCCCGATAGGGCACCACTCCGGGCTGGCTCCCACAGGCATCGCACTGCGGATACGGGAGATCTTCGCGACACGGCGGAGGAGGCTCAGATCCGCGCGGAAGCAGACGTCGTGTCCGTGTAGACGTCATCGGGATCGACGGAGATAGCGGTAGGGCTTCCGCTCGTAGGCCACGGCCTTCCCCGCGACCTCCACGACCCAGAGCTCCGATCCATCCTCACAGAGGAAGGATCCACCCGCCTGCTGGACGAGCTCCATGCAGGCCGCCTTCGCGGCCTGGGTCGCCCGTGTAATCTGCGCGATCTTCCGATCGATCTCCGCAGCGCGGGTGTAGACCTGCTCCAGATTCTCCACATCGATGAGCCCCCCCCTCTTCGGATCGATGGCCTCGAGGGCCAAGAAGGAGCGAAGGTCCTGTGTCCGTGCGGGGCACCCGGGTCGCGCGGGGCAGTACGTGCAGCAGTCATCGACGCGATAGCGTCGCTCCTCGAGAGGCAGCGACCGCTGGTGCATCGCCTCGGCAATGAGCGTCTGGATCTCCGCGTGCATCTCCGCGACCCGGCAGGTCTCGTGTCTCCAGCCGCGGTCCCCGAGCTGCACGTAGCAGAGCGAGAGCTGGATCTCCGCGGCGCCGATCTCGAGGCCATAGGCGACCCCGTAGGCTCGGAGCTGCCACCACTGGCTCGGTGAGTAGAGGTCCGGGCTCCCCGTCTTCCAATCGACGATCTCGGCGGGGTCGCGGAGCACCACGTCGGCGGTCCCCCCGATCTCGATCGGAGGCCGCAGCGCAGGCAGCGGGAGCACGACGGGACGCTCCGCCTCGCAGTCCACCGTCGGCATCCACGAGAGCCCTTCATCCCAGCCCCTCAGCGTCTCCTCCGAGACGCCGTGGAGCCTCGCAATCGCCTCCAGGTCATAGGGGGCTCGCTGGATCCGTTGCCGTGCGATCTCGTGCCAGGCGCTCCCGAGCGCCGCCGCGGGCCCGATCGCATCCGGATACGGCTCGCTCTCGACCCCGCTCGCCGGGCACAGCGAGAGCCGGGGCAAGCCGGAAGGTCGGAGCCAGCGCGGGATCTCAGTCGGCATGGGGCTCCTCCGCGACGACCAGCTCGGGCGGCACAGGGCTCCCCGCCCGGGCCAGCGCGCCGCCGAGCCCGCCCGCCGCACGGGGCTCGCGCGCCGCCGCGTCGATCAGCTCCTGGGGCACTGGGAGCCCATTCCGGGCCAGCACGCCGCCGAGCCAGCCCGCCGGCCAGGGCTCGCGCGCCGCCGCCGCGATCAGCTCGGGCGGCATGGGGAGCCCGGCCTCTGCCAGCGCGCAGCCGAGCCCGCTCGCCGTCCCGGGCTCGCGCGCCGCCGCGGCGATCAGCTCCGGGGGAACGGGGCTCCCGGCGTAGGCCAGCTCGCAGCCGAGCCAGCCCGCCGGCCAGGGCTCGCGCGCCGCCGCGTCGATCAGCGCGCGGGGCACGGTGCTCCCCTCCCGGGCCAGCGCGCGCCCGAGCTCGCTCGCCGTCAGGGGCTCGCGCGCCGCGGCGACGACCAGATCGGGCGGCACAGGGCTCCCCGCCCGGGCCAGCGCGCCGCCGAGCCAGTGGACGTAGAGCCCCGCGGCCTGGGCCGCCGCGAGGCTCTCGGGCGTCAGCGCGACGCCGCTCGGCCAGCGCGCAGCGAATGTTCTCAGCGCCTCGCAGCCCGGCTGCGCGCCGAGCGCGAGCAGACCGTCGGTCGTGATCTTCATCTTGCGTCTCCTCTGCGGCAATGCCGCTCTATCGGGCCAAGGGCCCGGAAGGGTCCGGGTGGATCTCACGACGCCCGCTCGCCGGGCACAGCGAGAGCCGGGGCAAGCCGGAAGGTCGGAGCCAGCGCGGGATCTCAGTCGGCATGGGGCTCCTCCGCGATCCCGTCCATGAGGGATAGGCATGTCGTGGCCATCTCGCGCAGCTCCGCTTGATCGGCACTCTGCGCCAGCCACTGAAGGTATTGATGCCTCTTGCCACCCTCGGAGCCTTCCGTCATCTCCCTCCACGAGAGGTTTTTGAACTTTCCGAATCCGAGCTTCTGGGCGAGGGCATCGGGAGTCGCCCCTGCCGGGGCCGTTCGCGGCCCGTTCGGGGGGGGCTCTCGGCGCTCCCCCGGCTGCCCTCTCCGCTGCGGAGCCCGCTCCCCCTCCACGTCTCGCAGAGGAAGCTCCTCCGCCGACACCTCGCCGAAGCCCACCAGATCCGCGATGGCACGATTCTTGGCCCGGGTGTGTGCATGCGCCCGCACGTTGTGGGCGCTGGCGTTCAGCGCAGTGGCAGGGAGATCCACGAGGGGCCGTCCGTCGTCGTCGACGACGCGGTGCCTCTTCCCGTCTCTCCACTCGACGAGATAGACGGTTTTCTCGGACGCCTCGCAGGTTCCGTCTCCGTCGGCGTAGCGTCCATTGGGCGCGATGGCCCGGTAGGTCGCGGTCCAGAGCCAGCCCTCTCGGCCGGTCTCCGCCCCCCATGGGAGCCGTTGCTCGGAGCGGAACTCCAGATGGATGTTGAAGGCCGTCGCTACGGCGCGCCAGTAGGTCTTCTTCCGGAACTTCTTCCCCTGAATGGTCTGGATGCAGTCGGGGAGCATGCGGTCCAGCGCCGCCTGGATCCGCTGGTACTCACAGAATGCCTCCGTGACATCGCCTGCGGCGGCACGGACGATGCCCGCAGACTGCTGAGCGAGCAGCCCGCCCGGCTCCGCCGCAGGGTCGACCACCTGGAGCGCGTGGATCTCTGTCGGATCGGACATCTCTACCTACCCTCCATCGAGGGCGCGAGCGTTCGATCCGCTCGCGCCCTCGACCTCTCTGCGCCCCGAATCTTGCAGGGAGCCGTGCGTTCTCGCTGGAACGTCCAGCGAGATCGCACGGTGGTTCCTGTAGGAAGACCGGCGAAGGCCCTCTGCGCGCGATCCTTCCGCGCCACCGCTTGAGCGGACAGCCCGAGGCGTCGACTGCGCCGGTCCGCATCGCTCTCCAGCAGCCTTCGCCCGATCCAGACCCAGACGAAGGATCCGACGAATAGCGCGAGCAGAATCGCAGCAACCCAAAAGCACCTGCTCATAGGCTCTCCTTTGCGTGCTGCGCATCGCAGGTCGCACAGATCGTATGGGACAGACTAACGGGCTCGCTGAGCGCATCGTCTCCCGTGCGGATCAGGTGATGCAGGTACTTCTGACACCAGCTACAGATCACGATGAATACGGTGGCGCGTTGAGTGATCGTGAGGCTCATCGCTCGCTCGCTCGAGGGGGAGTGTACGTTCACGCTGACTACATTCTCGACTCTGCTACGCCGTAGCTTGAGCCTTTTTTTCGGCTCCGTCAAGCCCCTATTTACGGACACGATACGCCGTGGTACATAGTCGGCATGGAGCAAAAGCAATGCGCCCTGCGGGGATGCAAGAGATCGGTACGGGACCACAGCTCGAACCACGCCAAGCGGTACTGCTGCTCGCAGCACAAGCTGAAGGGGTATCGGGCCAGGAAGCGACGCCGTAGCCGGATGAGCAGAGCGGAGAGCCTGCTGCGGGCGAGTCCAGAGGCATGACTCCCCGTGAGATCCTCTCTTCGGTCGCGCTCGCTGCCGCCGAGGTCTACCTCACGGCCCTGCGCGCGAGCCTCCGACAGGGGCTCGATTCACCGGATCCGACGGTGCGCGGTGCCGTGCGCGAGATGGTCCTCGAGGAGGCGGCGCGGATTCGCGGGGAGAGTGAGAGGCTGGAGCGGGCGCTGGTGGGAGGAGCGTGAGAGATACCAAGACGATCTACCTACCGATCATGTCGCAGGTGACCGAGCGGCCGGTGCGGCCCCTGGAGGGCTTCCTCGTCGCGGCATTCTGGCGCGGGGGTCACTGGCGTGTGTGGGAAGACATCTGGCCGTCGCATGAGCGGGCACAGCAAGCCGCCAAGGATCTGCACGACGGCTGGCGGCGTCGGACGGTGCTGAGGATTCGGATCCCGACGGAGGAGACGTGAGCAAGCGAGCGATCCGTGTGAGCCATGGCACTCAGATCGAGTGGACCGACAAGACGTGGAGCCCCACCGTCGGATGCACCCGCGTCTCAGATGGCTGCGAGCACTGCTATGCGGAGGGAGTCGCTCACCGAGGGAGGATCGCCGCTCACAAGGGCCTAACGGTCGCAGGGCCGAAGGGTCCGCGCTGGACGGGTGAGGTGAGACTGCTCCCGGACCGACTCAACGATCCGCTCCGCTGGCGCAAGCCGCGCCGCGTGTTCGTCGATTCGATGAGCGATCTGTTCCACGAGTCGGTGCCGTGGGACTTCATCGCGCGCGTGTTCGCGACGATGATTCTGACGCCGCAGCACACGTACCAGATTCTCACGAAGCGCACCGAACGGATGCGCGACGGGATGGAGCGAGAGATACCGCGCGCGATCCATGCAGCATGCCTGCTGCCATCGACGAGCTACTGCGGCGACACATGGCCGCCGAAGAACGTCCACCTCGGCGCGTCATGCGAGAATCAGCCGACGCTAGAGGCCCGCGTCAGTGACTTGCTCGCGACGCCTGCGGCGCTTCGCTTCCTGTCGCTTGAGCCGCTGCTCGGGGCGATCAACTTGACGCGAGTCAAGGGTCAACGACTCGGCGGGAAACTCCACGGCTTCGCTCTCTACGACTGCCTTATGCAGCCGACAATCGGCGCAGTAGTTCCTCGTCGCGCCATCGATTGGGTGATCGTGGGCTGCGATTCTGGCCCCGGCGCGCGGCCGTGTGACGTGGAATGGATTCGGTCGATCGTAGCGCAGTGTCGGAGCGCCAACGTGCCAGCGTTCGTCAAGCAGCTCGGAGCGCGGCCGATCGTCTACCGAGAAGAGGCCGAGCGACTAGCTGCCGCTGGGGCGCGGATCGAGTGGGACGACTCTGGCGAGCGAATCAGCGCGCGGTGGGTGCTGCGCGACCGCAATGGCGGCGACATGGCGGAGTGGAGCGAAGACATCAGGGTAAGGGAGCTTCCGCGAGAGGGGTAGAGGGCGATCTGCCTGGGATGATCCGAGCCTACGAAGCTCTACGCAAGTGTGAGTAGGAGGAGACGAAGCCGTGAGCGTTAAAATCGAGTACCGGTGTGACCGGTGCGGTGCCGTGCAGGAGAGTAGTGAGCAGTTCTGGACTGTCGAGGTGATAGCTACGGGCCACGGGGAACAGCGCCGCAGTTACGGCAACAACGGGAGAATCGAAGTCTGCCGCCCTTGCCTGGAAGGGTTCGGAATTCACGTGCGGCCGAAGCCCGATGCTGCATCCACACCTCCGCCGCCGAGCTTGGAGGAGATGATTCGAGAAATCTGCCAGCTCGAGGCGCGGTGAAAGATGCGCGCGGGGGAGTGCGGGTAGTGAATGAGTATCACGAGATGGACCGCGTCACGCACCGCGGCCGCGGCGCGCTCGTGCTCCGCACCGACGGAGAGCGTGCGCTGGTATTGCAGCACGGTGTCGCTCCGTACTGGGCGCTGTGCAGCGAGCTTCGCCCCGTGCAGTCGCTTCCCGAGCGCATCGAGGAGGTGGTCTGCGAGCGGGAGTCGTTGACTCGGGGGCGTAGCCGCGCCCTGGAGGATTCAGAATGAAGCGAGAGGCGTGGGGCAACCCGAAGCTTCGACGGCTGGCGCGCCGCCTGGGTGGGGAGGACTGTCGTGGCTAGACCTCGGTATCCGAGCGACGATCGCAAGCTCCGCCAACGGCCCCACGTCAAGATCCATCTCTCGACCCGCAGCCATCTGCGGTACGGGCACGTCTTCGATGACCCCGCATCGAGGGGCATCGTATGGGGTCTCTGGCTCCTCGCTGTCCAGTATCACGCCCCTCAGACGTCGGACGAGGTGACTCTCGGAACCGGAGATCTGGTCTGGTTGACCGGGAGAACTCACCGAGCATCCGCACTGAGTGCTCTGCGAGTGCTCTGCGAGTGCATGGGATATGCCATGCGAATCGACTGTAATCGCGTGGTGGTCAAGATACGAAATCTATCGAGAAAACAAGGGTTCAGCTCCGCGACTCCGGCGGAGCGCGGCGTAGACTCCGCGGACTCCGTCCGCCTCAGAAGAACAGAAGAACAGAAGAACAGAAGAACAGACACTCGCGCGGAGCGCTCGACCGAGCCTCCGTCCGCTCCGCGGCCGGCGATCGCCCCGTGGGCCCTCGCATCCTCGCGACTCCTGATCGAGCTCCTCGGCCCGGTGCCCGGCGCCCGCATCCCGCGCGGCGCCGAGGGCCGCTGGGCCCGCGAGATGGAGGCCCTGGCCCGCGAGGCCCCCGAGCTCGCCGCCGCCCCCGACCCCGGCGAGCACATCCAAGGCGCGATCCGCTGGGCACTCGGCACCGACAACCTCGGACGTGAATTCGAGGTCGTGGTCCGCAGCGGAAAATCCCTGCGCGAGAAGTGGTCGAAGCTGCGAGCCGCAGCCCAACGTGCCGAGCGCAAAGCGCCGATCAACGAAGCGGACCTCACGGCGCACCTGATGAAGATGCAATGAGGAATCCGATGGAAGGCGGATGGCTCGATCGGAGCGATCCGATGAGGACACCCGAGAGTGTCTCTCGGCAGGGGCGCGAAGAGGGGCACCGCGCGCGGCTCATCGCGAGGCTCTTCAAGAGCTTCCGCGAATCGGACCAGGATCTAGCTCGACACTATGCGGAGGCGACCTGGGAGATCCCCCTGTTCTTCCTCTCCGCCTCGATTGCCGCGATCGAGCG